>Ga0214543_1000039_pt1 | contig 176822 bp, 95 predicted proteins | sample CNSS2metaG_FD_160094 | JGI IMG/M metagenome (GOLD analysis project Ga0214543, IMG submission 160094) | Root nodule microbial communities from cowpea collected in UCLA plant growth center, Los Angeles, California, USA - CNSS2 | ecosystem: Host-associated > Plants > Roots > Nodule | place: USA... | reverse complement strand
CGGAGTGTCTTTTGCAGGTCCCCTGCGCCGCCCTTCATATTTGACCGAAGTAAAGGAAGGCAACCAGAGACCAGATATCCGGATACCTCAACGGATTTGTGGACTATAGCTTGGCCCTATAAGAACAATTGGCGCCCACCGTGGGACCGACAAGTATTTCGCAGATCTTGGCGGTAACTCCCGAGATAATGGTATCCACAAGAAGCAGAGTAGCTGAAGTTCCTACCGAGGCACCAAATGCAGAAGCTGGGGACCCCGGCCCCGCGTCAGAAATATCGCGCATCCTGGAGGCCCAGGCCCGCATGCAGCAAGAATTCGCAGAATATAAGAAGAGAAACGCAGACGAAATGGAGGCTCTACGAGAAGAGAATTCCCGCCTTCGAAGGAGGATCGAGGCAGACAAGGCAACAGCGGAGCCCCACCCCACGCACTCTCGGGTAGAGGTCCCTCCTACCGAAGACGAGAGCGAATATAGGCCCACTGGCAACACTAGGCGGAAACTACAGCTCCCTGGCCTCCAGGGGAAACCGCCGTCATCCCTTTGTGGACGGCATCACTGAAACCCCCTACCCCATAAATGGAAGGCACCTACCGTCACTTACGATGGCTCGACCGACCCAGATGAGTTCGTATCCATTTACACGAACCAAATTAGCTTTTACTCTACAGACGATGCCATCCTGTGCAAGTCATTTTCGGTGGCGCTTAGAGGTTCTGCATTGGAATGGTTCATGAGCTTGCCACCCTACACCATTGATTCTTTCACCACGTTAACGACAACCTTCACCACCCAGTTTGACACCAGCCACCGCCACGACCTCACAACAATCTCCGACAGGAGGAGGGAGAGCCGCTCCGGGTCTTCATAGATAGATTCGGGGCCATCGCCATGAAGATCAAGGACCTGACCCCCAACCTAATCTTAACCTACATGATGACTTCCCTTAGACCAGGACCATTCGCCGATGAGTTAGCCATGTGCCCACCCCTAGGGATGCAAGAGCTCAGGAAGAGGGCAGCCATGTTCATCAGGGTCGAAGACATGCGACGGTATCAGGACAACGTCCAGTCGGCCCCAATCCAAGCGGAAGCTAAGAGGCCCGCGAGAGAGCCAGTATCGCGTGAGCCAAATCGCCCAAGAGAGCGGAAGCAGTCCAGGTTCACCAGTTACGCACCTCTAAACACCACCAAGTCCCGTATCCTAGATGAGGTCTTGCAGGCGGCGTTAATCCCACCACCCCGAAAATTTCAAAATCCACCCAACGCGGACATGAGCAGGTTCTGCCGGTATCACCGCAACAACGGGCACACAACCGAAGAGTGTGAAACGCTGCGAGATAAAATAGAGGAGTTGATACGCGCTGGTCACCTAAGACATTACATACGGGGCAAAGAAGGAGGATCCCGACCCCGTCACGACAAATCCGACGGTAGGAACTTTGAGCGAAGGGACGAAAGAAGACCTGAGCGTAGAGAGCCGCAGAAAGAACCAAGGAGAAACCAGAATGACGAACATAGGGCGGCGAACCAATAGGAAAGACAGCCTGACGACAGACCCCCCCTAAGAGGAACGATCAACACCATATCCGGCGGTTTCGCTGGCGGAGGATGCTCATCTTCTTCAAGAAAGAGACACTTGAGAGCCATCCAATATGTGCATGCTGTAGCCAACAGGCCACAAAGGAGAATGCCCCCATCACATTCACAGACCTAGACTTCGCAGGAACTGATCCAAACCAAGATGACCCCATGGTCATAATTGTCGAACTCCAAAATTTCGCGGTAAAGAAGGTACTAGTCGACCAAGGGAGTTCGATAGACATACTGTATTGGAAGACCTTCCGAAAGTTGCAGATACCCCCGGAAGATTTGACACCATACGATGACCCCATATACGGATTCGCCGGCGAAAGAGTTCCGACCAAAGGTTACGTTGACTTGCATAAAACCTTTGGTGAGGGACAGGGAGTTAGAACCATACTGATCCGTTACTTGGTCGTCGACGCCCACACCTCATACAATGTGCTACTAGGACGTCCCTCCCTGAACGCAATAGGAGCAATAGTATCCACCCCACACCTGGCTATGAAATTTCCCTCGCCATCAGGAGACATCCTCACAGTGCATGGCGACCAAAAGGCAGCCAGGGAATGCTACATGGCCAGCCTAAAGTTGCCTCAGCCCCCCCTCACGGCTCACAACATCGAAACCACTCCCGAAGGAGCTCTCTTGGTTGGAGACGACCTCGACCCCAGAATCAATTCTGATTCTCGTGTGGAACCAATGGGAGAAACAAGGCAGTTTCCCCTGACTCGCGCAGCAAATAGAAAAGGTACTCCTCGACAATGCTGATCTATTCGCATGGACCGCTGCGGACCTCCCCGGGGTCCATCCCAGGATAGCTTCCCACAAGCTATCCGTTTTCAAAGAAGCCAAACCTGTCTCCCAGAAAAAACACAAACTAGGAGAAGAGCGGAGGCAAGCCGCCAAGGCCGAAGCAGAGAAGCTAAGACTGGCCGAATTTGTGGGCGAAGCCCGCTACACAACGTGGTTAGCCAATGTCGTTCTGGTCAAGAAACCTAACGGGAAGTGGCGAATGTGCGTCGACTACACTAACCTCAACAAGGCCTGCCCCAGAGACGCTTACCCCCTCTCCAGCATAGATTGACTCGTGGATGGAGCAGCAGGGCATGCAATGCTGAGTTTCTTAGATGCATATTCCGGGTATAACCAGATACCAATGGCCTAGGAGTACAAATTAAAGACTGCTTTCATCACCGAGGAAGCCAACCTCTTTTACAAAGTTATGCCCTTTGGCTTAAAGAACGCAGGAGCGACATATCAACGTTTAATGGATAGGGTTTTCGAACCACTCCTGGGAAAAAGCGTCGAGGTATTTGTGGACGACATAGTGGTAAAATCCCCCGACCCAGTGCAACACTCGTCTGACTTGGTAGACGTCTTCGAGGCAATCCGAGCATATAACTTAAGGCTAAACCCAGAAAAATGCACCTTTGGCGTCAACGACGGCAAGTTCCTAGGTTTCATGCTCACACAGAGGGGAATCGAAGCCAACCCGGAAAAATGTCAAGCAATCATCAATATGAGAAGCCCAGTCACTGTTAAAGAAGTTCAACGCCTGGTAGGCAGGCTAACGATAATATCCCGCTTCCTTCCTAAGCTCGCAGAGAAAACCAGACCAATGATCAAGTTACTCCAAAAGTCAACAAAGTTCGCATGGGACGACACCTGCCAGTAAAATTTTGACCAGTTGAAGCAACTACTCACCACCCCACCAATCTTAAGCAAACCCACCCCTGACGTACCCCTGGTAGTTTATATTTCAGCATCCGACAGCATCGTCAGCGCGGCGATTGTCCAAGAAATCGATAACCAGCAACAACCCATTTACTTCGTCAGTCGCGTGCTGCAAGACCCAGAGACACGTTATCAAATGGTAGAAAGAGTCGCCCTATCACTTGTCACAGCAGCAAGAAGGCTTAGACCATACTTTCAAAGTCATCCGATAATCGTAAGAACCGACTGCCCAATCCAAAAGATCTTACAAAAGCCCGATTTGGTCGGTCGTTTGTCGGCATGGTCGATCGAACTATCAGAATTCAGCATCCAGTACGAACCGCGCGGCGCGATCAAGGCCCAATGCCTGGCAGACTTCGCCAATGACTTGCAAAATTATACAGCTATCCAGAGCCGATGGTGGACCATGCACGTGGATGGTTCGTCCAACCCGCAAAGAGCAGGTGCGGGCGTCGTGCTGGAAGGACCAGGCAACGTCCTCATTGAACAATCCCTACAGTTCAAGTTCAAAACCTCCAACAACCAAGCAGAGTACGAGGCGGTCATCGCTGGCCTCCACCTGTCCAAAGAAGTTGGAGCAAAGCGACTCATATGCAAAACTGATTCCCGTCTAACCGTAGGCCACCTAACAGGCGAGTACCAAGTAAAGGACCCCCTGGTGGCGCAATACTACCACATAGTCACTGATATGATCAGCTACTTCGAAGACTTCAAAATCGAACATGTACCAAGGGCAGATAACGCCAGGGCGGACCTCCTATCCAAACTCGCCAGCACGAAGAAAAAAGGCAAGTACAAGTCACTCTTGCAACAAACCTTGGAGGCGCCATCCACCGAATGTGAGCCCCAATGCATGCAAATCACAACACGTGACACCTGGATGGACCCCTTCATCCAATACTTACAGAGCGGGACCATACCTAAAGAGGAGGAAAAGGGTTGGACAAGAAAAGCGGCACGTTACACGCTGATTGAAGGGGAACTCTTCCGAAGAGGCTTCAGCACCCCACTTTTGAAATGTATCACTGTCGGCAAAGCCGATTACGTCATGTGAGAAATACATGAAGGAACGTGCGGATACCACTCCGGCCCAAAAACTATGGCAGCCCGTATACTACGCGCGGGATAGTTCTGGCGAACGATGATTGAAGATTGTACCACATACACACAGAAATGCATCCCATGTCAAAAGCACGGCTCGGTGTCACACCTCCATCATGAAGAGTTGCACCACATCTGTTCCCCATGGCCATTCTCCAAATGGGGTATGGACATAATCAGACCATTCACACCCGGGAAAGGGCAAGTCAAACTCCTCCTAGTGGGCGTAGACTATTTCTCCAAGTGGATCGAGGCCGAACCATTGGCAATAATAACAGCAAATCAAATACAAAAGTTCGTATGGAAAAATATAATATGCAGATACGGTATTCCCCACACAATAATAACAGACAACGGTCGACAATTCATCGATCGAGGATTAGCAGAATTCTACCGCAACCTTAAAATCAAGCACATAACCAGCTCTGTTGAACACCCACAAACAAACGACCAAACTGAAGCAGCCAACAAAGTCATTCTGGGCCAATTAAAAAAGCGCCTCGACAACGCTAAGTGAAGATGGCCGGAAGAACTGCTCGAGATACTGTGGGCATATCGATGCACACCACAATCGTCAACCCGCGAAACACCCTACAGCCTGGTCTATGGCACGGACGCTTTGATACCCATCGAGATAGGCGAGCCGTCAGTAAGGCAAGAGCACCACAACCCGGAGGTCAATGAAGCACACATGCACACCCACCTAGACTTGCTCCAAGAGAAAAGAGAAAAGGCCAGCATCCGGGACATGGCCACCAAGCTTAGAGCAGCAAGGAAATATAACTCTAAGCTAGCACCGAGATCATTCCACAGAGGCGACCTGGTATGGAGAATGGCAAGCAAGGCACGCAAACACGACGAAAAGCTCTTTGCTAACTGGGAAGGACCATATCGAGTCCTATAGGAAGTGGGTAAAGGCGCCTATCGACTCGAGCGCCTATCTGGTGAGCCCATACCCAACACATGGAACGTCTTCCACCTGAAGTTTTACTTCAGTTAAACGCATCTTTTCTTCTCTTTTCATGTAACCGGGTGTACTCTTTCCTACCTTGGCATTTTTCCCTAGGGTTTTGGCCAGGAAGGTTTTAACGAGGCATCCATCTTTTTCCCATTTTAATAATACGATGCAGTTGCACAACCATGTCCACGATTATTAAACTCCTAGCCACTCCCCGCACGGCTAATCGAACTGGAAAAACTGCTAAATTCCCAACCATTAACCTAAGTGCCGTTGGTCGAAACATCAAAACACTAATTCCCAACCACTAACCTAAGTGTCGTTGGTCGAAACATCAAAACACTAATTCCCAACCACTAACCTAAGTGCCGTTGGTCGAAACATCCAAAACACTAATTCCCAACCACTAACCTAAGTGTCGTTGGTCGAAACATCAAAACACTAACTCCCAGCCACTAACCCTTGTGCCACTGGTCGAGCAATCACAAATCCCTCAGCCACTCACCATCAGCTAAACCCAAGGCATGACACTGGCTGCCAGCACACAATTAAAGTAACGAACACGCGAATCAATAACGAGCAACCTAAAACGTCATCTAGGCGAATTTGTATTAAACTTTGCAAACAATTAAGTTCCACGCACTGCAAGAAAGATAACAAGAAATGCGAATTTGTATTAAACTTTGCAAACAATTAAGTTCCACACATTGCAAGAAAGATAACAAGAAATGCGAATTTGTATTAACCTTGCAAACAACCATTACAAACAAGTAAATCTAGCAAAACCAAAAACGACGACCTCACCCCAAATCATCTTATACATTAAAAACAAAAAACATAGTCGGCGACCTCACCCCAATTACAAAAAACACACGCCCTCAAGCGTCCAAAGGCGGGCACCGAACAACACCATCTAATCACCTTCATTAACAGCCCCCTCATCCAATTCAGCACCCCCTAGCAACTCTTCCTCCGCCCCCTCTTCATCTCCGCCATCCTCCCCTGGACCCTCAATCTCCACATTCGGCGGGGTTGTCGCCAACGTCCCTTCCTCCCCTACCACATCCGCTTCAAACGCGGCCTTCAGACGACCAATCTCAGCCACATCCAGCATACGATTATAATAAACGTCAAGATTAACATTAAACCAGCAATCGGTAACGGACACTTCCCTATACAAAAATTCCGCTTGTCGTAGCGCTTTCTGGAATTCGTTTACATGTTCAGAATAGATGGCTTGTTGCAGCCCATCAATTTCGTTCGCCGCTTCCTCTGTCGCGGCGTTCTTCGCTGCGATGGCCTCGTCCAACTCCACCTGCTTCGTAGCCAATTTCTTCTCAGACCCCAAAACACTGAGCTTCAACTTCTTCACTTCACCCTCTAGTTTCTTCTTCTTCGCGTCCCACGCCTTCCGATCGCGTTCCCCTTGCGCCTTCAAGCCGGCAACCTCCTCAACAAGTTATTTCTTATCACCTGCCGCCAACTCCTCTTGAAGCATGGTGTTCACCCTCCTTCCTAGCACGAGTCCCCGGGCAAGGTATTCGCTCAACGCCCTCATAACCAACCTTGGGTCAGCCGCCTCCACCACACCCACCTCCTCGTCACTCAATTTTATCTCCACACCCTTCCTCATCTGCACCTTGTTCTTTTCAAAGCCACCAAGATCAGGGTTACTAGAACCACTGGAACCCACACCACCAGTTTTTGCCAACGCACGCAATCTCTTTCGATCCTTCCCAACTCCCTTCAGCTTAGAAGGGGCCGGTTTTTTCGCAGCAGCAGGCGCGTACGTGTCAACAACCGGCCTTGCTAAGTTCGGAGCATGCGATTGCCCCTCTGCCTTAGCCGCGTTCTCCAGCTTGTCTCGAATCTTGGCAAACAGGTCAACCTCTCCCCCAACCTTCCTCGCATGATGCGCCATCACACCTACACAAAACACAATTTTTAGATTAGTCCAACCACTGCAAACGGATAGAAGTACAAGCTTACCACATAAATCCCTAGCTGGGTTATCAGTCAGGTAACAACACACAACCCACTTCCCCGGAACCTTCGTGGGGAGTCTCTCAAGAATATCCACCACCCGCCTACTCTCCACATCAAGCATGTCTTTAGATAACGCATCTAGGCGTGCAGGCATCTCTATCCAGTAGAACGGGAACCTAGGAGACCTACTTTCATCATAATACAGTGCTCGACCTCCATCGAGCAACCGGACCCGAAAAAACCCATCCTTAAACTTCTTGAACGATTGAGTAAACCCATCCAGCAACCCAACCTTAGGTCGGCTAATTAGCGATAGCCACGAAATCGGATCCCTCGGCCGAGTCGTATAAAAGTAAAGGAAACTCTCAGGGGTCGGCACTAGATAAAGCGCCTTGCAAATTAGCTTGAACGCTTGCAAACTACCCCAACTGTTCGGATGGAGCTGAGTAGGGGCGACGTTGAGCCTCCGCAAAACCCCCATTGTAAACTCGTCAAAGGGCAGGCGCACGTGTAGCTTCATAAACATACAAGCGTACACATAAAAGAAGTCGTCCTCGAACCCTTCACGACCATGACAAACCGAATCAATGCCGCTCACTCGCTCGATGGACACAGCATTGATATCGGCACCCCTCTCAAACAGGTACACACTCGCCAGCCACGATCGAAGGAGACGCGACCACCTATATTTTGAGAAACAGTTCCTCACCCCCTCATGGACCCACTCATACCCTTCCCTCTTCGGCCACGACGACTCAGTGTGGGCCGCCAAAGCTAGCACTTGAATCTCCGGAATTTGAACCACTAGATGAGGTCGACATACCTTAGCAACCGGCCACGAAAAAGAAGACCGCACCCAAGCAACTCCGGAAACCCACTCAGAGAACAAACAACAACACTTCAACACAAATCCAACAACTACCTAGAATTACAGCGAAGACCACATTTAAAGGCCACAAGAAACCTTTTCACCTTCAGTAAAAAAGCAAAATTCCTAAGGGCCCAAGGCCCAGCCATCACATCACCTCGAAAATCACATCCAGCAGTCACATCACCCAACAGTAACTGCCTCGAACATCACGCAAGCGTGCACGGTCGCACCATTCAGAAACAACCTAGCGTGCACGGTTCGCAACTGGGCAGCCCAACTTGCTAGCATACATTCAAACCAACCAACCACATCCCACACAACGCGGTCAAATACATAGCGGCACAAGCACACAAATCCCCCTAGCAATAGCCGCTCAGTCTATACGTCGCCATGCTCCTCAAGACTGGGGGGCTGGTATACCCGTAAGACACCACACCTCCAATTAAAAATTGCATTCACAAGGGAATACATAGCGGCACAAACACACACCTAACAATAACCGCTCAGTCTATACGTCACTACGCTCCTCAAGACTGGGGGGCTGATGTCCCAATCACACCTCAGGCGCACGTGACACAACCTAACCGAGTTTATTTCCCCAAGATTGTCAGCGGTACGCGGCCAACCAGACTCCCCAGGCCGAGAGCCAAGCCCTGCTTACTAAGAGCACCTCCAAGGCCCACAAATGTTAGCGGTGCATGACCACCAACCAAACTCCCTAGGCCGAGGGCCGAGCCCACGACCAGTAAGGATAAGGGCGCCCCCAGAGACAAGGATGTCAGCGGAGCACGACCTTTATCAAACTCCCTAGGCCGAGTACTAATCTCCGCACACCAAGGCACCTAAAACCTGACGGCCCCCAGTCAGCAGCAGCCTGAGCTAACCAAGGTAGCCCCAAGTGACCAATCCCTCAGATCCGCATGGCCGAATACCGAGCCCCCCTTACTAAGAAGAAACTTATCACCCATACCCGTAACCAACACTCATGGCATAAACAACCCTCAAGGGCTTATTGGTATTTTCACCCCATACTAGTAAACCCCAAGAAAGGTAAATAGGTGTTTGGGCCTCCAAAGCCCATTGTAAGTAGGACCCACAGGTAAAATAGTATATATAGCACGTTATCCCATGCATTGGTTACGCATTAATATTCTCTGAAAATCCTGACATCACCAGTGCTAACTTAGGCATCGGAGTGTCTTTTGCAGGTCCCCTGCGCCGCCCTTCATATTTGACCGAAGTAAAGGAAGGCAACCAGAGACCAGATATCCGGATACCTCAACGGATTTGTGGACTATAGCTTGGCCCTATAAGAACATATGTTTTGGTCCCTTATCTTTCAGTAAATTTTGGAATTAGTCCATTTCAAAACTTTAGATCAATTTATTCCTTCATATTTCAAAATGCGTGGATTTAGTCCTCTTAATCAAATTTTGTTAAGTTTATTTGACATTTCGAACGCATCTCATAATAGTATTTGACTTAACATTAAAGCAAAAATGTATTAAATAATATAAACAATTCAAATACAATCCTAATGCGTACGAAACATCAAATAAACCTAACAAAATTTGATTAAAAGGACTAAATTCACATATTTTGAAAGATGAATCACTAAATTGGTCCAAAGTTTCAAAATTAACTAATTCTAAAATTCACTGAAAGTTAAGAAACTAAAACATGTTTAACCCTATTTCTTATTACTTATGTATTTTTTTTATTACTTATTTTAATTTTATAAAGACAATTAATTATTTTACTATGTTTAGGATCTTCCTAGGTTACTTTCTAATTTTGTATATAGTTCAAATTAAAAAGAAAAATAACATTATAAATTCAAATTCTAATGTTTCAGCACAGAATACAACATGAAAATAACGTATAATGAAAATTTTGAAAAACAAATTCAATCTAAAATTAGTTAAAAAGGATTTTTCTAAAAAAGAGCTTTTAACAATAAATTAACTTTAAAAAATTAACAAAATACTTTTTCTCTCCCATCAACTTACAATTTTAGGCATAAAAGTTAGATTTTAAGTACATAAAAGTACACCCTATTTTTTTCCGTAAATTTTTATTTTTATTTATTCGAAATCTTCATATTAAACATTAAAAAAAAAATACAATCTCATGTAAAAGAAAAAAAAAAGTTAATCATAAATCTTAAAATATTTACTTAATGTGTTTGACAACCTTTAGAAAGGAATATATTCAATTAATTTACAAAAATATCGTCGGTGCAAACATAATATTGTTTAAAATAAAATAATCATACCACCACTATCAACATTGATCACGGCTTAATATTTCATAAAACAATAATGCTATATTATAAATTATAACAAAAAACATAGAAAATAGAACTTTAATTTTCTCAAGTAAACTTTTTTATATCATCTCAATTTTGTTTGATGGTTTATCTTGCTCATGAATCTTGCAACAAGAAAAAAAATTCTCCCTAAATCATCTCAAATTATTTTTACTATATCTTTTTAACTGTTTTAGTGCTTTAATCTTCAATTTTCTGTCTCTCTCTAAATTTAATAGATAATACTTTTAAAATATATCAATGATAAAAATAGTTTTTTTGTTAAAATTTAAATTATTTCTATAATATATACACCTAAAATATTTGTTTATTACAAGTATCATTTTAACTAAATAAAAACAAAACATTTATCTCGTTGATGGATGGAACACATGTTTTGACTTCCGACACGCGTGAACCGACACAAAAAAAAGAAACGTTATCATAAATTGGACAATTCCTCCCAACCGTGAAGCTCCAACAAAACATTTCAGAAGCTCAGTGAATTAAATAATCAAAAACACCAGAATTTGTTGAAACGATGAGCAGTGATAGGAGAATCGGGGTGGCCGTGGATTTCTCTAAAGGAAGTAAGATCGCTCTCAAATGGGCAATCGATAATCTTCTCCGCAACGGCGACACACTCTTCATCGTCCACATCAAGCACGCCCAAGGCAGTGAATCCCGAAATCTTCTCTGGTCCACCACTGGATCACGTAAGCTTCTATTTTTATTCTACCCTTATAATAAATTCAAATAATTTTTGTGGAATTTTGATCTTTGAGTTCTGATTGTGGTGTGGTGTGATGTGGGTGAAGCACTGATTCCGTTGTCGGAGTTTCGTGAGAAGGATGTGATGCATCACTATGAGGTGGATTCTGATGCCGAGGTGTTGGACCTGCTTGACACCGCTTCTAAGCAGAAACAGGTTTTTACTGTTTAACTTTACTAATTGATTTCTCTGCTAGTGTACTTAGTACCTTCTTGGATTGAGTTCTTAGGTTTTGATTTGATTTTGTTAAGGTTTTTGTATTCATATGTTGATTGTTGAGTGTGTTTGAACTTTCCTTGAATACAGGTGACTGTGGTGGCAAAGCTGTACTGGGGAGATGCAAGAGAGAAAATTTGTGAAGCTGTTGGGGATTTGAAGCTTCACTCTTTGGTCATGGGTAGCAGAGGCTTGGGTGCCATACAGAGGTGGTTTTTCTTTTTCCCTCTAGTTTAGAGATAAGTGCATGCAAATAATGGTTTAATTGTTTAAATTATGTGTAGTTTCTTAGATTCATTTGCTGTTGATCTCTAATTACAATTTGAAATGTCATCTTTATAATACGTGTTTACCTTTAATACAAATCTTTATTACATTAATTATTGAAATGAAATTCAAATTGTAATGGGTCAAAAAGTCCAGATTCTCTACTGATGTTTTCGGTGCTGTGCTGTCTTCTGCTGAGTATTAAAATATACTGGGTTGGTATTTTAAATATCTTTCTAATATATTTTAAAACGTCAAAATTAGTGATAAGTGTATTATGAAGACACAACATAGAAACAACACAACAGAAATCCAGTAGAGAATCCAAATTCGGGATCAACACTCAAAGCTCCCAAAGAAGTGCATCTATGGTTTTGTCCCATGTTAAATGCATCTTGACTCATGTTTTGGCTCTACTGGTAGTCTTGAGTCAACTCCAAAAATGAGGGGCTTCATTGGATTTGTCGACACCTAATGTTCTGGAGAGAGTTTTTTGTCTTTAACTACAAACAGTATAAACATTCTCATTTATCTTTCCATTGAAAAAATGGATTCCCAAACATATAAAACAGAAAACAAAAACATGGTTAGAAATTTATAAGTTGTATCGATGAACAAACAGAACAGTGATGATCTAATGATGTTTTTCAAAATTGGTTGATCGTAGGGTATTGCTGGGGAGTGTGACCAATTATGTCACCATAAATGCAAGTTGCCCTATAACGATTGTGAAAGACTCTGCTCCTTCCACTATCTGATATGCTACTGAATTTGATTGGTCTTGCAATCGTTTGTTCCATCTTCATCAGTGACCAGACTGTGTTTTTCTCCGTTCTCTTCCACATGTGTAGTTGGGATAATGAACACACTTGAAGATTAAGGATTCGCCAAGCAAAATGTCTAGTGTTAGCACTCTCTTTTAAGTGCTTGGTTATGGCAAAAATTGTGCTTATAAATAAGCTTTGTGTTGGATCTGTACTGAACTTACAAGTGTAAATGATGATGTGGTGGTGTGAAATGTTTGATATTCTACTTGATTTTTGCCGTCTTTAGTGCGTCACAATGAAGTGTTTATGGTGATCTTTAATATGGTAGCTTTCTTTAACTACATATTCATCCCTACTTTTGTCAATCAATTTAACCACAGTATACTGTTTTTACCTAATAATTCAACCACAATATTCCCTATGTAAAATGCATATGTAATGGAACGAGGAAAAAGTTAATATTTTTATGTGGGTTATGAAATTCTTAAATTATTTAAATGGAAAGTCACGCATTCTATGTATGAAAAAACGGAAACACTTCAAATAACATGACGATAATCTACACGTTATCGGACTATCTATTGCATCCGAATAAAATCTGAAAAAGAATAAAAGCATCAATCAATAGTGGGTGACTATGAATTTATTAGAAATTAATGTCAATTGTGATGACACTTGTTATTTGTTTTTATAAAAAAAGACATCTCTACTTAAATGTTTTAGTTATAATAGTGAGTTGGGATCCTTTGACAATGGATTTTTTTAGAGTATCATCCTTCTACACTTATGTTTATTAAGTAATTTAATTTATATTTGAATTAAATACTTCAATTTAATATTTTATTGTTAAAGTTAGTTTCCATTTGATTCTTTTAAAAATTTGATTGTAAATGTATTTTAATTGATAGGTTGCAGATTTTTTTTTGTTAAGGCTCTTGCGGAGTTTGTGCAGCTTCAACTAATTGGTTGCGAGTTTTTGGTTAAGCTTCTTGTGGAGTGTTTGGATATGAAGTTGTTAAAAATTTAAAATAAATTAAAAGTCTTGTATTAATTAAAAAAAAGTTGGATAAACAACGTATAAATAGATTAGTTTTAAGTTTTAGATTAAAAATAGTATAGTAATCTTTTACATAAATTTGTTCATGACTCAAACTTCAATGCCACTTAAAAAAAAATCTTTTATATAAAGTTTGTTCACAATGTATCGACTCGTTAATTCCCCAGCGCCGCAAGCAAGCCTAATCTCCCCAGTGAATCGTTAGATTATCAATTTTTACCATCTTCTTGGACTCAAGGGTGGAGAAAATGTGATCATCTGTATCATTCTTTTACTTGCTTCTTAACAATTGATAACAATTGGTACATTACTGACATGGATGATGAAACTGAACAAAGAACATTGGAATATTTCAAGCTAAGTTCAATCAGTTTCAATAGCAAAAGTTTATCTCCATTGTGCAAGGACTCGGTAAACAGTGTAAACCCTCAGGAAACTAATCATCCCAAAACCACACATTGAGCACAAATCTTAAGAATGAACGCAGCCTCAATCCTTAATTCCTACAACATCTGTAGTCGTTTGATGATCCAGCTCCTTCAGGAACACACCCTGTGGCCTGCGAAATATTAACAGAGGTGATAAGGTTTTTTATAAGCATTACTCAGTAACTCCTATAAAACTAAAGTAAAAGACTAATTATTGAAGCCTTTTTTTTATCTTAAACAAAAGTAGGTTTGATCCTCAAAGATGAATAGATGGTACATAGTAACATAATCTAAACAACCAAAGTACCAACGTCATAACATATCAGAGGATAATAACTGGAATTCGATGGCATTGTCATATTTTTAATTTCTAATGACATACATCATGCCAAGTTAAAATCCAGTCATTCTTCATTGATAAATTTCTCCGCACAGTTTTCATTCAAATAAGCAAGTTTCGTGCTATCAAATTTGACAATCTTCTCATCATCTATATGATGGAAAAATTGACTACCCGATTACACTAACATAGAACCTTTTGACCCACATTCTATCGAATTAAACTCATTAACTTTTTACTGTGCCCGTAAGTCAGCTCATGAGCACAACAAAAACTCCATTTTTATTTTAAAGCAAATAATCAAACTCTCGGGATGACAGAGTGAAGAGAGTTCAAACCTCAGCGCGCGCCAAATATCTCTTGTGGTGGATCATAGATATTTGAATCAGGAAAAATCTCCTCAAAATCTTGTTTCACTTTGTTTCTCAAAAGAGGATGTGGCAGCAGTCCTTTCAACAAAATTCTGAATGGCAACTCGTCAGGTGGATCCGGGGAATTCTTCATGTCCTCGTATATGTTCATCGCATCCGCAGGAGATCCATAGTTCAAGAAGCCCCTTATGACTTCAGTATAAGTCTGAGAATCAGGGAACAAATTTTCCTTTCGCATGCTTTCCCACAATTGCAACACTTCGTCCATTTTTTTGGACCTTGCCAATGCAATGATTAAGTCCTTATAGAGGAATGTATCAGGTTTGTACCAATCTTGCTTTTGCATAACCTTAAACATCTGAAAATTCATTCACTTAATCACTTGTAACCTCCGTACAATAAGCAGTGCACAGCTATAATGGAAGGTTTAATACATCAGTATGTCCAAAACTTGAATTTTTAATGAGGTCCTTAAATTGCAATTAGATACTTTGTTATACAAAATTATATGAGTCACTGAAGTTAATTTACGATGATTCAAATACCAGAAAAATAGTAATTTCAAAAGAGTTAGGATACGACTATAAAATATTTTAGTTTAGGACCAGATTAAAAATTTCCAAATGGTTCAAGAGACAGTGATGAATTAAACCTTGTAATAGTTGTCATAAATAATCACTATAACAAACAGGTTCGGACTAAGAAGCATTATGACAAACAGGTTATGGGCTAAAAACATGAAAATTAAAAATGCAAAAGAATTTGAAGAGTGAAAACCTTGAGAGCGAGAGAAACTTGTTCTTGACGCTCAAGTTCAGTGAGAACGGCGATCATGTCCATCTTCAAGAGTCTGAGAACGTGAGATTTCATGAACTTTTGAAGCTTATCCTCGTCATCCTTAAACCTCTTCAAGCCCAATATCACAAAGAGCGCTTCTTTGCCAATGAGCTTCTTTCCCCTCCAAAGGGGGCCTCTGGGCCTTCCGTCGTGGTATTGCCTCCAACACGACGTCGTTTTCAATGAAGTAGATTCAACGAAGGGCAGTGGAGCTGAACCGTGTTCGATAAGTTTAGTAGTTCTCGTAAGCTGTCCCACTAATAAAGAACGAAAATCACAGATTTTCGGAACTTTCGAGAAGGAACGACTAGCCATCACACTGCACTGCCACTGAAATACTCAAACCAAGGCTATGTTTTTTTGGTGATGAAGCATTTTGTAACTCCAAAGGGAAACCAGGGATGTGATACTTTCACGGTAACTAAAAAATATTTAACTTATCAACTTTAAATAATAATATTTTAGTTATATTTATTATATATTTTTAATTTAATATGTATAATTATTGTTTTTAAATGGCTGTATTTTTAAGGCTATCAAATTCCTATTTTTTTTATGCTCTCCTTTGGTCACGACCAAAAGATAAAAGTACATAAATACTTAAAACACCTCCGAATTGGTTTGTTCGTGACTGTTATTAAATATTACTATATTCGCGTATATATTAGAGTCTGATATTTGAAAAATGCAATTAAGCCAAAAATAGTTGTAAAACCAAACACAATTTTCCTTTTCCTGGCAAGATGGAAATGAGAGAGAAGTTCTAACGTAAGATTCTTAGTAACTTGTTCTCCACTACTGAATAACATATTTGTTCCTAAAAAATAATCCTAATATCATTTCGCGTTGTTCCTCACTCTCAAGCAAACACAGCAGCAAGACACAATTTTTCAGCAACCTGCACGTTTCTTTTACGATAACATTAAGAAATATATAATTGATATAAGAAAAAAGATTGAATGATGCAAACAATTTGCAAGCCAAATAGCAAAGCAAAATTGAATAAAGCACTTGGAAGAATTAGTTTGAATTCGATCTCTTGATTTCATCAGCATTTTCCATCAACGATCTTTGAATCCTTGATGATAACATCATTCACTTTGACACCTTAAACATGGTTGAATCACGGATATTTTCTTTACTGGTTTAACGAGTGAAGGCATAGAGGACGAGAAAAACGTAGATTAGAAGCGCAGAGGGAACAAGAACGAGCAATGGAGCCACCGCGGCGAAAGTATGAGGACTCCCACAAGCAATGGTTCCCAACTTGATCTGCACCAAATCCACAAGAGCCACCACCAGAAACCCGCATCCGAAAACCGACCCAAAAGCCGAAACCAGAGTCCCCAACCTCAAAACCACCGTGTTAATTTTCGCAACACTGTGGACCCAGCTGTTGTTGTTATTGGCGCCCAAAACGTCACCATCGTCGACGTCCTTGCTGAAGTTGATCACGTTCTTGAGAGCCAAGGCGATGAGGCTTGAGAAGAGGAAGGAGCTGAAGGAGTACACGTGGAACGCGATGAGGCCTTCGGAAATGGAGGTTCCGGCGGCGCAGTCGGTGTTGTCAGCGTCTATGAGGGTGTTGGTGGTGCTGGTGGTGGTGATACCGAGGAAGAGGGCTAAGGTGAAGAGAGAATTGACGTTGACGATGCCGTCTAAGGCCATTATGTGAATTCTGGTGGTCGTCATCTTCCGGCGAGACACGTTGGACATTTCCGGTGATGAAACCAAACCTATGAAAGATAGCATTATATTTTTCTTCGCATAAAACCGCAAATGCGGTTTTGTTTTCTCAGCTCAGGGATTGTGTTTTTGTATTGCTTGCAAGCAACCATTTAACGAATGCGTTACTGTATGTCTGTTGAGAGTGGCGTATAAGCTTACGTTTGGAACCAAACCCAGTTAACTTGTTTCCTTCTCAAAACTGTGCAAAAAGAAAAAAATGTTAAAAAAAATAAAATTAAAAGATGAGCCTTTGCTTTTGTGTTAGAAAACAAAGTTGCAAGGGATAAATGTATGAAATCACAATGCATTCATAGCAATTTATTCTTCTTACCGTCAATGTAACCTCTTATATGTTTGACATTTGTAGCTTCGAATTCATATTTGAAATATATAAAAACAAAAATTATTTGAACAATTTCAGTGGATCACAAATTTGTGTTTGGTTTCGCTCAACACGAAACCAAATTTAAATTTATTTTACTATTAGCAATAATGATCATAATCCCTCTTTACTTAGTAGACAACACAAAACCCATGAAGAAAAGGGGAGAGGTACAACGATGTAAATAGAAAGAATGATGGTATGTAGTGTCTTTAATTTGTAGATCAAACTCTGCTAACCTATCGTAAAAGAAATACTTTCTAGTATAACGTGTTTGGAAACATTGAATCAGAAAGAAACTTGGGTTTAAAACAGAAGATATATAACATTGACCAGCCATTTTCCAGCTAAGAAGCCACATAAATACAACAAAATTGATCGTGAAGTATACACCTGTGATCACAGAAACATTTGCAGATCACAGCACTAATAAGATAATGCAAAAACTAAATTACAATTTCCAATTTCATAGACTGCTAGATTTTCATCCCATCCCCAGAACTTAAGTTACAACTGTGCCTTCTCAAGAAGGATCATCTCTTTCACTCAAAATCGATGCCCTTTGGAATCTCAATTTATCAATCTCCTTCCCTAGATAATCTAAAGTAGTGTCTGTAACATGGTTAGGGGTGCATCCAGCATCCAGCATCATTTTTAAGAACTTGTAAGCATCCTTCAATAGCCCTGCCTTACTGTGAACTTCAATCAATGTATTGTAAGTGACAACATCAGGATTTATCCCACAGCTCTTCATTTGCTCAAAGAGCTTATTCACCTCATTGATTCGGCCTGCCTTCCCCAGAGCATTGATGAGAGTGTTATACATAACTATGTCAAGATAACCTCCCTGCTTCAGTAGCCTATCAAGAACAGCACTAGCTAGATCAGCTCGTCCCATCTTTCCTAAACCTTGAAGTATCATATTGTATGTAGCTATATCAGTAGGGCAAAAATTTTCTCCCATTTCAGCCAGAACAGCCCAAGCCTCATTGAAATAGCCCTTTTTGACAAAAGAACTCATGATAGAATTATAAGAATAACTCACTGGACTCACACCTGCATCACTGAAAATCTCAAACAATTTGCAAGCCAAGCTCAACTTTCCCTTTGCCAAAAATATAGACAAGAAAGTATTCACCATATCAATATCAAAAGAATCCGGTCCTTTTTCTTGGACTCTTTGACCGCGAGAAGGAGAAAAAAGCTGGGAAGAATAGCCAGTAGAGCACATTTGATTGGCCAATTTATCCATGTGCGGCGATGATGACCACTCGTCAATCCCATCGAAGGAAGCTTCCTCCCCATCATTAATGTTGGTGTTATCCTGTGCACCACTTAAGAAGCTCATGATGTCACTAAAATCTCCTTTGGAAGGGAACATAGGTGAGTAATCCTTTTTCTTTCCAGGAGGATTCTTCATAGAAGCTTCCATTCCAGCTTTCCACTTAAGAACAGAAAGTACCAAATTGTTTTCCCTGATATGCTTCATAAGCCGGTCTGTCCAATCCCAGCGACCGTGCCTATGAATGCTAATCAGCAGCGATGTTATGGTGACAAGGTCAACAACAAAACCTCTGCTTTCCATTTCTTCCACCATCTGCAGCGCCTCCTCCAGTTGACCCTCCTTACAAAGCTGCAAAACAACAATGCTGTAAGTAATCCCATCCACAAATTGGCCCTTCTTCTTGAGGTCACAAAACATAGTATAAGCAGCTTCCGCCCTGCCATTCCTAAGCAGCCCATGAATGAGAATATTATAAGTCCAGCAAGAAGGTCTCACACCTTCTTGAACCATTTTCTCAAACAGCTGGCAGGCTTCAACAACCTTGGTGGCCTTAAAATGTCCATCCAGCAGAGAATTATAAACAAGCGTATCCGGAGGGAACCCATGGCTCTGCATGTGGTTAAAAACCCTTGTGGCATCACCCATTCTAAAAGTTCTGCAACAGGCATGAATTAGGTTTGTGTAGGTGAAGCGATCAGGTTGGTGAGCTGAGCCATTGAGCTCATCCCACACAACAAGCGCATCATCCACCTTGCCAAGCCTGCAAAGCGCAGTGATGAGACTGTTGTAGGTGCACAAATCAGGGGCAACCAACCCCTTGCCATCGTCCTTCATCTCCTTGAAGAGCGCGAAGCAAGTAGCCAAATCACCCCAACAACCAAATGCGTGAATACACACATTGTAACCCGACGTATCAAACGAAAACCCTTTCTTCTCCCTCAATTTTGTAAACACTTGCTTAAACTCCACCCTCATATCTTCTTTTCTCAGAGAAACCAACAATCGGTTGCACGCGATGGACTTCGAATCGACGGCGTCGAGGAGCTTGAAGAAGATGGATAACGCGAGAGAGAGTTGGTTTTTTGTCAGTAAAGCAGCGATGAGGGTATTGTAGACTGTGGTGGCATCGAGGTGAAGGTGCTGCACGTAATCTAATAATTGGAAAGCTAAGCTGAAGTTCGAGGAGAGAATGAAGGAGTGGAGGAGGAGGTTGAGGGAGTGGGGATCGAGAACGACGCCGTCTTGCGTCATGGAATGCAGGACGGAGGGGATGTCGGAGAAGAAGCCGCCGCCGGAGAGGGAGCGGAGGACGAGGGAGTACGCCGCCGCGGAAGGGTTGTGGTGGGAGCGGGTCCATTCGAAGAAACGAAGCTTTTGCGAAGGGTGAATCGATTGGTTGGAAAGGATTTTCAGAATAAGGGGCTGGGTGAGTCCGAGAGCGACGGCGCGTGGGAGATTAAGCGTTGCAGAGTGAGAGTGGGATAGCGTGTTGGTGATAGAAGCCACCACCAACACCTCTCCCAGCTGTTTCCATTGCCGCATTACACTCTCAACGGTAGTTAGTCGAACCAAAACTCTAAATTCCGTTTCGAAATCAATGCGTCGCCGTTTCGGCGTGTTAAGCCTTGGGCCCACCGACCCAACTAACCTATAAGGAATTGGACCAGGCCCAGTTTGCAGTAGTGGACACTGGTCAAACACTGCATTAACACTTATCGTAAAAATAAATAAATGTAAACATAAATAACTCTCATTTTCATGGCTTCATTCTTGTCCAACCACTTACACATTAGTAAATAAAATCCAACTGCTTTGGAATTGGAATCATTTGGTCTGGTCTAGTGGCAGAGTAAATAACAATAAATTTTTATTTTGACAAATTGTGTTGATTTAGTCAACAATTGAATAAGTTTATGAATACATACTATAAATATGTATATACTTGTAATTTATACTACCAACAAACTATAATAGTATATACACTTATGTCATGACAGATAACTCCATGTAACTTGATATTAAAAAAAGAAGAAGAAAAACTCAAAGTTTGATTTTGGTGGACAACTACTATTTAGACATATTTTATGGCACAAAATGGAGACAAGGGACCAACTTAAATAATTTGTTTTTATCAAGGAATGGTTAGTTATTTCCGTAGACATTGTTGGCTTTGACAACAATAAGTCAAGAGGAAACACAGAGTTTTTGTTTCTCTTTTAACCACTTCCTCATCTTCCTTTCTAATATTTCACTTAGTTTAGTTATGAAATAATGATAGACAATTAGAATGGTAAAGAATACTGAAAATTTTAAAAATAACGTTTAAATAAATAAGAGTATTATATGAGATTGATATTTCATTTTATGAAAATTTTAATCCTTAATCTCATACAGTTTAAATAAAATAATATATTTTTCATCAATGTTTTAAAATAGAGGAATCACGGTTTTAATCTATTCAACCTTATACTAAATTTACTTAATTTCTGCATTTTCAAATTATATATAATTTAGACTAAAATAATTTTCATTGTTGTCTACTTTATCGTGTCTATAAACCTTTAACTCTGACATACATAGGCACACATATCCTTAAACTTAGACTGACACAGGAGCACATGTTATATATGTACGTACGCGCGAACAGATATATACACAAGTACATACCATGTCTCTACAAACATATAATGTACGCTTTAAGCTATATCTATTTTAAATGCTTTGATAGTGTAAATCATTTTAAAAATCATCACTCTATAACAAATTTTTAAAATGAATTATAATTTATCTTATATATATGGATAAATGAAACACTTTTTTTTTTTACTATAACAACTGAAAAAGTATAAAAGAAATGTGGATTTGGTTTTAGTGATTAAAATAAAAAGTAATGTGATTTTTTAAAGTGCTTTTTGTATCTATTAAGTATTTTTTTAATTTTGGATCATAACGTATGTTTGTAAATCTGGATTTAATAAAAATGTTTTTATTTAATACAGCCTCCTCTGATAATATTATTTGTTGGAAAGTTTGAATAAAATGATTGAGATGGTGATGAAGTGTCGAATCCAAATAAATTTGAAAATAATTTGAAGAATAAAAGAATGAAAAGAAAATAATTGAAATTGAGATTACCCTTATTAAAAAAGGTTGTGATTGGTGAGAAGAGGGAAGAAGAGTATGAGGAGAAAGAAAGCACAGGAACAAAAAGGGAGTGTAACAGGGACACCCTGTCCTTAACGCACCACACCCCACCCTCCACCAGCCAGCCTGCCACACCCTACAACTTCATCACACGGACTTTGTCTTTCTCACATTCTTCAACACCACAAATTATAAATTAATAATAATAATAATAATAATAATAATAATCAAATGTTATATATACGTATATATTTATTTATTTTTCTTTCCTAAAAAATGAACTTATTTATTTGCGTTGGCGTTGCTTTCTCACTCGTAGACATTTCTGTTTTCTCCAGTTGGCCAATTCGGCCACTCTCCTTTTCCATCTCCACCAAAATCCCCGGCGGTTCCTCCGGTTATCCGAACCGCTCCGCTCCGGTTCCCCACCTTCTCTCTCTCGACTTCCCTACTTCGCTTAGTTAACGACTAAACACACTTCACCAAACGAATTTCGTTTACCAGTTCGTCGCCGTCTTGCGGTGAGTTCTTTTTCGTTACGATTGAGTTCGTAGAGAGATCCGTTTCGCCGGTTCGAGAATGTGTTTTTTTATGCGCGTGTGGCCACGCGCCGCTGTGCTCTCCTAACGGTTAGGTTTTGGATCTGGATGAATAATATGTGGTGTTTGGTGTTGGATCTGGCAGGTTTGAGAGATCGGAGGGGAGAGGAGCCATGACGCATCGAGTGGACCACGAGTATGACTATCTGTTCAAGATCGTTTTGATCGGAGACTCAGGTGTTGGCAAATCCAACATCCTCTCCAGGTTCACTCGAAACGAGTTCTGCTTGGAGTCCAAATCTACTATCGGAGTCGAGTTCGCCACCAGGACTCTTCAGGTACTTCTGCCTCCTTTTCCCTTGCTGATTTTCCGTAATGGACGCGTGTGTTTTTCCTGATTGATTGCATGCTTTTATGATTTCTGGATTTTGTCTTGTTATTTTCTTCTTTCTGCTTGGATTTCTGCCAGTTATGTGCATGTATATGTATTCGACTATGGTCTTTTTTTAGTCTTTGCTTTAAAGGATTGATAGAATAGCTTATTTATATCTCAGATCCTTTTCTGAGGAAATAAATAGCAAGGTTTTAAGTTGCGCTGGCGGCTTTGCTGTGATCTTCACGTTTCATGAATTTACGGACAAAAACCTTGATGTTGTGATCAAAATTACGATGGCAGAGTGTTTTTCAAAACCTCTCATGAATATAATGTTTTGGAGGAATGATTTTAGCTTTCGGTGTTACGATCAAATGGATGAGGATTTGGATTAATATTTTATGTAACATAATTAAACAGTTGTTTTAGCTTGATTTTTGTACCTTCAGATGAGATGGATTGCTTCTCATTTAAAAATTGATCAAGAAATTATATCATTGAACTTATGACTAATATTATATGGTCAATGTTGTGGAAAACTTTTGGTTATTTATGTTTGAAGTTTTTCTTAATTGGATGGATAGTTGTCAATGGAATGAACAAGGTTTTAAATGCAGTCGAGGTTGTTTTTTTGTCATGATCTTTTCATGTTGCTGAAAATTACAAACGCAATGCTAGTGAAATGCCCGTTGCATTAGGAGACTCATGAAACCTCAATCTTGCTGTCTGTCTTAATAACGGTTGCTGAAGGTTTTTTGAAAATCTTGATGCTGAAGGCTTGTTTTGTTACATCATTACTAATGGCTTTTTGTTTGTGTACAGGTAGAAGGGAAGACTGTGAAAGCACAGATCTGGGACACAGCAGGTCAGGAGCGGTACCGTGCCATTACCAGTGCTTATTACAGAGGAGCTGTAGGTGCTCTACTTGTATATGACATAACTAAGAGACAAACCTTTGACAATGTCCAAAGGTGGTTGCGTGAGCTGAGGGACCATGCGGATTCTAATATCGTTATCATGATGGCTGGAAATAAATCTGATTTGAACCATCTAAGAGCGGTTTCGGGGGACGATGGTCAAAACTTGGCAGAGAGGGAAGGTTTGTCATTTCTTGAGACATCTGCACTGGAGGCAACCAACATTGAGAAGGCATTCCAAACCATTTTGACAGAGATTTATCATATTGTTAGCAAAAAGGCACTCGCAGCTCAGGAAGCAGCTGGTGGTACCACACTTCCTGGTCAAGGTACCACCATCAATGTTGGGGAGGCATCTGGGAATACAAAGAAAGGCTGCTGCTCCACTTAGTGTGACATTTGAGGGAAGAGCGTTGGTAGCAGATAGTATTTTTCCCCCCAATTCTGTTTTGCCCTTTTCTCTTTTTTATCTTTTTTTTATTTTTTTTATTTTTTTTTTCTTTATGGGTGAGAGAGACACATGTAGATTACATTTACTCCATTGAGTTGCAAAAACAAAGTCTGTGAAATTTATAAAACAATAGTCTTGCTAGTTTCTTTGGATTATCTGTTCTGTTATGTGATAGTTTCTAATGAGTTAATGTAATATTTGAACGGCGGACAGAAATTGATGATATAGTGTGATGGTTATTGGTAATCTAACACTTCAGAGAGATCATATAAGATATACACACCTTCTGGTTTTTGTCGATACATTGTTGTTACAAGGCTAGATCTGTGACCTGCTTGACAGTGTATATGATAATCTCTTGCCAGTTCTTCTGCTCTTTGGCTGATTCAGTAGGTAAAATCAAGCACCTCGTTTGAAATAGATAATTACAAGCACCTCACTTATCAGGGAAGCAACCTTTTTGTCATTATAATTTAAATTGCAATGAAGTTGGAATTTTGTGTTGTGGAATCCGTACTGTCATCAAACAGAATGCAACTCCAGATTGCTTTCTAGAACGTCAATCTTAAGTGTTCCTGTATGACCTTAAAACATTTACATTTAGTTGTATTTTGATTGTTTTAAGGTGCTCTATTGCAAACTTAGGGACACCTGAGGATGATGTACAGCTCGAGCACTTTGGTCGTATTCTGTTCACAAGCTACAGTGTTGGTTACAGCAACACAATTTATTACAATATTATTTGTTCAGCGCAGTGTTTGTGTTTACACAAGAATTTGATCTTAATACAATTGTTTTGATATCTTTTTATTTCAACTTTTCACATTCCAATCTTCACATTAATATATTAACCGATGAGACGATATATCGGTTAAGAATAATGCACTTACATATTGATTGAGACGATTCATTCACGTAAGAAAGAATCTTAATTTCTTGCAACGAAGTCTAATTTCTTGCAAAATAGTTGGACAATAAAATATCGGCATATTAGTGGTTTTTATAATTGACTATATGCAGTGTATTTGTCTTTTGTTAGACAAATTGATAAATATTAGTAACATTAGTAGATTTCATGGAGACTCCTTTCAATTTTTTACCTCCTAAGAAGTCTATATATAAAAATATTTTATAACTTCACTCCAAAATGTGTTTGTCCATTTCACAATAAATTGTCTTGTGATATATATTTTAGTGTGTATAGCTTTAAATAACAAATCTACTAAGTGGGTCACCAAAATTTATTGTCCCCATATTGATTTAATTAAAAAAAAAGAAAATTATATATTTTTTTAATGAGCTATCCACTTAAAAATAATGTAATATTTTATTAAGTTTTTTTTAGAAATGGCAAAGCAGATCAGCCCGGCCCGTTTTGGTCCGTCCCGCTTTTTGGTCTGCTCCATAGTTTAATATCGGATTCACTTTTCTGATCCGTCCCACCTTACGGGTTGGCCCGCGGGACTGCAGGCTGACCCGCATTTGTGATGAACAAAATATTTTTTTTGTGTTAAGCAAAATAAAAACTTATTTTATTTTTTCATAATAATTGATATTCATTTTCTATCGAAATAATTTCAATTAGTTTACCTAATCAAAGATAACAACAAAGATTATGGCTAAAGTACAATAGTAACATGTCACCTTACAAGACATGTACCTAAAAATGCATAAAAAGATATTCCATATTCATGAACTAAAATCATTGTCTTATAATAATAATAATAATAATAATAAAAGGAACTTAAAGAAACAACGTGATGAATGATGTGAGAACTAAAAAACGAGAACATATAATTTTGTAAGTGGGCCAACCTGCTCCGCCTTGCCTTTAGCCCACGCGGGTTGTGGGGCGGGCCATTGCGGGCTACCGAGTTCAACATCTCAGCTTGCCCCACATTTTTTTGTGCGGGTCTGCGAGCTAGCCTGCCCCGAATTGCCATTCCTAATTTTTTTACAAGAGAGTACGGATGAATGTCTGTTGTCAGAAAAGAAAAGAAACTTTCAAGAGAGAATGAAAAAAAAAGAAAAGGGCAACCAATGAATTTTGTGCAATTCTATACACTCGAGCTAATTAATTTGGAGAAAAGATTTTATACCACATCTAATATATTGGGTTTCTTATGTTGTTTAGTTAAGTACTCATTAAAGTTTTCTTGTATTATTATCCATTTTGTTAGTTAAAAGAATATATTTCTACTCATCTTTTGAAGTTCCTAAAGAACTTATGGTATACATGTTAATCATTATCAGTAGAAATTTTTACCGACTAGTTCAATAAGGTTCTTTTTTCATTTTCTTCCATATTGAAGTTTTTCAAGTAAAAAAGTTTTAGTATTTTTTGTTTTTTGTTTTTATTTTATACATCTTATTATTTTACATATTATTTATATAGAAAATATTTGATCTAAATTTTATTTTCACTTATTATTTTGTTATATTTCCATCAAGATGCAACTTGAACAATTGAAAAGTTAATGAAACTAGAGGGATAAACAGACAATTGCGGGTACAACTAAGGAAGGGCACATGATAACTCATCATAACGGTAAGAACATTGATAAGAACATGAGGAGAAATGTATGATAATCCACTTAACTAACTTTAGGTTTAAGGATTTTTATACATCTAGGGTTTAATATACATTATGTCGGTTAATGAAAGAGAAGACATGGATGGAACAATACTGAATCCTCTCCCTTTATTTCTCTGTTACCGTTTTCTTATTATGACAACTATGCAATTTCTCTGTACTTGCTACTGTTTAGTTGCTTACATTCCATGGTAAGAAAATTACCATTTTCATAATACTATATATGAAGATTTTTGTCATCATTTTCTGTGTGTTGAACTTGAAATTGTTATATTGGTGCTTCATCGTCATGGACAAAGAATACTCACATCAAAGAACTCACCACCACTAATGTAAAACAAATTTTAGAGCTCATTTCAGTCCAAGAATAGTTAGTTCAAAGGCACTTAACACTTTAACAGATTGAAACCTAACCTTTCTGAGGCTTAATAGTACATAAAAAATGTTGATAAGAAAAAGGAATCCATTGGAGTTGAAGTATAGTGACATGGTCTTGGTGAAATTAAAACCCTACAAACAACATTATGTTGCTCTTAAGAAGAATGACAAAAAAAAAAAAAAAACTCAATTTGAGGTATTTTAGTACCTTTTTGTAATTGAAAGAATTTGACATGTCTATAAATTTGTTTTACCCCAAACTACTGGAATTCATCAAGTATTTCACTGTTCTCAACTTAAGCAGTGTAAAGGGAGCCACTCTCAACCATATGGTCCATTACCTATTACTAAAACCGTTATTTGCAACCGATCAACTTGGGAATACCACTTAGATTTACATAAGACTAATCGAGATCTCAACTTTAAGGATAATGTTGATTTTAATGGGGAGGAATTGTAACAATTGCAACTTCAACAATTTAAAGAATGAGGAAAGAAGAGGAAAGGAAGATGCAATTTCTGGTAGAGTCAAGGAAGGACACATAATACATATACCAGGATTGTTTTGATCATTGTATGTTAAACTTGTAACTATTACACTTTTCTCTGCATTCTTGTTTACCAATGACTGCCCCCCAACTTGACATCAGTCAAGCAAATCCTCATCTCTTGATGTTGTAGCTTTAAATGCATCATGGTGATTTCTTCATATTCATCCACATTATGCTCCTCTGTGTTATATGGAATCTGTTTTTACTGTTAAAGAGAATAGGGAAAGAAAGGATAGATGGAGAGAATTGAGGGACAGGTAGATCAGTTCATTCAATTTTCACATATAAAGAAGAGGGTTATTAATGATAGGAAAAAACAAATTGACAATTACTTAATTTTGGATGATGTTGTGCATAATAGTCTTTTGAGTAACAGAATTTCAAACTTCTGTCCTGTGCTTAGCAATTTTAAAATCAAACATGAAACATTTTTTTGTGCTGTCTTAATCTTTTAGCATATCAAATTCACTCTTAAGTCAAAATATAAAAGAATAAACCCCATTTTTTGAATTTTTTATGACTATGCATCAACCAATTATTCACTAGCAAAACAATCTAACATTACTCAATTTGTATGGTTACATGCTGTATTTGATATGTTTTTTCACAGTAGTGTTTAATCATGCCTAGTAAATCAATGGAACTAATGCCAGGCTCAGCAACTACATGGCAAGAAAGAACAAGTTTTCCAAGAGTTATAGCCCAAATGTGCAAGTCATGAACATCCTGCACTCCCTTGATATTTCTAATGCCACTTTCTAGCTTGCTAATATCTATCTCCCTTGGTGTACTTTCCATGAGAATGCCATAAAGATTCCTAAGCATGGGAAGGGTAGCACTTAAAGATAAAACAGAGAATATAAGAGTGCACACAAGATCAACTATAAACCACTTAGGTTTAGCCCATATTATGGCTCCAGCAATCATCACTCCAACAGATTGAATCATATCAGCCATGACATGCAAATACGCTCCCTGAAGATTTAGGTTCAAGACATTTGTTTTTGTGTGACTACTTGAAACCAGGGTAGCACTCTCTTCATCACTTATTATAGATAGCTCCTTATTCCCATGATCATGATGATGATGACTATGATAATGACCCGAGTCTTCATGATGATGATGATGACTATGATCATGACCAGAGTCTTCATGATGATGATGATGATGACTATGATCATGACTAGAGTCTTCACAACCATGATGATGATGATGACTGTGATCATGACCAATCCATGCAACCATGATAAAGTTAAGAACAAACCCAAATGTTGCAATTGCAAGCATGACCTTTCCATTCACACTGGCCTGTTGTAGAAGAATTCTACCAACTGCTTCATATATCAAATAACCAGATATCAACCAAATTAACTGAACAGATATAAGAGCCCCCAAAACCTCGAGACGATTGTATCCGAAAGATTGATGTGGTGTTGCCTCCCAACCAGAAGCCCACACTGCAAAGAGAGAGATAGAGAATCCAGTAATATCAGAAAGCAAATGTGCTGCATCACCGATGACAGCTAGGCTGTGAGCTTTTATTCCACCAACAAGTTCCACAACCATGACAATAGCATAGAAAACAATAAGACCACAAAGTTTCTTTGCCGACTTTGAAGACTCTTTTGATGTCACAACACTATTTTCATGTCCAGAAAAAGGACAGCCAGAACAGCAGGATGTCTCTGTCTTCATAGGAAGAACATCAAGTCTTTCAGATGTAATTGGTATCTCAATTTCCTGCATTATCCTCTCTTCCACCAAGATGGGGGCTTCCCCGTTATCCATTTGCTCCACAAATCTGGGTACTTATAAACCCTAAACAAAACAAGAAAACCATTTAGAAAAAGTCACCCCAAGGCTCAGTCTTTTGTTAGATTGCCAATACCAACACCAACACCAGCAAGAGCATTCAAAATTAATTCCTATGTAGAACCAGCCAGAATTAGGTAAATTGTACATTATTTTACCATTTCAAACAAAGCAATAAGATAAAATCGACATATTAGCAGGTCAACGATAAATTGGACTACTTCAATTTCAAGTGTGCAATCAAAATAAAATAAACAGAGATAGCATTACATATTAAGGGGCTTGTTGGGAAAATCAGTGAAAGTGGCGAAATCAAACGCCAATTACATCATAAGAGGAATGAGTATTTTTACATGTGACAAATTTGCGTTAAAAAAAAAGGATTTTACAGAAAAGAAACGGAGGTAAAATGATAAAATCAATAAACCATACCAGTAGAAGTGGAGCGGTGGTGGAACCGAGGAAATAGATTGGAAATTGAGAATGGTCTCGGGAATCAAGGGCTTAGGTCAGAGGAAGCGATAGAGATTGGAAGGGAAAGATAAAGGTATAGAAATGAAGAAAAACATGTCTACGAAGATGTTGATGTTGTTGATGGTGACAACAAATTTAACGGGATGTTGCCGTGGGACAAATCTCTCCGTGGAGAGTTTGCAATTGCCGGCAACAACCAAGTAAGAAACCAAACTACATGTTTCTTATGTAGATACCGTCCCTCACAAAATTAGCATCAGATACCATTAGACCAATACCATGCCAGACGTTACTTTTATTTTAGTAAACAATTTGTACGTTTCGAATGCTACATTTATGAATTGAAAGCTAGTAAATAGTTTGGATTTTTCTTTCCTTATAATAGAAAAAAATAAAGTTATTTGCTTTCGTATCTTGAATTTTAAGATCATATCGCATCTTTTAATTAATATAAATCGATATCCTTTTAATTTAAGAAATTAAGGTTTATAAATGTTACGATGATTATTACTTAAAAAAATTGATTTTTTTCACAAACAAAACTCATATATGTAATACATAAAATTCATTTACATATGAATTATTTTCTATGTATGTAATGCTGCGTAAATAACATATGAAATAATTCATATGATAAGTAACATATATTGTATATGAAATATAGGTAAGTTATGTAGGAATAAAATGATAAATAAATAGATACGAAATAATTGATAAATTAGTTTTGATATCTAGCCAACTGCAATCATCACCAAGAAGCCCACAAGATGCACCAAAACACCGCCGCACCGATTCACACCTGCACGCGTTGAAACAAGAGGTCCACAAACGTGGAGTTTCTTCCCCTCTATCAAACCTGCATCACCGAACAAACATCACGCACGCCATGACTCACACAAGAAACACTAAGCTCCTGCACCACCGCATAGGCCACCGCCGCAACCAAGGAAGACAAACCCTATCCTATATTTTCTCTCACGGTGTTATTTTCGAGAGAATATCATCCGCCACATAATTCTCAACCAAAAATTTTAACACGATGTGTTTATGGGTTTTAATTGAGTCCTTCACATACTTCCCTGTCAAGCTAACCGAGTATTTTTTTTTTTTAAAGCCGTTAACGATATAAACCACCAAACTCTTGGGTCTTTGGACCGAACTCTTAATTTTTCGAGAGAGGACTACCAGAAAAATTTAATTCACATAAGACACCATTCTCGGCCAAAAATTTTAAGATGATGGATTTATGAATTTTAATATTTATATAGTACTCAGACTTTCTAATTTTTACTCACCTTAGGTTCCCATGAAATATTATTGTTAACAGCAAATTTCATTCATTCTTACAATTTATACGATGAAGATTTTTTAAGATGAAAACAAGCACTAAGCACTGTGTTTTATTAATACCAAACAATAAACATCATGCATTCCAAAATACATTTAACATACTACACTTTCACTGCCAGATTGACAACTAATTGTGAATTCGAACACACCCTAACCCGAACTTAGGAAAGTCCAGTCTGTTAATTTATTCTTACATGACACAGAAAGCAATGCAATGACAGTGTGACTGATTTAACACAGAAAAACTAAGGCTAGAATACGTGGAGGCCATTCACAGTGAAGCCTCCATCAACATAAATGGTCTGTCCTGTGATGTAAGAAGCTGCAGGTAAGCAGAGAAATGCCACCAACGAAGAAACCTCTTCTGCCTCTCCAATCCGTCCCAGGGGGATTCCAGAAATCAGACCATGCCGAACTTTTTCCTCTTTGAAGACCTACAAGAACATAACATAATCATATGATGCCCTCAAACAAAACAAATCACAAGAATAATCATACACTAACGTTGACAACAAAAAGGTTACCTTTTCCCCAAGAGGGGTTCTAATTGGCCCCGGTGCAACACAATTCGTTCTTATGTTGTCTCTGGCCCATTCACATGCCAGATTTTTTGTCACTTGGTTTATTGCACCTGCATGCCAATTACATATATGCACCTTTTCAAATTACCAGCTACACTAATTGCCTAGTTTTTACTACTATCTAGCTAACTCTACCACATGGAATGCAATGAAAAATCACCTTTTGTTGCACTATAAATAACAGATACTATGTTTGTAGCTACAAGACCAGAAACGGAGGACATGAAAATGATACTTGCAGCTTCTGAAGCTTTTAAGAGAGGATGTGCAAGCTGGCTTAAATGGAAACAAGATTCAAGATTCGTATTCATCAGAAATGCGAAATCTTCTGCTGTGAAATCCAAGGTTTGTTTCGGTATGTTTGTTCCCACGTTGTTTACCTATAGAATCCGCACAAAATGTAAGCCGAATATCCGATAAAATAACAAATGAAAACACTAACACAAAAAACGTTCGTTACTAAAAATGGATTTCGAACTATTCCTCACAGTATTAACTTTTAACAAAAGGTTGAAAAACTAACTATAACTCCATGCAATTGAATTGAATGAATTACTAACAAGGATATTGAGTTTCCCATTGAACTGAGAGGAGACTCTAGCTATGAGTTCTTCTCTTTCTAAACGAGAGGCCACGTCACAGACCGAACCGGTTACTCTGTATCCTTTTGTAGTCCATTTGTTTAAGGATTCACTGAGTTCAGCTTCGTTTCGAGCACAAGTGTGTACAGTTGCCCCAAGTTGTGCCAACTCCTCCACGATAGCATATCTATATGATGAAGTACAAATAATAACATCAGAGGAATTAATAACCAGAAACAGTTCTCATGCAATATCCACTTACTTTGTACTTCTTCTTCTTAATTACTAACTTTTATTGATGCAAACATTCTTACAGATTAACACAAAAGTTAAGCACTTTTTGCAATAGCTTTTGGTTTTGTTCAGTGGGAAGTTTGAAAAAAAAATGAAAAATTTGGAAGAAGAAGGAGAGATGATAGTAACCCGATTCCTTTGGATCCACCGGTGACCAGTGCTGTCATTCCTTGCAAAGACCACCTGCTGCTTTTGCTACCATTGTTTGTCTCACCCATTTTTTTCTCTTCAATGAAGGAGATGATAAGATGAATGAAGTTTTATTATAAAGAGCTTATATTTATAGTCATTATCATTTTCTCTGTGTACGCAGAAATTTAATAGTTAAAATGTAAGCCATGACAAAAAGTAATTTGATAATATTGAACTCGCTGAGTTTTCAAAACTTATCCTCTTCAACCTGATTTTGCGTGCAGCAAAAGTCTGACTTAATGTTTGATTTATTACTGTTGAGTAGCTAATATGATGTAATCAATGATTGACTTATTTTTGTGAGATCCGTCGCTTTTAGTTGTAGATCGACACAATATGTTATGTTTTCTTATTAAGGATTTAAGTGCTTATTTTCTTCATGAAAATATATGGGCTATCGTTTGTATAGTTCATATTGCATACATTTTTCTTTCTCGAAAACATGCACATGCAAGTTCTTTCTTCCTCGACAATGATCCTAAGTGCAGTGTTGTTGGGAATAGTCCAAGTGTGAGTTAAAGTCTCACATTGGATAGAAAAGACAAAGTTAAACACTATATAAAAATAAAGACCCATAACAACATTACCTTAAGATTTTGGGATTGAAGTGGTGTCTAAGGTCTTATATGTGTAAAACTAATGTCATATAACCATATAGAACCATAACTCATATATGTGACCAAAGGGGTCACTCATATACGAAAGATAAAAGAAAAAAACAAGGGACTCACCCTATCTTGAGGGAAGATGTTGAGAATAGTCAAAGTGTGAGTTAAAGTCCCACATTGGATAGAAAAGACAAACAAAGTTAAACACTATATAAGAATAAAGACCCACCTTAAGGTTTGGGGTTAAAGTGGTGCCTAAGGTCTTATATGTGTAAAACTAATGTCATATAACCATATGGAACCACAACCATGTGTGAGTGGTTTTTCATGGAGAATGGTTATGTTTAAATGTATTTGTGTTTTACATTATTGTTAGTTGTTTAAACTTTTACTTTATTCTCTTTGAAAATGTGATTGTTATATTTGGGAAACTCAATAATATATCTCTTTGTTGCTGATGGATTCCTTCCCAGTAGTTGTGAGTGCTTTTGTGATGGTTGCTCTAATTGTATGAAATTTTTGTGGGTCAAGTGCATTAAAATATGTTCTCTATATCTTTGTGGTTATTTTTTGATAATAAAAAAAAATACATAAGTGTTTTTATTATGACACTCCCCCTCCAGCAGAAATATTCCCGACCACAAGTACACTCATCTGAGCCGATTTTAACCATCGGCTTTGATACCACTTGTTAGGTCTATAGAGGTGGTTTCATTGGGGAGAACAAACACCAATGAGATCTGAACCCAACCATATAAGGTAATGACACCACTCTCAACCTAAAACCTTAAGGCGATGGGTTTATGAGTCTTGATCCTTATATGGTGCTCTACTTTCTCATTTCTGGTCAATGTAGGACTTAGACTCATACTTGAATTCCTAACAATCTTCCCCTCAAGGGTGAGTCCCTTCAACCACATTGGTACACCCCCCTTCAGCGGAAGCCCACGAGTACTCATTTTCTGTCCATTTTTGTACCATCGTTCTTGTTCTTCTTAAGGGGACACGTTTACCTAAAACCCTTGTCAATAAAACTTTCGATACTAGGACATACATGCAATTTATTCAAACTTAATTCTTGCAGTTCCCAGGTAAAAGTTTAATTAGCATTTTTTTAATTTTTTATACAAATTATTTAATCAATTGTTTTAATTATTAATATCAGGTAACTAGATCGACTAATATAGCATATTAAGAAAATTATTAAGCAATAGTCGACCCTAAGATCTTATTGCAAGATTTTTTTTTTCAAAAAATAATCAAATTTTACGAAGACACCTAAAAGAGAGAAATAATAAATTTAATAACTTGAGAATTATCAACAATTTTCACATTAAAAATCTTACATTTAGTCGTTATTTAAAAACTAAATGTGAGAGTTATTCATTTACAAGGAAAAGCTTATATATAAAGATCTTCTTCCCATAAACCGAACTTAGGAAAGTACTGTTAATTTATTCTTAATGACACACAAAGCAATATAATCAGAGTGTAACTGACATAACACAGAAAATGTCGAAACGAGGCTACAACGTATTGAGGCCGTTTACAGTGAAGCCGCCATCGACACAAATGGTCTGTCCTGTAATATATGATGCTGCAGGCAAGCACAGAAATGCCACCAACGAAGACACCTCCTCTGCCTCTCCGATCCGTCCCAGAGGGGTTTGACAAATTACAGCATTCATAACTGTTTCCTCTTTAGAGTGCTTCAACAACATAACACAATACCATGATCTCCTCAGTCCACACAAAAAACAAAAACAAATCACAACAGTAATCATGCACTAACATTGCCAACAAATATGTTACCTTTTCCAGAAGAGGGGTTCTAATTGGCCCTGGTGCAATACAATTAGTCCTTATGTTATCTTTCGCCCATTCACATGCCAAATTTTTTGTCATTTGGTTCATTGCTCCTGCATGCCAATTACGTACAGCTTTTCAAATTACCTAGTTTTTACTACTCATTACAATCTCTAACCGGCTATGACGAAGATATTATATATTTTCTGTTTTTATGACGAAAATATTATATATTTCCTGTTTTTATTTATATTAACAGAGATATTATATATTTGATTCTTTTTTATTATTATTAAATTTTTTTTTATTTGGTTTTTATTTTTCCTTCTAATAAATCAATAAACAAGCAAGTTCTGATTGGTTTTTCATCCAAACTTTTCTTAAACTTTTCTTGTGTGTTTTTTGTAAGTATCATTTTTTTTATTTCTCTCGTGGCTTACACATGTCTAATAGGCTAACTCTACCACATGAAATGCAATGAAAAATCACCTTTTGTTGCACCATAAATAACGGATGCTAACTTTATAGCCATAACACCAGCAATGGAGGATATGAAAATGATACTTGCAGCTTCTGAAGCTTTTAGGAGAGGATGTGCAATCTGGCTTAAGTGGAAACCAGATTCAAGATTCGTATTCATCAGAAATGCGAAATCCTCCGCTGTGAAATCCAGGGTCTGTTTCTGTATGTTTGTTCCAACATTATTTACCTAAATCCATTCACATATATTAACGAAAAAGAATGTTTTAGTCCTACAAGTTGGATCCCAAATTTGTTCTCATTCTTGTCATAGTTAGACAAATTTTAAGATGAAAAGGTGAAAAATGAACATGTCATTACAAGGATATTGAGTTTTCCATTGAACTGAGATGAGACTCGAGCTATGAGTTCTTCTCTTTCTACAGGAGAGGCCACGTCACAGACCGAACCGGTTACTCTGTATCCTTTTGTGCTCCATTCCTTCAAGGATTCACTGAGTTCAACCTCGTTTCGAGCACAAGTGTGTACAGTTGCCCCAAGTTGTGCCAACTCCTCCACGATAGCATATCTATGTGATGAAGTACAAATAATAACATCAGACAAATTAATAACCAGAAACAATTACTATATTTTATTGGTACAAACATTTCTTACGTATGAACACAAAAATTAAGAACTTTTTCCGCTAGCTAGCTTTCGTTGTTAATTGATAGCTAACAAATTAATAGGTATTTTTGAGTAACAAGTCTGAAATTCAGGAACAAAAAGTGAATGAAAAAAATGTAGAAAAAGAAGAAATGATATCAACCCGATTCCTTTGGATCCACCGGTGACCAGAGCTGTCATCCCCTGCAGACACCATCTGCTTTTGCTACCACTGTTTGTCTCACCCATTTTTTTTTTCTTCTCTTCAATGAAGAATATGATATGATGAATGAAGCTTTATAATATCTTATAATTGATATTTCTACCTTCTAAATGCTTAATTTGTAGTCATTATCTTGATGGAGAAAGTTAAGAGTTAAACGTAAGCCATAATAAGAATAGTTTGGCATTGATCCCTTGCTTGTACCGAATGTTTGGTTTATATATGTTATTGTCCAGTACCTAAAGGATTGAGAAAATGTAATCAATGTTTGGGATTTTTGGAGGATCCGTGTTATATTATTTTTGTGATATCCATGATTTTTAGTTGTCGATCAACACAATATGTTAACTTTTTCATTAAAGATTTAAGTTTTCTTCATGCGAATATACCGGCTTTCGTTTGTGGTTCATATAAAAAAAATGGTTTATATGTAATTTCAAAACCATTATTGTTGTTGTTATAGGCACTCTTCATTATAAAAACGCTTTGGGTTTGTTTCATGCGTTGCACTTTTGAAGAAAATGGAAGGGAATTAAGTAGACTTTGATGTTTTAGGTCTGAATGGGCATGAATTGGGATGAAAGTTAGATTTACATTACTTTCCAAAATTTGCCTTAGCTGTTTGGTGTCATAATAATATCACTTCAAATACATTACGTTTTTTTTTTTTTTTTTTCTGAACCTCATTATAGTATCAACCACCATCAACTTCATAGACCTTGTACAAAGCATTCACTTTCTTCATAGGTAAGAAAAGAAGCAAGTGCTTAAATTTAAAAGCAACAAAATTCATCATGTGAATTGCATTACCAATTTCATACCTTCAAATAACACTAATTGCCGCAGTACAATATGTTGAATATTGACGAATATGATTTATTTTTAAAATTAAATATTTTATGAGAAATTATAGATTTGAAAAATTATAGATTTGAAAAATGAAAAATCAATTAATATTTTTAATTATATAAAAGGAATAAATTATTTATCAAATATATATATACCTTATAGGATAATATTAATAATTGTAATGTTAGTTGTATAAGTGAAAAGAAGTTTCTTAGAGTTAAAAAATAATAACAATTTATTTAAAATTCACAATGTTATTAATTGAAGTAGCGTTATTATCTATTAAAAAAATGTTAAATGAAATTAATGATTACAATTTAATAAATAATTTTGTATAAAAAATGTTTAAAAAATAAATTTTAAATAAAATATTTTATTTTTTAAGTATGTTTTAGATTTCTCAAACTCTTAAACCATCTTGTTTAATCTATGATCCATTATATTAAGCTAAAGTACGATACAAAGACAAATCTCACAAACATGCTTAAGTAAAGTTTTTCATTATAATATTAATTAATAAATATACTACAATTTCTTAAAACTTTCAAAATCAATACCTTTTTTCACTAATGAGATGAATAAGAACAAAAAAAAAAAAATCTCAACTCCAACAAAGAAAATAAGATATACTCTAGTCAAAGTCAAGTAATACGTATAGAACAACTTTTGTTTAATATTATTCCTAGTCAATACATCACACTAAACTAACAAGAGTTTGTATTTCTATTTTAGAAACCAAAACATCACCCACACACACTACTCGCACAGGCACATATACATTTCCTATCACACTCATTTATTATTCTCCATATACATCCTTTTATTTTAACATTAAACAAAGACAACAAGTACATAACAACCGACAACACATCAAATAAAAATATCTTGTTGGGTTATATATTTTTTCATATGTTTTGGTTATATATGGGTTATGGTTATAGTCATTGAGAGATTGTGGTTCCATATGATTATATGGCATTAGTCTTGCACATATAAGACATTTGACATGAGTTTTACACCAAAACCTTAAGTCAATGGTATTATGGGTCTTTATTTTTATATAGTGTTTAACTTTGTATTTTCTATCCAATGTGAGACTTTGGCTAACACTTGGACTATTCCTAACAATCTCCTCTCAAGGGTGAGTTCCTTTTTTTTTTCTTTTTTCATATGGTATATTTCCCTTCAGGTGTATGGTGATTCCTTTTTTGTTGTAGTTATGCGATCAGTCAAGTGGGCACTTTTTTGTGTTATGGTTATGCAGTCAGTCATCCCGAACAATCGGCTCTGATACCACTGTTGGATTATATATTTTACGTCATATAGGTTATGGTTATAGACATTGAGAGATTTTGGTTCCATATGGTTATATGACATTAGTCTTGCACATATAAGACATTTGATATCAGTTTTACACAAAAACCTTAAAGCAATGGTGTTATGAGTCTTTATTCTTATATAATGTTTAATTTGGTATTTTCTATCCGATATAAGATTTTTGCCAAAGAGAAAGTTTAAAAAAATACAACAATAATAAGAGACCGACTTTTATAACAATAGACCTCAAATCAAACATTAACACAGTCAAAGTGCAAATTCCATAAGCACTGAAAATGTTACAATAAGCTTAAGTCAGGCTAGCTTATATGGAGGCCATTCACGGTGAAGCCGCCATCGACACAAATGGTCTGTCCTGTAATGTACGAGGCTGCCGGTAAACACAGGAATGCCACCATCGAAGACACTTCCTCTCCTTCTCCAAACCGTCCAAGAGGTGTTCGAGGAATGTAAGCATTTACAATCTTTCCCTCTTTTAAGAACTGCATTCGAGTTCAATACAAGCAGATAATAGTTAATCATAACATCAAGAACAATAATCATATATACACTAACAATTTAACTACCTCTTCAGCCGCAGGGGTTCTGATTACCCCAGGTGCAACACAATTACTCCTTATGTTGTCTTTCGCCCATTCACACGCCAAAGTTTTTGTCATGTGGTTCATTGCTCCTACATGTCAAAACACGCATACTTCACCAACTTACTCTCTCTGTTACTTCCACTGCAAATTTAACCCAAAACAAGTAATTACCTTTTGATGCACTGTACACAACGGATCCTATGTTTATTGATACCACACCACCAATGGAGGATATGAAAACGATGCTTCCAGCTTCTGAAGCTTTTAAGAGAGGATGTGCAAGCTGGCTTAGGTGGAAAGAAGATTGCAAATTCGTATTCATTACAAATGAGAAATCTTCCTCCGTGAAATCCAGAACCTCTTTCCATACGTTTGCTCCCACGTTGTTTACCTGAATAAATTCATACATAAGTGTGCTAACCCTAATCTCACAAAGTATAACTGAAAAACATTAATGCAAAAGTTAATTATCGAGCTTTCATAGGATGATTTTTTATTTTGAGGAAACTGAAAAATTAACTTCAATTCCATGCAATTGAGTTGTATGAATTACTGACAAGGATGTTGAGTTTGCCATTAAACTCAGAAGAGATTCTGGTTATAAGCTCCTTTCTGTCTGCACCAGACGTCACGTCACATACCGAACCGGTGACTCTGTATCCTTTTGTGGTCCATTCATGTAAGGATTCATTGAGTTCAGCTTCGTTCCGAGAACAAGTGTGTACAGTGGCCCCAAGCTGTGACAACTCCTCCACAATAGCATATCTATATACATACATATGAATGGTGAGAAACAAAATCAAAAATTCATGCAAGATCTACCCTCTTGTTTTCTGCAATTATTAATTACTATAGTTCATTGATACAACCATGTTTGCTTTTGTAGAAATCACCAAAATGTTACAAATGAAATGAAGAAATGTGGAAGAAGAAGAAGAAGGTACTAAAGTTACCCGATTCCTTTGGATCCACCGGTGACCAGTGCTGTCATTCCCTGCAAACACCACCTGCTGCTGTTGCTTCCCCTGTTTCTCTCACCCATCTTTTTTCTCTCTTCAGTGAAGGATATGATATGATGAATTTGCTGAATGAATCTGAATTCGTTTTATGTATTTATAATCACAAATTTTATTCCTTGTGGGGAATTTTTCCTTTCTTCTGTTTTGAGTCAAAACCTTGTATGTTGTTGATGCAATATCAAATACCAACTTTGCCTCTAGTCGTCATTGATGATATAAATTTAGTACACTGAATGCGTTTTCTATATTTACAATCACAACTTGATTAGTTCTGTAAGCATAAAGTGATGGCTGCTGAATCTCATTGCTTTTCAGAGTAGTTGTTCGGAATAATTCTAATATGATTTATAAAAATAAAATTGACAAAGTTATACGTCAATATAAAAAAGAAAGATCCGTATATTTATTGTTTTAATATTTTAGATGAAAAATAATGAAAACTTTTACGTGATGTGACATATATGTATAATTACTTGCATGAGTCTTTTGATAAAAATAAGGATAATGATATTTTAATTTTTTTTTAATTTATTATTTTAATCATCTTTAATTATTTATTTTAATTTTTTTTAGTGTGATATCATAATTGAAAAATGATTAAAATAATAGTTAAAAATAAAACAAAAAGATTAAAATATCAATATAAAAAAAAATAAACCCATCCGTAGCCGACTGGTCAATTGTTTGAAAGTAAGTGAGTGTTATTTTCTCTTTCTTTGTTTCTAATCGTTTGTCATGTCTCTACTGTCTTCTTTTTTAAAGTTGGATGAGGATTCTTTGTCCTATTCTATTTCTGGTGGAGAATCTCTCAAACTCGTCAAATGCAGAAAGTAAATTATATTAGTTGTGTAAATAAATGCCCATCAAAAACCAAATCAGTTTAAGATCCTTATCTTGGAAAAATCAGACATAATTTGACTAATGTAAGAGTATAATGAGATAGATGAAGAGTATAGGCCATTAAATTAGTTACCACATGACATTATAAAAGTTGAGATAAATATTATATAGTAATAATTCAAATAAAGTTATTAATAACATAATAGTTAGGGTAAAAAAGTATAAATATTATTGATGATATTATAGACAATAGAAGTACACACAACCTTTTTCAAATGCATCTGTCCTAATAATATATATATATATATATATATATATATATATATATATATATATATATTTATCTTTCAACCAATAATTCTGCTTAGATTATATCTTTAAAGTGTAACTCTGTTTTATTCTTTATGATTTCATTGAAATAAAAACTCTACTCACTTTTTACTCAATTATAATATTTATTAAGCTAAGTTTTCTTTTGATTTGTTACCACTAACTTTTTCTCTTGGTAGATTGATATGCTAACAAGCTTTTTAACTCTGAATTACTTTAAATACTTTAACCGACGTTCTTCTTGCTCGATTGTTACTTCCATCAACACTAGTTTTTTAAGAGGAAATTTCATCCATTCTAATAATCTATAGATTTTTACTTGTCTCAACTTGAGTTTCACTGTGACTGAAACTATATTTGAAGTTGAAGTTTGAGTTTTAAGGTGAAAACAAGCACTGACTTTTATTACCATCGAACAATAAACATCACACATTCCCAAATACATTTAACATAGCGAGAGTAACAGATTATTGTGAATTCAAACACACACCCATAAACAGAACCTAGGAAAGTACACTCATTTAAATTACTCGTAACAAAACACAAAAACCAGTACAATGAGAGTGTAACTGACATAGCACAGAAATGGTGGAAACAAGGCTAGATATGGAGGAATTAAGATTCTTTGGTGGATTTTTTTGGTGTAGATATTCTGCTGTGCCTTTAAATATAAGAGGATGATCACTGATTTTAAAGTTCTAAAATATACTAAAAAGTTTTTAAAGTACTGTAGTATATTTTTAATGTTCAACAAACACAACACCAATCAGTAAAAAATCTGAACTCAAACATGGAGGCCCTTCACAGCGTAGCCGCCATCAACACAAATGATCTGTCCTGTGATGTAGGAGGCTGCAGGCGAGCACAGAAATGCCACCAACGAAGACACCTCCTCTGCCTCTCCAATCCGTGCCAGAGGGGTTTGAGAAACTACAGCATTCATAAGTGTTTCCTCTTTAAAGTGCTTCAAGAACAAAACACAATAACATGATGCCCTCAGTCCAGAGAAAAAAAAAACAAAACAAAAAACAACAATAATTATACACTAACAATGCAAACAAAATGGTTACCTTGTCCCCGAGAGGAGTTCTAATTGGCCCTGGTGCAACACAATTGGTCCTTATGTTGTCTTTCGCCCATTCACATGCCAAATTTTTTGTCACTTGGTTCATTGCTCCTGCATGCCAATTACGTGCACCTTTTCAAATTACCAGCTACAGTTGCCTAGTTTTTACTACTCATTACAATCTCTAACTAGCTAACTCTACCGCATGGAATGCAGTGAACAATCACCTTTTGTTGCACTATATACAACCGATACTATATTTGTAGCTACAAAACTAGCAACCGCGGATATGAAAATGATACTTGCAGCTTCTGAAGCTTTTAGGAGAGGATATGCAAGTTGGCTTAAGTGGAAACCAGATTCAAGATTCGTATTCATCAGAAATGCGAAATCTTCTGCTGTGAAATCCAGGGTCTGTTTCTGTATGTTTGTTCCCACGTTGTTTACCTAAATCCATTCACATATATTAACGAAAAAGAATGTTTTAGTCCTACAAGTTGGATCCCGAATTAATTCTCATTTTTGTCATAGTTAGACAAGTTTTAGTATGAAAAGGTGAAAAATGAACATGTCATTACAAGGATATTGAGTTTTCCATTGAACTGAGATGAGACTCGAGCTATGAGTTCTTCTCTTTCTACACGAGAGGCCACGTCACAGACCGAACCGGTTACTCGGTACCCTTTTGTAGTCCATTCCTTCAAGGATTCATTGAGTTCAGCTTCGTTCCGAGAACAAGTGTGCACAGTGGCCCCAAGCTGTGCCAACTCCTCCACAATAGCATATCTATATATATACATATGAGAGGAATGAATGGTGAGAAACAAAAACCAAAATTCATGCAAGACCTACCCTCTTACTTTCTGCAATCTTAATCACTATAGTTCATTCATACAACCATGTTTGCTTTGTAGAAATCACCAAACATTACAAATGAAATGAAGAAAAGTGGAAGAAGAAGAAGGTAGTAAAGTTACCCGATTCCTTTGGATCCACCGGTGACCAGTGCTGTCATTCCCTGCAAACACCACTTACTGCTTTTGCTTCCACTGTTTCTCTCACCCATCTTTTTTATCTGTTCAATGAAGAAGATGATATGATATGATGAATTTGCTGCATGAATCTGAGTGCGTTTTCGGTATTTATAATCACAACTTAGTTCTTTCTGTAAGCATAAAGTGAAGGCCGGTTAACATCATTGGTTATCCGAGTAGCCGATTGTTCAATTATTTGAAAGTAAGTTACAGATATTTTCTCTAATCGCTTGTCATATTTCTACTGTTTTATTTTTCGAAAATCATGAATGTGGACACTAGGATGAGGGTTTCGATTTCTGGTGGAGAATTTTCCATCTCCCTGCTTCATATTTTGTCAAATGTAGAGTCACGCGCATGTGTAATGAATGCTTTGATATAGAACAGAAAAAGTTACTGTATGATGATGTAAAGTATTATTAGACGTTCCAACAAAAATTGGACACTGAAAAGTCACCAATAACAGAAAATTCAGAGAGGATAAGAAGGCCAGAGAAGAAACCTTCTCTTCTCTCACTCTCCATTCTTTTCTGCTCTTGTACGAGGTGTCCCTTTCATGCAACCATCTCTTCCTCTTTGTTATCTACTCCTTCAATAATTTTTCACTTAGGTCTCTTACGCCATCAAAATCAAATCATTTTAAAATCTGCATCTTGGAAAAATCAGACACAATTTGACTTATGTAAGACTATAATGAGATTGATTTTGATAAACTGTGAAATATACACTATTTGAATAAGGCGATACACACACATTAAAATATATATACACACATTAACCACTGTATTATTGTCATTTTATTTATAAGAATTGAGATAAACATGTAGTAATAATTCAAATAAAGTTATTAATAACATTAATAGCTAGTGTAAAAAATATAAATATTATTGATGAGGTATGTTGGATTCAACTCGAACTCTATTTGACTTAGACACGGCTTGACCTGGATTCAACATGAACAACCTACTAAATTTGGTCGTGACCCAACTTTATTTATGTTAACCTAAGACCAACTCGCACAAACTGATTTATGAGTTGGTCTTTTTCAATGGAGCTTTTGATGTTATTTTGATCCTGTGAACTTTTTCTTATATAGCCCCAACTCACGTGGATCAAAACCAAATCTTGTGCACTAGACCAGATTGAAAACTTTATCATGAATAAAAAAAATGTCTTCAAAATCCTTTTGTTGAATGTTTGGAATGCAGTTAAAAGCCTCTTTATTAGAAGATGTATGCATGAATTCATAAATAATTATGATAGTTACTTTTAATCTCATGCATGTATATATTATAAATACATATTATGTAACTAAAAATTTACAATTACAGTAATAATTTCTTGATAAATTGATCCGCTAACAAGTTTATTAAGTGATTTATAACTCAAACTATTTTAAATACTTTCACAGACGTTGTTCATTTTTCACTTCCATCTACACTAGTGTTTTAACAAGAAATTTCATCCATGCTAACCTTAACTTGGGGTTGGGTGACTGAAACTATATTTCACATTGAAGTTTGAGTTTTAAGGTGAAAACAAGCACTGAGTTTTATTGCTATCAAACAATACACATCACACATTCCAAAATACATTTGACATACCACTTTCTCACTGCGAGACTCACAACACAACTAATTGTGAATTCAAGCACACACCCATAGACTGAACCTAGGAAAGCAGTGTTAATTAATTCTTAACATGACACAGAAACGAATACAATCAGAGTGTAACTGACTTAACACAGAAAATTTGAAAACAAGGCTACAACATATTGAGGCCGTTCACAGTGAAGCCGCCATCAACACAGATGGTCTGTCCTGTAATGTATGATGCTGCAGACAAGCACAGAAATGCCACCAACGAAGACACCTCCTCTGCCTCTCCAATCCGTCCCAGAGGGATTTGAGAAATTACAGCATTCATAGCTGTTTCCTCTTTACAGAGCTTCAACAACACAACACAATACCATGATGTCCTCAGTCCACAGAAAAAACAAAACAAATGACAACAACAATCATGCACTAACATTGCCAACAAAAATGTTACCTTTTCCAGAAGAGGGGTTCTAATTGGCCCTGGTGCAATACAATTAGTCCTTATGTTATCTTTGGCCCATTCACATGCCAAATTTTTTGTCATTTGGTTCATTGCTCCTGCATGCCAATTACGTACCCGTTTTCAAATTGGCTAGTTTTTACTACTCATTACAATCTCTAGTTAGCTAACTATACCACATGAAATGCAATGAAAAATCACCTTTTGTTGCACTATAAATAACGGATACTAAGTTTATAGCCACAACACCAGCAATGGAAGATATGAAAATGATACTTGCAGATTCTGAAGCTTTTAGGAGAGGATGTGCAAGCTGGCTCAAGTGGAAACCAGATTCAAGATTCGTATTCATCAGAAATGCGAAATCCTCCGCTGTGAAATCCAGGGTCTGTTTCTGTATGTTTGTTCCCACGTTGTTTACCTAAATCCATTCACATATATTAACGAAAAAGAATGTTTTAGTCCTAGAAGTTGGATCCCAAATTTGTTCTTATTCTTGTCATAGTTAGACAAGATTTAGTATGAAAAGGTGAAAAATGAACATGTCATTACAAGGATATTGAGTTTTCCATTGAACTGAGATGAGACTCGAGCTATGAGTTCTTCTCTTTCTACACAGAGAGGCCACGTCACAGACCGAACCGGTTATTCGGTATCCTTTTGTAGTCCATTCCTTCAAGGATTCATTGAGGTCAGCTTCGTTCCGGGAACAAGTGTGTACAGTGGCCCCAAGCTGTGCCAACTCCTCCACGATAGCATATCTATATATATACATATGAGAGGAATGAATGGTGAGAAACAAAAACCAAAATTCATGCAAGACCTACCCTCTTGTTTTCAGCAATTATTAATCACTATAGTTCATTGATACAACCATGTTTGTTTTGCAGAAATCACCAAACAATTACAAATCAATTATGTCCACTAGCCCTTTGTTGCTGTTAACGATTTGAAATTAAGTATAGAACATATATGTTGTAGGAATGAAAAATGAAATGGAAAAAAAGTGGAAGAAGCAGAAGGTAGTAAAGTTACCCGATTCCTTTGGATCCACCGGTGACCAGTGCTGTCATTCCCTGCAAACACCACCTACTGCTTTTGCTACCATTGTTACTCTCACCCATTTTCTTTCTCTCTATAATGAAGGAGATTATATGATAGATGAATTTGCTGAATGAATCTGAATGCGTTTTTTTGTATTTATAACCACAACTTAGTTAGTTCTGTAAGCATAAAGTGATGGCTGCTTAACATCATTGGTTTTCCTAGTAGCCGATTGTTCAATTGCTTGACATTAAGTTACAGATATTTTCTCTATTTCTTTCTTTCCCTCTAATCACTTGTCATATTTCTACTGTTTTCTTTTGTCCTGTTCTATTTCTGGTGGAGAATTTTTCCTTCTCCCTGTTTTTTGTCAAAACTTTGAAACTTTGTATGTTGTTGATGCAAGATCAAATGCCAACTTTGCCTCTAGTCGCCATTCATTATTTAACTGCAGTTAGTGCATGTTATACTAAATGTTCATTTTCGGGGTCATGACACCGATGCCGCTTATAGAATAAGGTTTATAATTTTTATTACAAGAGGAAATTTAACTTTTTCTATAATTACAAGTTAATACATCAATGTACCGTTAAAAGTTGCCTTTGGCATTGGTTATACCTCATGTACCAAATGAAATCAATTAAATGGTGTCATATAGTTGTGTTATCTTAGATTCTTAAAAAATTGTGATTAGCAAGGGAATGTGTGCATGATTAGTGTTATCATTGAGGAGAGTAAACTTGAATTTTAGAACACAATAGATTCTGTTTTTAAGTGAAATAGAGTTTTATTTGGAAATTTTATAACAAAATTTTATATTAAATATCAATATATATTTTTTATTAATGTTATCTTGATGACCACATCACAGGTACCAAGTTTAAAATGATTCACAATTATGTTTTTAATAAAGAATAATTGTTATCCTAAAAGGAATTAATTTTTAAATTTACAAAATTTTGTAAATTTAAACCACTTTACACAAAATTTTTACATATGATCTAGTATTATTTTCTAAAAAATTGAAAAGTTCAGCTATGAGTTACAAAAGATTCAGAGACCATAGACACCTAGTGGTTGGAAACTACCAACCAATTTCTCATCAAATACAGGTTATGTCAAACCTTTGCTTAAACCAGAACCATGTTGATCAGTAAACAGAGTTACCAAAATGAATGAAACAAGTTATTGGAAATCTTCCATGTTATAGCACAACCAGTACATTGCGGTTTAGTAAACAAAAATAATTGCATTTGCAGAGTCCAGAACCTTGGAAGTGCGTACCAGCGGTTGGTCAGAGGACTAACTCTTGAAAGCTTGACAGAAATGTAGAGAACCATGCCAAATGCTCCAGACGAATGGTGATGGAGAGGAAAATTAGTAAGGAGGGTGCATGATATAAGCAGCAGGTCTTAGAACTGCGTTGTTGGGTAGAAACCATTCACGGACATTCCTCCATCAATACAAATAATCTGACCAGTGATGTATGATGATGCTGGTAGGCAAAGAAACGCAACAACAGAAGACACTTCTGCTGGATCTCCTAGGCGCCTAAGAGGAGTTCTAGAGTACACTTCTTCCAGATAGTCTTTGTTGCTGAGCACCTAAAAGAAGAGGGTAAAGTTATATAACTTTGACATCTGGTCACTACATTAGATTTTTGTGTTTTAGAGCACCATGAAATGACATTAATGAGTGTCATAAGCAGCTCATTCTAACCAATGGTTACAGGATAAAGCAGAAGAACAACCTGCTCTACCATTGAAGTTCTGATGTACCAAGGTGCCACTGCATTACTCCTTATATTGTCTTTTGCCCACTCACAAGCTAGATTTCTTGTAAGTTGATTAATTGCCCCTATATATCAGAAAGAAAATAAACCTTCAAAATTTGATAAACTCATCAACATCACAGCATTTGTTAAACAAGCTGCAATACAGCATCGAGCATGCAAATTACCTTTTGTTGCTCCTTGAACAGACATTGACTTTAGCGAGACAAAACCAGAAACAGAAGAAACAAACACAACACTTCCCATTCCCGATGCTTTCAAATGTGGATATGCAAGTTGACATATGTGAAAGACAGATCCCAAATTGGTATCAATAAGAGTGGAAAACTCTGTACTAGTGAAGTCTGTCACCGGTTTCCGAATGTTTGTCCCTACATTGTTTATCTATACATCAAATTTATCAGGTTAGCAGGGACATCTACATTAATAAGGCTTACTAATCCAAAGTAAACCCCCAAGTAATCCAGAAACACTGTTGTAACAGGACTAAACATCTAGGGTTGGTAAAATAAATTATCAGTGTCGTGTAACCGATAGGCCTAACAATTACTAGAACAAACTCTGGTACTGTCTAATGAGTTGCTTTTGAGCCTTGAAGTTAGTTAATAATATAAGATTAGTCTCCGCTTCTATGCACCATTTTACACCATTATTCAATAGGTTATTTTTAACGACAACTTACAAGGATGTTGAGTTTCCCGTTGAAAAGAGAGGAAACAGACTCCATGAGCGCCTCCCTCTGCTTTGGAACTGATACATCACAAACTGAGCCAGTGACCTCAAAACCCGAATCATTCCATTTCTTCAGGCATTCAGTGAGATCGTGTTCGTTCCTGGCACAGGTATGAACTCTGGCTCCAAACCCCGTCAGTTCCTCCACAATGGCACGCCTTTAACATGTCTCGACAGAAATCACAAGTTAAATTATGATGAGATTAAAAGGGTCGGAATTAAAATGAAACACGGGTGTGAAAGTAGAAATGTTGATACCCTATTCCGCGAGTTCCACCAGTGACGAGAGCTGTCATGCCCTGAAGAGTCCACCTTTGCTGTGTGGACTGGCTCCGAATGCAATTGGACTTTGATTTTTTTCTTCCATGATTGAAAATGAAAGAGGTGGTAGTGCGGTTTGACGGTAATGGAAGATAAGAAGTTGGATTTATGAGGGAATTCATATGCATTTTGTTCTAATCACAGGAAAATCATGCCATCATGCCATCGGGATTGTTCTTTTTAAGGTAATTTGATTTTCTAGTACAGACAGCGTTATCTAGGACTGGGAAAACTTGATTCAAAGGATTCTGTGTGTTTATAGATGGCTGAGGTTTCTTTTTTTCTTTTTGGATCGTCTTGTGGAAAATTATTGAGCAAATACAACTTGAATCATGAGAGATTTTATATTTAATTTAACGAATTTTACTCATGAGTTTTTGCTAGGAAATTTTTGTTACTAACTTTTAATTATTATTCTTGTTTAACGAATTTCGCTATAAAATTATCATTTCTCTTACTGATAATTTGTAATTGGTTCAACTATTCTCCTTCAAAATTAGATCAAATTGCTTCCTTTCTCAGGATCAATCGCTCTTTGGCTCATTTTCATTTGCCACTAAAATACAGCGAATTATTGAAATAATTGAAAATTAACTCATTTTAAGAAGCAATGAGTTAATATATTTCTATTCATTCATTTTAAATAAAAATTGAAATTAATACTTTTTTAAAATTTTGATCTAATTTAATTTAAAAAATTAATGAATTCAATTTTTTTAACCAAATAATAGAGTTATTCTTAGGACAGAGAAAATAATATTTTTAACATGATAACCCGTATCTCACAATAAATCTCACACATTCCAAAATACCTTTAACATACTACATTCTCACTGTGAGACTCTGCTAATTGTAAATTCATATACAAACCCATAAACCGAACCTAGGAAAGTACAACCTATGAACTTATTCTTAACAAGACAAAGAAAACCAAGACAATCAGAGTGTAACTGAATTAAGACCAAAAGTGTCAAAACAAAGCTAGAATAAATTGAGGCCGTTCACAGTGAATCCACCATCAACACAAATGGTCTGTCCTGTAATGTAAGATGCTGCAGGTAAGCACAGGAATGCCACCAACGAAGCCACCTCCTCTGCCTCTCCAATCCGTCCCAGAGGGGTTTTAGAAATTACAGCATTCATAAGTGTGTCCTCCGTACAGTGCTTCAGGAACATAACACAACAATATGATGCTCTCAGTCCAGAGTAAAAAAAAACAAATGACAAGAATAATCATACACTAACATTGCCAACAAAAGTGTTACCTTTTCCAGAAGAGGGGTTCTAATTGGCCCTGGTGCAACACAATTAGTCCTTATGTTGTCTCTCGCCCATTCACATGCCAAATTTTTTGTCACTTGGTTTATTGCACCTGCATGCCAATTACAAACACTTGGATAATTTTTACTACTCACTACAATCTCTACCTAGCTAACTCTACCACATGGAATGTAATGAACAATCACCTTTTGTTGCACCATATATAATGGATCCTGAGTTTATAGCTACAACACCAGCAATGGATGATATGAAAATGATACTTGCAGCTTCTGAAGCTTTTAGGAGAGGATATGCAAGTTGGCTTAAGTGGAAACAAGATTCAAGATTCGTATTCACCAGAAATGAGAAATCTTCCGCTGTTAAATCCAGGGTTCGTTTCTCTAGGTTTGCTCCCACATTGTTTACCTTAAATCCATTCACAAATATTAACGAAAAAGAATGTTATAGTTCTGCAAGTTGAATTAAAAATTAGTTGTTTTTCTTGTCATATTTAGACGATGAAATATGAAAAGGTGAAAGAAAAAGCATGTGATTACAAGGATGTTGAGTTTTCCATTGAAGTGAGAGGAGACTCTAGCTATGAGTTCTTCTCTGTCTGCACGAGAGGTGACGTCACAGACAGAACCGGTTACTGTGTATCCTTTTGTGGTCCATTGGTTCAAGGATTCACTGAGTTCAGCTTGGTTCCGAGAGCAGGTGTGTACAGTAGCCCCAAGCTCCGCCAACTGCTCCACGATAGAATATCTATATACATATATGAGAGGAATGAATGGAGAAAAGAGAAATATATACAAAATTTCATGCAAGATCTACCCTCTTCTTTTCTGCAATTATTAATCAGCATAGTTCATTGATACAACCATGTTTGCTTTGTAGATATACTCTATGGTCTATCGTCAGACCATCATCGCTTGTTCTTAATACACCTGATCGATGATCCGACGGTAAACCATACAGCACAGCAGTAGAAAGCACCAAACAGTTACAAATAAAATGAAGAAAAGTGGAAGAAGAAGAAGAAGAAGGTAGTAAAGTTACCCGATTCCTTTGGATCCACCGGTGACCAATGCTGTCATTCCCTGCAAACACCACCTGCTGCTACTGTTTCTCTCACCCATCTTTTTTCTCTCTACAATGAAGAAGATGATATGATATGATGAATTTTCTGAATGAATCTGAATTCGTTTATGTATTTTATAATCACAAATTTATTCCTGTTTGAGAATTTTTCCTTTCTTATGTTTTGAGTCAAAACTTTGAAACTTTGTATGGTGTTGATGCAAGATCAAATACCAACTTTGCCTCCAGTAGTCATTCATGATTGACCTTGGGTAATGCATGTTATACTAAATGTTCAATTTTAATTAAAACACTTTTTCAGAATACAACAATCTACAATTTGCTTGGAATATTCAAAATAGAACTTTCTTTTACGGGGAAATGACACAGATGCTGCTTATAACTTTTTTATAAATGGTGTTAGATTCTTAAAAAATTATGATTTGCAAGGGAATATAAAGTGTGCATGATTAGTGTTATCATTAAAGAGAATAAACTTGAATTTCAGAACACAATAGATGCTGTTTTTTAAGCGAATTAGAGTTTTATTTTGACAAATTTTAAAACAAAAGTTTACATTAAATTAATATCAACGTATATTTGCTATTGATGTTATCTCGATGATCACATCACATGTACCAAATTTTAAATGATTCACAATTATGTTATAAAGATTAGTTCTTATCATAAAATGGATTAATTTTTAAATTTATTAAACTTTGTAAATTTAAACCAGTTTATATGACATATGATTCAGTATTATTTTCTAAAAAATTGAAAAGTTTAGCTATGAATTTCAAAAAGTTGAGAACCATGTCACTTAGAAGTCGTTGTTGGGTAGAAACCATTCGCGGACATCCCTCCATCATGATTAAATAATTTTTTTAAATATCTTTTAAATGTTTTAAAATTCGAATTTAAAATATCATATGATTAAATAATTGTTTTAAATATCCTTTGAAAATTCTTCCATATGCGTAACTTTCTTTCTGCATCCATGTGATGGTAGAGTTTGGATAACAAACGCGTGTTTCATTTTCTCAAACATGAAGCAATGAATAAACGAAACTGTGTAAACAGGTACAATAATCTTAAGAGGCTGCTAGTTTTCAAAGCATTTGTTATTAGAGCTAAAATATGTTAGATTGTTTTAAAATCTAAATCGAATTTAAGTTTTTATAATAGTTTATTTTATTGAAGAAAAAAAAGTGACGTTTTTAAGCTATTTATGAAACTTTTTTTAACCTACTAAAGTGATTTAGTAGAAGCAATATAAATAATAATTTTCTTTGTAATATTGAAAGAAACAAACAAACTAGTACATAAATGATGTGAAAATTAGATAAGATGTTATAAAGTTTGGTGATATGATTTTGATAACTTATCCTCTTGATTTATATTTTAAGAATGATTTATTGAGAAGGTTTTATATTAAGTAGACTCGATTCAATTTTATATAAATAATTTTCACCACGATATTTAAAATCTTAATACAATGAATTTTGAAATCTTTTTTTTATATATTGTTTTATGGGATAAATATATTTTTTGTCCATTAATTTTATGTGAAAATTGAAATTAATTTTTTTTCGTAATTTTAAATTAATTTACTCTTTCATATTTAAAAATGTGTGAAATTAGTCTTCTTAACTAAATTTTGTTAAGATTATTGAAGAGAGTCTAATTTCAATTTTTACTTAAACTTGAGGCAACAAAACATATTTAACTCATGTTTTATATTCAAAGTGATACTTAAACTCAAACCCAAAATATTTAGGCAACGAATTTGTAAGTCTTTCTTTCTTATATTTTGCTTAACTTTGTTATTTCTACTCGATATAACACCAAAACTTATAGTTGAATTTTTTGATAATAGTATGAGAGTTGAAAGTTTGTAAGTCTCTATAATCCTTAAGGTAAATAAGATTATGAGAATAGATCATAATTTATCAATTAAATATAACATGATGATTAATGATAGACTATAGACTTTATTAAGAAACAATTATTATAAAAAATATATTAAAATCATCCATTCCAACGATTTATAATGCTTACCTTAACTTGAGGTTGGACGTGACTAAAACTATATTTCACATTGAAGTTTGAGTTTTAAGGTGAAAACAAGCACCGAGTTTTATTGCTATCAGACAAAAAAACATCACACATTCTATAATACATTTAACATACCACACTCTCATTGCGAGAATCAACTAATTGCTAATTCAAACACAACCACATATTGAATCTACGAAATCACACTCTGTTAATTTATTCTGTTAATTTATTATTAACATGTTACAGAAACCAATACAATCAGAGTGTAACTGACTTAACATAGAGAATGTCGAAACAAGTTTACAATATATGGAGGCCGTTGACAGTGAAGCCGCCATCAACACAAATGGTCTGTCCTGTAATGTAAGAAGCTGCAGGCAAGCACAGAAATGCCACCAACGAAGACACCTCCTCTGCCTCTCCGATCCGTCCCAGAGGGGTTTGAGAAAGTACAACATTCATAACTGTGTCCTCTTTAGAGTGCTTCAACAACACAACACAATACCATGATGTCCTCAGTCCACACAAAAAACAAAAACAAATGACAACAATAATCATGCACTAACATTGCCAACAAAAATGTTACCTTTTCCAGAAGAGGGGTTCTAATTGGCCCTGGTGCAATACAATTAGTCCTTATGTTGTCTCTCGCCCATTCACATGCCAAATTTTTTGTCACTTGGTTTATTGCTCCTGCATGCCAATTAAATACACTTGGATAATTTTTACTACTCACTACAATCTCTACCACGTGAACTGCAATGAAAAATCACCTTTTGCTGCACTATATATAACGGATGCTAAGTTTGTAGCCACAACACCAGCAATCGCGGATATGAAAATGATACTTGCAGCTTCTGAAGCTTTTAGGAGAGGATATGCAAGCTGGCTTAAATGGAAAGCAGATTCAAGATTCGTGTTGATCAGAAATGCGAAATCTTCCGCTGTTAAATCCAGGGTCTGTTTCTGTACGTTTGTTCCCACATTGTTTACCTAAATCCATTCACAAATATTAACGAAAAAGAATGTTTTAGTCCTACAAGTTGGATCCCGAATTAGTTCTCATTCTTGTGATAGTTAGACAAGTTTTAGTATGAAAAGGTGAAAAAAGAACATGTCCTACAAGGATATTGAGTTTTCCATTGAACTGAGATGAGACTGTGGCTATGAGCTCTTCTCTGTTAACGCGAGAGGTCACGTCACAGACCGAACCGGTTACTCTGTATCCTTTTGTGCTCCATTCGTTCAAGGATTCATTGAGTTCAGCTTCGTTCCGAGAGCAAGTGTGCACAGTGGCTCCAAGCTGTGCCAACTCCTCCACAATAGCATATCTATATACATACATATGAATGATGAGAAACAAAAACAAAAATTCATTCAAGACCTACCCTCTTGTTTTCTGCAATTATTCACCAGAATAGTTCATTGATACAACCGTGTTTACTCTGTAGAAATCACTATTTTGTTGTTAACCACTTGAAATTAAGTACAAAAAGTGGAAGAAGGTAGAAAAGTTACCCGATTCCTCTGGATCCACCTGTGACCAGTGCTGTCATTCCCTGCAAACACCACCTGCTGCTTTTGCTTCCACTGTTTCTCTCACCCATCTTTTTTCTCTCTTCAATGAAGGATATGATATAATGAATTTGTTGAATGAATCTGAATTCGTTTTCTGTATTTATAATCACAAATTTTCTTCCTGGTGGAGAATTTTTCCTTTCTTCTGTTTTGAGTCAAAACCTTGTATGTTGTTGATGCAATATCAAATACCAACTTTGGCTCTGGTCGTCATTGATGATATAACTTTAGTATAATGATTGCGTTTTCTGTATTTATAATCACAACTTAATTAGTTCTATAAGCATAAAGTGATGGCTGCTGAATCTCATTCGCTTTCTGAGTAGTTGTTCGGTATCATTCAAATGAGTTATAAAAATGAAATTGACAAAGTTATACATCAATATAAAAAGAAAGATCGGTAAATTTATTGTTTTAATATTTCAGATTAAAATGTATAATCTCTCGTACGAGCCCCTCAATAAAAAATAAACCCATCCGTAGCCGACTGGTCAATTGTTTGAAAGTATCAAAAATATTTTTTGACAAATATTTTGATGATAAAGTAATTAAATAGAGTAATTTTTTATTTTTTTATGGAAGTTAAAAAAATAAAGTAATAAAATTTTGGATTTTTTTTTTTACAAAAATGTTGATCGTCAAAGTTTGTTAAACTAAAGTATTTTACGCTGTTAGAATAAGGGGATGCCTTAATTTTAGACATTTTTGTTTCCTAACTAATTCTAAAGCTATCCCATTAAAATTCATTAAGCTTCTATCTCATATTTCTATGAAATGATAAAGTTAAATTACATCAGTTTAACTTACATAAACTACTACCGTCACTAATTTTTAACATGATAGTTTGTTCTCATACTTCGTTATTAAATTAAAAGTTCTTTTCATAAATTATTTATACAAAAACTGATATTATCTAAAACTAATTAGTATCCATGCAAACATTAATCTTAGTATTGTTGTCAAGTATTCGAATATATATGCGTTTATCGTTAAAATGAAATTAACAAAAATATGCAGTTAGTTTTTCTAAAATTAAGGTTGTATTGGATTTTGTTTTATTTTTAAAATTAATTTTCAAAATGCAATTAAATAATATTCCTATTGGTGGAGATAGTAAAAACTTCAAAGTAGCGCGTGACATAGATAGAGAAAGGTTGGATAAGATTGAAAAAAATATCTCGATTATTTTTTTTCTTTAATTAATTGTGATATTTGTTTTCTGCTGGTCTTTTCGAAATGTCTTTATAAGTTTTAATCTTATAATTAAATTAACTAAAAGAAGCTAATATAAGATCTGGAACTTAATCATACTAAAGTTATTTTTCAAAATTGTCCTCAATAATTTTCCAATTTTAATAATATTAGATATGAGAAGTTAATTGCTAGGTAGAATAAAGCCATTTTAAAATTTCGTTTCCAAACTTAGAAAAAAAATAAAAAAGAATAAAACTAACTAAAATATTAGTTTCATTGTCATAATAAACTTTCAAATATAAAGATAAAAAGTTTTTGAGAATTTTATCATCGTAATGAAAATTGATTGGACTTCTAAATTTTGTATAGCTTGTGATAGTTTTTAGGTTTTTTTCCAATAAAGAAAAAAAAAACTCGATCCTTTGAAAAATATCTTAAAAAGTCATATTGACCTCTTTCGATGCAAAGAGATAAAAGAAGAAGAATTTCTGTGTGATCCTATTAATTATAAGAGTTTCTGTCTGTGACAGCTAACAATTTACTTAGATAATAGAGAAGAAAATTGTGAAAGAAACTAATTTTAATTTTACCATAAATTAAATATAAAATAATTTGTTACAAAGTAAACAAATATTTATATGTCACTTATCTTCAAACCTTTGACTATATAAATGGATTATAGGTCATGTGAACCTTTAATATTATGTACTGAACAATATGAAAGAGTTTTGATAAGTCTTTTAATGTAGTGGGATTTAACCAGAGCTTAAGAAAGTGACTTATTATCTACTTTGAACTTTTATCCTCCAAGTTTTATATCTAGTTATCTATTATATAAAGTACTAATAAATTTCAATTCTATTTAATTTTTGAATAAAAAAAGTAAAAATAATAAAGATATAAATACTTGTTCATACTTTACCAATCTGAATTGAAAATCATTCTCTGGAAGAGAGAAAGACGATGTTAGATTTTTCTTCTTTTACATCCTCATGATTTTAATATGTATAACAGATTAGAGTTATAGTAAATTAAGTTAAGGAAAAAGATTATGTAATATTACAAACTATTTTGACCTTCACCACATACATAAGGAGTACAAATTTATCATATTCAAATCAATTAATTATTTTCAACAATTTCATATGGCATTTATATAATACATTATACTAACTAGCAACCAGTATTAGGAATATATTGACTTTATTTTCAAGAATATCATAAATTTATGAAAGAAAAAAAAATCACTGTAAAATATATTTTTCCTATCAAAACTCAAACTCCTTGAATATTTTCCAAATATAAGTTTCTTACACAACCAAAAATATTTTACCAAAAAGTCTATATTATGTACTCAAAGATATTAAAAAACAGTATTAACCAACTTTATTTACCTTTAACACTTGTTTATCCAAGCTTAAACTCTCAAAATCACAACTGCATATCACAAAAAAGTTAATCTTATATATATAAAATCTCTAATTAACAAATCTAAATATATTACTATATATGTTCTTAAAATAATAGAGATTGACCTTTATGCAAGAAACATCACATGCAAACTCAAACTTACAATCTTTCACATAAAATTAATTTAAGAAAAAAAAGTAAATGAAAAAAAAAAACTTACTCAAAAATAACTTTTGATCAGAATAATGTTCTACTTTCTACTAAGATAATTCATATATATGAAAAAAATGAATAATTTATCTCAAATTAAAATAAAAAATAAATAAATAAATAAGTTTGTAAAAATAATGATTTTTTAAAATAAATTTTGAATAATTACATTTTTTATTTATACACCTTTTAACTTAATTAATAAAAATATTGCGACATATATATTAACCTAATAAGTTTTACTGTTACACGAATTAACTTAATTCCTAAAAAGAAAGACACGTATGAAGCAGATATTTTCTATGATGTAGACTTTGACTTTAGAGTATATGTAAATGGTCCAATATAAAATTATATGTTCTACATTACTATGAACTTTGACAAAGTCTACAAAGGTATTATGTACAGTGACAATCTGCAAAATATTCGTTATACATCACAATTTATTCGATTTTTGTTGAACATCTTATCTTCATCCTTCAAATTTGCTTCACCTTCCAACAACATCAACACCTTTCTATTTTGAAGTTTGACTTTCTCCTAAAATATCATGTAGTACATGTCAGTTTACAAGAAAAGAAACAAAACTATATATTCAAAGTTTGGGAGCTTCATTCTCTTAAATTTTTACAATTTCAATTTAGACACCCATATATTGTTACAAGTCCTACATCGACTAGAAATAAGACAATTTTATAGTATATAAGTAAGGTACAAACCTCACTTTTCAAACTGATTTTGTAGAATTGAGTTAGACTTAAAATTCATTCCTAATCTAATATGATATCAGAACCACCTGACATTTTGTCCTACCCAGGTTACCCTAATTAATTTCGTCTGCATTTATACATATGCATGTAGATGTATACTGCATCAGCATTGATATATACATAGTAAAGTTTGAAATCTAATTGGAATATTAATGAAAAGGTTGTAGCAGTTTCCAAGTGGAAGACGTTCATGGCTGGCTATGTTGTGTTCTATGGTTTTCCAGCTATCAATTCTTTCCTTTTATTGTTTCATATTTTGCTTCGAATTTAATGTTAAGGACGGCTAAACAACACTCTCTTTCACTAAAGCTATCAAATTTTAAATTAATACTATTACTATAATCACTTCTCTTAGTTGTTAACATGCATAGATTAAAACACCTTTGATCTATTTCTAATTCAATTCTATGCATAAATTAACCCCTCATTCTCTCTGTATTTTCTTCTAACTATGTTGTTAATGTAAAATATTTATTGATTTTGTTAATATGAATATTTGGAAAAAATCTTGCTAATCAGAATATATTCTTCTTTTTTAATCGGAATTCAAGATCTTAATTAAAAAATCTGACTCCGGTTCCATTTCTCGTCAACAACACACACACACACTAACAATCATTTTTATTTTACTTGGGTGGCTACCACAAATATCATTGCAAACTAAATAGTATATTAACATTTTAATAAAAGTAACTAGTTTTAATATGGGACGGGTGAATAAAATATTCAAAATTTCTGACTATTTTCTTAATCAAATGGTCATATGTCGTAGACAATTGCGTGATTTCTAAGGTGACCTTTTCATCTTGGGAGAGAAACCAATCTGACTTAAAATAAATATTATTTTACTCTCACAAAACATTTGTCCTCTTTGTCTTAACTTTCTTCATTTGGATCTTTGTAATAAGCTAGAACAATTATTACTTTTTTAAGTAATTACTATTTGAAAAAAAAAAGTTAGCTTCTAAACTATTTAATAATTGTTAAAGAGATTCTCAAACTAAAAATAATAATTCAGTCCTTAATTGAGTACTTTTCTTTCCAATTAATGTCTCCAGAATTTTTAAAACTGCTACTAAATATCATTTTCTGTCAGTTTCACTGTCAGAAACTAATCTATGTAGACTACAAAGGACGTTTCCACATTCATTCTACATGTAAAAGCAACATTCTGAGAAGTTCCTTTGGCAGAAGAATCTTTTTCTTACATTTCAATAAGAAAAAATGTTAGTCTATTTTGAAACTAAAATCATTGGAGAAAAAAAAACACAAAAAAAGACTGCAGAACTGCTTAAAACAGTTCTAAAATTTGATTCATCTATAGTAAAAGCAGTGAAGTATGTTTTGTGATCCATCTAGAAATTAGACAACTTAGAAGAGAAGTCACATAAGAGGAATATACGGTTAAACGAAGCTACGTATAGTTAATTAAATACATGGTACAAGTTTAAAAATGATTGTTTGACAGTAACATGAATTGTGAGTTTGTGAGACAACATTTGAATCTAACGTAGGCCGAAAGCCAGAAGCCAAAATGCAAGTTGTCTGGAATATATATATACTTGACCCAGTAGTTTTTGAAGCCTTAAGCTATTTTGTCCTTTGCAACAACTCAAGCTGTAAAACATATTCAGGAAGTTACATTCTCATTACATTGCACTTTCATAAAATAATAATTACATGAAAGCAGGCCTTTCTATGTATAAAACCACCGCTATCTGCTTTTGTTGACCATCTCTTTTCCTATCTACACACTATATTTTCATTCTTTCTTTCTTTCCAAGTTGAAACTGATCCAAAAATGGAATCTGATCATCATCATCATCACCAACATCACCAACAACCAGCAATATCTGAAAATCCCTCTGATGGGGAGGACCAAGGTGCAACTCACGTGACATCCAGATCCTACGAGTGCAACTTCTGCAGGAGGGGCTTCTCCAATGCACAAGCACTTGGGGGGCACATGAACATACATAGGAAAGACAAAGCCAAGCTCAAGCAACAACAATCTTCAAATCAACCATCTTTCGACAAGGTTGTCCCCCCACAGGATCAGACCAAGTCTGGTGAAGAACGCAACACGCCAAAATGGAATTGGAATGTGTCTCAAGAAGAACATGAACATGAACATGCCTCCTCGAGAGGTTCTCACACAAGGCACCAGCTTCCGCTCTTCGAAGAATCACCAACCAGCAGTGAAACAGTACTGAAGCCGCAAGCTCAAAATACCACTGAAGGAGCCTTGTTATCTACCCGAGATTCATCGTTGAAGTTGGACCTTGAACTCAGACTGGGACTTGAACCGCAGGATTCGTCACCAGAAACGGGTACAAGAAATTTTTTTTGAGTTCGATCTTTGGGACACTGTTGTTTGTAGATGTCCACGAACCCCCTTTTTTTTTCCTTGGTGAAAAGAGCTCATAAACTGTTTGATTTTGTTCTCGCGAGTTTACCCTTTGAATTAATTTTATACATGGTTGTAAAATTACTACTTTTATACAACATTTTCTGCTTTTCTGCAAAATATGTATATGATATTTACTGCTTTGTTCTGGGTACAATTTCTGGGTCTTGAACTAAATTCATTGCACCACAAACCCTATATAGATCTAGTCTGTTCATATATATTCGACTCAGTACACACAAGCAGCAATTGATGATACCCTTGTCTGATGTATGGAAATTATGCTTTTCTAATTAATATGATGTTGGTGATTAAGGAGTTAAGACATGAATATCATCGATAACCTCGTCAGAACAAATTAAATGTGTATTTTGTTTACATACAAGATTTTATTCTCGATTAGAACCAAGTGATAGCCTTGTTCTCATCAACCACTTAGTGAATCGATAAGAACAAGGCAATCTATTAGCTGTATACTTTACAGTATCTTATATACTTTGGATTAATCTACTTATTATACAGTTTATTATACATATATAAATTCTAAATTCTCTCCATGGACACTTCATTCATACTTAATGAATCTATCATTTTAACTTTTCTTCATCCATAGCTTCTTCATTATATCTTTATGGTTCCAGAAAATGCTAAAAGTTATCGTTCTCTGAATATATATATAGCTATAAATTGTTATCTCCACTTTTATTATGTGTGATTTGTGTAATAGTGTGATATGTCTCAGTGACCACATTTTGTTTGGCAACATTTGACCTAGTGATAGAATACCAATGTGCACTGAATAATTATTTTAGAGACATCAACCTTGTTCTTGTTTTAGGACATTAACTTTACCAGTCAGCTTCACAGTTCTTTTTGTAAGTTTTTTGTACAAATGTTTCTAGGTGCCCATAGTATATGATAAAACCTATAATTTATAAGCTTAGAATATTCCATTTTTGTAAGATACTATATATGCACCTTAAACACGATTATTACCTTGTCTCTTCACATCAACATATGATTATTAACATAACTCATCACCTAAACCTATTCAACTAGATGACATAGAAACCAGTCCGAGTCCATGATCAACATTATTAGAATTATATATGCATATATTGAAGTATCCTAAATATTCCACTTAATATAATTTTTTTGCTATAAAAAAGACATTCACAATGAAGTTTTTTAACTTTTTATTTTTCAAAAAAGCATTTATATGAAGGACTCACATCTCAAGGATGTACATAAGTACTTAATTTTTCTTCTTTTTTTTTCTTCAAATGCAAACATTTACTTTGGAGTTTGTAGGTATTAATATGAGATTATCTTGTTGAGTTTTGTTGAAGATGGATCATTATACTTCAGAACAATACAACTGAATCCTTAACACCTTAATTTCTACCGCCATTTTTTTTTCTTTTTACAATAAAGAATAAAATTTAATTAAGTAGAGCACTTGAAGGATCCTTTAACTCTTATACAAAAAACACACTGTTGATACATAGTTTAGCAAGAAAGAACCATCAACCAAAACTTACTTAGAACAAAGAGGTAACCTTAATATATTACCATGACACTAGAGCATATACAAGAATATAAACAAAATATATATTATAGTGGAAGTTGGGGTTTTCTAATAAATCTTTCAAATTTTACGATTTCAACTTTTTCATATACTCAATATTATATATACTGACATTAAAGATTTAAATTGAATTTTAAAGTTAAGCAATGACATTTAGACTTTACATTTTTTATAAAATATATTACCATTACTATTATTATTATTATTATTAATATTTATTTTATTATTGTGAAGATAATTATTTGTATTTTTATATAAATGTTATATTTTGTTTATTCCTCTTAAAAACATTTATATAATTATTATTTTTAATTTTGAAACAAGATGATAGTTTTTTTGCTTTTGCTATATAATTTTATCACGAATGATTTGTGAATTAAATATTATTTATTAAGCTTTCTTAATATGATAAAGAAAGAAAGCAAATTCGTGATCCAAGTCTATTCAATTATGTGGCATGGCATCCCACATTAATAATCAAGCCCTTTACCATTTTTTCCTTACCAATTCTAAATGAAGAAACATTACCACTTATTATAACTTTTCCTTTATATCCTAAGTAAGCATTGACTTTAAGAGGTTTTTTAGACAATAAGTCCAGAGATGATTGTTGTACATTATTGTCGATCTTGTTAGAGATCTCATATTCATCACTCACATGTCTCACATCACAAAAATTCTTGTAAATGTTTAATATTTTGGTCTAAAGTTTTAGTCAAAGTGTCATTTAATGTTATTGTCAACAAGAATAGAGACAAGACTACATTGAGTTGGGAGCATTAGTCTCCCTTTGATTACTACAATTTCAATCTTTTTATATGTTATAATGAATAAACTGATATTGAGAAATAAATTCTATTTTTGTAATTAAAAAATATTTAACTTTTACTTATTTTGTTTTTCCCATAAAATATTTTCATTACAATTATGGTTATATAATGTTCTTTCTTTTACATAAATGCTCTATTTTATTTTAATCTATGATGCACTTATATGATATGTGTATCGAATATAACACGTATCCGATATATTGATATATTTATTTTCAAAATAATAAGATACGATACATGATAGATATGTAATATATGAATATTGAGAAATGTACAATAATTCTTACTAACATAATAAATATATGATTGTTAATGTGTGAATCTAATTTTCCTAATTAGAGATTAATTATTTTGGTAGTCAAAACCTAGTAGTTAATGTTAGTAACCAATTTAAAAATCAATTCATAATTGAAATTATTTTAATTATCAATTTAGAGACCAGTTATAATTTTTTAGAACTATTTTAGTTGTCAATTTGGTCACTGACTAATTATTTTCTAATTTAAAATAAATTATTTAATATAATTATTTTTAAGGTTTTATTATTCGTTTCTTCTTCTAGAATTTTATTATGAATGATTTATGACTTCAATTGTTTATTAACCTTTGTCAATGTGATAAATTTTATTGTAAACATTATATATAATAAGAGAGAAAATTCATCATCCAAAGCTTATTCAATTATGGGCATCTCATATAACAATCAAGTCTCTTTTTAACCCTTTTTTTTTTCAATTTTTACTACCCTCATATTCAACTATTAGGAACGACAAGAACAACACAGAAAACAGCTAAAGATTTTTAAAAACTAAAATAAGCTTAAGAATAAAATATTTTTATTTATTAAAACATATCATAAAATTTATTTTTAAAATTTTGTATTTAAATTAATACCAATAAAAATTAACTGCTAAAAAGTTTTTTTTTTCAAAATCTTTATTATTCCGGAAATGCTATTTATAGTTATCAATGTTCATCTCCACTTCACATAGTTTTTTATTTGCCTAAGAGTAGGATCTGTCTTAGTGACATGTAAGAAATATGAGTTCTAAATGCAACTTAGACCTTCAAGCATTCACTATAACTGGAATAAAATCAATAAGAGAAAATTTTGTAGTGAATCAATATTTCAGATATATACGACAGCCTACAAGAATATAAAGTCACATATAATCATTCGTTTTCCAATCGTTATCCAATGTTGACTTTAATATATTAGAATTTTTACAACTCTTTGAATATTTCATATTCATTATTCACATATCTTGCCTCACAACAATGTCTACCAATCCTCTTATGTTTTGAAGAGTGTAGGTATGCTAAAGTGTCATGAAGTGTGAAACAAAGTTCATGAACTCTAACTATTTATCAAAGTGTCATGATGTACAGCAGTTTCACAAAGTATTATAATTTTTACACGACATTATGTAATTATTGATGAAATTTTATTAATAGAACAAAATTTTATTTTACAAATTAATCTTATCGATCAATTTTAGAATTTTTATTATCAACGAATATTTTTATTAATAATTTAAAATTTTTATTATTAACATATATTCTTGTCGATAATAGAGTCAAATTTTGAAAAATTGATGGAACATATGAATACTCATCTAGGTGACACAAAATTAAAATGGAGTAACATTCAATGTTGGATCAGTTTATTCTATATATACAACAAGTAATAACTTAAGTCAAAAAATAAGAATTTACAAATAAATTAAAAGTATATATCAATTAGTTGTTATATATATATATATATATATATATATATATATATATATATATGAAAGTAATTATGATTGTTAATTAATTACAAGAATTCGCAAATATGACAACACATGTAGCTTGACATAAATTGCTCAAAACAATTAAGTAGTCAAGGACATAAATAATAAATAAGAATCATGTAAAGTAACTTTAGACACATTTGAACAGGAGAGATAGAAATGTCATTAAATAATAAAGTTGTGATAAAAATGTCTCAATTTAAAAAATGTCAAAATTATTCATTGATAAACTGATTGTGAAAGGGTTGGCTTCATGAAAGAAAGGTTAACACTCAGAACATTTTAATATTATTGTTAAGTTATTTATTTACGTGTATGATAGTCTCTTTGCTCGTTCTTAAGATTGAGGTTATTTATTGATTTTCTGTCATTTGTTTGTATTCAAAACTAGAGACTATGTATTGTTAAACTATTTACCAACTTAGACGATAATTTATTCGTTTGTGCTCAAGATTAATTAAGAATTATGTAGTGTTAGATTATTTATTGACGTTTTAATACTAGCCTTTTAATGCTAATGCAATAGTCGTCATATGGTCTTTTCTATCTGGGCCTTATACAATATAAGAAATTTAAAAAATTTGTTAAACTATAATTTTCTATCAGAAAAATGAGCTTGTAATAATAATTTTGGTTTCTAAATTTGCTTATACGAAAATGGAAAAATAAAAACACTACAACAGATAATTCTACCAACTATTTCTTATCTCTGTCTAAATATAATTCGAGACCAAAATCTCGTTGATCTTCTCAAAACTTTGCCAAACATGTTAACTTGAAGATAAAATCAATTTCCCCCCTTTGAATTATGATTTGAGAAAACTATAAAGAAAAAAAAAAGAATAATCTAAAGACGCACAAGTTGTTCATGAATCAAGAGAAAACAGAAGATAAGGGAAAACCCTTTTATTGTTTTCCCAGAAAACAGGGTTCTGAACAAGTACAACTACATAGAACTTTACAAGACAATACACATGCAATCAAATTATCTACGTTAACAAATACTCAAACAACACAGTTTTATGCCGTGCAAGATGTTCCACTTCCTCTAGTCATCATCAACATAGATAGTCTCTTGTTTGAACAGGCCACCAAATACATTTCTAACCTCTTTTGCTGTCTCTGCCTTCTTCGGTTTTTCCTCCTTTGCTTTACTAGCAGCTCTTCTCGGAGGAGTTTGTTTAACCACGGCTTTGTTTGGTGCGAGGTTCCGAGCCTTGGCCTGTCCCCTTACTGTGGCTAGCTGAACCTTTGGTTTCTCATCCTCCTCAGGCTTTTGGATTGAAGTAGTAATCTGTGTGCTCAACTTTTCCCAGGAAAACCCTGCACCAAAGTCTTTTGCCTTGTTCAACAGGTTTTCCACCGAGGCTCCAGCTGCCTCTGCCTTTTCTTGTGCCTCTTGGGCCAGACTAGAACCCAGTGCTTCTTGCTGCGAAAGCTTTTTCACCTCTTGCTCCAACTTCTTTGCTGATTCAGCTGCTTCACTGGCCTTTTCTGCAGCCACTCTTGCCTCTTCCTCTGCCTTTGCTTTTTCCTGCGTTTCATAATAGGCTTTCCTTCTTCCATCCTCGGGAATAGGACTGCAAACGAACTCTTCATAAATCAGACAGAAATACATACTCATCTTCCTCAGAAGGAAGCAACTAAAATATCATTGTTCTGCTATAGATGAAAAAGAGACACAACTAGCTATACATGAACTGTTTTACCTAAAAAGTTCATCCACACGCTTCAAAGGGGCATTCGGATCCGAGTACACTTTCACGACCTATTAGATTGAGAGAGAGAGAGGTGTATTGGTCAACCGAAAGCTTCAATCTTTGTAGCTTTTACATAATCCGTAAAAGAATATACCTTGTTTTCTGCTACCTCAGTATTGGCGAAGACATCAGCCACCAAAGATGCAATCTTGGACTTGGCCACCTACATCATTTTCTAAAAATCTATTACCCACAGGTATGGGGAGAAAAAGGGTGGGGAGAAAAGGAAACAATATCATTCATCGCATACATTACATTACTTTATAGTCGTTCGCACTAGTGTTTCCCTCGCCCAAGACGACCACATTGTAGGAACTTTCGGGTGCGAAATCATCGGTCAAACTTGTCTTGATGAAAGTGTATTTGACGTCAGTTTCAATAACTTTCTGCAGAAACTCTTGTACGGTCAAGGGTTGAGACCGGGAGAAGAGATTGTTGAAGAAGGAGGAGAGACCATCCAGTACATTGTAGGTTGAGGCACCGGCGGCGTTCTCGTCGTAGATGACAGCCACGTGGCCAACTCCGGCCAACTGTGCTGCCTCAACCACCTGCAATGCGTCTATTGCAGACACCTCTGCTGTTGGACCGTTCTCTGCGGAACTAATGGTGACAACCACTTTGCTGGCGTTGCCTATGGCTTTGGCTATTGAGTCAGCATTATCAAAGCTTGATTGCACAGCATTCAGACGCTTTGCCTGCTCATTTGATATAATCTGTGTATTCACCATGCATGCATTAGTTTCCGAAATACACTCCACAAATAGAAATTTCATAGAGTAATGATATATAATTGTATCTCTCTCTTCTTCTCATATTATATTCTCCTCGTCGCTCATTTACTACCTATCTATTCACCACAGATTAGTGTCAACAAATATTTTTCCTGTCGTAAATGGTAAACAAATGTCCATTGATTCACGTCTAATACTAGTGATTTCTCCGGAGTTTTAGCACATGTCAACAAATACGCTTTCTTGCCACATCAGATCCAGTTCATTAAGTAGTCTTAAGATGAATAAAAAAGTGTGTTTCAATCTAAATATGTTATTTGCCAATAGCATTTTTTATTAGTATAACTTTCCATGGTACTGATCATTTTTTGTGTTTGACTAGCAACAGAATTTATGACGTGACGTTCTTAAAAGATCGTCAACAGTCGTAGTCTAAATACTTGAAAATGAATGCTGTTACATTATTATTATAATATTTGAGTAATTAATCACCATATTTTAAGATGATGTTGTAAACTAAACCCGCATCACGGTAAACATGTTACAGATCTCGCTTTTCATGGTGATTTGTGTAATGGCGAAGCTGATCATATTCTTCTTTTAAAAATTACAATTACGTATGACAAATAAACAAGTAATTTAGTAGAAACAAAAAAAAAAAAAGTTTGGTAACTGATCCAATTAGGCAATTAAATTAAGAAGGTTAGTGTTTGAAGTTTGACCTTGTATTGAGCAGCAAGACGAGCCAATTCCTGTGCAGAGGCAAGTTCGGGGACTCCAGCTCGAACACTAAAACCTTCCCTAAGAAGCTTCTGTGCAATGCGAATACCAGCCTGTCCTGTAGCGCCGGCAACAAAGACGGTAGAAGGATCCTTGCGCCTTGCATTTCCAAATGAAAAGCCTGGCGAGGAATTGTTGGATGGAACTGGGATCAAGGAAGTGACATCAGGTATCTTTCCGAAGTCCAAACGAAAGGGGTTGGAATTGGAAGAGGCATCTTTGTCTTCAGGAGAAGAAGAAGAAGAAGAATCATCTTTGGGTTTGCCTATCCCAAATGATGGGAATGATCCAGACTTCTTGGCGAAGACTCTGAGCCTTGGGTTCCGGAGGGTGAACCTTGAATGGGGGGTTGTGGTTAGGAGGGATGAATTGGACATCATGGATGGATTTCCAAGGTCACCCTCGCCTTCAATAGGAAGGAGTGTACGTCTTTTGGATTCTCTACCTCTACTCTACCTCCTCTCACCCTTTCAATCACTGATTTTTTTCGTCTTCTCACAATTATCTCAATGGGAGAGGCAACCGGCGCCTAGCCAATTGCATCCAGCCACGTACTCATACTTTATCCTTTGCGGAAATATCCAACACCAAACGTTCCCAACAGCACAGAAAATGACGTTCCCATTAACACACATGATCATGAATCGAAAATCGTATCTCCTCTAGCACTGTTTTTGTCCATTAACGCATGCACTGTGCTGGTTATGGAATTATTTTACACTGAATTTTGGATAAGGGTATAGTGTACCAACCCAATATAAGGTGGCAAAAGCTTTCATATGCAAACAGCTGTGGGCTAAAACAAATATTTCGAAACTTGTTTTTTCTTTTGTGAACCATTTACTTATTACAGACACATGAATGTGGTCTATAGATGAAGACAAAAAAGAAGTATATATGCATATAGTAAGTTTCGAACAAAATAGTGTAGGACGGACTCCATCCCTTGACTATCAGTTCCAATACTATGGTTGATAGAAAATCGAAACTGAGTTGGTAGCTGCAAATAAAAATGCGTACCGGGGGCTAACTATTTATGCATAAAGTGATTAGCATAACAAATTTTATTTAACGATAAACAACATTAATTAGTTGTAATATGATTTGCTCAACTCCTGGAAGCATCTCTTGCATGGGGCGGGTAGACTCGCCAGATATGTTAATTTATCACTTGAATAAATAGCTTAATATTGAATATCGTTCAAAACGAGAATAGCACTATGCTTCTACGGTTACTAGCCCAACTAAATTTATATAAACTCCAAACACATGACGACATTTAAAACATTTTCATAATATTTTCAAAATGATAAAATAAGTATGATATAATAGTTTTCCGTAAAAATATAAATTAAAAAGCATATATACTACATACAACTTAATTGTATATCTCCAAAATGGTCGTGTTACTACTAGAAATATCCCTTATCATAATTCACGGTTAATCAAAAACATAGGCTACAACTTTAAACGCTACGTTACTTTCACAATATACAAAATAATTTATTTATATTTTAAAAAAAAACAAAAATTGCATCAAGATACACACCCATTTTTTCAAAACTTAAAACCTTTTATTCGCGTCGTGTGCTCGTAGAATTCACGCCACACGGGGAACATAGAGCGTTGGAAGTTCTCACAAGCAAAGGGAAAAAACTAGGTTTTGGATTGCAACCAAGGTAAACCTGGAAACAAGTACTCGTATCATAAAGTAAAAATAAACAAGGCGTTAACATCGCAACGAAGCAGAGAAATCCGAGGCAATCAAATCGCCCTACACGAAGCAACCATGACCCACAAGACGGTAATAATACTTTAAGAGATATCGCCAACTTCTTGCACACAATCAAAGTAGGTAAACGACCACACATTTGTACAACAAATCATACAGCTACATCAAACTCAATGGACCCAACAAATACGTCAAGGAATAATTCTGGGAAACCACCCAGGAACAACTCCTGATATGCCAACGTTAATCATGAAAAATATACAGCGGTAAAGAACCACCTGTGTTATATACAACAGATTTACCTATAAAGCTCTTCTAGAACTAGAAAAATGGCTAAAAGAATGAATACTTCACCTGAATTGAAGTTCAAAATAAAGATCTGCACATGGTCTTCTCACCGAGTCATCTAGAGTTGACATAAAATTCATCTACCAATTGACCAGAAAGCTAATTTAGTATAAACCTCATTAATAATATTACCAAGACCTTCAGGATTAATCTGGTCTAAATAGGAAACTAGTCAACATTACTAAGCACATCAAAGCCATAGGGATAAATAGAGAAAAGAAACGTGGAACAAACCAAAAAACAATAGAAGATAGAACCAAGATGCACCACCCAAAAAACATGAAATTCCCAACTAAGGGGAGACAAATATTACCAGTAAATATAGGGCAATGTCTGCATAGAGTTGTACTCAACAGATTTGCTCAGTAAGCGTCATTTATCCATTTCCGCTGCCAGCATTAAAGATAAATAACATCAAACAGTTACCAAAAAATAAACAAACATAACATTTGTAAATGGGAAGTTCCTAAACAAACTAAGATATTTCTCAAGTTTTTAAAGCATAAAACAACTTAAAAACTCAGAAGTGATGCATTAATTATTCATGCCCCTCTTTGCTTTGAGGGATTCAAGAGCCTTATTCCGCAATTCAATCTCAAGCTTCTTTTGCTCAGATGGTGTCTCTTCACCATCACTTTGATGATAATCTCGTTCAGCTTCCTCGTCATCTGAAATATTGTCTGTTTTACTCTTCAGCTTCAGCTTCTCTGCACGCCGTTCTTCCCTTCTGCGACGCTTCTCTTCCCGTCTTCGACGCTTATCCTCTTTCCGCAACTTCTTCTCCTCCTTTCTCCTCTTCTTAGCCTCTTTCCTGTCCTCTACCTCAGAATCATAACTATAATCCTCATCAGAAGACGCATATTTTTTCTCAGACCTTTTATGCCTTTTCCTGTCCTTTCCCTCTCGTCTATGTTTACCACTTTCCTCAGAAACAGAATCATGTGAGGCACTCTGATTGCCAATATCATCTCTTCCACCTAATTCTGGAGTGGCTTCGGATTTGTGGTGCCGATCACTACTTTTGGAATAATTTGAACGGGATTGGTCCTTGTCATCTGATTTTTTAATATCTACAGCATATGATTCACGAGGCTTCTCCCTTGAAAAAGTTTCCTTGTTAACTGAGGGCTTTTGTTGAGAAAGAAATTCATTGCCTTTTCCAGAAGACTTATCCCTGCCAAAGAAGTTTACCAATGTCAGATATGTATGCAGTGTAGAAGCCAACCATCCCAATAGTTAGAACAGCTGCAGTGAGCCAACCATATTACCGTTTTATCTCCCGGCCTTTCTTATTCCAATCATTGTTATGCTCAGAAGCTGGATGACCTGCATCCCTTTCAGGAGAGAACTCATCCTCATGACCATATTTTGCAGGTGAACCTTTTCTCGTACTAGCTGGGGAGTGTCTTACTATCTTTTGTGATAAGTTTACTTTAGGATCTCTCCTTTCTCTAACAAAACAGACGTTAGAAAATGAGAGCACAGAACAAGAAAAACAATAAATGAATCAATAATAGTAACTTGTATTCAGTGTTACCGGTCGGATTGATATCAGATAACAGAAAATACAGGGAACCCCACAAACCATTATGAAAAAATATCAAAAAACATATTGGGTTATGGTGGAAGCATTGTGGTAAAATAAATATAATATATACATATTGACAATTAAGAAAAGCAGAAAAATATTTGTAATGCTAAAAAGAATAAAAGACAACCATATAATTAATAATAATAATAATAACAATAATAATAATAATAATAATATCATGTCTAGAAATCTAAATAACAACAAAATCAAATAAAAAAACATTACCAAATTCAAGCGCTAAACTTAAAATAACAAAAATACTAATGTCCTAAATTTCTAGTTATATTTTTTATGTTCTTAAGTCACCTTGTTCAGCTGCCATTAGGGTTGCTAGAAAATAGATGATTAAATGTTTCAGATATCTAAAGAATAATTAGAGTGGAAAAGGAAAAAATAAAATAAAATCAGAGAGTGCTGTGACAACCGGCATAAGTCTACCACAGCACATAGTCCACTGAATTCACCATGGCAAAGCCATGGCTGCTTTTCAATAACACTGCTTGTATTCATAAAAAAATTAAACCAACTAGCTAAACAGTTTTATAATTCAATATCACACCTGGAATAGTATGTTTCCTCTGCTTCATCTCTAGTCTGTGGGCTTTCATGGCTAGGTTTCTGGGTTCTTTGTTTCTTTAAAGGACTCAAGCTTCTTTTATTGGATAACTTTTCTCTTTGTTTCATCGTGTTCCCATGAGGACTAAACATTTGCAAAGACCAAAAAGTAAGTGTTCATAAACATTCAAAATCGTGGAGAGGTAAGAATATAGATCAAAGTCAAGAAAAACTACCTTCTACCTTCACTGCTGGTCTCACTTCTTGCTTCTGCAGATACAGATCGATTTGGAGATTTCTCTGGAGTGGACATTGACTCTTGTGATTTATAGTTCAAAGCTTTGCCTCTTCGTACAGACCCCACAGGACTACTCCTGAACATTTTATAAATTTAAATTTAAATGCAGAACAAATCACGTTCAAACTATCACTACTTAATTTTGCAGTCCCTCACAAAGTGTGGGGTCATTATAAAATTCCCAAAGTTGAAACTTGAAACCAACTTCAAAATTGAATACGAAATTATGTCTTTGAAATATGTCTTTCTTAAACACTTTATTATTATCGAATTAATAAATATGAGGGCCAGAGACAAAAACAGACGGCAATATTATTCAAAAGTCACTATACCTGACTCTCTTTATAGAAGACTGCATGGGACTTCTTTGTTGTCTTTGAGAACTTTTCCTATTTGGAGAGGTTGATACATGTTGTATTGGAGACTGAGAACTCCATTCATCTCGAGGAGACTTCTGAGGGGAGATACTTGGAGATCTATTCTTGCTAGGAATAGGTGATCTGCGTTGTAATGGGGATGGTGAGTGTGGAGGAGTTCTACTACCATACCTTCGTTGTATGGGGGAGGGGGATTGCATGGGAGACTCTGATCTATTCCGAGCACTGATTGGTTGAACCCGACGCACTGGAGAAGGTGATCTATGTCGAGTGATAGGTGATCTTCGTCGTCTAGGTGAAGGTGATCTTCGTGGTCCAAGAGGTGATGGTGATCTATGTCTATGACCTGGTGATCTCCGCATTCCAAGAGGTGATGGGGATCTATGTTTGTGCCCTAGGGATGGTGATCTATGACGACGACCAGGAGATGGCGATCTATAACGACGACCAGGAGACGGTGATCTACGACGTCGCACCAAAGGAGATCTATGTCTTCTTGCAGGAGAAGGTGACCTACGTCGTCGCACTGGAGAAGGTGACCAACGCCGTCGCATTGGAGAAGGTGATCTTCGTCGTCGCACCGGTGAAGGTGACCTCCGTCGACGCATTGGTGAAGGTGACCTTCTACGTCGATAAGAAGGTGAACTTCGATGCACGGGGGAATGAATTCTACGTCGTATAGGAGAAGGAGATCTATAACTTGAGCGAGATCTGGATCTTCTCCTCAAATAAAGTGACCTCCTATGAGGAGAACGTCGTGGTGAATGCCTGTGAGGAGAAATAGATCGTCTTCGTGGAGAATGATGAATCTTTTCATGAGAAAGAGAGCGTCCTCGAGCTGCTGGAGACCTAGACATACTCTTTGACCTGTGTCTACCACTAAACAATATACACCCATTAATACAAAATGACAAATCTAAATTAAAATATATTGCACAGTATAGTACTCATTAGAAGATTAATGGGGTGGGAAAGGGAATGAACTAAGATCCAACAGCTGACCAAGTTTCATTTAATTAGCATCAAATTTGGATATCCTGAATATACAAGCATACCCTGAATAACTTCGGGAATTTGAAAATGATTTGCTCATTGACCTTGAGGGTGAGCCTCTGCATGAAATAACAAACATAACGTATTGATAACCTTCCAATTCAATACAAAAAAGGAAAAGTGAAAACTATATTAGCTTTTAATAGTTACCGATGAGGTGAAGTAGAAACTGCAGGTGAATGTGGGGACCTGGAAAGCCTATAATAGATTAACAGTCAATTAGTACATAAGAATTCAACTTTAAAGTTTGAAGGAGCACAGTAATGTTTGTGTAGATTCTCTTCACTCAAACACCAACCAAATACTCAAATAACAAGTAAAGCCTCAGAAAAAAAAGTTTAAAATATATTTTGCATGGCGTGATTGACATTACTTGATAAACTTTAAATATGTAATTCCAACCACATCCAACGTAATATTCAAACATCACATTTCACGCACATAAATCAATATTCATAATGCTAGAAGTTTCAGTAACTTTATGCAGATTACATTGTGATTTATGTTAATTAATATAGGCAATTAATTTTAAGGTTGCCAATTGTCATGAAAAAATATGAGCACTAATAGGATATAGCTTAGGATTTAAGAATGTTTTTCTAAGTTTGTTGGCCTGTTAGACGGGTTTATACTATAAACAGACCTTATATCTCGATTGGGCGAATTCATGCAAGGGTTCTAGGTCAAATTATAATAACATACACCAAATATAACAAAATAATAATCCACTGACTGTGAGAACCAAAAGAAATCATTTTATATTCTGAAGCCTAACCCATAGGTGAACCACTATAAAGTAAAACAAATAACATAACATGTAATTATTAAAAGAAAAAACAATCCAATTCACCTGCTCCTTGCCCTGACACCATTCCTCTTTTCAGGTTCCTTCCCATCTCGATCATATCCTGAATCCTTCAACTTTGAATTTGGAGCTGATGCAGTATCATTATCCTTGGAATCAAATCCACCGTCCTACAGTAGTTTGAGGTAAAGGACATGAACCCAAATAATTGCAGAAGCTAGCTGAACGCCATGGAAACACAAATGAAAGTTAAAACCAAAATCTCAGCTCTATAAAATGTAACTCCAGCATGTACAGAGTAGTATTACCAGTTTCTTAAACCTCTCTTCCAAAATTTCTCTACCTTCCTTATCCTTTTTCCTCTGAATTTCACTGGTTATCCGATCATTTTCAGCCTAAAACATCCACAACAAAAACCCTCTTTTTCAGAAACCCACAAGGGTAAAGAGAAAAGGCATTTTGAGACAAAAATGAATAGCATATTGAGCCTCAATAGCACCTTCTTCTTCAAAAGTTCTTCTTCCTTGGCATCCAAGAATTGCTGAGGAACACCACTGGCATTTTTCTGTGCACTGAGAAGAAGTGTCCAAAGTTCTTTCATGAACTTTCCAGTGTTCTTTTCCATAAATCCAGTAATTTGTATTTGAACTTCCTTCCCGTTCACTTCCTGCGTCATAATAAATAGAATGTGACCAAATGGTGAAAAATTAAAGCATAAATATGTCAAAAAGTTGGCAAAAAACCAAGGAATACAACAAAAAATGCATGACTACATGTAGTTACTGATGGTTCAATTTAAGGAGGAGTAAGACTTCTCAATCACAACCTAAAAGCGTATAGATGTTAGGTAAATAAATATAATATAATTTTCAAAAACACGCATTAAGAGGGGGTAAAACAAATTACAAAGGTGAAAACGCTTCTTAATCTCCGTGATTAATAAAATAAAATTACCTTAGCATCCAGAAGACTGTGTATAAAGTTAATAAGCACTTCATCCTCGAAACCAAGAAGCTCGGTCACCCTTCTGGTGACCCAAGGCTTAATTACTTCCATATTCACCTTCGTCATGTCCACCTACAAATCATGCATCAAACATATTGAATTGAAACAAAAAGATGCAAACAGAAAGGAACTGACTACTAACTAGTGCAAACTTTATTCATCAAGTTCACTTAAACGATAACCCTCGTCGCCCCCAAACAGCAAAAAGCGTTTCAGCAAACCCTAAAAACTACAGATAAAATTTAATCAAGGAAACAGACCAGATGCTCCAATTCCGGTGCAAACTTCTGTGATTTCATCAGCTTCGCTTGCTTGTTCGAAAACCGAGTGTCCTGGTCCGCAGATGTGCCCTGAATACAAAATTCAACAAAGCTAAGTATCACGCTGCGATTAAGATGACAATTAATGGGAAAACAGAGAAGATCTGAGAAATGTTGAGATAAGTTAGGAAGGATTGAACAGGGGAAAGAGTTAATTGCAAGCTCAGAGGTTCCGCTATACTAACTCGAAAGAAACCTCCCGACATCTTCTGATGCCAATCGTTTCCGTACGGAGAGAAGAGTGTGTGACGGAGATTGCGAACGAGAACCCACACGCGGAGAAAGGTGGATTCGGAGCAGAACTTAGGTTTAAACTACGGCACGCGCCGATACACCGATATAAATAGGGGGATAGAAGATGGATAGGTTCTGATTCTCAACACTGTGGTTGAGAAGAGAAGAGAACCGAGTTCCAGAGTTGGAGCGCAGACTCGCTATGCTTCCCCTTAGAACTGTGTTGCGTTTCAGAACCTACTCGAAGCGTGCCCTAATTGCACTGACCCAATTACAAAACCATCCCTTTAGTGTGCAATTACAATTCCACCCATCGGTGTGTTTTTCGCTCTTATAGAGATCTACTGGTGCGGATAGATAATTAATTAATTGATTACAAAAGAAGAAATTATTTTTCTTGTTATTGCTCATGAAAAAAATGTAAATGATAATAAAAATATTATTTGACTGATAAAATATAAGGAAAAATATATTTTCTTTTTCTTTAATTTTGTTACCTTGATTTCGATTTCCATACTTTTAAAAATGAATTAATTAGTTTTCAAATGTATAAAATAAAATTAATCCTTACATCATCTTTATTATTGAATAGTAAATTTAGATGTAAAAATAAATAAAATAACATATTTTAGAAACATTTAAGTAAATTAATCGATTTGAAAATACAATAACGAAATGTAAATTTGAAAAAAAAAATCTTCGAAACAAAAAAATCTGTTTTCGGAAATTTAGAGACACGTTTGGTGCTGGTAAAAACATTGAAAAATAACACTTATGTTGTTTAATATAAGTAAAAACATACGAAAAATAACATTCAAGTTTAACTCATAATTGTTCTTAAAGATGAAAAAGGCTGCAACTACCTATGCAATTGTTAGGTTTCTTGACTCTGTTGGATTTAGAACGCAAGCTTCGGATTACCGGATTACCTCTTTTTAGGTTTATAAAGAGAGGTTTTATTAGAGAGATAAAACCCTTTAATTATATCTGAGTCCAATCACATAAAATATTAACACCATTTTCAATCTAAAACCTTAGGACTTTAAGTTGAAAATGATATTAATACCTTATATGATTCAAGGTGTATTGGTGTTGTATCTCTCCGGTCGTAATTCCGCCTTATAAAAATCCTAACACTAAGTCATTGATTATTTGAAAAATATCTTGGCTACTCTGATCGTGCTCCATACATCACTTCACGGTTCGTACTGCATATTCATACCATAGCCTTATACTCTACCTTGTTTGTTCTAGCTGCCTAGCATGGCGTCAACTACTCTCTCCAACTTCGGACTCTCTCTGTTCAACCCACTGCACCATCAACGGAAAAAGAGGCCAAAATCTCTACTCTCATCTTCTCGCACCAATCCACGCCTTGTTTCTTCCATTAACGATCATTTGGCGCTCACACGTGTCACATATCCGATACTCCAGTCTCATTCTACTCCCAAACGCAGATTCCACGTGAGGACTCCCCCAAATTTTCATCAAAGTTTGATGCTTTTAGTCTAATTTGGCTAAATATTCATATGGGCAGGTCGGAGTGCAGAAAGATTATTCTGATGGGGAAAGCTCTGAGACGCTTGTTTCTGACGCAACATACCAAGAGGAATTTTCTTGGTCTTCTGTAATTCTTCCGTATGTTTTCTGTCACTGTTTCTACAAAGAAAGGAGAGACGTTTTGGAGGGAAAAGTAAAAAATTGTCGCTCCATGAATGTGCGGACGAGAAAAGCAACCTATATATCAATCCTACTTTAATAATCAAAAGTTGCTAATTTTAAAATGTATAATAATCTGATTTCATGCTCCAATTAATCAGTATTTTATTTCAAAATTTAGGTTTCTGTTCCCTGCATTGGGGGGATTATTATTTGGTTATGACATTGGTGCCACCTCCGGTGCTACACTCTCACTGCAGGTAATTTTGTTATTCTGTGTCCTTAAATTATAATTTAATACTTTTTTAGTAAACTTTTCTATAAACATTTGTAGAAGAAGAAGATAAGAAAGTAAAATACATTGAACTTCTTCACATTGTAAAAATCAACTTTTTCATCTTAGCTTTCGTAGAAGTTAATTGAAAAGTTTTAATTTGATTTTAGCATTTTCATCTTATCTCTTTTTACTCTTAGTGCAGAAATTTAATCAATGATTTTTCATTTTGTTGATTTCTATCCAGTCACCTGACCTTAGCGGAATAGCATGGTTCAATCTTTCTGCCATTCAGCTTGGACTGGTGGTATGATTTCAGCATCATAACTGGAAAACCTTTTGCAATTTCATGGAAAAGATTTTTTTCATCAGTACATTAGAAACTAATTGCTACCATGAAATATAGGTTAGTGGTTCCCTGTATGGGGCTCTTCTGGGCTCACTTCTTGCGTATGCTATAGCTGATTTCCTTGGTAAGAGCTTTTATTAATTATATTATCCGGCAACTGAATCTTCTTTAGATTGGTTCTTATTGAATCAATTATGTTTGCTAAAACCCTAGGGAGGAAGCGACAACTCATAGCTGCAGCACTGTTGTATATAGTTGGTGGTGTGGTTACTGCATATGCACCAGAACTTGGTGTTCTCTTAGCAGGAAGGCTGCTTTATGGACTTGGTATAGGTTTGGTAGGCTACTCTGACCAGTAATAGTTTTTGCGATGTGGATTCTTGCATAATCTTACAGGTGCATTGTATTACAGGCCATGCATGGGGCTCCTTTGTATATTGCAGAGACATGTCCATCACAAATCCGTGGTACCCTAGTATCATTAAAAGAACTCTTCATTGTCCTGGGAATTCTGGTATTGCATTGTCTTTTATGTCTCTTATCATTAAAGAATTTACTGTGGTGACACGGAACTCACCTTTTTTGTTATGCAGTTGGGTTATTTTGTGGGAAGCTTTCTGATTGATACTGTTGGGGGATGGCGGTTCATGTATGGATGTAGTGCTCCAGTTGCTGTATTAATGGGGCTTGGAATGTGGACACTCCCCCCTTCTCCTCGTTGGCTGCTTCTCAGAGCAGTGCAAGGGAAAGGTTCTTTTCAAGATTTGAAGGAAAAGGCCATTGTTTCCCTGAGCAAACTAAGGGGTCGACCGCCTGGTGACAGAGAATCTGAGAGACAAATAGAAGATACCCTTCTCTCATTGAAGTCTGCCTATGGACAACAGGAGTCAGAGGGGAATTTCTTAGAGGTGTTCCAGGGTCCCAATCTGAAAGCTTTCATAATTGGTGGAGGACTAGTCTTATTTCAACAGGTAGGTCAATTTTGGTGCAATGAGGTGAAACTTTGTGAAGGAAATGTGGTGAAACTTTTCTGTTTTTTTGTCTGATTGGTCACCTTATTACAATAGATAACAGGTCAACCAAGTGTTCTGTATTATGCAGGTCCAATTCTTCAGGTACACAATCCTTATACTCATTTCATTTCTACTTTATTGTGACTGAAATCTGTTCTTTCCATCTTGCTCACTACATATTGTATTCTGTCATCAATATCCAGAGCGCTGGATTTTCTGCTGCATCTGATGCTACAAAAGTTTCAGTTGTTATTGGCTTATTCAAGGTATACCTATTTAGATTTGTCCTACCGAGGAATGGGGATCATTTTGTGACACTGATGATAATTTCTGTGACTGATCGTGCATGTAGTTACTAATGACTTGGATTGCTGTCCTAAAAGTTGATGATTTGGGGAGAAGGCCTTTGCTGATTGGAGGTGTCAGTGGCATTGTAGGAATTCCACCTCATATTAAACTAAAAGATTCTTAATACTCTGCAACTTGTCGTATGCAAATGGTTATTTGGTTTTCTTTAATTTCTGCAGGCCCTCTCTTTAGTTCTCCTTTCTGCTTATTATAAATTTCTTGGAGGGTTCCCACTTGTTGCTGTTGGAGCTTTACTTCTTTATGTTGGTTGCTACCAGGTAAATGTCTCCTGGTCAACTTTGGTCATTGGTCCTGCTTCTTTCACTATCATATTCAACCTGGAGATGAACTTCTTCTACAGTATTCATTAATTTTAGCTATACATTTTGGATACTAGAACGAACATAGGTTGACATGTATTCAGAGACCTCTGCTTCCAGAAAAAGCTCCTGGCCACAAATCAAAATTCTGACTTAATGCTATTGTTTATGAGATCAACTCGATTGATCCAAATACTGTGGTTATTTATGTCATATTGCATCTGCATTGCAGATATCATTTGGGCCCATAAGTTGGTTAATGGTATCAGAGATCTTCCCACTTCGCACAAGAGGAAAGGGGATTAGTCTGGCTGTTCTTACAAACTTTGCTTCAAATGCTGTAGTCACTTTTGCATTCTCTCCATTAAAGGTTTTAGATTCTTTACTTTTGTTTTGTATTTCTATTCAGGAAAAATTTATCATTTTAGCATGACTGCTCTTGTAGTTTATAATCCGCTCTGGTTTCTGCTGCAGGAGCTTCTAGGAGCAGAAAATCTTTTTCTCCTTTTTGGGGCGATTGCTATTTTATCACTTCTGTTCGTTATCTTTTCTGTCCCGGAGACAAAAGGCTTGAGTTTAGAAGATATAGAATCCAAAATCTTGAAATGAGTGCTAATCTAAGATCTTTTATGTGATTGCTGCATATTTTGCTGACTCTCTCACCTTGCGTATGGAATTTGATAGCCATGACAGCGTTTTCAGTAGACAATGTGATTTTTAATCTCTAACCATGATACTCAAATTATGGTTTTAGTATTCATGATTCAATTGCCACGAGGGTTCCCATGCTAACGGATGACCTATAACTCGACACAAATCTTTCAATACATTACCACAGTGCTAATGTTTTGCATCTGTTCTTTCTTATAGTTTCCGTCAGTATGGCTAACATTTGCGTATTTGGTGGATATCATTTCATGCGAGAAAATATACCGTGGAAATTTCTTTTGCGTGCATGTACGCTTGAATTTTCTATTTACATATGCATGGCTTGACATTTAAGCCTGAGTAGCAATAGGTTCTATTTTCATATGTAAAATTAAAACTAAACGTAGATTCTGAAAGAAATTATATTTGAAATCACCTACACTTGTCTGACACGTACTTCTCCCTACCTGAGTCCTCGTTAAATTCACAGAAACAACTAATGAAGTTCGCAAATATAGTAAGTAAACAAATCCTCGATGACTACTGGTACTCGTGAGGTGAAGTGAGTATGAAAAAGTGGAAACTTTTCTTATTCATTCTCGTAAGAATATTCTGTAGAAAACATGAGACTGATTGTGTAATATGTAATGCAATACAAATTTACAACACAATTTATTACATACAAATTAAATTTACAAATATACTGAAATTACGCACGCTTGTCGGGTACATGCATGCATACGTAAAAATGCTGAACACAATATTGGGTAGGAAATACGTTATGGAGGCTTTCAATTTGCCTGAAGAATTCGGCCATGGTTTTCTTCCTGGGCCTCTGTAAAGTCTGCATTTTTAGAACAACAGAGACCAAATGCAATCAGATAGACAATATCATATTACAAAATTGCATGAAGAGGATACAGATAAGATAAGTAATGAAGTGGTATTGCTGTGTTACCTTGCTGGGCGTTGTAAGATACAGGGACTAGTGATGAAGTGCGAGAAACAGTGGTAGATGCTGTCATTTGAGACGAAGCACGAGAAGCATTGGAAGATGATGGCATTTGAGATGAAGCGCGAGAAGCGTTGGTGGATACTGGGCTCGAAGGTGACAAGCGAGTAGTACTTGGAGTAGCAACAGAAGATGCGTCTGCATATTTTGCAGGTTCCTCAGTTCGGAGCAAAGAAGTGACAGCTTCTCTGACCTTCTCCATCACGCCTGCATCACCGGGAGTTCTCCGGGGACTCATTGCTTCAGATATCACCTGAGACAGCGCCTTCTCATCTTCCCCCGGCTCCAGTTTGTTCAACAAGTACTCTTTCATGGACACACCCTTATCCCATATTTGCGCGGTGGGGCTTGTGTTCTTCCCACTCTGTGAAATACCAGCTGATGGTGCTGAAGTTATTGGAGCTGATGTAGTTCGCGGAGTGGTTGTAGGGTACTGAGAAGTTACTACTCTTGCAGGGGGAGTACGAGGAGTGGAAAACGACAAAGTGCTGCGAGTTGTTTTTGGTGCAAATGTTGTTGGTGATGATGACGATGATGGTGAAGGATGATGATCATGATGCTCTGAGGGTTTGGACACAGTGAGACCTAGAAGTTTGGAGGTTACATGTGCAGCATCTGGTTTTTCGGTCTGAATTGTTGTTGACAGTTTAGGTGCTATCGTTTCGGTGGTTTTCTTGTGTAGACCAGAATGAGTACTAGGATTAGTATTAACGTTAATATTAGTAACAGAAGCAGTGGTAACATGTGGGGTGGTGGTTGTTATTGTTGTTGCAGGGTGTGGGTGTGTTGTTCTCTTGGATAAGGAACGGTACAGTGCCCTTTCATGATCTTGTTCGACTACGTGTTTGTCACTGCTTGATACAACATGCTTCTCAGGGATCATAGGATTTGCTCTTGGACTTGGAATCTGCTTCGCGTTTGCTTTGTACCCTACGGGTGCCTTCTCTGATTCGTACACTGAGATGTTAACAATGTTAACAATGAGACAAAGATTTTAAGGATGAGGAAGAAAACACAAATGTTTGTGAAAAACAATGAATGAGGTGTTGTATGATGATGTATATTACTAGGAGCTCCGAGAAATTCAGCTTCCTCTTCTGCTCCATCACCTTCTGCACCAGTAGCAGATGATGGACTACTGAGATTCCCATCCTCGTGCTTTTTCTTGCTGAGGCTGTGGCGAAGTTTCTTGGCCTTCTCCTTGACTTTGGTGAGAACTGATTTCTTCTGATTCTGGGAATGATCGTCTTCTGCGTCATGAGAAGACCTCAACCTTTGGAAGAAAGGGGAGCTGGGGGAAGACAAGTTGGAGGAGGGGGAAGAGGAGTAGGTTGGTGAATGCTTGTTAGACTTGGATGACTCCCCTGCTTGAACTTCAAAATAAGAATCGGTTTTTCCATCTCTCATATTCAAACCAAATCATAAATTATAAACATATATCACATTCTAGATGAGATAATGCAAGCTTACCTTCAGCACACGTGCATGGTTAAAACATTATGGTATGAGAAGTGATGTTTTTTTTGTGAGAAAACGATTACCTCGGAGGAGTTGTTCCATGGTGTGGATGGCAGGGGGAGCTTTTGCAGTAGTTTCAACCTGTCTCTGGGGGCGTTCGAGTTGAGCCATTTTTTTGTGTATGAAAGGCGGAACACAATTTGTCTGAACCTTGCAAGAACTCTGCTTTTATATTTTGGTGTATCTTTGGACAATAAGAGGCAGAAATTGAACAGAAAAAACGAACCGTGGTTATGCAATTGGTTCCGGGGTTCTTGCAGTTTGCAATGTTGAATACCCAAAAACACACCTATGGACTCCTTTTTCACACGTGTACAGTAACAATTTTCCTTACTACTAAACCTCACAAATAACCACTCCTTAAATAAGTAATTTGACCTGGCTAGGACGAGAAAAACCATTGAACCTCTTCAACAAACTTAAACACTATATATCAGTTAAATATTTTTCAACTTCTGTGAGGAAAAAACAGACCAAAATGTCATATATAAGTAAGAACTAAAAACGTAAGATGTGGATTATTTTTGGGTATTAGTATTCAACTTTTTCGAAGACTTTTAAATCTTTCATAAGTAATTAAATAAGATTCTGTTGTTCACCCTGACAAAAGAGGAAAACTTGTCTCTTACATCCTAAATAATGATAATCGTCCTTCTAAAAGAATAACAATATATGCTAAAAGAACAATAAAGATAACTTTTTAATGATGGCGAATCTAGGTTAACCGTGAAGACTGGTTACAGAATCTCAAACACTATATAAAATATGACATGAAATAATTTTTTAGATAAATTATGTAAATATATAGTTGGTTGTACGTGGACATTCATGCAAATTTATATTTGTACTTATAGCGTCCAAATTGTCTTTATAACTTAAGGGCAGAGAACATTTCGACATAAAAAGAAAAGATACGTGGGTTACTGATGCATTATGGATCACTCAGGTAAAAAGACGAGTTACAGAACAACTAAGAATAACTAAGTGTAATAAGCAAAACCTAAAACGACCTAATCTTGCATATTTCAGACCCAACACTCTAGACCCATCTAGATATTATAAATAATATTGTTCACGAGATAAGAAATAAATCTCATTTATTACAATCACTTATATTTGTTGTAGTAATTAACTTGAGCGACATAATATCTTTACAAACACTCTCGCTCTCATGACTCTACATCCCCATATGAAGAGGACATCTTAACAAGAAGAACTGAAGAAGTTTGAAGCTCGACAAGAAGAACAAGATGTTTGAAGCTCTAAGTAAAGATCCAAGAGTGGAACCAAGTATGGATCTAGGATATCTCCGCCAGAGTAAAAGATTTGTTCTTAGGTACATTTAATCCTTATAAGAACAATATTTAAAATATGTTTTTTATTGAATTTGAATTTCATTAAAGATTCCTTCACTGATGTTGGCTTGTCGAGCAACCTTACGTCCTTTGACTCAAATTATATTATATCCTTTTGTGAGTATTTTGAAATGGTGAAACATGAAGGAGTTTCGTATCTCTTATAAGTATTTACGAAAGACACTTTTGTTGTTATTCACTGCCACGTGTCATGCTTGTAAGCTGCCACGTGGCACGATGATAAAATGACACGTGGCAGTTTTTAAAATTTTTTGAAAAAAAAATTAATTTTTTGAAAAAAAAAATAAAAAATAAAAATTTTATGGCTTGACACGTGTCCTGTACGGACACCGTGTTAACTCCAACTTAACGGAGAGGACCAAATTGAACCTTTTTAGAAAATTGGGGTACCAAATTGAACATTCCTAAAGTTCGGGTACCACATTGAACTTTCCGAAAAAGTTTGGATACCAAATGTATATTTATACTTGTTCACATGTAAGTTGAGAGTGGTACACCGTGTGTGGGACGAAAGAAACCCACTTACCTTACTTTGCAAAGTGTGGAAAATAAATTATAGTATTTTTTTTTATGGAAATTACACATTAAAACTACAATTAGTTTGAATATATTATCCAAAAAGTATTGGTCAACTATTTTATATTCATCCATTCTGGTACCTATGTCAATACATGTTCTCATCCATATTAAGATAATCACATTTTATTAAATTTATTAATTAACATAAAAAGTTAAACCTATATTAGTTGTTCTTGGTTCCATCACCTGTCTTCTTCTTTTGCTACACAATTCCTTTTACTATATTTATTATTTAACTTGTTCAAAATTCACAAGATTCTTTCTGATGTACTTATACTTTTTTTGTGTGTGTGATATTGTTCAAATGACACATTGTATTTCTTAAAACACAAACCTTAATTTCAATAAATCAAAAACACATTATATTACATATAATCCTTTATAATATATTTATCTATTGTTTGCTTGTTTTTAATACTAGAATGATTAACTCTTAATTTCAATTTCAATTATTCATCAGTGTAAATCTTTAATTTACTGGGTACATAAGACGTATATCTTCTATATTTTCTTTGAACTTCAATTTCCTTTAATTTGAAGAATTTTTATTTCGTCTGTAAAAAGTTTTTCCTTTCTTAATGGTTAGACTTGTTTAAATAATTACACAATTTTTGTTGTATGACTTTATTTAAACAGTGTATTGCATAATCCTCAATTCCATTGAACCAATGTTAAATTATTTCTATTATTTTTTATAATCATCTAAATATTACCTAATATTTATTATTATTTTATTGTAGAAATAATTAGATATATATAAAAAAAAAAAACGAGAATTTAAAATCCTTAGATATATCAACACAGGTAAAGATGCTAAAACCCTGAATCCCCATCACCATGACTGAACGGAAGAAACTTGATTTGGAGTGACAGAGGATAAAAGAAGTCATATGTTTTCAGAGTACTAATTTAGGATTGATTTCTGGTACCACAGTTACTGGTATGCTATGCATGGTCTCCTCAGAAGCCCAACATTGCTCAGGATTCCCGCCACAAATGGCATCATCAACCATCGCTTTTTCCGATCAGAACACCAAAGATATGCTGAACTCATTGACATATACGCTCGCGATCGAGCATTGCACCCCGGCAAGAAGCTTCACGCGAGCTTAATCACCAAAGGTTTCTCTCGTTTCAACGTAATTGCTTCTAACCTCGTAACCTTCTACGTGTGCTGTAGCCAACTCTCCCACGCGCGAAAACTGTTCGACAAAATTCCCACCACAAATGTCCGCCGTTGGATCGCCTTCATTGGCACGTGCGCTCGCTGCGGCTTCTACGATCTCGCGCTGGCGGTGTTCTCTGAGATGCAAGCCATTCCAGGGCTTACGCCAAACTACGTATTCGTCATCCCCAGCGTTCTCAAAGCTTGCGGCCACGTTGGGGATCGGATCACCGGAGAGAAGACGCATGGCTTGATTTTGAAATGTTCGTTCGAATTTGATTTTTTTGTGTCCAGTGCATTGATCGTTATGTACTCCAAGTGTGCGAAAGTTGGGGACGCGCGCAAGGTGTTTGATGGGATGGTTATGAAAGACACGGTGGCTCTAAATGCTGTTGTTGCTGGGTATGTTCAACAGGGTTCTGCAAATGAGGCACTGAGTTTGGTGGAAAGTATGAAGGTGATGGGTTTGAAGCCAAATGTGGTGACTTGGAACTCTTTGATATCTGGGTTTTCGCAGAAGGGTGACCTAGGAATGGTGTCTGAGATTTTTAGGTTGATGATTTCAGATGGGTTGGAGCCAGATGTGGTATCATGGACTTCTGTTATATCTGGTTTTGTGCAGAACTTTCGTAATAACGAGGCATTTGACGCGTTTAAGCAAATGTTGAGTCACGGGTTCTGCCCAACTTCAGCTACTATAAGCACCCTTTTGCCTGCTTGTGCTACTGCAGCAAGAGTTAGAGTTGGGAGAGAGATTCATGGCTACGCTTTGGTGACTGGGATGGAGGGAGATTTATATGTAAGGAGTGCTCTTGTTGACATGTATGCAAAATGTGGGTTCATTTCTGAAGCAAGGAATTTGTTTAGTAGGATGGCTGAGAAGAACACGGTTACTTGGAACTCCATCATTTTTGGTTTTGCGAATCATGGGTATTTCGAGGAAGCTATTGAGCTCTTCAATCAGATGGAGAAGGAAGGGGCTGCCAAGCTGGACCATTTAACTTTCACGGCAGCTCTCACTGCATGCAGTCATGTTGGAGACATTGAACTTGGGCAGAGGCTGTTCAAGGTGATGCATGAAAAATACGGTATTGAGCCACGGCTGGAGCATTATGCGTGCATGGTGGATCTTCTTGGTCGAGCGGGGAAACTCGATGAAGCTTATTGCATGATAAAGGCAATGCCTATTGAACCTGATTTGTTTGTGTGGGGTGCATTACTGGCTGGTTGTAGAAATCACGGGCATGTGGAGCTTGCGGAAGTGGCTGCTCTACATTTGATGGAATTAGAGCCCGAGAGTGCTGCAAACCGTCTTCTGTTGTCTAGCCTATATGCCGATGCAGGCAAATGGGGAAAGGTTGAGAGGATCAAGAAAAGGATAAAGAAGGGAAAACTCAGAAAACTTCAAGGCTTGAGTTGGATAAATAATTTATAACATTATAGGTCGGTAGGCCATAGGTTTTTGCTTCATGGAGAGAATGGTGCACCTAGAGATATAATTTTGGATCTATCCTCTTGTGTTCTTCTGAGGCGACATTTCCTTAACATACTCCGTTGGACCTAAGCAATTTCTTGTCCATATTGTTGCATCCTTTTTAGATAGATATTCAATACGATGGAAGGAAAAAGAAGACGAGTTGTAGTTCCATTTCATTGTCTAGATTAGATATTTACGAAGAAATAGATAGCTTGAGTTGCAGAAAAAAGGTGTTGAAACGGAAGTGCTATTCCACTCCTTTCATCGTTTATTCCACTCCTTTCATCGTTTAGGCATTTTCCTATCTAGAATGATAGTAAAAAGGGATGAGAACAACTGAAATGAATTTGAGTATCGACAGACAGAGGTAGTTGTTTCTATTTTATTATAAAAAATATTAAAATAACTTTACGATGAATTTATTGATTTTTTTTAATAAATATTTTAATTATTTGACAGTGTAATTTGTTATACTAATAATATAGATCCAAAAAATATTCAAATATGAAATGGTAACTTCACTATGTTTCATTTAATTTCATCTCATTATCGTTTTAATTGTCAACATTTAATAGGGAGGACAGGAATATTGACAGGCATATATAATACTTGTGAAAAATGTTTCACTTAAAGGAGTGACTAAAAGATATGTTGCTCTCCTGCTTTTCTAACAAAAGATCCGCTAAAGGCTATTTGGGCAACAAAAGCAGAAGTTCTTCCATTGCATCTCACATACTTGCAACGGAGCGAACCAGCAGGGAAAAAGTTTGGTTCTTGAAAACATGTAACGAATAATTTGCTTCATTCTTCACCAAGTTTTATTTTCAAGCGAAAACGACTTGTGGTCTACTTTTTGTATCTAAAGCATTACTCGGGACCCTAAAACTTTAATCTATTTTTTCCAAAACCTAATCCACTTGAAGCCATTTGCGCCTTTGTGTAAGATTCCAAGACCCCTGCATTCTTTTTTTATTGATTTTAAAAGAGAATGTCCCCATTGGATGCCTTTTCTCTTAATCCATACAAGTTTCCTTTAATTGACCTCCAACTAGGTGTCCTTGCACTTTGAATCTTTAGCTACTTTTTATCTTTTCCTTAAGTAATTCAATTCACAAAGCAGCTTAAGAAATTTATAAATTTAGTTATAAGACTTGTCACCTCTTAGGATAAATGATTCAATATATAAATGATAAGTTGCCCAAGAAGTAAATTTACCTACAATATGGTTCTTCTCAAAACACCTAATTATTTTGCTCAAAATAGACTTGTGCCTTACACGTAATCTTTAATCAATTGAACCATAGATGGTTAATCTTTGACCATTACCACCAAAAAGAAAGCAGTGGCCAAGAAGTGAGTTGTGTTATGGGTTAAACAAGAAATTTGCAGGTTGGGATGTGTGTGTTCTGCCTCTATATATACAAGGTACAAATCACCGTTTTACTTCAAGTGTACCATTTAACATAGAAACCTACAGCACCCAATTTAAGAAAATGGAACATCTCTATCAAACAAAATAACGATCATGAGCTTTAAGATAAAGCAAAAACATTTAATGCCAGAGCATGGTATAAATGTTTGCTGTCTGTTGTTCAGTCTCTCTTTTATTCAGTGGTTCTGAAAAAGAGATTTAAAACATTCAGGATTACACAAAATAATAGAACCTATAATTTATGAATCAAGAACTAGTTAAGAATTTACTTTAGAAACAGCTGTCTAGGCAGACCAGAAGAAATAAGCCAGAATTCTCGTAATTAGGTGACAGGAATTAGACATGCGTGCCAAGAAGTTTGCAAATCTGTGCACAGGGTACACACTACTGACTCAGATTGTAATCTAGCTCCACATCGTTTTCTTCATATACTTCCTCAATATTCCATTTGTATGAATTACAGGGTAACAGTCAATGCAGCTGTTCCCCTTCTCGGAAAGCTACTAGAAAAAATCAAGCGGTTCAATCTACAAAAAGAAAATCCATAAGTATATTTCACGGCTATAAAAGCAAATTTGATGGTATTAAAAATACAACCATTCACCACCACCAACAACTGATAATGTCGTAGAATCTAGGCAGCGCAATATAAATTGAAATGAAGATATGCACATCAAACCTCCTAAACGAAAAAGAAAGTATTACAGGAAGATTCAATGAATTATATTTCCCACATCACACAGTACATATTACTACCCTCAAAAATCAGTTCAAACACTTGTTCATATTTCAACTAATTTGAGACTCATGGCAAAATTTATGAGGACAAATTATTACAAGAACCAGAACTACTACATTCTGTGCTTTCAACTAATCTCTACGTGACAAGTAACTGAACATTTCAATTAATGAAAAAGAGCAAATAAACTTACCCATGTGCAGATCATTTAAAGATCATAGTAGTCTTAGATCATGTAATAATTTCTCTAGCAAGTAATACAAGATCACAAAATAATTTCTCCATGTAGTGGGAGCCATCGATTAATCATTTGCTTTGAAATTGATGTAATAAAGATTCAGTACCTCCAGAGGACAAAACAAACAACCGCACTTATTGCTAAGTTCTAACACAATTAACAAGCCAAGTAGAAAACAGAGCATTCAATTTGCTCTCAAGAAAGATGCAATTTAAACACATAACATGTTCCATGAAGAGTGTTGAAATTTCAATCAGTGATGGCTGACCTTAGAGGCTCATTTATCATTGGGAGCAAGGTGAGCCCAATCCCTTTGGTGCAGCATGTTGTAAGGATGGTAAGCTGAGGTGGCGGAAGAAGTAGGCATAGGGATTCCCATGTGGCCATGGGCATGGGGCATGCCGAGGACAGGCATGGACATCATGGGAGGGGGATAGGGCATGGACATCATGGGAACAGGGAGATGAGCATTGGCATGGCCATGGGAGTGACCATGGGAATGGGCACTGGGAGGAGCAGAGTCGTGCAAACTCTGAGGCACAGGCGTGGAAGCGAATAACTGATCCGATGAAGAAGGACCTTCGTTGGAGAGACCCTGCATCCGCTTCAGGTAAAGCCGATACTTCTGAAGATGACTCGCCACATTCTCGCGGGTCAACCCTTCCACGTTCATCAACTGCATAATCGTCTTCGGCACCGCGTTCTTGATCCCAAGGTGAGCCACCACGTCCACGAACCGCTTGTGCAGCTGAGGGGTCCACACCAGCCGCGGCCGCTTCACTGCCGTCCGCTCCGCCGAGTTCTCCGTCCGCACCGCCGAGTCCGCCTCCTCCGCCACGCACTCGATCTTCCGATGCTTCCGAGAGTCCGACCCCGAGCCGTCGCGATCGGTGTCCTCGTCCTCCTCCTCCTCCTCCTCCTCCTCGTGGTGGTGGTGGTTGTTGGAGGAGGAGAAGGCCTGGTGCACGCTCCCACCGCCGCGCAGCGTGGAGAGCGTATTGCGTGAGGCCCGGTTGACGTCAAGAGCGGTTCGGTGGGGCTCCGGCGATATGCTGAAGGCTGTGGCGAGCTCCGGCGGAATCAGCGGCTGAGAGAGAGGCGTGAGATCGTTAGCGGTGGGTAGACCCGCTTCCCACTCCATGACCCGTTCTTCATCGTACTCGCTCGTCTTCACCTCTTCCCCCATTCAGTTAGTTGTAACTGTCAAAACAAATTTAACCGCCTCTGACACACTCTATGTCTCCGACCCCAACACAAACACAAACTCAGATATATATATATATATATATATAAATATCTGTCTCTGAAACCCAAAAAAGTGTATTGGATTTAGATCCGAAGAGTGAAAAATTGAGAAGATAGATTGGATAATAGATAGAAGATAGAAGATTCCCGAAAAGGAAAACAAAAATTGGTTGCAACTGTGTGGTGAAGATATTTGGCAGATTCGGCCGTGTGTGGTGGCGACAGGGAAAGTGAAGGGGAGGAAGAGGGATAATGAATAAATAATGATATAGATGAATGAAATAATGCTGCTAATTTTTTTTTATGATTTTTAATTTGAGGAAAATTGTGAAAAGGAGAGAAAAAGTGCAATATCTTATTCCAGATGGGTGTTGGGTTGATGCCAACGTGGACGACTTAGCCAGATATTTTTGATTCTCTAAATATCTATCTCTCTTCTTTTCTTTATTATAATAATTATTATTAATGCTATTTATTTGCACATAATTACGATTTAACCACACACGTGCCTCTGCCTTGACCAAAGTGCTCTCTCCTCGTGCTGCCATTGTCACCACTCATATATAAATAAACAAATATTTTTCATTTCTTCCATATTTGAATGTATTGTACTTAACAAACTTATACACATCAATACGAATATTTTAATTGAAAAAATTTAATACAATATAAACTACAATTAATCCTTCATTTTTTCTTATAATATAATTGTAACTTCCGCGTTTATTTTTAAATTTTAAACTTTTATATAGTTTTAAATTTGTAACTTGCCTAAGAATGAATTAAGTCACGTCACGTAATTTAACTTTACGTGCAAGAGTTTGAAATGGTAATGCATTTATTTAATGTAACACCTTCAAATAATTAATTAGTATGCTTCTAAATTAGATTTTAGCATTATTATTACTATTATTTTAAATAAATCCAAATTATCAAAATAAACAGTAGCAAGTAATGTATACTTTAATAATAAAAAAATGTAAATAAATATTTTTTTCTATATTATGATAAATTTTTTCCTTAAAATATTTATATATCGAATGACAATCTGTTTTTTGTATTATAATATATAAACTGGGTTTTCGGTAAAATATTTACTAATTTACTTCAAACTTTAAAATTATGAAAAATATTTAATCAATAAAATTAGACCTAATACACTAACTAAAGTTTAGGCATGAGATTGACTGTTGCCTTATCCACACCCTTAAATATAGTGACAAAAACAAGAAACCACGTTAACTATAATTTGAAGTGACAAAAAATAAAAAAAAAAAAAAAGTGCACCATATAAAATAATCTCCAGAGGTATCATTGGAAGAGTAGTTTACTTTTTGGGTATTCTTCAATATAACGATTATTACATCAATTTTTAATTTACCTTTTTTAAGATACTGTTGAAATAAAAAATATATATAAATTTTAAATTTTTAAACTTCAATATGATATTCCATAAATTCAAGTTTATATGATTGTACTGTGAATATAAAATTTAGGAAATTTTGGAGTTTCTTTTGATGTGCATTCGAACAATCATTTTGATAATATATGAGTATTTAAATAAATAAACCACAGTAATTTATATTTTCATGTATTAAATTTTAAGCTATTTTAAGACGGTATAACAAAATTAACGTTAAATAGACTCTTAATTAAATTACTAGCCAGTTAAGTTTAATTTTAATCAATGTATTTAAAGATTTAACTAAACAGTAATTGCCTAGGATTTTCACAAATAATGTGTCTACTCAACATGTATTTAACATACAAAAAAAATTACTGTAATAACTAAATTATTTAATTATTCATACATGTATTTATGATAATAATGGTAACTAAATTAGTGTAATAAATATTTTAATTTTCCTCTTCTTAATAATTAGAAAAGGGCATTGCACAGCAAAGGTTTTGTAGTTGTGGTGTTGGTGAGAGCATGTCACGTCAAGAAAGTAAGTTGGGGTTTTATGAACTTTTTTTCTTTCATGACAAATGAGAATGAGAATGCGTAAAGTTTCCAAAAGCTTGGTGGCAAACAGCTGGAAGGGTGATTCAATGGACGGTGTGATTGGTTTTGATTTTTTTCAGACGCGCTTTTTTCTATAACAAAACTGCGTTGATTGGTTTTATTTTTTCAGAACGCGCTTTTTTATATGGTGAAATGAATCGAACTGATTCAGATTCATGGAACGCGACTAGGACAGTCTATGCCGTCTTTTATGCAGAAGGTAACCTTGACAAAGTCAATCTGGCTAAACCTTACCAAAGTAAAATATATATATTAAAAATAAAAATAAAATTATACAATAAATATTAATATAATAAAAAATTATAAGTTTTTTTTTTTAATTTTATTAATACTCAAAGTAATGTTATCATATAAATGTAGCACTATACTATTTGTTCTTTTTCTTTAATTTAAAATCTTTAATTTTTTTTAAATTAAAAAATAAATTAATGTTTATTTTGTTAATACACATGTAATAATTGCAACAATTATTAAATATTAGACATAAGCACATACTCAATTATATTCATTATTAATGGAACTATTTAGTAGTAGAAATAAAGTTTTTGTGATAGGATCATTTTCAATTATACTAAAAGCGAATTATGTAAATATTTATTATATTAATATGATTATTTATTTTTAAAATTATAAAAGAACTTGCCTTTTAGTATTTTAATATTTAAAAAAAAATCCTTTACTTGGTGCCTTTTTTTGTCTACGTTATACTTTTATTTGATAAGGATATTTAAAGAACTTACTAAGTATAATGTTTGACTCATTTTAAAAATTAGAGTGATGCATAATAGTTTTTTTAAAATGTATCATATTTTCTTTATTTATTTTTTTGCCCATCATTTATTCTTTTCAATTTAATATCTTTGTATGAATAACAGATTCAATCAAGCCCCTTAATTTTAAAAATATAACGATATAATATTTTTGGTATGTTAAAATATCGTTTTAACACTTTTATTAGTTATGAATTATATTACCAGTGAAAATTATATCATGTGTAAATAAAGGCGGTTAATATTTGTTTGTTAATCATTTCATTTCGTTAATGATAAACATTAGTTTGTTACGGTTTAAAAAAAATGAAAATTTAATTATATATATTAAATTAAATTAAATAAATCCACATTGAGATAAACGGGTAATTAAGTTTTTCTATTTTTGTAAAAAGACTACAAAAGACTAACTGTACCATCATAGTGAAGTGGTTATATATTCAACCTTAATAAACTCTTAGTGCGTCATACATGACATTTTGAATAAAAAAGAGGTAAAATCGAAACATTAAAAATATAAATAAACATATAATCAAGTATTTATCTAGAATTTGTCGTTAGCATAATGTAATTAATTTTCAACACTGTTGTTAGTGTATAAATTATTGCAATAATCTTTTTGAGACATTAATTAATAATGTATAAGTATTTTAAGAGTGATGACGGAAATGCGTGGAAAACAATGAGTGGTTAGTTAGTGTGAAAGAGTCGCATTATTGTATTTGCAACTTGGCTTCTGCCACCAAGTATGGCCATTATAGAACTCATCAAATCTAAAATAAATAAATAAATAAAAATTAGTAGATAACGTTCTTTATTTGATGATGCGTGAAAGATGCAACTGCCACAAATAAAAATACCTCGCACATATAATTTCAAATCTTTTACTGAACGGGAATAGGATACCAAGTTTTAATCTCATGCCATCAAATATATTCTACTCAGACCAATAATATATCTTAAATCTTCCATCAACACAACATCTACGGTGGAATACAATCTTCGACGGGAGAGATAACCGCATCTAACAATTTCTCCACCTAGATTACAATTTAAATTTAATTTGTAAAATGTTGTAATAGAGATAGCCTAATGAAAGGTCAACAAAAATACACTAAACATACCATGTCCAAGCCGAGCCTACTATTATATGTAAAATAAATTCACTGACCTTAAAGTCATACCTTGAAATGCTTTCGATGTGTTCATTTTTAACAAAAACTTTATTTAGCAACTTATAATTTTTGATAGAAAATTTACACTAAAAGAAAGTAAATAAGCACGTAAATGTTATGTTTTGGTTAAAAAGTAACTTAAAAAGGACACATAACTTACACCAGGAACGTTGAAAACGCACTTAAAAAGTTTTTAAAAGTACCGTCTACAATATTACAATCACTTTGTTCCACTCCTTTATTGCGGAGGTTTATCCTACTTTTGAGATCCTTTATGCAAGTGCTGATTTCTTTTCCCATTTTGGACGTGATTGAAGGAAAACATAAACAATGAGGACTTACTATCGATATCAAAGGAGAAAAGGGAAAGGTAAAAGTTTCAACAAAAACTATACTCCTTGAAAGGGGAAAGAAAGTGAATAAGCATACATGAGTAGAAGAGAAGGAAAAAAATCTGTCCTCGTGTAGACAAGAACAGGTGTCCAGATGGCATGATTTTGTACAGTCACGTCGTAAAATTAAAAACTAGCTCAGCATCTTATAATCTTTACAGCATAAAAAGGCTTGTATAGTCATATTTCCTCTGCAGGGGCCTCAGGTATTGAGTCTCATCTCAGCTTAAATTCTTTGTATAAACTTAAAAGCTACAAAATGTACAGTTCTGCAGTACAACCGACAACTTTATTTCCAACTGGCTACAACCCATCTTCATAGATAGGAAATATAACCTCTTCATTTGGAAAAAGGAAGAAGAAGAAGAAGAAGCAGCAGCAGCAGCAGCTCACACTAGCCTCAGTTAGCTGTACAATATTATTTTTCTAAGCCTCCTAAGCAGGTTGGGGAGACTGAGCTGCAATTCTCCTTTCTGCAACAAATCATACACATAACCTTTCAGAAACTACATTCTAACATTTGGGACCATGATTTTTTTCAGATCAAAGTATGGTGTACCTCCAGCAGCAACAAGTTTCTCTACACGTGCAACGATGTGCTTCCCATACGTGTACTTCTTCAATGCATTTAAATGAACCTTAATCCGTGAAAGAATCAGTTCGCGTTGCTGATCATCACATGTTTCCAGCACCTTTTGTACAACGTAATTTGCAAACTGGTCTTTCATCATGGCCTGTACATACAAGAATATGATTACAATTTTGCAAAACTTCAGAAGAGTCTCCTCCAACATGGGACAAACCAATGTCAATTTCAGTAAGATAGGCAATGACAGTTGACAAAATCATTCATAACACTGACAAATAACAATTTTATTGAAAGAATTATTGGGGAGATATAAAGTGCCTTGTCCCAGAACTGAAGCAGTTATGTGACCAAAGTTCAAGACTGGAAATGTGTAAACTTTTCTGTTGAATCACATTAAGGAGACGTTGTATAGAAAAAGTAGGCTCCTACACTGGGCCTAACAGGATGCATTAGCATTGCCTTATAATTTTGCATCAAATAGTGGTAGAGGCATATATAAGAAAACCTGAAGAGGCTCGTTTTCATCTGTGGAGCCAAGCATCTCATGTACTAGTAATTGGCGCTCAGAAGGACCTCCAAAGGTCAAACATTTCTCCACAACATTGGATGCAAACTTCTGTTGACTCATCTGAACAATCTTGCCTGCTAATTCCTTTATTATAGCAGAACGCTCATGAGGCTTCCCATGCTCCAGAACATGCTGTTCAAAGAGAAAAGAAACCAAAAACCTAAAAATCAACCACATATACTAAACAGTAGCACATTCAGGAGGTAAAGTAATATTAGAATTACTAAGCAGTAGTCCGAAAAAATTATAAACCTGAACAACGTAATTGCCATACTGATCCTGAGCTAACATGCTAACTGCTCCTAGAATTTCATCCATAACTTTCTGCTGTGTTGTAAGATCTTTGCAATGTTCCAGTACTCTCTGTCGTGTAGAACACAATATTATGAGAAATGATCTCTGATAACATAATAAGAGTGGACATAACCAGTGAAGATATCGTACCTGTATAACCCGGCAACCATATGGATGGGTTGAGAGGGTCACAACTTGATCAAAAAATGTTGAGACAATAAAATGGATTGCATCTTCAGGGACACATTCAATACACTTCTGAATGACATGATTACCATTTTGATCACGTACACAGCGCATGACATTACCATCAAGCTCTTGCACCATTTCTATCTTCTGATCTAGATCAACAACTTCGATGGCCTAAAGAGGTATTAAAAATTGAAGAACAAAAGAAAATCGATATGATAACATGCTTAGAAAATTAGAGAGAGTAAAACACATATACACGTCAATTAATGCCACCTTATATTGTCCATACCTTCTGGATGACCCGGCAACCATACATTTGAAGGCTAAGTGTAAGAACATGGCCAAGAAGTTTGTTTGCCAATTCTCTTCTCTGGGCTACAAGTCCATGCTCAAAAAACTACAATATACCATATACCATTACCAACTATTTTTCATGAAAAAAAATATTAAATTACGAGACGAATAATTACCTTTTGAACAACATAATTACCAAAGACGTCAGTCATCAATGCAAGGGCATGTGGCATGATTTCTTGATAAACCATGTTTTTTTCTTCAGTAGTGGCCGTTTCAAGCTTTTGTTGAATAAATCGGCTACCGTATTGATCCGCACTGCCAAATGATCATAAATTAATAAAATTGTTTTTTCAGGATGGCAACATAAAATGATGCATAAGAAGATCAATAGAAAAAAAAATACCTGAATTCAACAACATGACCAGCAATTTCAGAAAGCTCAAAACACTTTGTTTTGTTGCTTTTAAACTCCTCCAAAAGAGAAGAAGCAAAACTTTCATCAATGTTCCCAGTATCTACATGCCAAGGTCCCATTACCCCAGCTAAATTCCTCATTCCAGAAGCAAAACGCATTTCATTGTGCCTAACAGGACTTCCAGATCCTACAGGAGAAGTGGATACCACAGAGTTTGCCATTGGACTTCCTGGATAAGACAACCCAACACCATAAGCAGGATTTCCATAATAACCATGAGGAGTGGAGCTGCCTGATTTACCACCCAATGGTACATTGTATTGAGATTTCTGAGGTGAGAGGATAGACCCAAGATAAGCTTTTTGAAGCTCAAGAAAACTCATATATGAATTGCCCAAGTAGTTCCTATCAACAGAGGGGTCATTAAGAGCACCAAGTTGTGCTGCATATTCAGATGTTCTCAGGTACTGAAGATACATAGGATCAACAAAAGGAGCCTGAAGAGCACTGCCTGGAATTTGATTTCCCATCCTACCAAGATTGTGCACATCAGATGGAGCAGCAGCTCGAGAAGCCAAACCACCTCCAAGAATTCTTGAGTCCATTCCAGGGGCTACCATTGCAGATGCTGCAGCAACGTTTTCAAACAAGGGTGGCAGATTACCAGTGCCAAGTTGGTTAGTCATCAAGGATGCCAATGCTGGATTTCCAGAGTACCCACTCAGATCATAGTTAGTATATGATGAATTTGAACCATCTAAAGGTTGGTACTGCGGTGGCAAACTACCTCCTCTACTAAAATGGGAGGTAGGTGATCCTTTGAAATATGAATTATTTGAAGGAACATTAGACTTTTGTAGCTCAACCTGCCTATCCAAGGACGGATTGCTAAGATCAGAACCGTTCCTGCTCTTACTTGCATTTTGCAAGTGAGCTGATTCAGATTTCTTTAAATAAGCATGTTGCTTCCCGTGATCTTGACCACCTTGCCTACCAAAAAGATATCTCTGGTGATTATCAACATCTGATTCAACCTGTGCTGACAAGTGGTTATCACCATCTAACATGTTATCTGCTGACAAATTCATCACTGACAGTGCTGCCACAAGATCTGCTGACTCGTTGATGTCAGATGAAACACTATTAAATCCATCTGGACCGGCAATAACTCTCTTGTCAGAAGGTGTAGCTCTGCCACCACCAATAGGTGTGATGCAGGGACTGGGTGCCCTAGCAACATGCTGTGGATCAGGAGTAGTGCTTCTTGACAAGGAAGATCCAACCGCTGCAGCATAAGAATATGAAGCTGGCAGGCCAGTATTTTGGGATGCAGATGATCCTTGAACATTTGATCCTGACCTCAGTCCATCAGTTGTCGTGGACTCACGACGTACATGAGCTAACTCTGCTTCAGCAGAACTAAGGATATCGTTGTCATCAAATGCATTACGACTGGCTGGACGAGAAGGAGGGCCTGTGACAGAGGTATTACGTACCAAATCATCCTGCACAATTACTGTTTTTAAATGACGAGCAAAAGAAAAAATGATATGAAAATAAAGAAACCCAAGAAAGAGATCAGAAAATATAATTTAAATTCAATACAGAAATGTTGACGATTGATATTAGTCAGAGAAACAAATATTGTTACACAAACTTTTAAAATGCAAAGGATGGAATACGAATAATTATCAGAATGTACAATATATTCAAAGTTATAGAAAAAATCACAGACTACAAAATGAAAATCAACACGAGTCACGTAAATACTCTGGATACGGGCAGAAGAAAAAAGCGTATGAAAATAAAGAAACCCAAGAGAGAAGATCAAAGCAAATATAATATAAATTCACTACAGAAATGTCAACAATTGATATTAGCAAGAAAAACAAAAGCTATGGCACAAAAACTTTTTAAATGCAAAGGCATACAAATAATTATCTGAACATACCATATATTCAAAGTTATAGAAAAATCACAAATTGCAAGATCAAAATCAACACGAGTCACCTTAATACTCTACATAACGATCTATCAAAATTAATGGGTGCAAGTCAAGCTTGAGCAAGAAACTGTAACTGTCAGTGAAAAGAAGGATTCATGAGACAAAATTTAGCAACAAAGACTCTCAACAAATTGGGTTGTAACAAGAACAGATATAGGTAATGCAGTTACATAATCTGTTGGCTGATGGCTGAACAGGCTGATGGGCATGAATACTTTGCAACGGAAAATCTGACTGTCACTTTGATTTAAATACTATATTTAATATATTATATAGAAGAATTGAATTTCAATGGTAATGATGTCATCATGTGATCAACTGACTGGAGATTGTAAAGTATGTCAATCTGGTTAACAATAAGTATTGCAGTTTACAGTACAGAGATACACAATGTATGCACTACAACATGCATTATGGCATACATGTATTGTATCTATACCTGAACATTACAAAACTAAACACAAATGTGGTTCAAGAGGCTACAATGTGCCTAAAAAAATATTTGGTGAAAGCAACAAGTCAACCAGATGTAGCTAAACAATCAGTCCAAATAATTAGAACCAGTATACAATTAAAAGGATAACAACTGCAGGACAATGATAAAGGATTGTCATAACTCTGAAATTTTTTTTTCATGAATTCAGTGTGTTATGCCGTCATCTTCCATCACGATAAGCACTATAAATAGCGAAACAGGAACTAAAATCCAAAGACCGACGCATGTCATCATTTAGCATTCCCTTAATCAAACTTGACTTCCCTCAAAAATTACCATCATTAATCAGAACTTGTAAACAATACCACACATCAGAATATAAAAATTCATACTCGGCATAAAATAAACTTTCAGAGATTATACCCAACCTCACAACATGAGCATCAATTAATCACATGTCAAAGATGATAACTCAAAACACCAAATTACAAAATCCAGGAAAAATAGAAACAGATGCAACACAGGGTCAATTAATCAACCAATGGCAGAAGAAGCAAGGCACCTGGAAAATTTCTGCAAAACTCTTTTGTTTGCTCAGCCCTATTCCAGGCAACCCAATCAGTCCACCACCACCCCACTCTGCAGTACCTCTTGTTTTTTCATTATCCACTTCACTCTCTTGTTTCCTCATGTTAAAACCCGGGGGAGTAGAAAAGAAGGATCTACCACCAGTATCGTCAGCCCTGTTCACTTTCCTCCTATCTCCGATTCCACCCACAACTGACGAACCACCTTTAAGCCTTTGTTGAAACCTCCAATCCTCCTTTGACAGCAAAGGAGGTGGCAGCCTAGGATTCAAATTCACATTGGAGTAATAGTATGTAAGATAAGCTGGATCAGACCTTAACTCTTCCTCGGAAGCAATCCCATTCACATCCTTAGCCCCATGAAACTCCGAAAAGGCACCGGCACCACCACCACCAGCACCGGCAACAGCACCACCACCAAACAACCCTCCCACAGCACTTAAAGAACCCTCCACGGTTGGAGGCGCTGATCCACTCCTAAATATATTAAGCTCTCTCTCACGATCATCAGCCTCTTGTCGGCGTTGCTCACGAAGCAACATCCCTATCTCCTTCTCCAGGTCATCTCCAAACGAGCCCTCGTTACTACCCATCATCGGTCTTCTTTCCAATTCAGACAACATTTTTCAAAGTCCCAACCTGATCACCACCCTCATCGCATAGCTAAACTATAACACAACCCACCACCAGAAATCAAACCCTAACCTAAGAAAACCCAAAAACTCACACGTTCTCCACCGCATACCGTAAGCCGCCACGCTCCATATTAACAACTTCACACAATTATAACTGTCAGTTACTGAGAAGAAATGAAAAACTAAAAAAAAAATCAAGCTTTCTGTAAAAACTGCACCGAAAGCTGAAACCCAATAATCAAACACAAAAACAGACTGCAAAATTCACTCTATGTTCCCCATAACTAGTTTCCATAATTATAGACAAGAAATTCCTAAAGGAACATGTTTCCCCAGTGGATAGTATATACAGAAAAAAATAGAAGAAAGGTGTGAAAGAACGGGAGAGAATAGATAAGAAAGAGTGAGAGATGTTCCAGTGAGATCAAGAGAGGAAACAGCGAGAGAAATCAATCCGGCGGCTATTGGTTCTTACAAGAACCCTTAGGGTTTTGTTCCATTTAGAGGAGGATTAAATACAGTTGATGATAGGAGCAAAAGAAAGCCAAACCAAACTAAACATTTCTATTTTTTCCTTTTTTGTTTTTGTATTTTAAGTTAAAAAGTTTGAATCTGAGAAATATCCAGAATATAATTTATGTATTTCCTAAACATTAGGGGTAATTGACCAAGTGATAACCGACTAATGCCATTGGCAAAGAAAGAGAAATGGTGTTTATTTGTTTTTGGCTCCTGTTCCCAAACCAGAAGCTTTCACACAGTGACACGTTAGTGTATTAGATTCTCTGCATCAGTAAAATATAGCCCAAAATACAGTAAATTTCGCACCACTTACCCCTATTTCTTCACTTTAGTTAAACTCTTACAATAGTAGTATCATCATTTTAATTTTCACATCTTCACTGTAACATATACTTCTAACACTCCTATTTCCTACTTTACATGCAATGGAGCTAACTACACTGTTTGGGTTTTTTTAAGTATGTTTGAGTCTTCCTGTTAGTAAGTCCAGTTATTGGTTTATCAAACACTTTTGTTATTCAGATTTACTTTCAAATACTAAATTCGTGTACAAATACCGTGTTCAGTAACCTAGTGTACATCAAAACAGAGGTTACTAAAAGTAGCTTTCGGATTCTTTTCCTATGTTATCAAAATGTTACTTTCTTCTAGTGTCGGAAAATGGAACAAGTATACTTTTTTTATTTTTCTTACATCTCTATTCAACCATTATAAAAGAATTCATTTAATGTTTTTTATAAAATAAAAACACAATTTTATTAGTGTTGTTGAGTGGTTGTAAAATATAAAATACAACATATTTGTCTTTTATTGCGTTTGTTTTAAATTAATGGATACAGTGAAATTGTAATAAGATTACATAGATAAAAAGAGGAAAATAAAGATATTTAGAAATAAATTTCGTGAAATGTTTGTAAATAATTTGATCAATATGATAATAAAAGGAATGTTTTAGTTGATAAATTTGTTAGATTCCAAATTTATCTTGTGGTTAAAATATTTATAAAAGAATATAATTATTATCATTATTATTAATATGATTATAATTATTGTTAATAATAATATTATTATATTTATAATACTATTATTATTATTATTAATTATTATTATTTTAGGAATATTTAACTAAATTAATTTGCACTTTTTATAAAATTCAAATGCTATAATTTGATTTCCCTAACTATTTATATTTAAATTTCATAACAACATATTGTAAAAAAAAAAAGTCCGTGTACATACGGTTTTAATTAAATAAATGTTGTTCTATATTTGAATATAAACATTTTTATAAGTAATTATAATTACATACTTATATCTTAAATAGAAATATTTTTTAAGTAAATATTAGGTTAAATTATGTTATCGATTTCTATTTTCGTAGCAAAATATTAATTTGGTCCCTCTATTTTTTTCATCCCAATTTGTCCTTATTTTGATAAATTTGATACAATTAAGTTTATTTTTGTGGTGCAATAACATCATTAAAGGAGTGTCACGTATCATTTCCTCGTTTTTTAATTTGGTCTTTATATTTTCATTTTTGTCTCAATTTAACCCTCATTTTTTGTAAAAAAATGTGCAATTTCATCCCTCTACAAATTGAAACAAACATTAACTTTTATATAAATATACAAATATTTTTATTCAAATCGGTATTTTGATTATATATTTTTAATGAAACTGAGTTTATTTAAATTTGTGTTTTACATTCAATTTTATTTAAAATGTTTTCAAATTTTAAATTTATTTATTGTCAATTGTTATATAAATTGGTTAAAATTATTTTTAAAATCATATCATTGTTATTTTTACACCAAATCAATTATTTATGTGGAAATTATTAAATATTTTAAAAATATACAATTATTTGAAATATAAATTCAAATAAAGAAACAATATTAAAGTATGATGTAATAAAATATTAACATTATTTTTTTATTTTTTTTCTATTAGTATTATTTTCTATTAACAAATTTAAAACAATTTTAAATAAAGTTCAATATAGAATATAAATTTAAACAAACTTAATCTTGTTAAAAATATCTACTAGAAATATCAATTTTGATAAAAATATTTGTGTATCATTTATATAAAAATTAATATGGTTTGAAGTTGGAGAGACACAAAATTGTTCAATTTTTACAAAACTTGAGACTAAAGTGAGATATATATAAAAATACAAAAATCTAATTGAGAATGAAGGAACGACACCTGGCATAATGGTGACACACGGCATTGTCAGTACCACATCACATTGTCACTACTACGTGCATGGTGTCAGCTTGACACGTAACAAATTTATTAATTTTTAAAAAAATAAATCAAAAAATTTAGGAATTGACATGTGACACCCCTTTAACATTGTTATTACATCGCTAACGAAAAGGACTTGATTGCATCAAAATTTCCAAAATAGTGATCAAATTGAGATAAAAATAAATAGAGGACCAAATCGATATTTTGCTACGAAAATAAAGACATAATTTAACCTAAAATTAACTCTGAAAATCATGAACCCTAAATAAAATAAAAAATTAAAGAAATATTCTTATGTTGATCTTAACAAATATAAATCTAACACTCACGATCGTAATCAAAATATAATTATATAATCAATCGAAAATGAAATTTACTTTACTTATCTCTTAAAGATGTAGAAATAAATGGAAAGTATCTTTAGCAAACCATTCGGTCAAAACACCACAACACTTAACCATAATACCAACGAAAAGCTTGGGACTAATTAAACACAACTACCACCAACTCAATGCCAACACACAATCACCACCAGCAACCGAGAACAAGGTCCACAACGACACAACCACCCACTAAGAGACCAACTACACCACCAGCTCAAGCCACCAAAGAGAGCAATAACAATGTCACTATTGTGAAGCGAGCACCATTGTGAAGTACCTACAAAAACTAGCAACAACATAAGTTCACTACAATGACACCATCACAAACATTGAACATCGTAGATCAGCTAACCAATAACAACTTCATCTTCACAACACCAGAAGTATCAACCATATGCAACACAACACACACCAAAATCGCATTACAAAGCACATTAAAACAATGTTTAATGGACTTAGATGAAGGAGAATCAATTTCATGTTACGAGAATCAATTCCCTCTTAAAACTTCCAACTTCCAAAATTGGTTCCTTAAAGGAGAATTGATTCTTTCTTCCCCATGCAATGCTGGACCGATTCTCCAATTTTGGAATCAATTTCTTGTCCCAATATTATCATGTATATTAATAAATAAATATATAAATATTTATCTTTATTAAGTGTTGAACTTTCTATAATATTTTATACATGAGATTTAAATTCATACTTGAATTATTTTCAAACGTTGAATATCGAAGAAAATTTAACTCATAAATTGGATTAAGATGTCAACATTACTCTTAATAGATTTAAACATCTAAAAATACTCATAAAAAATTATTGTTATGCAACTTTATAGATGTATAATATATTTTCTTTACAAATTTAAACATTTAATCGACACACATAAAGCATCTAACAAGGACTTTTAAGGGAAGTAAGAAACCACATTTTCCTTCTTCTTTTTTTCAATAGGATTATCTTCATGTATAAATAATATCTTATATAACTAAAGATTTATTCCCGTACAAGTTCCATGAAATAAATTTGGGGTTCTAGTAAGTTAATCCATTTTTTGGAATTCCATTAAGATATTTTGTGTGATTCATTGACATTTAATATATTTCATAATCATCTCACAGAATAAATTATTTATCTTATTAAAATTTGTAGCAAAACCATGAATGTATGACTTATAAGATTTGATACAATACATTTCTTTTACTCCTTTCATTCTCAACTTTTTAAAATACTTTAATTAAGAGTTTCACTTTCCTTACTAATCCTTCCTCACAAAAACATAGTAAAGTAAAAAAAAAATATTAAAAGTCACAACAATTACTTCATATCATAAAATCAGATGATACTTTTATATAACACAAACGATATGTTACAAATGTCCAATGAAGATTGAGAACATCATTTTTTAAGTTTCAACATTATGTAAAGTTTTCAAAACAAAATTTGTTAATAGTTATACCAAACAATTAACAAAATACACAAAAAATAGTAAGCAAAAAATGATTTTAAAAATTTCCAAGGAAAGCAAATTACCTTCACACGCCTCTATTACATGCTTTCTAGTTTTTGTAATCAGTGAAAGCAATGTTTTCAGAGAAATCACAAAAAGAAAACAATAAACCAATGAAATACCAAATGGTCAACGACAAAATGTGAATGATGAGAACGTGTGTCATAGATTAAAGAGTGAAACCATGAATATGATGTTTCTCAAAAAAAAAAAAGATTCAAAGAATGAAAAACTCTTTTCTAAAAGGAATCATTCACATATAACTCCTATGAGTCTATATGTTTATCATCCGAATAAAACTTCTAACAGGTAAAACATAAGTGTACAGTAGAAAAAGCTTCAGTGAAAACCATAAACAGTAACCTATTAACCTGTTAGTCATTTTTTTTCAGCTTTTCTTTAACAAATCAACAAGACTTCATTGAGTTTATGAAAGGTCAACTACCCTTAACCTACTTACACTGTGTTCAGATAACAACACACAGTGTATAGGACCAAGTCTACTATAAAACTCACTGACCTCAGAGTCAAAGGAGAAAGATTTTTAAAACAAAAAAAGGCCATGCTTTAAATGCTTTCAATATTTTTCAATTAAGAACAAAACCTCATTTGCCAACACAGCAAAAAAGTCAAACCAGCATCACAAACTAATATAAAGCTACACTTAAAAAGACCTCTAAAATGGAGCATATATTTGCACCAGAAACGTTGAAACTCTACAATCATTTTATATCATTCTTTTCTATGTGTTTGTCCTACTTTTGGAGAACCATAATGATTTTCAGACGTGATTGAATAAAAACATAAACAGTGAAGACTTATTATCGATATAACAGAAGAAAAGGAAAATGTAAAGTTGCAATAAAATTATACTCTCAAAAGGGGAAAGAAAGTGAATAAAAGCATACATGACTAGAAGAGAAGAAAAGAAGCTGTCCTCGTGTAGACAAGAACAGGAGTTCCACATGCCATGATTTTGTACAGTCACGTCGTAAAATTAAAAACTAGCTCAGCATCTTATAATCTTTACAGCATAAAAAGGCTTGTATAGTCATATTTCCTCTGCAGGGGCCTCAGGTGATGAGCCTCATCTCAGCTTAAATTCTTTGTATAGACTTAAAGCTACAAAATGTACAGTTCTGCAGTACAACCGACAACTTTATTTCCAACTGGCTACAACCCATCTTCATAGATAGGAAATATAACCTCTTCATTTGGAAAAAGGAAGAAGAAGAAGAAGAAGAAGAAGCAGCAGCAGCTCACACTAGCCTCAGTTAGCTGTACAATATTATTTTTCTAAGCCTCCTAAGCAGGTTGGGGAGACTGAGCTGCAATTCTCCTTTCTGCAACAAATCATACACATAATCTTTCAGAAACTACATTCTAACATTTGGGACCATGATTTCAGATCAAAGTATGGTATACCTCCAGCAGCAACAAGTTTCTCTACACGTGCAACGATGTGCTTCCCATACGTGTACTTCTTCAATGCATTTAAATGAACCTTAATCCGTGAAAGAATCAGTTCGCGTTGCTGATCATCACATGTTTCCAGCACCTTTTGTACAACGTAATTTGCAAACTGATCTTTCATCATTGCCTGTACATAGAAGAATATGAATACAATTTTGCAGAACTTCAGAAGAGTCTCATCCAACATGCGACAAACCATTATCAATTTTAGTAAACCATTCATAACACTGATAAACACTCCTGATCCTATGTTTAGTTCATACAATTGCATTGGAAGTCATTAAAAATCAAATAAAATTATGATGGTATTCAACCTAAAAGTAATCTAGAGTCGGCCTAACATTGTATATCAGCATTCCCTGTAATTTTGCATCAAATAAAGAATGGGAAAGGCGTGTATTTGAAAAAGAAAGTTCAACGAACCTGAAGAGGCTCATTTTCATCTGTGGAGCCAAGCATTTCATTTACTAGTAATTGGCGCTCAGAAGGGCCCCCAAAGGTCAGACATTTCTCCACAACATTTGACGCAAACTTCTGTTGACTCATTTGAACAATCTTGCCGGCTAATTCTTTTATTATAGAAGAACGTTCATGAGGCTTCCCATGTTCTAGAACATGCTGTTATCAGGGAGAGAAGAAAGTATAAGCAAGAAATCAACCCACATATATACTAAACAGTGACACTAGAGAAGTAGTATTATGGACAAAAAGCCTCAACCTTGACGGCATTTCAGAAACATAAATAAACAGGGCAGGAAGCTACAACATAAAGTCACAGTTTCAAAAACAAAGAATTATAAGTGAAAACAATTGTACACATAAAACTGTGTTGAAAATCATAAACAAGAAAAAAAGAAGTTTCTGGTTGAAAAAACCTATTGATCACAACAACGTAGGCAAAGATTCGAAGTAAGAAAATTCAATATAAAGAAGAATAGTTTCAAAAAACATCGTCACACCACAATTTTTGGGACTACAGTCGAAGACCATAACTATTTCTCTAAAATAAAGGTGAATTATCAGCGTTGCAGCCAAGAGTAAAAGCATGCTAAAGTAAACCAAACAATCATGAGAGCCATAAAAATACACTTCAGCTATCATGGCAACAAGAAAGAAGCCAAACTGTCTAAAAAGAAAAAATGATAAACCTGAACAACGTAGTTGCCATACTGATCCTGAGCTAACATACTAACTGCCCCTAAAATTTCATCCATAACTTTCTGCTGTGTTATAGGATCTTTGCAGTGCTCCAGTACTCTCTGTTGCATAAAAGGCATCTTATATGACAAATGATCTTAGATACAAATAAGAGTGAGATAACCAGAGAAGAGACCTTACCTGTATCACACGGCAACCATATGGATGGGTTGAGAGGGTCACGACTTGATCAAAAAATGTTGAGACAATAAAATGGATTGCATCTTCAGGGACGCATTCAATACACTTCTGAATGACATGATTACCATTCTGATCACGTACACAGCGCATGACATTACCATCAAGCTCTTGCACCATCTCTATCTTCTGATCCAGATCAACAACTTCGATGGCCTAAAGAGGGATACATAGTTGAACAAACAAAAAAATCATAACACACTCATAAAATTAGATTCACAAACATATACACATCGACTAAATGCGACCTTTCATTGTTCATACCTTCTGGATAACTCGACAACCATACATTTGAAGGCTAAGTGTCAGAACATGGCCAAGAAGTTTGTTGGCCAATTCTCTTCTCTGGGCTGCAAGACCATGCTCAAAAAACTGCAATATACCATATAGTATTACGCTTTTAGAATAAAAATATGAGAAAAATGCTTAAGAGATTGATTTATCCCTCAGCCCATTCATGTATCTATATATGAGTTTTTACATCAGAGATACACAGAAGCTAATCTGAAAAACGTTACACCTAGGTGACAGAAAGATCATAAAAACAGCTTTTCTATCAATTACAAAATATTACTCAAAAGATTAATCATTACCTTTTGAACCACATAATTACCAAAGACATCAGTCATCAAAGCAAGGGCATGTGGCATGATCTCCTGATAAACCATGTTTTTTTCATCTGTAGTAGCTGTTTCAAGCTTTTGTTGAATAAATCGACTCCCATATTGATCAGCACTGTCAATGATAATAGAGCAATCAAAATTATTATTTTCGGAATGGACGCATAAGAATAAGATCAATAGGAAAAAAATACCTGAATTCAACAACGTGACCAGCAATTTCAGAAAGCTCAAAACACTTTGTTTTATTGCTTTTAAACTCCTCCAACAGAGAAGAAGCAAAACTTTCATCAATGCTACCAGTATCTACATGCCAAGGTCCCATTACCCCAGCCAAATTCCTCATTCCAGAAGCAAAACGAAGATTCAGTTCATTGTGCCTAACAGGACTTCCAGGTCCTACTGGAGAAGTGGACACAACAGAGTTTGCCATTGGACTTCCTGGATAAGACAACCCAACACCATATGCAGGATTTCCATAATAACCATGAGGAGTGGAGCTGCCTGATTTACCACCCAGTGGTACATTGTATTGAGATTTCTGAGGTGAGAGAATAGACCCAAGATAAGCTTTCTGAAGCTCAAGTAAGTTCATGTATGAATTACCTAAGTAGGTCCTGTCTACAGAGGGGTCACTAAGAGCACCAAGTTGTGCTGCATACTCAGATGTTCTCAGGTACTGATGGTACATGGGATCAACAAAAGGGGCCTGAAGAGCACTGCCCGGAATTTGATTTCCCATCCTACCAAGATTGTGCACATCAGATGGAGCAGTGGCTCCAGAAGCCAAACCACTTCCAAGAATTCTTGAGTCCATTCCAGGGGCTGCCATTGCTGATGCTGCAGCAACCGTTTCAAACAATGGAGGCAGATTACCAGTGCCCAGTTGGTTAGTCATCAAGGATGCCAATGCTGGATTTCCAGCATATCCACTCAGACCATAGTTACTAAATGACGAATTTGTACCATCTAAAGGCTGGTACTGAGGAGGCAAACTACCTCCTCTACTAAAATGGGAGGTAGGCGATCCTTTGAAATACGAGTTATTGGAAGGAACATTAGACTTTTGTAGCTCAACCTGCCTGTCCAAGGATGCATTGTTAGGATCAGAACCGCTCCTGCTCTTACTTGAATTTTGCAAGTGAGCTGATTCAGATTTCTTTAAATAAGCATGTTGCTTTCCATGATCCTGACCACCTTGCCTACCAAAAAGATATCTTCGGTGATTATCAACATCTGATTCAACCTGTGATGGCAAATGATTATCACCATCTAACATGTCCTCTGCTGACAAATTCATCGCTGACAATGCTGCCATAAGATCTGATGACCCGTTGATTCCAGATGAAACACCATTATATCCATCTGGACTGGAAACACCTCTCTTATCAGAAGCAATGGCTCTGCCGCCACCAATAGGTGTAATGGAGGGACTGGGAGCCCTAGCAACATGCTGTGGATCAGGAGTAGTGCTTCTCGACAAGGAAGATCCCACCGCAGCAGCATAAGAATATGAAGCTGGCAGACCAGTATTTTGGGAAGCAGATGATCCTTGAACATTCGTTCCTGGCCTTGGTCCATCTGTGGTCGTAGACTCACGGCGTACATGAGCGAACTCCGCTTCTGTAGAACTAATGATATCATTGTCATCAAATGCATTACGACTGGCTGGACGAGAAGGAGGGCCCGTGACCGAGGTATTACCCCCCAAATCATCCTGCACCATTATAGGTTGTAAATGACCGGCAAACGAAAAAACGATATGAAAATAAAGAAATCCAACAAAAACATAAAAGCAAAAATATGCTAAATTCACATCAGAAATGTCAATAATTGCTACAAAAAAACTTTCAGAATGCAAAGGCAAACAAATAATGATTTAAATGTACTTTATGTAGATCAAGCAAAAAACATAGACTGCAAGATTAAAATCAACATGTACCTCACTTCAATACTGTGATATATAACATCCACCAAAAGTACTGGGTGCAAAGCCAATTCAATCTCCAATTGTTAAAAATTTATAGCGATTATGTAAAATAATGTAACTGGTGGAGAAGCATAAACCAATACTGAGAGAATGTAAGAGAAAAGACTGAACATTGAGAGAAAATTAGCAAGGAAGAGTATCTAAAAATTCTGAACATAAATGAATGGCACAATGTATTTTGAGTATATAAAGTGCATGGCGAAGAAGAGACTGTTGTAACTAAATTACTTCAGTTTAATAGATTATGTTATAATTTGGTTATAACAGAAACATGTAAATTATATTTCCAAGAATAACTTAAACTTTAATGCCATAATGTTATCCAGTGATAAATTTACCGGACACTGGAAGGTACCTCAACCACAAACATGCTATAATTTACAAATAGTACTACAGTAAGAATACAAATATGCTCTATGTGTGCAGTATTACAAAAACTAAACACAAATTTGTTTCGAAAACGTGCCTAAAAGATTTAATGGAAAATGTAACAAATCAACTAGATCTAGACAATCAGCATAAAAATTTAGAGCCAGTATGAAACACAGAGGATAACTACTATAGGACAATCCTTAAGGATTAACAGAAGTGTATGAAAATAGAAAATAAAAACTCTGATGAATTCACTATGTGTAAAGCTGCCACCTTCGCATCACAAAAAGCACGATAAACAACGAATTAGAATCCAAACCTCAGACAGATTCATGACATCATTTAGCATCATTGATCAAATACTTCACTCCCCTCAAGAATAACATGAATTAATCAAAATGTTTGAACAATACCACACATCAGAACATAAAAACCACATGTAAAACAAACGACCAAAGATCAGACCCAACCTCACAACATGAGCATAAATTAATCATATTGTCACAGATGAAAGTGAAAATACAAAATGCCAAATTACACAATCCAGGAAAAATAGAAACAGATGCAGGGTGGAGTCAAACAATGGCAGAAGAGGCAATCCACCTGAAAAATTTCTGCAAAGCTCTTTTGTTTGCTCAGCCCTAATCCAGGCAAACCAATTAGTCCGTCACCACCCCACTCGGCAGTACCTCTTGTTTTTTCATTGTCCACTTCACTCTCTTGTTTCCTCATGTTAAAACCCGGAGGGGTAGAAAACATCGACCTACCACCATTTTCTTCAGTCCTGTTCACTTTCCTTCTATCTCCTATTCCACCAAGAACTGAAGCTCCACCTTTAAGTCTCTGCTGAAACCTCCAATCCTCCTTTGACATCAAAGGAGGTGGCAGCCTAGGATTCAAATTCACATTGGAGTAATAGTACGTAAGATAAGCTGGATCAGACCTAAGCTCTTCCTCAGAAACAATCCCATTCACATCTTTAGTCCCTTGAAACTCAGAAAACGCACCACTAGCACCAGCAGCACCGCCACCACCACCGCCACCAAACAACCCTCCAACAGCACTCAAAGAGCCCTCCACAGTTGGAGGCGCTGATCCACTCCTAAAGATATTAAGCTCTCTCTCACGATCATCAGCCTCTTGTCTGCGTTGCTCACGAAGCAACATCCCTATCTCCTTCTCCAGTTCATCTCCAAAAGAACCCTCGTTACTCCCAATCATCGGTCTTCTTTCAAATTCAGACAGCATTTTTTCAAAATCCCAATTTGATCACCACTCTCCAATCACCACCCTCATACAGCTAAACCATATCACTACCTAGCAGCAGAAATTAAACCCTAACCCGACAAACCCAAAAGCTCAACCTTTTCCACCACAAAACGTAAACCTCCACGCCCCATGTTAACAACTTCGCAGGAATATAACTGGCAGTTACTGGAAGAAAATGAAAAACAAAAAAAATCAAGCTTTCCTCATCGAAGCGACTTCTGAAGCTGAAACAAAATCACCCAATAATCAAACACAAAAAAAGAGTGCAAAATTCACTGTATGTTTCCTAGAACTAGTTCCCATAATTATAGACAGGAAATTCCTAGGAAAACATGTTTTGTGAGAGATAATATATACAGAAGAATAAAATGAAGGTGGGAAAGAACAGGGGGGAGAAGGGAGTGAGGAAATGGTGCAGTGAGATGAAAAACAGAAAACAGTGACAGAGATCAATCCGGCGGCGATTGGTTCTTACAAGAACCCTTAGGGTTTTGTTCCATTTAGAGGCTGATTAAATACAGATGAAGGTAGGAAGCAAACCAAGCTCAACATATTTGGTTTCTATTTTCTTTTTTAGCCTATGTTTTTATTTGTGAATCTGAGAAATATCCAAAATATATTTTATGTATTTCCTAAACATTAGGGGTAATTGACCAAGTGATAACCGACTGATGTCAATACAAAGAAAGAGAAATGGCGTTTATTTTCCTTTTTTGCTGCACTTCCCAAACCAGAAGCTGTCAATGACTGACACGTTAGTGTATTAGATTCGCTACATCAGTAAAATATAGCCCAAACTACAGTAAATTTCGCACCACTCACCTATCTCTCTCTTCAGTTCAGTTTAACTCTTCTTCTATTCTATGTCTGTTATTATGACTAAGAAAGAATCATCATTTTTATTTTTACATGTGTTTCTTCTCTCCACTACACAACACACACATACATAGTACTACTTCTTCCACTTATTCTTAGTTTGTTAGAGTCTCGTGTTATATTCTCATTTTACTTTTTATTATCATGTACAAATACTGTATCCTCAAATTTAGGGTACATTGTAACAGATTTCCTTAAAAGTAGTTTACTTGTGATATCTGTGATTTTTAGTTTTTTTTCTTTCTGTCATTACATTACACAGATTATTCGGCAAAGTAGTTTAAAGAATGTTTTCTAGAACTAAATAAGGAATCTTTCAAAAAAATGTGTCCTAAGATACATAAAAATAGAGAATTCAGTTTAACATATTCAAACTCTCTTTTTGTGATTTTAAGAAACCAAAGAAAAAAAAATCTTAGATATCATCTCCTTTCTAAAACCACGATCTTTTTACACTTTTTTTTTTATTTCAAAAAAAAAATAAGTTTTGTAAATTATTTTCCCAATAATACATCTCCATTTATAGTTAAGAAAAATCAATATCGTATTGGTTATATTGAAGAAAAAAAAACTAAAATTTAAGAAATTTTTTTACTAAATATGTCAGATTTTAAAAGATTGTTATTTTTAATGGATATATATATATATATATATATATATATATATATATATATATATATATGTGTGTGTGTGTGTGTGTGTGTGTGTATGTATGTATGTATATTGAGTGTGATAAAATTTAATATTTTATATGAGATACATATGTATAATAGATAATTAATAACTATATTTTAAATTTTCTTTTAAGAGGCCATGTTAATTAAATATGTTAAAGCCACATTGACACAAATTAATTTCTATGATTACTTGTATGGAACTATGATGTATGGAACAATTTAGTGATTTAAATATGCATTATGCTAATTTATTTAAGATTATAAAGGGTTTTTTTTCAGTTGAGAATGTTACGATTATTTATTGTTCGTGTAGTTAGAGTTATTTATCACGAAAGGTAATCGAGGTTTCTTTAAAATCTTAGATAAATTTTAATAGAGTTATTGTCTTGATTATTTATTTAAAAAACTTATTTAAAAAACTATTATAGATATCAGCCGTAATAAACAAATTTAGGTTGAAAAATAGTATTAATTAATGCATTAAATAAAACATTATAATTTAATGATAGGTAATATACTATGTCTAAGCAGTAAAATTATTTTTTATTATCAAAATAAGAATATCCAAAATTAAAAAAAAAATTGTATGTTTATTTATTTATTTATTTCTATGCAAAAGATGTAGAGTTTGAAAATTTACGAGTATAATTTCTTTTCTACAAAAATATCTCGTAGAGATTTACACCTTCATATTCATTATTATCTAATTCATGTGATGTGACGTTAACATTCTCTTCTGGTTTATACATGTATAAACTATTAATTTATACCATGCAATGTATCTAAATTAAATAGAAATAACAGGCAAGTGTTCTCACTTGTAAATTCCAAATATAACTAAATGAAAAATAATGTTTTAGCGGAAATTACTCAAACTATATTTTTTTTCACATTTTTTAAAATGAAATATAGCTAGTAAATTACTAAACCTGTCACAAATAATCAAGACAACTGGTGAAAATAAATATTATTTTAAATTTCATAATTAATTATATTATTTTTTTAAATATAAAATCATTAAATTATTAATTTATAAAATAATAAAATAATATGTGATGAGAAAGCAATAAAATAATAAAGCAAGACAATAATTACACCAATCAATTTGTAATGACTCAAAACTTAAGGTAATTTTTTTTTCAAACATAAATTAAGAATGGATGTATCATTTTTCAACATATTTTTTTCATTAAATAACCTAAATGAAATAATGGCATAAATGATTTCAAAGTATTACTACAGAACATTAGATTTAATTATTTATTTGATAGTGAACTTATAGTCTTTACATTTAAAAAATTATCTTTTTATTTCTTATGTAATATATTTAACTTCGTTTAATTCCTGTGAATTTAGAATACGGAGATTAATTTATAGATTCAAGATTATAAGTTCAAATTTATAACAGAAATAAATTAATAAAAAAATATGTGAATTTTATAGTCATAATAATCATATCACCTAGAGGATTATGTGATGGTCATGGATACAATTATATCCAGATGTACGAGGTTTGGAGACAATGAACATACTATTTTTCTTTTAAATAATTATTGTAAATGATTATATTGTGATTAACAATATTGTGTAGATTTTGTGTTCAACGGAACATGATTAACTTTTACTAAAGTATAATTATTTATATACTATATTATTAAGATTTAATTTGAAAATATTTATATAAGAATTGTTCAAGTTATATATATGATGTCGATTATTTTAGTATACAAAAATTAAATTATTTATTTTAGACGTATACACTTTCTATAACTGTATATAGTTTTAACTAGGACATTAATATTTTGACACCATTTTTTTATTATTATTTGACACTATTCTTTATAATTATTTACTTTTTTTTAATATAAAAGCTAACTTTTGTTAACACTATTTTACTTTTATACAAATTGTTAAATAGTGTTAAGCAATCTTTCTCGCTTTAACTAACATAAAAAGTAATATATCTTATTAAAATTACAAATGTCATATTTATCACTGTTATTGTTATCGCGAAGAATATCATAACTAACATAAAAAGTAATGTAGAGGATTAAAATTACCATTATTATATCTAGGATAGTTATTACCAAAACTGCCATAGAAAGACAACGAAAAATATAAGGTTTTTTTTATGTGTTTTTGAAATTAATATGAAAAATGGAATTTTTATGATGGTTTTTCACCTGACATAAAAAATTAAACTTTTTACATTACTTGTATTTATGTTGGTTTAAAAACTAATATAAAAAATTTATTTTAATTGTCATATAAATTATTTATTGCAATAGTTAATTGGAAATATAATTAGCAAGAATATATGATTTGCTATCAAATAGATAAAATTATTTATTTTATACTAAGAATATGTGTGGAGATTAATTAATTCTTAAATTGTTATTAAAAGTCATGAAATTGGATACCAAATATGATCAACAACTTGACTATATAAGACTTGTAGAGTGATTGAGTCAAACCTACCATTAAAGACTATTTTGGTTGCTTTGATAGTGAAGAGTAAAACAAGGCCTCTTTTTTTTTTTTTAAACCACCAATATGGAATGAATGTATTATGAATACTCCAAACAAAAACTAATTAAATTAGGAAATATATGATTTTCTTTATGTAAAATAATATATAATAGACATTATATTAATCTTCCTTAACTCTCATTTGATTTTTCAACTATTTAACTTTTTCTCTATTTTGACAACTATACTTGGTCCAACCACATTAAATACATACTCAATAATCTTGTAGCAAAGGACTCTTATGTGAAAAGGGAAAAAAAGATTTATCAAATATAACATTCCCATAAATGATGATTTACCATTTGGTGGAAAACAACAAGGGAATGTAGCACAATTTTATTTTGTTTGATTTTTATTTTTTATTTATTTTTTACTCTTCATCTAAACAATATTAAAAAGATAATATTATAATATAATTACATTTAAAGTTTAATATAATTATAATAGTTAAATAATATTAAGAATATTATATCATAACTTTATAACATTATAAATAATAAATTAAATACCGTCTTAATAATAGGTTCTTAACATTCAAAATAAAACTATTTTTTTATCATAATACTTAGGTATGAGTTTTAACTAGTTATTTATTAATTTTATCATTTCGGATTACTTCATCATTCTCTCAATGACTTTTCTCCAGTTCAATTTTTTAATTGATTTGGACCGAACATTAGATTGGCCCAATTAATTTGTTTCTAATTATCAAGAATTTATAACGCCAGTATGTTTGCAATACACTATTTATTATAAACTTGTTATTACTAATAAATTGCATAAAAAATAAGGCGGGTAAATCAAAATCTTGTAAGCAAAAGATATAAGAAAACCAATTCTATATAAATAAAAAAATGTAGAATTCAATTATTTCAGGAACATGTCAATATCAAAGTGTGGAGATATAATAAATTAAAATGTATGACGAAATAAATATTCTGTATTTTACTTTATTGAAAAGAAAAAAAGATAACATGGGATTTATTTAGGAGATTAAAAAATGATTAAATGATTATATGATTATATGTTTAAAGAGAAGATATCTACTTAGAGATAACATACATTAAAATCATAAAAAAAAAGTTAGTTAAACGTGGATATTGAAAAAATCATTAGAAAAGCATTCTTTACTTCAAATAATTGATCAATGAACTTTCAAGAAACATAGATTGACTATCATGTGAAGAAGGATTATATTTGGGGTCAATCCTTCATCATCATGTCATTAACAACTCTCGAAAATTATTTCTATGTAAATTTTTAAGGATAGAAAATAATTTTTTTAATGATATTGTGTATCGACCAGACTAACAAAATGGGTTATTAGGAAATTGTTCATATAGAGTATCAGGTGCAAGGTCACGAGGATTGATGACACGAAAGGACTCTCGTGGACAATGAGTCTATGCATATCATTTGGATATAATTATTGATTTAGTCCCTAATTTATTTGCTTAGTTCAATTTTATTTCTTATTATTTGTTGGTTCAATTTAGTTATCCAATTATTTAGAAATGTTTAATTTGGTAATCTCCGTTAAGTTGTAGTTAACACCGTGTTTGTACATAACACGTGTTAACCTGTGAAATTTTCAATATTTTTTCTAAAAATACATAAACTGTTATGTGTTAGGTTATCGTCGTGTCACGTCATAGTTTACAATCGTGGCACATGACAGTGGTAGTAATTGTTATCATTTAGTCGTTTATTTGTCCTTTCCAATTCGACATCTAATTAGTAAATAAGCTTACTTAAAACTTGCATATACATATTCGAATAGTTTTTTTGAATTTATACCTCAAATCACTACACCTAAATATTTAAATTATTTTATGTTTTTCAAGTGTAAAAAATTTTGAATGTAAAAAAGTTATAAGGGTAAAAATGTACACAAAAGCCTTGATAAAATTACACCATATACATAGGAAAAAAAAACAATTATGAAAAAACTCATTATTTCCTTATATGAAAATCATTTTATACTTTGAATTTCTTATATGAAGAAAAAAGATAAATTCTTTGACGTATTAAAAAAATTATCATTAATTAATCTTTTCACATCTCTAAAAAGACTTTTACATTTTATAATTTTTTGTTTTGAAATATTTAATATTAACTTTTTTTATATACTCACACAAGGTTTCATTGTATTTAATAATATGTTAGAGCTGATTTAAAAATAATTTCATAAATATTTAACAAAAATGTAAATAAATAAAAATATCATTACAACGTTTATAAAAATATATAATTTTTTAAATTGAAGATAAATAACATTGTTCCATTTGAAAAAGAAAAATCAAATTGAATTAAAAAATAAATATAAAATGTGAATCAAATATACCACTAAACTCTAACAATAACACGTGACGTGCCACTATTAATCGAGATAAAATAAAAAAAGGTCTACTTAAAATATTTCAATTTAACTGAGACTAAATAACTAATTTATTTTTTTACTTATTAAAATATTTAGTTTTCTCGTGGAGTTAACTAAATCAACTCTATTAGTATTCAATATTATATAGATTCTACTAGAGCCGGTTAAATAAATATTAATTCAATAATAATACAATTTTATTTATTTTAAAAAATAATAATCAATGTCGTCTCCGATAACTAAACCAACTTTATTAATAACTATTTTATTTTAGAATAATTTTACAAATGTATTTTTTTAAAAAATTAACCTTTTATGTAATGTTAGAGTTACTAATTTGTTGATGCTAATATTTGAAAGTTAATTTGATGTCTTCATACAATGAAATATGACTGAAGAAAAGTCTACAGATTATTTCTCTACAATGTTTGTAAGCTCATCAATAGTTTTAGGCAATTCCTTGCACTGCAGTGATGCTATAGCGCTAAAAAAAGTATAAAATATAAGGCATTCACATTTATAAAATTTGTTAATGAATGCTAAACTTGTATTTTCAATATGCTTGAAGAAAGTAAACAACATCATGATTACTATGGGTTTTTGCATTATCTTGCTGGATAAACATCGGAATTTTCAACTTTAACTATTACTTTTTACGTATACAGATGTTAAAATAGTTTACAGAACCCAAAAGATTCTCATTAAAAAGATCACAGAAGAACCAAAATTTTCAGTACTCAAGGTTAGTACATAGATATTTTCGTTTTTCTTTCCACAATTAACAGAAGAAGTCAATAATTATATCTTATATCCGATATATAAATACTTGTTCTTTTATGTTATAATTGAACATTCTTTTCTTGATTGGCTTGTCTTAATTTTTAATTTAGTTTGGTCGTTTTTTTTCGACTTTCATCATTTTTTCAACTTTCGATTTAGATCGATTCATTTTAATTTTTTATCCATATCAACTCGTATTAATTTTTGATATAGACCAACTTTTCTTAATTTTTAACCTAAGACATATTGTCTCGATCTTTAGTTTAAATCATTCGATCTTAATTTTTGATCTGTCTTGATTTATATTGATCTTCGATTAAGACTAACATATTTTGTTTCAATTTTTAATATGGATTAATTCGTCTCGATCTTTATTTTGATAAATATATTAATGTGATCGGTGAATTAATTTTTTTTTTGGAACCGGACTTGATTTTAGTAACCAAAACAAATCTATAATCTTTCTTTTTCTCCTTTTACCTAGTGACCAATACAAATCTATAATCTTTCTTTTTCTCCTTTTACCTAAAACTTTTTATTTTGAAACATGTTTTGACGATAAAAAAAAAGGAAGCGAAAAACTAAGTATAAACTTTTCCAAAAACAGAATTTAACCACCATTCTTAGTAGTTTTACACAAAAAAAAAAAATAGCTGAGTATTATGGATGGTTGGAAGAGTACAATCGAAAAAAAAATGAAAAAGAAGAAAATTAACTAAGTTAATTTAAAATTCGAAAAAGGATAATTTTGAATTATTTCGTAAATGACGCATTTACACTTTTTTTTAGAGATTAGTGACTAAAGTAAATAAAGCACGAAAATAAATAAATAAAAAACTATTTTTATAAATAAGTTTATTTTAAATTAAAATATATTAGTTGATTTTGTCAATCTATAAGTCAAGCAATATAATATTTTCTCTTTCTTCCGAGTGCTTAATTCTACGTATTATTTCAAAGTTAGTCGTATAAAATCGTCTTCATTCTAATTCTATTTTATGTAAAACCTTATAAATCATTCATACTTACAATTTATAATAATCTTTAAATTAAATTTCAGCATATGTTTTCTAAAAATATTAATAATTAAAAATATATATCACAGCTTAAATCTTTTATTATAAATTCAAAATATTTATTTATTGTAACTTTTTCAAATAAACTCATATTAAATATTATTATGAATTTTGATATCTTAATAATATTGATACTTTAAAACTTGTATATTATTTATCGTATATGAAAATTTATTAAAACAAAACGAAATAAAAATACAAAAAATTTGAAACCACACTAAATTTATAATAAAAAATTATACTTCACAAAATATAAATAAATCATACATATTTTTTTAAAAAAATATAAAAAATAAATACATTGAGATAAAATATTAAATCATTTAGTGAATTTAACATTATTTCCTCATGAAATGAGAAGTTTTTAACTGCACATACTTATAAAAATATGAAAATGCAAATATCAACCCACATATCCTCAAAGACTAAAGAATCACATGTTGATCCAATAAATTTTTACAAAATAAAGTAAAATTACTTTCTGACCAAAATTTTTGAAAATATTTTTTCCAAACGTGGTCAAAGGCCTAAATGATCTTATAAAATACCACCAGATACTATTAGTATCCACCTTAATTCAATTAGCATATAACTTTGGTAAATAAAACCACCTTATTCTTGTTAGTTTTGGATGTTGAAAAAATAAAAATTAAAAACTAAATTACTAATAGGCTTTTTAAATTTGTTGACGGTTATAAAGACTAACTCCTTGTTGTAACTTAAGTATACAATATTTGTACAATAAAACATAACTATTTAATACAAATTTAGATATATAAAAATTAATTTTTAGGTATAATTAAAAAAAAATCACAACTGTTACTAGAATAATTTGTTGAAAATACTAAAAGTCATTTTAAATTCCACATTAATATAAATGACAAAATTAAAAAATATATAAGAAAATAAACTCATAAACTCAATGTTTCAACCTTTTGGATTAAAAGTAAAATAAAACTCATGTCACTTATATATAATTTTTTTCCTAATAAATTTCATCGATAGAAAGAAAATAATCAATCATATAAGAGCCAATAGTTGATGACAGCTAAAACCATACACCTAATGACTATCTCAACTAAGTTACCTCCTCATGAAAAATGAAGTAAAACTCTTTGAATGAAAAAAACTCATCATAGTTTGAACAAATACAAAGACCCATTATATGTTCTACGAGAAATGATAATTTGACAAATATTTTTTTAACAAACTTTGACAAACTAATTATTTAAATAAAAAAGAAAAATACTATTTTATCACTTCATTTTGATTAAAAAATAAAAAAGTAATCTATTTAATTTTATTTATAAAAACTTTATCAAATTTCTCCCTTGCTATAGTGAAAAAATAATTTTCTATATTCTACCCGTATTAATAGATGTTATTATATTATGTATTTTAAATTAGCCTTTGAGATTTCCGATACATTGTTTTACGTTAACGACACCAGTAAAGGTTGAGAAAAATCCAAGAATGAATAGTATCACAGACTTAAATATCCATTAATATAAATTCTGATAATTTATTGAACTCTAATCCCATACGATGATAGCGAATTTAAGTCAAATTTATTTTCACAAAAAACTGCTTAATAAATTAAGATTTGATCACTTATATATTAATTGTAAATTAATCTTCCGCGAAAGTGTTGAAAAGTAATAACGAGTAACTAACTCATCGACCATGGTTGATTGCAATGTGTTGTTCCTCCAAGCACACCATAGTGACCTTAAACGGCGAATAATCACTGAACATGGCGTTTTGTTGAATCCATATTCCACAGTTTCGTTGTGCCTACATTTGACTTTTCTCATACTTTAAATTAACTATTTTACGTCAGACGCGACATTATTAAAATCGTCACACCTTGTGCCATACGGAAGGAAAAAACGATCTAGAACCAGACATGGTCAACCCGGTGTATTCATCACGTGTGAGTAAAATTCTAAATTCCCAAAATTACTAATTTTAAATCGTTCTGGTAAGTCATATTTTGAAGAAGATAAAAGAGAAAGCAAGGAAGGGTGGTTTAAAAAAAAGGGAGAAGAAAAATGAAAATGAAAAAAAAAAGAAAAAGTGAAGCTAAAGAGGTAAGAAAAAGAAGAAGGAGCGATTAGAGAAGGGAGCGTGGAAGTGGGGAACATGGAAAATGCGATGGTCAATAAGAGAGTTGTGAAATGGAAAAGTGTCGACACCAAACCAAACCACATCACAAGACACACACACCACAACACAACACAACCTTTTTCCTCGTTTAAGGAATCTAATCTTATCATCATAACATAACCCACTGTGGTGCCAACAGTAACAACATTCGCTAAACACTTTATTACTTTTTTATTAAATAATAAATTATTTCACATTTTCAAATCAAAATGGGCGTCTCAGCGTCTCTTCTCTCCCAGTCAACGGTCAATGGTCAACACTCTTATTTCCTTCTCCTTCTTTCATGCCCTTCCGCTCTCAATCCAATTATTTCACATATAATAAACAATTTTTAAATATTAACCAAAAATGTCATTTTTATTGTTTCTTTCGCCTGGTCATTATTGTAATTAAAATACTTATTCTTTCTCAATTTCAAAACGCTAAACCATTCTCAATCTTCCTCTGCAAGTCACCAATAATCCTCAATCTAACAATCTCCTACCTTTCCTATTTTTAGTAAACTATTCTCTCAAATTCTGATTAATTTAATATGAATTAACATCCGAAATCCTTCTCTAGCTGTAATTCTGACTTATTTATAGTTTATTTTAAATTCAAGAGTCAACTTTGTGGTTTATAAAAACCTGATACAAAGTTTAAGAGAATGCATCAACTTGAAGATATTTAAATTTTATTTTGTTGTAAAGTTTCAGTTGTATTCAAATTAAGTCATACCTTTTTGTCTTAATTTCATCAAACTTTTAAAAAATTTGCTAACATGAGAAATTAGACTTACAAGTTAATAAACAAATACAACAATCTTGTTTAAAATTATAATAGAATGAAACAAAATTAGTGTTGGTAGAGTGTGGTATTTACCAGGTTTGAACACGAAAAAAATAACTGAATGAAATAATAGATAAAAAATTAGAAGAAGTGAGAAGTTTGGATGTATGTTGAGATTAGGTTTTAACGCGTGGGAAATGAAACACGCAAACGTTGTTATTTCCTCTGCAGTTCGCATTCATACAGACATATACACTTACACACGCTCCTCTCTCTCATTTATATACACGCTCTCCCCCTTCAACCCTCCCCAAACACTCTTTCTCCTTCTCTCTCTCTACATTTCGTCAAAAACATGAATTCCGACACGCAACAAGGAACGCCGTCGTATTGGTGCTACAGCTGTACCCGCTTCGTTCACCTCTCATCGGAGGCCACCATCGCCTGTCCCCACTGCCAGAGTGGCTTCGTCGAAGAGATCCGCGCCGACGCCTCGCCGCGCCACCGTCTCAGCCCTTTCCCCGACGACCATCTTTCGCTCCGCCGACAGGGGTTCCGCCGCCGCCGTCGCGATGCTGCTGGCAACCGCTCCCCCTTTAACCCGGTCATCGTTCTCCGGGGACCCGGCGATGACTCCGCCGCCGAACACGAAGGCGCCAGCACGTTTGAGCTCTTCTACGATGACGGCGACGGGACTGGTCTCCGTCCGCTCCCGCCCACCATGTCGGAGTTCCTCCTTGGCTCAGGCTTCGACCGCCTACTGGAGCAGTTCGCGCAGATCGAGATGAACGGCTTCGGCCGCCCGGAGAACCCTCCGGCGTCCAAGGCGGCGATCGAGTCCATGCCGACTGTCGAGATCGGTGAAACGCAGGTCGAAACCGACGCGCACTGCGCCGTGTGCAAGGAGGCGTTTGAGCTCCACGCGGAGGCGCGTGAGTTACCCTGCAAACATATTTACCACTCCGACTGCATCCTCCCGTGGCTCTCCATGCGGAACTCGTGCCCGGTGTGCCGCCACGAGCTTCCTTCCGATTTGGAAACTAGGGCTCCGAGTCAGATCGACGAGGAGGCGATAGGGTTGACTATCTGGAGGCTTCCAGGAGGGGGATTCGCCGTGGGGCGATTTTCCGGCGGACGCAGAGCCGGAGAGAATCATTTCCCGGTGGTTTATACGGAGATGGACGGTGGACTGAACACGAACGGAGCTCCGAGGAGGATTTCTCGGTCGGTGAGAAGCAATAGGGTTAGGGAGAGTCGAGGGTTTGTTAGGGTTGTTCGCAACTTCTTTTCATTCTTTGGAAGGATCGGTTCTAGAAACTCTTCTTCGTCTCTGTCATCTTCTGAACATGCTTCCGTGAGTAGAAGCCGAAGTCATGTGAGTTCAGTCTTCAGCAGAAGCTCACGGAGACATAGCAGAACTTTTGTTTTGGATGATTAATTGGTGATGGCAATTTTGCAAACAGTAGCAATACTCTTTCAATCTTTTTAACTTTGGGTCATGAAATTCATACTGTAAATAGCATGTAACTAGCATCAATACAAGAAATTCTAGTTTCCCATCTCTCTTTGGGACTCTAGTGCTTTGATTCATCATCAATACAAGGAAATGTGCAATTTTTTTTTTTGGCTACGAGCGGATCAAACATTTGTGTGCTATCAAGTTGGCACCAGTGACTCTCTGGCAGTGGACCGGGCAATGAGAAACATGATTAATGTTTCGTTCCCCGTCCACTGAATGATTTGATTTGTTTATAATATTACGTTAGTCCATTATTTCTGAGGATTCTTTAAGAATTGTTATTTTTAGATGCTTCTTTCAACTTGCAGCACAGAACCATAATGTTTTGACCAATGTGCTTCTGCTGATGATGACGATGATGATATGTCACTTTTCCTGTGTGACCCCTTTTGAATTAATTGGGAATACGAATGAGAATGAAGAACAGCATCATCTAAATTATTGTTCTATGTAGCTGTGTAAACCATAATTCATCTGAAATTCTTTAATTAGGAAATAGTGACTGTTATTTACACTCTCCTTAGATGCTCTTTCTCTTCTGGTTCCTATGGGTATGTTCAATTCAGGTGGCTCTGATAATTCGCGCAGATTGTGGTGGATTCCACATAATGGGTTACCTTTTTGATTCATGTGCTTAGATTTTTCAGATGGTGCACTTGCCACATGTCTAGAATGTAGTGGATAATAGAGCTAGAAAATTCTCAATATCCAACATTTTGTCTGACTCCAACAACTTTCTACCAATTCTGAATTTGGGATATGAAGTTTTATGTTTGAAATTTTGGGTGAAATTAATCATTTACTATAGGCATACTATTATATACAAGTAATATACTTTTTCTATAAGTTCTTTTGTCACTATATAATTAAACATTCTACTATAATAATTTTTTATTTGATAAAATATAGTTGTACCGAATTTTAATCATTTATAGGCAGTCCAGTCCGAAAAGTTTCCGCAGTAAAATAATATTAACCAATTATATTTAAATAAAATTAATTGCTCACTCTATTAGCAAGCATGTATATATATATATATATATATATATATATATATATATGTATATATAATTTTTTTTAAGTTATATGTGACAGGTAAATTAAAATTATATCTAATTTAACGTGTGTCAGCAATTTGATGTCAAATGGTGGTAGTGTCGGTGTTGATTGTGAGGTTCTATGGGTGCACCTTTCTGCATGCGAACAAGGCGTGGCACTGCAACCACAATACCTCCACAATTACCGATTCCACGTGTCATCTTCAAAACTCTACACTTCACCTCAATTTGTTACCCACCATATACTCAATTATTCAATTTTTCATCACTACGTTTTAGTCCCTCCTTTATTTATAAGTATACATTTTTATCTTCTTCTAAAAAAATGATTTTCTACTTTTTCTTTTGTATATTCTTATTCTTATTTTATTACAATCTAGAGTTAGAAAATTATTTAAAGCTAATGAATTGTTTAACTAATAATACTTACTAAGATGGTTGCGTCCGCGGAAAAGCAATGCTAATAATTTTGAGAGGAAAAGTATGCCTCATATACTATGGATTAATTAAAAATGTAATTTTTTATATCTATATATGTATATATAATATAATGTTTCCACAAATAGTATTTTCCAAATCTCATATTGCAGCACATCAGTGACTGAACCCACCGTCACCACACCACACCACACCAACAACGTAGACAGTGACGGACCAATCCCTGGTACAACTACAAATCCATTTGGGGACAATTTGATTTTGGTAAGCATGTTCATGGTTTTTTGTTTTTGCAGTTTACGATGATGTGTTTCAGTGCTGGAAAATTGAACCAAGGAGACCATATTTCCGTTAAATGTTTGTAAGAAAATGTAGTCTTACATTACATCCGTTTCTATAATTTGATGAACCTCACATCTCAATAATTGTAATGTGGTTTTCTGACTGTGGTGGCTGTAGCTGTTTCTTTTTCCTATTTCTGTTAACTTTTCAGGCACTCTTCATTTTTTCCGGTGAGAATTTGCCTGAAATTGGTTTTTTTTCTTCATATTTTTTCCCTGCCATCTTAACAGTTTTGTTTCACCAAATCGCCGTTTTTACGGGTTGATCGAGTTGAAGAGCAAGGTCCCTTAAATTAGCAAAAGCATCTGCATTCTGCACCAACATGTTATTCTTAAAAATGCGAAAACACACCCTATTTTCTTAGAACTTTTCCTCACAAGTGAGAGAGTTTTGTGTGGAAATTGACTAAATTGTTAAATACATGGGAAGGAGGATTTTTTTTTTTTTTTTTTTTACACTCTTTAAGTTATTATGTATACCCACACTTCTTTTTTGCAATTCTGACTCTTACAATCTCCTGAGCTAATGAGACAAAAACCTATATAGGTCAATGGGTTTAGCTTTGGCTTCAAAAACAAAAATCATTCACCATATGTTTTCACTAGAATAAAGAATGGTCGATCCCTTTTCCGAAGTTGTGAATCTTGCACCTTGATGAACATAATGATCTATGTGTGTTTTGCGGAAAAAATGTCTAGATAAGATACTGGAATGTGAGATATGATTTGTCTTCTAATCTTCAACAATAAAAATTATCTTTCCTGCAAATAACCATCAATCTATAGGAATGAGTTTACTGCGACTAAACATTCAGTCTTCACAAATTCATGGGTGGAATTATGTTTGCTTGTTTGATTCTTGAATGACTTAATACATGTTTATTCTTTCATAATCAGTATACAAATTTGTGTTATTGTAACTTTTAGACATCGATTAATAGCTCACAGGTAGTGTTGTCGTGAATTGTTGGCTGGACGAGCTCCTTTGCAATCATGAGTTTTGTCTTCCGAGGTAGTAGGGGAGATATTGAAAGTGGCTTTTCAGAATATGTTCCTGAAAGAACCTTGATGGTACGTTTGATATGTGTGAATGTCAATCTGTGTTCTAGTTTCCCCCCGCTAAACTCAAATTGTACATAATTGGACTGTAATTCTCATTCTCTTTTCCTACTTCTTCCTATCAGCGGGTTCATCCAGCTCGCCCAGTTAATGGGAATTCTCTAGCTTTTCTTATCACAGGTGATGTCTGCTCTGCTGTATCTATTGCTATACTGCTTCGTAAAGCCTATTCTTAATCTGTATCTGACATGCTTATTTGCCAGTTATTTTGATATTCATGATATTAAACTCCCCTCAGATGTTACATCATTTTTTGGTAAGTAAATCACTTAAAAAATGCTAAATTTGATGTACTCACTGCCATGCAAGTTACTTATCTGCATTGAAGTAAGAAATTAATTCTTGGCACATAACATTTCAGCTCTGGGTTGTACTGGCTATCTTTGTGATGGCTACAAGTCTGAGGATGTATGCAACTTGTCAACAGCTTCAAGCACAGGCTAGGGCTCATGCTGCAGCAGCCTCTGGGTTGCTTGGCCATACTGAACTCCGTCTTCACATGCCACCATCTATTGCAATTGCGACCAGAGGAAGATTGCAGGGACTTAGACTTCAACTTGCACTCCTTGACCGTGAATTTGATGAGCTAGGTATTATGTTTATGAGTTGTACCTTGAATATGTATTTTAATATCTTTTCTTAGTTGAAAAGGCCCCAAGATAGGTGCTGAAAGCAGATTAAGGCTTATATTCCTCTATTTTGTTAAGTTTTTTTTCTTGATTTTGTTTCAGATTATGAAACTTTGAGAGCTCTTGACACTGATACTGCTCCTAGTACTCGTTCAATGACTGAGGAAGAGATAAATGCTTTGCCTATTCACACTTATAAAGTTCCAGTCCCACCAAAGTGAGTTGTAATTGTTTCAATAAATAAATAAAATGATAGTGATAATAATGAACCAGAAGAAAGGCTAGCTGCATTAGCTTGCATTTTCCCTTTCCTGAAGCTCACTGTTTGGAGGGTCAGTGCACACTATTCTAACTATTTTGTAGAAGGCACTGACTTCTGATAGAGATGGGTGAGTTTAAAGTCCACACTCCTTGATATTTTGGTTTAGAAAACCATTGAATATGGAGCATAAATCATGTTCCATGGAGAAATTGGCATGCCTCAGCGAAGCTGTTAAGGTTAGCTTTGCTAAAGGTGTACGCAGACCAGCAGTTGTGACTCTAATTAGAAAACCAAATAGTTATTGCTAATATTCATCCTACATTTGTGGTAAAATAGATGTCATGTACAAGGCTCATAATCACTGGGTAGTAGAATGAGGATCTTGAAGGGATGATTTTCACTCATTGCGTACTAGATGACCAATTGTGAAAAGAGGCTGTGCTGTTATATCATTGCTCAGGAATCATTAGTTAAGATTATAGAGAAAAATGCATTTGTTAGTCTTTTTTTTTTTATTATTTATATATTTTATGGTTCTCATGCCAGTTTAACTGATTTATAGGACTAGTTTCCTCCTTTGTGTGCATTTGCATTTATGTAAAGTGCTAAACCATAATAAATAATCTGATACAAGTTGTTGGGTTAACAGGGATGGCTCTGCCGGTCTGGCATCCTCTTCAGGTGCAGCTGAGGTAAACATATGTTAACTGTCTCTTCTTTTGGTTTGTTTACCTTTTCTAGCCTAGGTTGTCAAGTCATTGTATTTTATTGTTATAATGATGTTAATGTGTTGCCTGGTTTTACTCTTGGTTGTTAGTTTTATATACTACTGGTGGTCTATATTGCTGTTAATGCCTCTCATAAGTACTTTAGACAATGCCCCGAGATATAGATAGCAAACTATTCGATAATTGGCCCTAATATGGTGTTCTATTCATTCTTCATGGATATGCTTTTGAAGAAAAAGAGATATATATGATTCTTTTAATCCAAGATGTTTGAAGAAATTGCCCCCACTTGATGGCTTCCATACTTCTTATTCCTGGAAGGGGACTGTTTTTAGTTTCTTTGTTTAATGGTCAATCAGATTAAACAAGAATCTGGAGGAACAGAGGCAGGTATCAGAGGTTCAGAAGATGAGCTGACATGTACTATATGCTTGGACCAAGTTAAGAGGGGGGAGCTTGTTCGTAGCTTACCATGCTTGCATCAGGTTTGATCACCCCTAGTGGAAACTAGTACTTATCTCATATTATCAGATTTATTTTGTGATAATCATTAGTCTTCTTAGTTTTCTATTCTAGTCAAATCCATTTGAACTAAAGTATCATGCTCATTTTTGTCTGTACACAATTATTCTAGCTCTTTCAGTGAGGGTATTTCAATCAAAAAGAAGACTGTTTTTGTCGTAGTAATTAGAGTAATTTATACATTTTAGAAGATGCGTCATTACCTTAAATGATAAGAGAATGTGAAATGTGGGGAGGAATTATTTTCGTATTAAAGTTCGAGTTTTTCTTTGATAACTAGAACCAACTAACGCAAATTTTATTCTGCATATTATCATTGATATTAGACTCTAAATTTATTTGAAAAATAAAACCTAAAGCATCAAAGACCCTGCACCTAAATCTTTTATTTTGTTTAATGAAAGCATGATGGCTGTCAATTAACTTCTGCTGCAACTTATTCCTCCTTCACAACTGGTTAATAATTTAACTTTACTTAAAGCTATAAAGGGTGATATATATCATTTATATTGCGTATCATAAATGACTAATTTTCTTTTTGTCCAGTTTCATGCCAATTGCATTGATCCATGGCTCCGGCAACAAGGAACATGTCCTGTGTGCAAATTAAGGATAGGGTCGGGAAGTGGGGGAAGCAGGGAGAGCGAATCCGATGGTTCAGATATTGCGTAATCTGATGGTTTAGATATGGCTGTAAAATGCATAATGTGATGCCTTGAAGTGTATGTTCATGGAAACAAGTATATATATGTATATATTATTCTGTATTGGCGTATATAATGAGCTTGGCAATGAGTATATGATTGTATTCTAGTCCATGTTCACTTATCCCGAGAATTCTTACTGAGACATGTGTATCTCTTGATATATAAATACGCATTACAAATTTATATTGTGGGAGGCTCATGATGATAGTGCATGTGATAAATCTTATCTTTTATCTTTCACCAACATATTTCTTTTTTCGGAGCATTTAAGTTAAGACATCGCCATCCTTAAGAATGGTCTTCTGATAAATTTGCAGGTTTAGCTGTTTGTGTTAGCAATTCCTAGATGTAACTAATTATGTACAACATATAACTCAATTTAATTTTTTGCTTTTGACTTCACTAATACATGTTAGATTAGGTAACTACTTTGGACTTGACAAGAAGTTAAATAAGGTTTGAATTAATTATATAGAACGGCTCACTTATCCATTGTGATTAGATGAGCTGTCTATATAATGCGTAAAATACTTTTTCTCTTCCAAAGTTTGCCAAGTTTTTTTTTTCTTTTTTTCAGTTTTGCCTTTGTTGCGCGTTCAAAACAAGGAAAGGGTCTATTACCTGGCCTACCCCAACCCTAGTTTCTATCGAAAGTTATTTTTTTCTCTAACAGTGACTGGTCATAACTAGCAGCTATTCATGCAGACCTCCATATCCAATCCTGCCATGTGAATTCATGAGTACAGTTTGTTGATCCTGTGAATCAATCAAAAGGGTAAAGCATATTTAATGCTAGCATTATGATGACAAGTAGGATTTCTTTTCAAGAGATGGATATTTTTTATATCAGTTTTATTTAAGTGACGGATATGCATTACAGTATATTTATTCCTGAAAAAGAATAAGTCAGCAAAACGTTTTATTACAGGCTACTTCTGCAGTTATTAAGCTGATATAAATTATTGTGTATGTATACATTTTATAGTTCTAGGATATAACTAGATTTGTCAGCCACCGCCTGTTGAAATATGGAATTTAGTACCAACAAGCCAAAAACATTATAGTATTTAATTTAGTAACGTATGAATCCAAAATGCAATGAAATAGCCCATATAATAGCATCTTTTAAAAATATTACATCAACTTTGGCCAGATTCAATGATGAAGAAGTATTGTATTTTGCCATTAAATCCAAAGGCAAAAAGCATCACGTTTTTTCTTGATCAGACAAAAACAAGTACAAAATGAAATCTCTACGATGCTGTCGGGGATGAACGAAATTGGTACTCAGCGATAAAATATATTAACTTTCCTTATTTTAGTTTGATACATCATAAGATTCCACGTTATCTAGAATTGGATTGAAGTAATTTATATTATAATGGTCTAATCCAGAAAACTAACTGGTGTGGTGAGAAACTTTCATGCTTCAATTTCTTTGCATGCAGTTCGACCTCTGAATAATGTTAAAAGGTAAATCTAAATTGAGGTATTTGGTAATGAAGGGTGAGTTATGTGGTCCCAGAAGAGAAATGTATTTGAAAAGCTGAATTTATATCGAAGTTCGTAGATTGTTGTCAATGTTGATTTGATTATTTTGGCTTTGTAATGAATCTTTCTGTCTTGGTGATTAAGCCTGTGATTGAAACGTTGATCCTAGACTTAATTAACCAGGAACCTAATCTCTGCTTGGTTGATTATTGCTCATTTGTTTTGATGGCTAAAAGAAAAGTTGGATCAAATGTCCTTTTCCTTCTTTGTGGCTCTAACTCACTTACTTACGGTACTGTTTAGTTGAGAAGTGTGCCATCACCACCAGGCACACCCACTTAAGCCTCACCTGAAATCATTTTTTATCAGAACCATTTTTAAATTATTAGTGTAGCAATCTAAGTGTGGCTTAGTTAGCAAGCCTTAACGGTTTATTTGAAAACGCCCTTTTCCTATTACTCTTCTTAAACGAATTTAACTACGTGGAGATGTTTAAGTCTGTTAGGATTATAACATCAATGAGATCTGCGCCTAACCACATAAGACGCTGACACCACTCTCAACCCAAAACTTTAAGACAATGGATTTATGGGTCTTTCTACTTCCTCATTTCTGATCAACGTAGGACTTAGACTCACACTTGGGATTCCTAACAAAGTCCACCAATTATCCTTTTCATCATATCATTACAAGTTTTTATTCAGAAAAAAAAAAACGTCCAAACCAAAAGTTCTCATTTTTTTTTCTCTTAATTTGTAAGCCTAAATTTCCATTTGCATAGCTTGTCTAACCTCAAATCCGAATACATTAATAATAAATATTTATATCACAATTCACGACATATAAAGACAAATTTATAGTATACAAGTGAATACAAAACAGAGTTAAGTTTGAAGTCCACCTCTTAACATGGTATCAGAGTCATGGGTTAAAACCTATTCTAGTAATATTTGGAATGTGTTGTAGATCTCATATCAACTAGAGATAAGGAAGTTTACTGTATATAAGTGGATGCAAACTTCATCTTACAGACTGATTTTGTAGAGTGTGGATACAAACTTCACCTTACAAACTGATATTGTAGGATTAAGTTAAACTTAAAAATGACTTTGTATGTTTTTTTTTTTTCAAATTATTGTTGGATTCTTTGAGAAAAATAAGAAAGATATTTTTTCCAAATTGGAGACCACTTTTGTTGAAAAAGTCTAGATAGGAGGTGTTGGGTGCAGATGGGAAAGAAACTGTAATTAGAGAGTACGAAACGGGGCACATAAGATGAGACAAAACAGGTTAAATAAATAAAATTAACGTTAGTGACACTCCAAAGTATAAGAAAGATGGGACCATACAGAGTAGGTGAAAATCAATCTTCTTCAGGCATGCTTCGTTTTGAAACATGGACACACTGATCAGATAAACCTGTTCGACCAAACATTTATTTGTGGTTTCTATCTCTGTCTCTATATATACAACTTTGTTTAGCATGCAGCTAATTGTAACTAATATTTCCAAACTCACTCACTCACTGAGGCCCAAAACACAATATTGAAACAAAAATGGTCTCAACTGTTCCTTCATCACCAGAACTTTTTGTAGCTTTCCTCTTTGCCACAAGCTTCCTCAGTTCCTTTCCCGAATTTATTCTCGCCACTACTTCAAAGCATGGAAGCGTTACAAGACACTACAAGTTTGATGTGAGCATTACACACACACACACACATATATATATATATGCACACACATACACATGTATATGTATATGTATATATTAAAACTTATACCATGTAAACATGTATTTATCTAGTGAGAGGTCTAAAGTGAAACTAGTTACAGTATATATATATATATATATATAGTGAGAGTTCTGAAGTGAAAAGAGTTAATCTTTATCACTCAATGCAGCTAAAGATTAGTTGTGCCTTTCTGCAGAAAAAAGGTGATATGAATATTTATTTGATTATGTTTCCAGATAAGGTTGAGTAATGTTACGAGGCTGTGCCACATAAAGAGCATGGTTACAGTGAACGGGAAGTTCCCTGGTCCTAGAATTACTGCAAGAGAAGGTGACAGAATTGTGGTTAAGGTGGTCAATCATGTTCCCAACAATGTCACCATACACTGGTATATATCTATATATATATGATCTTAACTCTGTAAAACTAATGATTTTGTTATTCTTTGCCCACAAGACAAGTGTACCTAACAAAACAATGATAAAAGTATCAGCATTAATTTGTATGCTACATATTTTGTGCATCTTGTAGCTAGTATATGTCCATGCATGCAGTGGATTATTGTGTGGCTACCAACTAACATATAAATTGACAATAATAGGCATGGAGTGAGACAGCTTCGAAGTGGATGGGCAGATGGTCCATCTTACATAACTCAATGTCCCATTCAAACTGGTCAGAGTTACGTGTACAACTTCACCATTGTTGGACAAAGAGGAACTCTTTTCTGGCATGCTCACATTTCATGGTTAAGAGCCACTATCTATGGACCTCTTATCCTTCTCCCTAGGCTCAACGAATCTTACCCTTTTGAAAAACCCCACAAGGAAGTTCCCATCCTCTTTGGTATAGGCCTCAAACCATCACCATACATACATAATACACAATTTTCTGATTTCAGTTAACAAAATCATGTTAAAAGAAAGAACAATCAATGCAAAAAAGACAACTTTCTCACCTGTGTTGCTTCAATGATTGACCCTCATAGGTGAGTGGTGGAACGCAGATCCAGAGGCTGTTATTGCACAAGCCCTTCAGACAGGGGCTGGCCCAAATGTTTCAGATGCCTACACCTTTAACGGATTTCCTGGTCCCCTCTACAATTGCTCCAATAACGGTAAAAGCTTGTTGAAGCTACACTTTTGATCCACTGAAAAAAAAAAAAAATCTACTTTTACGCAAGTTTTATTTGTACAAAATAACTTGGCTAAATTGGAGTATTAAGATAGGTTTTGACTTTTGATGTGCATGGTGGACAGAGACAGAGACTGAGACGTTCAGGTTAAAGGTGAAACCAGGGAAGACATACCTTCTTCGTTTGATCAATGCTGCACTCAATGACGAGCTCTTTTTCAGCATTGCAAATCACACCCTGGTCGTTGTTGAAGCTGATGCTACTTACGTTAAACCTTTTGAGTCCGATATCATAGTCCTAGGACCGGGACAAACCTCAAACGTTCTGTTAAAGACAAAACCTGAGTACCCAAATGCCACTTTCTTCATGCTAGCGAGACCATATTTCACTGGCACCGGCACTTTCGACAATTCCACAGTTGCTGGCATTCTAGAGTACAAGAAAAACCCACTTTCTGCCAAAAACATTCCCACTTTAAAACCCTCCCTTCCAGCCATCAACGACACTTCCTTCGTTGCCAACTTCTCAAGCAAATTTCGCAGTTTGAACACTGCCAAGTACCCTGCCAAGGTACCTCAAAAAGTTGACAAGAGCTTTTTCTTCACTGTTGGACTTGGAACAAGTCCCTGTCCCAAAAACCAAACATGCCAAGGACCAAACAACAGTTCAAAATTTGCAGCCTCGATGAACAACATATCTTTCACTCTTCCTTCTATAGCACTTCTTCAGCAACATTTCTTTGGGCAGGCTAATAACGGCATTTACACCACTGATTTTCCTGCCGTGCCATTGAGACCATTCAACTACACTGGGACCCCACCGAACAACACAAGGGTCACCAATGGAACAAAGACTGTGGTCATACCCTTTAACACAAGCGTGCAAGTGGTGCTTCAGGATACTAGCATTTTAGTAGCTGAGAGCCACCCTTTGCACCTTCATGGCTTTAATTTCTATGTTGTTGGTCAAGGCTTTGGGAACTTTAATCCCAACACTGACCCTCCAAAATTCAATCTGGTTGATCCAGTTGAAAGGAACACTGTTGGTGTGCCCTCTGGTGGTTGGGTTGCAATCCGGTTCCTTGCTGATAACCCAGGTGACACTGAATTACTGTGCTTAATTTATGTTTATCTTTTTGCATGACATGATTTAATTTGATGTGTATGATGAAACAGGTGTGTGGCTGATGCACTGTCACTTTGATGTGCACCTTAGTTGGGGATTGAGAATGGCTTGGATTGTTGAGGATGGGAAGCTCCCTAATCAGAAGTTGCCTCCTCCACCACTTGATCTTCCCAAGTGTTGATCATCATGATTCTGCAAAATTTTTTGATTTTCCAGTTCTAAGTTAATTAATTTCCGGATTTTGGGTTTGCCAACTATGAAAGAGTTATGAAAGAGTGAAGAGTCACCATCCTAATAGCCATTTCAGTTTTTCTTTCTTTCTTTCTACCTTCTGGATCACTTTTCTATACTTCCACTCCACCCAATTTTCTTGTGCTGATAAAATAAGGGTGTATGGAGTTATAGCATCCAGAATATGAATGTAATAAAAACTTTCCTTCATTGAAATGATACATTTTACTTCTCATTTTTTATTACCAAACCAGTCTAATCTGGTATCATTGCTTTAACAATAATGAAGCTCACATTTAATTTAAAGTCGTTTTTTTTTTCAGCAAATTAGAAACTTTAACTTTATTTGGGTCATTCATAATAAGAAGGAACTCCTCCATTAGGTATTGTCTCACATGACAAGAATAATAGAGATATGTTGACCATAAGCAGAAATTTCTTTCTCAAGGTTAACCCCTAATAGTTTATGCTTATTTGTGTTGCTAGTATATCTCCAAAGTTTAGTGGCCTCCAGCTAATTATTCAAGATGCAGTGTTCACGTTTGGGGACAAATGATTCTGTGCATGTTTAGAAAAAAAATTGTTACAGTAACAGTATTGTTTTTGTTTTCACGCGTGAAATTTTCTGGTTCAAACGAGAAAGAGTTGAATTTGTAACACTTACATTTCACATTAACAGAAGTGATTGGTTTATTTCTCCTTATAGTTACTACATTTGGGTGAAATGTTGCAAAGTAAAGCCTAATTAACGGTTAATTTACTAATTGGGATTAGATTAGCTGAGATGGGGTGAGGAAAAAGAAAACAATGAATTGCACCAAAACTAAGCTCTTTACTATATCTGACTTCAGATTGCAGATTTCCCCTTTTGGAAAGGGAAAAAAAAAGGGAAGAATCCTTCAAAAATCAGGTTCTAACATTTTGAACTAAAGAGTCAGCCGTTACTTTTGTTTTTTTATGGGAAAAACGAAGTAAGAATGTGGCTTGCATTTTCAATGCAGATCCAAGTGCTATTAAATAGTAATAATGAGTTGAAGCGGTTGAATTAAATATCCCTATGCTTTACCATAAAGTTAGCAAAAACTTTCCTTCTAAACACACAAATATATTTAGTGATAGAGTCAGAAATGGGATTTAACACATGAGAGCCTTTTGAAAATCCTGAACCAGAAGTTAAGCATGATTTTAGTTTAGTTATCATTGTTTAACATTAATCTTAAAAAAAGGTTTAATCAAGATTAGATGAGCTCTGAACAGGAGGGTGTAGATTTATTTTTTCAGGAAAAAAAAAACTTAGACACAGTTATATAATTATATAAGTACACTGATTCTGAGAGAATAACGTTTCAGTTTGATAATACACTAAAATATTTTACAAAGCTGATTATTATGCAGAGTGGAGAAATAAAACTTCAATTCCAATGAAAGAACATTATCAACACTTTCTGTGATATTATATTTAAGCTTTGCCTCTATACTTTTCTCCATAAAAATTTATCTCATGTAGTAAAAAACTAATGGTTCCAGAGATAGATATGTGATCAGAAATTGAATCCCTGAAGGATGAAGGTTGAATAATACTTAAACGAAGTGTGTGTGTGTATATATATAGAGATATATATAGAGAAACAGACACATATGCTTTAAGCACCAAGTAAATGAATCATATAACTCACCTTATGCAATTGGTAATTACAAAACGAATATATTCCAAGAAGAAAAAAAACCAGATCCCTTCAGCATTTTGCTGGTATAAGCATAACATAAGAATCTGAAAAGGGATCTGTGATTCCTTCATGAATCTCCATGCTTGTGCCAGCAAACTAACATGGCTACACACCTCCTCATGATGTAAAATCTGGCTTTGTGCTCCTTGGCTAAGCTGGTGCATTTTTTACCAATGGAGGGGTTCTTCTGAGAGAAGCTCCTAGGAATGGTGGTTTTTGAAGTGGAGGAACTCTTTTGGGATAAGCTCCTCAAGAGGGGAGAGTTTGAAGAAGAGCCTCTTGTTGAACAACTCCTTGAGAACAATGACTTGGTGGATGATGTGCTATTCTGGCTTCTGCAACCTGCTTCTTTCTTTGACAGCTTCCACTTTTCATCCATCAAAAACCAAACAACAGTAATATCTAGAACTAGCTATGACAGTGAGTGTGAGTGTGAGTGTGTGTGTGTGTGAGAGAGAGAGAGGAGAAGAAGTGAATACTTGATTGGAGAGAAGAAAGTTGGATGCAGTGGGACTGTGTAGTGTATAAAAAAAAAGGTTCCTAGAGAGATCATAAACAATTCTTGATGAGATTCGATGTTATAATGAGTTAATTAAATATTAAATATATGCCTATGCATATGAGTCACCTAAAACAAAGATATGTTGAATGATAAATCATACTCATACCCCTAAAACAAACATCTTAGCACTTCCTTTCTCTGTGTCTCATGTTTTTTCTCCACTTTCTCTCCATTCCTACTTTTCACTGTGTGTTAGACATGTGTTTTTGGAAAGGGGAAGTGTGTGCTTTTGGTTGATACAGTTGTTTTGAAACTAATACAGGAAACACTGTCCCTAAGAATAGCCTCATCAAATATGCACCTTTTTTTTTTCCTTGGAGACAAACCTCTTGTTTGGTTCTAAAATGGGAAATTATTTATGATAATGGTCCATTGTAGTTTGTACATTTATATTGGCTGGTTCTCATGTAGAGGGTTATATTTATGCATACGACCTGGACCTGACCCTTCCAAATCTGTATCCCTCAATAAAACCACTACCATCTACTCAATATGTTCTTCTTTCGCTGTCAGAAATCTCACGTTAACTAGAGATAAAACAATTTCATAGTATATAATCAGATGCAAATTTCACCTTACAAACGGGTTCTGTTAGGTTGAGTTAGATTTAAAGTTTACTTCTTAACGTTTATTATAAGAAGTGCGGATGAATCAACTTGTCACTTATAAATAAGCAATATCCATTGCAGTCAAAAAGTGCGTTTGAATTAGATGTCACAAAAGAGCAGTGTTGTGTTGCTCATGATCCTGTCTTATTGGTATGAACGTGGTTAGTGTTTGTCTTGTCAATTATTGTGATTGATGAAAACTGTTTTGAAATTGGCTACAAATACAACGATACTATGCAAAAGAAGACAATGTAATCCTTAAACAATATTTCCACTCTCACCCTGTTGTTTAGTTTTCAAAATTATTATGAGAGGGAGAGAGATAGTTTATTGGCAAGTGGGTGATTTGGTCAATCAATTTATGATTACGGCATTAACATAAAAAAAAACTTCATTCTGTTTCCTGATTCGGTGCTAAAGCATCTTTTTCTCCTTTTCTACCTCTGATATAGAGATATAGACATAGGTTTCAAAATTTTGCAGTCTGAAAAAATATGCAATATGCAATATGCATCACTTGCAGAACCTACAAACTGATCCTGCCAATAATTTGGTGAGAATCACAAACTCTGCAAACTATATTCTGAGATTTAATAACAGTCTTATTATTGAATTGGTTAATTTATTTATTGGAGGTATCGTGTATGGATTCACAGGCACATGCCAACTACATAGCAAGAACAGTAGTCATCAGATTCCAAAATTTTCAAATTTTGACTGAATTTAATATTCTCAACCAGAGACTCCGGCTGAACCTAACACATTGATTTGTGTTCTTTTTCATTTTTTTACTAATATGGTAATTGAATTTGCCACATTGTTTTGCAGTAAGGTAACATAATGCAGCTATAAATGTGTCAAGTTAGTTAGTTTTAAATTTTAAAATTAAAAATAATTTACTTTATTGGATGTTGGATAAGTAAGTATTAATAGAAAATATTAATTAAGTGAGAAATGTTTTATATTATATTTTGGGGGAAATATGGATCCTCTCCAACTTTTATATTTCTAGTAGCAGATGGGGAAAAAGGATTAGAGACTAAAGAAAGCAATTTAGTTGGTAAAAAAGAAAGAAATAATCATCTATATCATATTATAAAGAGATTACTTCTTTCTGTGTATATTTTTTTATCCATTTTATTCTTTAAATAACAGTTTTTGAAATTAAAATGACTATATTACCAATTTCATCTTTTATATTACTTTTAATTTAAATACTTTTTTAATATGATTATTTTTGTTATATTTAACCATTTTTTAAAGCAAAATAATTATCTATAAAACAAATTGTGTACAATAAAACAAGAAAAAATATTTATTTTTACTTTTATAGTTATAATAATAATAATTTTATTATTTTTATCATAAAAAATATACACGTATAACACGTGTTTTTACTGATATTTATAATTGAAATTTCGTGATCGATTATATAACTTATTTTTCATATTATTTTGAAAATATTTATATAAGGAATTACTAAAATATTTTCAATAATAAATGATAAAATAGAAATAAATAACATTTTAGTAGAATTTTTTCTCCTAATTTCTTTATATTTATCTTCAACTAATGCTTTTTATTTTTACTTCATTTTTTTTTTGTTGGCTAATGTTTTGAAGGATAGATTATTTTTACTTCAACTAATGTTTTGACTAATGTGATATAAAATATGTATCATTTATGATAAAAACAGTTTGGAAGTCTTGTAAGAAAATATCAATAACATTATGTATTATATTCATACTACTCCTATTTAAATAAATAATGATAATAATAATCAATAGTAAAGCAGACCAATTATTATATAAAGTATTATGAATAATAAATCTCTCTTTCATACATAATTTGTCACAATGTCATGTATTGAGTTTAGAATAAATGCAAAAAAACATTGAGTGGAGTAACAAAATCATTGTAATTAACAATACAGAGTAGTCAAATATATATAACTTGAGATTTAATACGAAAATAATTTTATTTAAAAAACTTGAATTTTTTTTATCAGTTTGCATTTTATTTAAAAAAGTAATTAAAGCAAGGAATAACAGTCATTACATTAAATGATACAAGGAATCATATGTCTTTAATTTTAAATATTTTTACGTGTTTTACGTCCATATTTTAGTCGTTGTAATTACTTTTCTATCCTCTAAATATAGTATTTTTAATTTTTTATTTGTTTTCACTTCACATATAATAATATACATTATTGATTATGTGTGAATATAATAAAATATTTAATTATGTAATTCGTAAGAGGTATAGAAAAGCCAAAAATAAGATGTTATAAATATAAAATATAAAATATAATATCTAACTTTAATAAACAATTGATTTTAATTATTATTTATTGTCATTGTAAAATATATAAACATACGAACAATTATCTTCTTTAAAATTTGAGAGACGATGGTAAATCAGAAGAAATCAAATTTATTCCTAGTATAAATATTTTGTTACTGATAGACTTTTTTTTGCAAGATATTATAAACAAAATACCAAATGAAATGGAGTTATTCTAAAATTTTAACTGTAGAATAAAGAATTGATAAAAAAAAAATCAGAAAATATCATATTGTACAAAGAAAATTCCAAATACATAAACTTAATGAATGAACATTGTTCCCACTGAATGAAAATTCTACCCGAAATACTTACTCAATTTCTCTATGTAATACTTACATAAACAGAAAGTATTACTGTTTTCACCATTTTCATAACATTACTAAAGGATTGGTGGAGAATTATTGTTTTTTTTATTAGTTCAATAATACTAATGTTGCTCAATCTTGGTATTTTTAAAATTAATTAATAAATTAAATTGTTGAGAAACTACATAGTGTATTTCACTCGTGATAATACATTTTTTATTAAAAAAAATCAGTGTTCCTAAATAATAAATGTGGTGAGTATTATACTCAGGTAAAACTTTTTAGATCGAAAATAAAATACTAAATAGTAATAATGTTTTTGTTTTAATAAAAATATTAAATATTAGGTTTATTTAGTAATTTTGTTTTTATACTTTTAATTTATTTTGATTTGAATTTTTACCTTTGTAAAAAAAATTAAGGTGTCTCTTTTATTACATTGATGTTAACATTTTAAACAAAAAAGAGTTAGATATCAAAACATAGATTTGTAACATGTAAAAATCAGGATATTTTTTATCTTAAAACCACTATAATTTTGACATTAAATTTTTTGGGACAAATTAACCAAATTTTAGTTTTGATACTTTTAACGACCTTAATGTGAATTTAACATAAAAAAAAAAACTAAATTAAGTTTATTTTCTCACTTAAGTCTATTTAAAAAAAAAAGTACAAATATTCAATTAAATAAAAAATACACATAAATCAAAACTAATGAGAGATAAAAATATAAAAATCAAATTATAAATTAAATATTTATTTTAATATATTAAAATAAATTAAAAATATGAATTTTAAAAATATTTATTGATATTATATTTTTAAAATTTAAAATTTATAATAACTTTTTAATTGAAGTTTTATTAAAATTATAAATAATCTTATAAATACTTATTTTGAAACATATTTTCAAATAGTTAATATAAATCAAGATTAAAAAATTTAAGTTACATATATAAATTTAATAATAATATTTGAAAGAGTTTTAAGATTATTAGTGGAAAGCTCATGTATGTTCATTTTTATAATAAAAAATAATAAAATTATTATTATTGTATACTTTATAATTATAAAATTAAATTTAAATATTTTTTATTTTTTCATTGTATTTTTTTTATAGGTAGTTTTTCAATTAAAAAAATTGCTAAATTAAAAATAAAACGGTCAAGTTAAAAAATTGGTTTAATTTAAAAAATGATAAAAATTAGTCAAATTTAAAAAATTGGTTAAAATTGGTAAATAATTATTTTAATTGAAAATAATTTTTATTTAAAGGATAAAATTAAAATCACATTTTTTTTATATATAAATATAGATAAAAAATATAGAATGAAAAGTAATAATAATATAACAAACTAAAAATAACAAACCACCAATAAAAGAGATATTGGAAATGAACAAAAACAAAATTATTCACAGGTTAAAACCAACCTTCCAAGAAAAAAAGTTAAGATAAAATGTTTACATCATTTTAATCTTATTGTTATTATTTATGGGCTTAGAGAACAAAATTACAGTTTACAATATAAAAAGAACCATTATCAACTGACAAAAAAAATAAGAAAAATTTATTTGTTGAGGAAAAATCTTTGGGCAGTTTGTACTTTGTGAAGAAATTTGTTGAGAAAAACATGAAGCCAACAAGTTGGGCTTGTGATGATTTCAATATTTCAAAGCTTCACTGTGTTGTTAGCAGAAAGCGAATCTTGTGATCCAAACGCGTTTTTAAACCATCCTGATCCAATTGAAACATAAGTTAATGTTTCCTCATTTTGTTCTGCTGGACAAAAAAGGACCACTACATCAATTCCTGCCAGACTCTAACCATATTCATAGCTTCAGATATTTTCCCTTTGTATTTTTTTCTTTCTTGAGATTGTCTCGATCGACCAATAAATCATTTTTCTCCAGGAGCATGAATTTTTCAAGAATTGCGCTCTCTCTGTCGCGCTCATCTAGAGTATGTTTTTCCTTTCCCTTCAATTCAATTTTGTTTTTTGCTACCAGTTATAAAGGGTTAATTTTTATGTTTGGGGTGACAGAATTTATCACAAGGTAATGGGAGGTTGAGAACCCTTACAGGAATATCACGAACGAATACATGTTCTGATGGTGCGGAATCGGTATTAGGGTTTGTTAGGAGCTATGTTTCTTCTGCCAGAGCTTCCAGTTCCCGCATCTTTTCCAATTTGCCTGATTTTAAATCCGTTGCTGCGAACCCTAGTGTTCGCCGATTCTTTTCCAGTGAAGCCCCGAAGAAAAAGAGTGAGTTTTACTTGGAATGAAGTGTGTTTAGCTCGTGATTGAAGGTTCTTCAATTAGTTTAAAGAATTGAACTCAGTTCTTTATTTGTTTGACAGATTATGAAAAGTTTTATCCCAAAGAAAAGAAGGAAGTTCCGAAGGAAGATGGCAAAAAATACGATTCTAAAGGTAAACATAGAATCTCTTTTGTACACCCTGAATTAGGAAGATAACTGTGATAACTGGTGTAATGAGTAAACTGGAGGGTGTATTTCTTGTAATTTCCATGTTGAACTAGTTTTGTGCATGAGAGTTAAGTAGGTTTTGTGTGTTGTGTTTCGGGTTGGTCTTTAGTGTAGATTTTTTAGTGTTAGTCTTTAGTGCATGAACTTTGTTTCTTTAAGATGGGAAGATGGAGAATCAAGCAGCATTCAATTCTATTGTCCATATCCAAGGCTCTATTTTCTGTCAACTTCAAATTTCAATTACAACTTTATTGTGTATGGGCCATTTTGGGTTTGGGTTTTGAAACTTGAGTTCCAATCCCAAAATGTGCACTCTATCTCTCAGTGGCTGCATTGATTTACTTGCTGTATGTTTTTGTCTAAGAATTAATCATATAACTGTATTATAGTTTATCGAAAGGGTACCACTAACAATTTTTAATGCCTGGATTCTCGATTTAATTTCAGACAACTCGAATGCAAACACAGATGATCATGGGAATTTTCAGGAAACTTTCATGAAGCAAGTTCAAAATATAATCACCCCATTATTGGTTATGGGGCTATTTCTTTCAACCTTTTCTAACGGTCCCCGTGAACAGCAGGAGGTAATCACAACTTCTTTGTATTAGCACAACCAGCCCTTGTTTTAATTTGCTTGAAAGGGTGAAGTTGGTTCAAGAACTCAATACATGAATATTATCTGCATTCCATATGATGAAGAAGAAGGCAGTGGTTTAAAATGCATGAGAAGTGAACTTTGTACCATATGACTCCACACTTATCTTGAGTTTATTGGTAAAGGGGGGAAATGGAAATATTAGAGATTATGAGATATAATATTTGAGTTCTCTATTGTGTATTATAATACTGTATCTCTATTAGGATAGACTTTCATATCCCATTGCATTCTAGCATCTAGTTGCAAGTTTTTAACTGGATTAGTTTTTTAACAATGCTTGATATTTTTCTGAATCTCACTTTCTTTTTGGATTATTGTTATGATGTGAATCCAACCATGTGCCTTTTAGCTAGGGTTTCTTTAATTTCGTTGTTATCATCCTTCTGACATTGACCAAAGTTTCATTCTTTGCAGATTAGCTTTCAGGAATTTAAAAATAAGCTTTTGGAACCGGGATTAGTAGACCATATTGTTGTCTCAAACAAATCGGTTGCCAAAGTATATATAAGGAACTCTCCTCGCAACCAAACAGATAGTGAAGTAGTCCAAGGGACCCTGCCTGCAAAGGAATATGGAGGTCAGTATAAATATTATTTTAATATTGGAAGTGTCGAGTCTTTTGAGGAGAAGCTACAGGAAGCACAAGAAGCTCTTGGCATTGACTCTCATGATTTTGTGCCTGTAACATACTCTGCTGAGATGGTTTGGTACCAGGAATTGATGAGATTTGCTCCAACACTCTTATTGTTGGGATCTCTATTGTATATGGGAAGGAGAATGCAAGGTGGATTTGGTGTTGGTGGAGGTGGTGGTGGTAAGGGTGCTCGTGGAATATTCAACATAGGGAAAGCCCCTGTTACAAAAGTAGACAAAAATACTAAAAATAAGGTTGGGAGATTTCTGTTTCTTCTCTCAATGACATGACTGATGTTTTTTCTATTTGTTTTAAATAGCATGTCCAGTTTTAATTATTTCCTCTTGGCAATAAGTTCATTCAAGACACATTCATTTATTTTTCTGTTTTATTTTGTTTAGATCTATTTTAAAGATGTTGCTGGCTGTGATGAGGCAAAACTTGAAATTATGGAGTTTGTCCACTTCCTCAAAAACCCTAAGAAATATGAGGAACTCGGTGCAAAAATTCCAAAAGGTGCTCTGTTGGTGGGTCCTCCAGGTACAGGAAAAACACTTTTAGCAAAAGCAACTGCAGGGGAGTCTGGAGTGCCATTTCTTTCTATATCTGGTTCTGATTTCATGGAAATGTTTGTTGGTGTTGGACCATCAAGGGTTAGAAACTTGTTTCTGGAAGCAAGGCAGTGTGCTCCAAGTATAATATTTATTGATGAGATTGATGCAATTGGTCGAGCAAGGGGGCGTGGTGGTTTTTCTGGTTCAAATGATGAGCGTGAAAGTACATTGAATCAATTGTTGGTGGAGATGGATGGCTTTGGAACCACTTCTGGGGTTGTTGTGTTGGCAGGAACGAATAGGCCTGATATCTTAGATAAAGCTCTTCTTAGACCGGGGCGATTTGACCGCCAAATATCAATTGACAAACCTGATATTAAAGGCCGAGACCAGATATTTCAGATCTACTTGAAGAAGATCAAACTTGACCGTGAACCTTCATATTATTCTCAAAGGCTTGCAGCCCTTACTCCTGGATTTGCTGGAGCAGACATTGCTAATGTCTGCAATGAAGCGGCTCTGATTGCTGCAAGAAGTGAGGTGACACAAGTCTCAATGGACCATTTTGAGTCAGCCATCGATAGGATCATTGGTGGTTTGGAAAAGAAGAACAGGGTATGTCTTTATAAGTTTTTATATTCTTTTGAGGTAGGCTTATGAATACAAGGGTGGAGCTGGATGTTTTAGTTTGTAGAATTAAAAGTCTTGCAGATTATGGGAAGCCGTATGGAGATATTATAATAGAGCTGAATGTTTTAAGTTTAATTTAATGCATTAATGATCCCTATGTTAGCAATAGTGGTTGGGGTGGCTGCTATTGCAGCAAAGCAGGGCGGAGTGCAGTGGTGAGGCATAACAAATTTGTTGCTTTACATGATATAGTCGTGGGTCCTCAGGGTTTCATGATGCATTATTGTCATTTGCTAAAGCTTTCTGCAGCTCATCAAATTTCACCTCCCACCCCATCAAAAAGCTTTCGGAATTTTTTTTTCTTAAAAGGAGGGGGTGATTGATTTCCGGAAATAAATTCCGGAGGTGATAGGTTGTAGGAAGAAAATGATAGGGTGCAAGAAGTAATTGCCATTATCAATTCTCATCTGTTGGGCCTTGGTCCTCAATTTGAATCCAACATCATATTTTCATGGGGGCTGCTTTTAAATTTATAATATGTGTATAAAGGGTGTGGAAAAGCTTTTCTTTCTCTTCTGAATTAAGATATGTTGCATAAAATTTATGCAGCCAAAGTTTGATTTAATGAATTCGAACAGTATGATGTATGCTGAATGTAGTGCCCTTTCATATTTATGTTTGAAAGGACAGACTGATATACTCAGGGTCCTTTTCTCTCTCTGTTTTTAATCTGCAGAAATTTTTTATCTTAGGATTTTGTTGAGTTAAAAACTTCATGATGCTGAAGCTGGTATGCTACTTTGAATTGAAAATGTTAAACTAAAGGGGATTTGAAACACTCTTTACCTTTTCCGTTATTGTTTAGTGTTGTCTAATACCTATGTTTCCTAAACAGGTTATAAGCAAGGTGGAAAGGCGTACTGTTGCTTATCACGAATCAGGTCATGCTGTTGCAGGTTGGTTCTTGGAACACGCTGAGCCATTGTTAAAAGTAACCATCGTTCCACGTGGCTCAGCAGCTCTTGGATTTGCACAATATGTTCCAAGCGAAAACCTTCTCATGACAAAGGAGCAGCTTTTTGATATGACTTGCATGACACTTGGTGGTCGGGCTGCTGAGCAGGTAGTTTTGTTGTTTTTCTTAACTACTTTCTCTCATGTTTCTCTTCTATACTTTTTTTTTTCCATATGGCTACTTCTTTCATGTGTAAATCTTGTCACTTTATCTTACGTTGTTTAATGTTTCTCCTTCTCTGATGTTTTATGCTCTCCAAATATCAGAGGCATGACAATGATGTTTCCCTCTCTTGTCACTGCAGGTTCTTATAGGGAGAATATCAACAGGAGCACAAAATGACTTGGAAAAGGTTACCAAGATGACATATGCCCAAGTAGCAGTTTATGGTTTCAGCGACAAAGTGGGTCTCCTTTCGTTCCCTTCAAGAGAGGAATCATTTGAGATGTCCAAACCATACAGCAATAAAACTGCCGCAATCATTGACAGCGAAGTGCGCGATTGGGTGAACAAAGCATATGAACGAACGGTGCAGCTAATTGAAGAACACAAGGAACAAGTTACTCGACTTGCTGAGTTGTTGCTTGAAAAAGAAGTACTTCACCAGGACGATTTGGTTCAAATTTTGGGTGAGCGCCCATTCAAGGCTGCTGAAGCCACCAATTATGATAGATTTAAGAAAGGGTTTGAAGAAGAGGAGGAAAAGGTCGCAGAAAGTACCATTGTAGATGTGCCTGAGGAAGGTGGCGGTTCTTCTTCTCCTTTAGAGCCCGAGGTTGTTCCCAGATAGTTACCAAATACATGTTTCTTGTTGTACATGACTTTGTTGTCTCTTCAATGTTAACAGTGTCAAACAAAACTCATGGTAACTGCTAAATAAACCCTTTGAGTTCACTCGTACGAACTAAGATGTAGATTTGATATTTATAGAAATGTGGCTGCACAATATTCTTTTTTCATGTTTGGTTTTCATTGTCACTGTTCTCGCTGAACTGTTTGAAGCTCCACCAGTGATATTAAGGTAAACATTCCCCTTCGAAATTTGAATTACATTGAAATTTGCATGTTTTAACACTTTTTTAGTTTATGTCCTGTAATTCCTGTTTTAATTAGAGATTAATTTTGTCTTTTATTGTTATATTTTATTTTCATTATATTATTTATCGGTTGCTCTCTTTTTGACATATTGATCTTCATGTCATTTACTCACCGGAGGGAGTAGAGAGATCGAGTCGTGAACAAGCTCTTTTTAAAAGATATTGTCTTAATCCAAACCTTTATTTATAAATAATGGACTTATGATTTTTTTTTTCTTATACATTGCTCAGTTTTTTCTTTTTTATTCAATTAAATGTCTAACATCTATAACATCAAAGATGGATAAGTGTAAGAAATAATGATAAGAAAGTTAGGATGACAAAGCATCATTATCCCGCAAAACAAAGAGTATAAATAAATCAATATTCATCTATAATTTTCTAAGGTCAATTAAGATTTGAAGAATATATTTTAGTAAAAGGTATAACAAAATATGAGACATTTTATTTAGTTTGAACTATTAAAAATTATTAATATTATAAGAGTTTCTTAAAAGTTTTTTGTAGTCCCTACAATACTTTTTGTTATTTCCAGAGTCTGTTGTAATTTTTTAATAGTTCATAGACAAGAAACTCATACTTTTATACTTACTTTTTCATTTGTATTTAATTTTCAAATAAATTGTACATAGAGAATTCACGGTTTTATTATGAAGAAATTGTTTCTTATACACTAAACTTTTCTTTAAATAGAAGAAATTGAATGTGCCACGTAAGATTTTTCAAATGATATATTTGGTCATGTTTTCGTTTCTTCTAGTAAATAAACTCATTAAAAAAAAAACCTCACTCAAGATGCTATAAGAACTATAGTGTCTTCACATCCAAAAGAGAAAATAAAATAACTACGACTTTTTGGATTAATTATTCAATAATACCATTAAGATACAATACAAAATGGATAATGGTGACAAACTATTTAGGTTATATGAAGAAATTAACTTTAATATTAGTGGAAATATCTCGGACTTATTATAGACTATGGTTCCAAGAAAGATGTAACTTATAAAAATGTGGTAACATGTTTATGTTTGAGATTACTGATAACATATAAGTTACGATTCAGATAAAACTGAAACCTCTATTTTGAACGTCTCACAATAGGCTATGATTCACCTAAGAAATCGTAACCTATATTCTAAACATTCAGAGTGACTATAATTTTATAATGAATTGTAGTCTATAATCCCATGAATAAGGTTAATTTCAACATTTTCTACTTGGTTTGCACATAACATGTTATTGAGAACTTGTCTCTCATTTTTTTTATTGTTTTCTTCCTCCGGTGTGTTTAGGTTCACGAAATTCTTTTTCTTTATCATTTTATTCATGGTTTTCGAAGGTTCATTGTTGGAGGCAACCATTGCCATGTTTAAAGAGCTCTTTCTTCCACTAATTTTCTCCTTACTCTGACTTGATTTTCTTGCTCTCGGTTCAGATTGATTTCTTCTCGTTATCTTTTATAGTTTGTTGTCTTGGCTCATCATTTGTTTTACCACATTGTTTGATTTTTTCTATTTTTTTGCAACAACCACCAATGTTTAGATCTGCTTGCTGCATGAGACTCAATTCTCATTCAAACACTACACCCCTAAGTTTGTATTCCTCTCTCCACCATTTGAATTATATCATTTTCGATTAAAATTCTTAATAAAATAAATTTATGAATTTTCTTATGTGATGTGAATACGAGATTTAAATTCATATTTAGTATTCTATTTATCAGAACATATTGTTTGACTCTTCATAAAAAAAACATTAAATATTAAAATTCATCTGAATTGATTATTAAAAGAGAATTCATATCACTGACTTTGATTTTGCCGACTTCAAAAAAAATTCATCATGAAAAGATAACAACAAAATTTACTATCACTTATAATCTAAAATATTAATATATAATAAATTTAGAAATATTTTTTTTACTTTTGAACCGGTACAAAGCGGGTCTTCTTTCCTTCCCTTTATAGCCTCAGGTTGTTGCGAAAAGATTGCCAAATACACCTTTCCTTCTTTCTGTATAAGACTTCCTGTTTCTTCAGTATGCTCACAGGGACAATCAAAACTCACAGTAACTGCTAAATAAAAAACCTATCTTCCATTGACCCACTCCAACATAATTATTATGTTACATTCCAATTTTCATCCTGTCTTTGGGGACAACAATGTTTGTTCATATTCATCTTATTCACCACCAACTCTTCTAAATTGCACTATCACTTTCACTTAATCAACAACAAAATTAAAACTTATATAACAAATCATGTAGAACGTCATCGGTGACCGCAAAAGCAAGTAACATTAAACATGCACAAATGTTATTTTAATTAAAACAAAAAAAATGATTGCTTTAAAAAAAATTATTTTTTGTATTTTGGTCTAACTCTTTAGAATAATCATCAATGATATGATTAAATAGATAATCCGTTTGATTAGTTGTTGTTAATTAAAAAATAGGTTGTATTGTTGAGTACCCTCTCCAGAAAATTCGCACCACGTGGAACTAAAAACATATATTTATAAACTTCTTCAAGTTCACACACACAGTTTACACCTCCTCAATTATTATAACTTGAAAACAAAAACAGAATATAAATATTTATTTTGACTACTTTTAGTCTTCTATCTCTCACCGTAAAAGTCAAAAAAATGAAACTTATAATAACTTATATGTACTATTTTATATAGTAAATTATCAATTCATACAACTTTAAGATAAAATATTATAAAGACTAATAAATGTATTATACATATTAATTTATGATTAAAAAATAATATAAATTTTTACTGTTTCACACTCGTACTACTTTTCCAATCAAAAATTTAGTCAACGCAAGAATCTAAAGAAAATCTTCACCTTTCAAAATCGCGTAAGTCATTTGTTAAGCGTCTCTATCTAGAAAACCTCCCAATGCTTAATAATTAATTAAATAACTTCAATTATACCAAAATATATTATTTAGCACGTGAAGTAATTTCATAATTTTTTTTAGGTTGGACCTTTCGTTTCATCAGCACATTATTCGTTTCTTCTAAGATATATAGAAGTGGGGACATGTATTATAGAGTAAAATAATATATTCTTGATGATAAAAGAAAAGAATATATTCTCAATTAGTTATAAATTATTGTTAAGATTTCCTTAGATAAATTTCACAATGAATACAAGTAGTAGAGATACAATAAGAAAATGGTATTAGATAAAATCTTGTTCATAAATTAAGACTGTTTAGTATTAGTAAAATCAAATTTTAGAATAATTAAAATAATTTTATAAACTAATTTTAAATATGGAAAAAAAATAGACACAAATGCTTTAAGAATATTTGTTCAGAAATTGGTAGAGTAGTAAAAAAAAAAATAAATACGACCATTGGCTAGAATCATCAATCGAAAAATGAGATAGGTTAAAAGTTGGACTCGGTCAATATAGGCTAAACTCGTAGAGGACCTACCAACTTATCTAAGAAAAAAATAATTGTAAAGATAATGTTAAATTAAAACTTTAATTATTTATATCAATGTATGTTTTTTATTATAATTTCTTTAAAATAAAAAAGTTGTATAAGAATATAATTTATGTAGTTTTACAGACAACGTGTTTAAGTAATTAAAATATATTAATATTTTACAATTCAATACGAATTATGAATTTATAAATATACCAAATTATTAGATAATTTGAAACAACTAATAAATGAATTATATATATATATATATAATTGAATTGAATCAAAATTTTAAATATAAAAAATAAATTGAACAGGAGACATTGTACGTGATATTGATACTAATATATAGTACAACAATAACTTAACATGTAATCTAGTATATGCCAATTTTCTTTTTTGAATACTAATAAAAAATAAATAAAAATATTACGAGCTAACCCTTAACACATGATATTAATATTAATTTAACTAAAATAATTTAATTAAATATTTTTTAAAATTAAAGAACTTAAGAATATTAAATAAGAATTACGAATCTATTTGAATTTTTAACAAACAAATTAGAACGTGAAATTAAGCCTAAAATTTATTATCTTTTTCAAAGATATTCAACAATACTCTTCTCATTATTTTTCCTAATTGGCAAACTAAATTTGTCATGATTAAAAAATGAAGTAATGTAATTAATAACATTAAATTTATCTTAAAATTATGTTTTTTAAGTTAATTATGCATTGATTATATGCGTGCTTTATTTTTTTAAATGCTACCTCTCAATTTAATTATAAAAAAAAACTATTTACTTTAAAAATAGTGATTAAATTGTGTTTATGACATGAAAAAAAATATTCTAAATTACTTTTAAACCATACATTGAATGCATTTTTTAAAAGGCATTCAAAGCCTAGTAATTACTATTTATTCAATGATACACGTTAAATGAAATAATTAAAAATAATTGTCTAAGCCTAATCAAGGAAGAAAAAGTGTTCCGAAATTTACTTTTTTCACGCAAAAAAGAAAAGATTTAGCTTATATACATGTTCCTTTTTTATTTATTTTGGTATCTTTCCTATTAGAAATCACTTTTGTTTATTAGTTTCAAAGTTGGAATGATTGGTCTCTTTAAAGCCATTGAAAGTTAATTTTATTTATGGTTTCTTCATTGTTATTGATGAAAAATTAGGAAGAGGTATTTTTAGAGGGTATAATAACATGACTCAATATTAAAAGAAGTGAAGAACGTGTTTTTATATAAAAAAAAAAAAGTGAAGAAGGTGGCAACAGGGGAAACTAGAAGAGACAAGTCAGAAAGGGATGGCATGAAAAAACCATTTCATCTTTCGATCTTTCTTTCTTCTGTTTTCTTTCTTTCTTCTGTTTCCAGATCTTCAACTACTTAAAACGTCGTCGTCGAACGGTCTAGAATCAACAATTCAACACTTGGAAAGAACCCATTCTCTCTCCTTTTCAACGTTGTTTTCTATATAAACTCTCTCCGCCTCCTCTTTCTTTCCCTCATTCTGTTTCATTCCTTTCTTTCTCTTCTCTCGCCACTTCAAGTAATTTATCATCCAACATTGCTGAATTGTGCTCGCCCCCCACTTTGTTTTTTCTCCGTAAGAAGAAAAAAGTTTTCGTTTTCATGTTAAAGTTTTTATTTTTTTTCCCTGGGATACCGGGAAATGTGTTTCAGACAAAGATACGCTGTTTCATTTATGTTTCTGTGTTGGGGTTGTTTTGTTTTTCGCTTTATGTTTTCCTCACTAACCGTGGTTTTGACCTTTATACTTTTAATTAGGCCTGAGAAATTCAAGCCAAAATGGAAGACGGGCATAATTTTCAGGATGTTCAAAAGCCAAAATATGATTGTCTTCTGTTTGGTAAGCCTTCACGATCAATGGCGATTTCTCTCTCTCTTCGCTTTGTTGTCCTGCCTAGGTTTTTTAATTTTTTTTTTTTATAATTTCAGATCTTGACGACACCCTTTATCCCTATAGTTCTGGAGTTTGTCAGCAAATAGCAAAGAATATCGAAGGTACTGAATTTACAGGGTTCCATTATTTGAATGTCAAAAAAAAAATGCAGTATATGACAAAATTATCTCATTATTTTGTTCTGTATGTTTATCTTTTTCATTTACACATGCGTCTCAAGAATATGCCTTGAAATTAAAGGGATAAGAAAATGTTGTTCCGTTTTTATACTTATAAAATTATCTGGAATTAGCCGAACTTTAAAAAAAAATAGAAAATTCTGGTTTATTGCAGAATATATGATTGAAAAGCTTGGGATGGATGCTGATAAAGTTGCCGAATTAAACGTTCCGTTGTATAAGACTTATGGAACCACGATGGCTGGTCTAAAGGTATGATTTTTATAAACCTTTAAATGAATTGTATTAGAAACGTTTCTTCAGACAAAACCGATGTTTAACAATAACCAATCCTCCTTTCTCTTGTCCTCTCACCAGGCAATTGGCTATGACTTTGATTACGATGAGTATAGCAGGTAATTTGTGTACATATTTGTTTCTTTTCTGCCCATTTTTGTACTTAGCCATTCATTTCAATCTAGTTTAAACCATGTTGAATTGTCCTTTATTTGAACAGTTTTGTTCATGGGAGATTGCCATATAATGTGCTGTTGAAACCAGACCCTGTTCTCAGGGGAATTCTGCAAAGCTTGCCTATTAGGAAGATTGTAAGTTTCTATGTCATTTTCTAATGGTGAAAATAGTACTTATGAGAAATGCTCTCTTCAGGAAGATGATGATGATGATGATGTCTATTCTTGGTTTTCCTTTCAGATATTTACAAATGCAGATACGAACCATGCAATTAGTGCACTTAAAATCCTTGGATTGGAGGATTGCTTTGAAAGTATTATAAGCTTTGACACTCTGAATCCTTCTAACGACAAAGATGGCAGCGAATCCAGACCTACTACCGCAGAAGTTTTAGATATCTGTGAGCGTTTGTGCCGGAATGACTCTGATATGGAGCTTCCAAGCACCCCCCTTGTCTGCAAACCCTTTGATCAAGCATTTGAATATGCTTTCAAGATAGCAGACATTGATCCTCAGAGAACAGTAAGAACATTCACCCTTCTCTCATTAGGTGTTAGCAGTTTCCTTCAGTTTCAAAGTAACTAATTAATAAATTTAGTTTTCTTCAAAAGACAAAATAGGCATAGGTTACCATGTTCTTAATATTTTTAACAAACATTGATCATAAATTACCAAAGGGTAGTTGAATCAATGCTAATAAAGGGTGTTGAAACCTCTGTCATGGTTCGAATTTGGATTTTCTGGTGTGTTTTCTTGTGTTGTTTCTCTATTATGTCTTCAAAATATATGTATTTTTGATACTCAAGGGAGGACATTTTTAGTACTTAGCATATGACAGTCCCCTGCTGTTTCTCTGTCTTGCATGTTTTTGTGACAGATGACATTATATATTCACTTATGATATTGTTGCTTCTGCACTTTTCAGTTGTTTTTTGATGACAGCATCCGCAATTTACAGACAGCTAAACGCTTAGGCCTCCACACAGTTGCGGTAAGAGTAATCAAATGATTCATAAGAAAAATATTTTATATGGCATTTGGAATCAAAGTATTCATATTCATTCTTTGAACTACATACATTACGTGAAGAAACATTTGTAATTAAAATCCGATGTGAATGCAGGTGGGCACATCTGTTCGTACATTAGGAGTTGATCATGCATTGGAGAGTATTCATAATATGAGAGAAGCATTTCCAGAGCTTTGGGATGCTGAGGAGAAGCACGAATTTGTGCACTACAACGCTGGAATTGAAACACCAGTAGAAGCTTAGCTTAGAAGTTTGGAATGTATATGAAAAATAACTGTAGTTGGAGATGGATCACACACACCATATGAATGTGTTTGTGGTTCATTTTTTTTCTGATGTGATGCATTGGATTACATGTTTGATCAGCTTTCTTTTAACCCCACATGCGTCAAAGTTAACCACATCATCATATATTTTAAAATATCAATCTTTGCAATGTGTTTATCGTGAATTTTTCTTTTTCCATTAATTTCTCATTTTTATTTCAAATCACAACTTATTTTATTATGGGAGTTAGGATATGTATATTTATAACAATATAAACTCGCGTCATCAAGTGATTAAAAACCAACATAATAGTATTACTTTCATATTAAACATTAAATAAATTTACTAAATGTCAAGAAATTTTGAGACCACAAATAAAATTAGCATTTAGTTTAACGAAAATTATTGATACTCATCATTTGTAATTTTTGGATTATGAAATTATGTAAAAAAAGTGTTGATATATCTTACTATATGTATACATATATTTTGAATCAAATATTTTTCTTGTAATATATAATGAACTGATATATAATTTTTTATTTGAAGTTGTCTCTAATTTCATAAGATTTATTTTTAGAAATTCAAAATTATTAGAATAAAACTTAGAAGTTATAATTGGTTAAAGATTTTCAATCTTTTTTATTATTATTTATATATATATATATATATATATATATATATATATATATATATATATATATATTGTAACAGTAGGGTAATTATTTTTTATTTGAGAAGCAGTATTTGCTTTTAATAAAATATTCTATTTCCTTCTATAATATTTACTTTTACTATGGAGATAACGGCAATTTCTTTTCAATTGAAACAAATATTTTCTTTTAGTCTTCGTTGCAAACATAATATAATTATAATATAAATTATTTGAACACCATTTCTTTTCTTTTATAATCTGTTATTATAAATTTAAAGATTATAAACAATCTTTTACATTCTACTCTATATAAATTAACATAAAAAATATATATAGGACACTACACTTAATAGTACCAAACAGCATTAACGAATCATAATGCTCCATCTCACATGAGTACCACATTATGTTTAGTACGAATACAAAAGCTACTTCATTTTTTGGAAACACAAATGATATATCCCCATAACTACAAACAGTACTTGATTTCATATGTTAAAGTTATATTTATTTGCCATGTAGTATGATCTTATCAGGTTAAATCATTTCGGTGTTATCGTAACGAAATTTAAGTATGTATTTTTTGATTTGATTTAATTGGATTTTTATTTTAAAAATTTTGTTGTAATTAGGTCCATTAACCGTACACTGTAATTGTTAATTATGTGTTAGATGTGAGCACCTGGTTTTTTTTATTTTTTCAATTTTTTATTTTTTTTTGTTTTAAAAAAATAAAATAAAAATTATAACGTGTCAATCTAATATTGTGTCACATCATCACATGGCAGAAACAGTGAAGTGGTAGTGATAATGCCAAGTGTTACTATTAGATATGAAAAGTCTTAATGTAATTCTTCTATTTGTTATTTTGTCTCAATTTGATCATAATTTTTTTAAGACTAAATCAATTTCAGTTCCTATACCAACTTTAATTTTTATATAAATTTTACAATGGTATTTTAATTATAATTGATATTTTTAACAAAATTAAATTTATTTAAATGTATATTTTGTATTGAATTTTATTTAAATGTCACAATGATATAAATGTTACAATGATATTTCTAACAAGATTAAGTTTTTATTTTACATTAAACTTTATTTAAATTTTGTTTTTAATATTTATTATCAATCATTTATAGACAAATGTTAGAGTTGATTTTAAAATAACAACTTCATAAATTGAATTGTAAAATTAAATAAATATATTTATTTAATATTGTTTTATAATTTATATTTGAGTTTATAATTTTTTATTTATTTTTAAATTCACTCTAACATTTATCTATCAATTATAGATATATAAATATTTAAAACAAAATTTAAATAAATTTTAATGCAAAATATACATTTAAATAAATTTAATTTTGTTAAAAATATCAATTATAATATCATTGTAAATGTATATAAAAATTAAATTTGGTATAGAGATAAAACTGATTTAGTTTTAAAAAATTTGGAACCAAATTAAGACAAAATAACAAATATAGATATTGCATTGAGACTTTTCACATCTAATCGTTACACATGGCACTACCGTTGCCATATCACATTGTCTATGTCACGTGTCACAATGTCAGATTGACATGTGTCAATTTTTTTAAAATTATAAAAAAATTAAAATTAAAATTAAAAAAAAAATGCATGCTAACATGTGACACATAGTTAACACCGTTAGAATACTACTAAAATATAATTACAACGAATTTTCTAAAATAAAAAACAATTGAGTCAAATAAAAAAAATACATACTCAAGATTTTGTTACAAAAAATAAAGATATCTAAAATGATTTAACCATGTTATTATTGTCCAACTAATAAGAATATGTGTTTCGATTCCAATTTTTTGATAGCCACTTAAACATGTGAATCCAATATGGTCTGTGTGAAAAGAGAGAAAAAAAAATCATTGAACTGAAAATGGTGCTGTTCATTGGTGAGGGCCATCAAATTGAGGAAGGACAGTGTAGAGGACGAGGATAATTATGACTTTGAGTAAAGCAACACATGCAATAGTACTGTTGTTGCAAACCGCAATCAATGAATGAATAAAGGACCACAAAGAGAATAGTTTTTTTCCCATAGTAGAAAATTCTATCCATTTGCCAGCTTCATGGAATTAAAAGCGTGCTTTTTTGAAATTGAGGGAATTTGATAATGGGTATGTCTTTGTCAGTTAACAGATGAAGATTTCACGTCTGAAATTCTCTTATGTCCACACAGATGGAGAATCATATCATATCCAACTAATCACCAATATAGCAGAAATTCTGCTAATGTTGTGACTTAATCTCAGATATCGATTAATAACAGTAAGCAGTGAAGATAAAAATAAACGCCAACTTTTCTATTCTCTATGCTGCTTTCTAAGCATACTGAGACTATTGTATTAATGTAGATATTGTTCATAAAGTGCACAGGTGACAGTGTATTTACACTATTCAAATTGAAATAGAATATGATCATGATACACTTTTATTCAAGGATAAATACACCCAAAAGTTGTGCTATTACACCTAAAACAACTTTTCATGACGATGAATGGGTTATGAGTTGGTCATTCCTCAAGCAGGAACCCAACAAGAAAGAGCAAAAAGAATACGCCCTTTCCATCCTTGCAAAACCCACTTCCCATCCTCATCAACTGTAAAATCTTTATGATATTCCTTCTTCACCATTTCCTTTACTCTGTTCACGAGCTCTGTGCTCAATGGAAGTTGCTTGAACCTTGCTCTCTGGTTCCTAACCTGCCATTGCTTGTAGGTCTCTGGCCTTTCAACCCTCTCTGCCCCCTCACATGCTATGACATTGATTGCGTCCCTTCCAAACAACCCTTTCTCAAACATAAGCCTAGATGGATCTTCCCGAGGCACATTAGCTTCAAACATATCAAACAATGCTGAGAAGTGGAACAGTGCTTCCCTGAACCTTGTCAAGAAGAATGGTGCATTGTAGGTGCCATTGCCAACCCCGTGCATGAAGATGGTTGGATTGATCCTCCTGATCAACCTCAGCACAGCATCTCTAGGACAGTCTGCAGTCACAGTTTCATCCGACAGGTTCTTCATTCTGTACAAACAGTTAACCACAGTTACTTCACTCCTATCAAGTTTGAGGTCCTCAAGTCTTATGGTTTCCCATTTCTGAGCAAGGCCATTGTACTCAAAAGGGACTCCAAATCTCTTGCAGTACTTCTCTAGGCGCCGCCCCGTCTCCTCTACCCTTTCTGCTGGCCTAAACCCTGACTGAGGAAAATCGATTCCTGTTATACGAAGCCTCGGAGGACCTCCTGCTCTCTGTGAAAGCCGTTGGATGAGGCAAGGCCACTGGAAGCCATAGCTAATCCCAAAGTCAATAATGTGAAGACTGCTTTCACTTTTTGTAAACTTAAGAATAGTGCGGTTAGCCATGAAATATGACATCCAGTGAAATGGTGATGATGTGACATACACTCTGTAAGCTTTTAACATATCTGCAGCAGATGCTGACTGAAACAGCATGAACTTTGGTGTCCCTGCAGCTAACCTTGTCTCCAGACCATCGGCAAAGTAGTGAGCCAAACGCTGAAGTCCATCGCCTGAAGGTGAAGAGTGCTGCCTAATCTGCTTGAGGATTTCATTTGCAGTCCTTGGGTCAAAGCTAGCCACGGCTTGTGCGCATTGAGTTAGCAAAGTCCATAAATCCACCGTTGTTCTTGCACTTTTTCCCTTGTTGGGACCTTTCTTCGAACGTGTTGTCTTCCCATTAGATCCTCCTGAATCAGCAAGCTGTGATGATGACGGTTCACGGTCAGATTTCAAAATGGCTGGACTCTTGCCATCACTGCAAAACAGCACTTCATCGAACATGCTACATGACTCCGAATCATCAGAATAGACAGCTGAAAGCTTATTGCTTCTCTCCTCTTCTTCATGTGAGACATCATCTTTCATGAGATGGCTCCTCTTCTCCCTTGATCCTTTGCCTGTCCTTGTCACACTCTCTTCAGTTACGCCCGCCTTGTTCTGCGACTGAATCAAATTCCAGGCTCCATTTGAAAAATGGAACTCAGCTTGTGCCCCTCTAATCAGATCAGGAGCAACATAAGCGTGTTCCTGAGAATTATGCAGCGATCTTTGTAGCAAATAAGAATCAAAATCACCAGCACCGTTAAACCTATCAGACTCGCATGAATTGTCAGTGGTATAACTGCTATAACTCTCAGAACTAGTGGTTCCACCAAAATTATCATCTGGGTCTGGGTTATCGTTAAATTGACGAGGTGATGATGGGTGACTATGAACCAAAGCATCATAGAATGATTTTTCAGCAGCCTGGAGTCTCAAACAATCGTGCAACATGCAGGGTTTGCGCTCCAAATCATCCTCTTCTTCCATGAGGATATCACTTATGTACCTGAGCATGGGATTGGAGAGCTTAGTACTCTCTGTGTGTTCTCCGTCAGAGCTTGTCCCAGAAGAGGGAGCATCATCGGCGGCAGACTCTGACGGGGAACGTGAATCATCCAACTTGAATTCACTTCCCCCGTTCTGATTCGTAAACACCGAGACAGGTGAATCATCCAACTTGAACTCACTTACCCTGTTCTGATTCGTAAACAACGAGACAGAACCGTTTTCAAATATGAATCCATTTGCCGAACCAGGAAAATTATCCAGAAGGGAATCCATGGAGAGCATGATGTTAGCCAGAATAGAATTCGAACAAAAAAAACTTTACTTTCCACAGAGATCTAGTTCCTACGGTGCTTTGCTATAGCAGACAAGAATCTTTGACTAAGCAGAATCTTCTACCACCCCAAAGACAAAACAATAACAGATCAAGCAAGCAACAATAATGAAGAAAAATTCAGAGATCTAACGAAAACTACAGTGACTCTAGTCCTATATTTTTGGAAATATAGATTATAACGCAGAAGAATGAAGGTATGAATGAATAAGAGACAGAGACAGAGAGAGAGCGAGAGAAGAGAAGAGAGAGAAAGAGAAACCTAGTTTTGTGAGGAGTTACCGAACCAAGACAATGCAACTAAGAGTGAGCAGAAGTAAAGCAGGGGAAAGGTACTGAATGGGAATACTAATATATACTAATTTACAACAACAAACCTTTGCTCTTTTCCTTTAAGGTTCTGAAGTTTCTAGGAAGGTGTACGTGTTTTTAAAAGGTGTGGGTCAGACACAATTTTTCACCACTACTTTCTTGTAATTATCGTGGGAATAAATTATCAATTTAAACTTATAAATAATAATAACCACTATTTATTGAAAATTTTATGTAATATTCAAATTGAAACATGAACATCAATTATTTTAATTGAATTAGCAAATTTATAATATCATCCCATTGTAGGAAATTTGTTTATTTTTGTAATTTCTTTAAAAAATGTATAATAAAATATTTTAACTTTTTGACCTTGTTAAATATTTTTCGTCAAAATTATCAAAATTAAAATATTGTTTTTTATTTTAATTTAAAAATATATTTGATTTTAACCATAATAATTAAAAAAATTAATTTTATATAAAAAAAGTAAATGTAATATTTTTAACTTCATTAGAAATTGAGTGAAGGAGATTCTCAAACACGGTTCTAAATGCAATCTTTAACAAGTTGTTTTTTCTTTTTTCCTTCTTTTAAATTAGTATTCATTAATCCATTTGAATATAATAATTATCATCAATTTGATCCTTGTTTTTTATATTCATCAATCAATCAATTTGGTTACCACATAAAATAGCTAATAATTATCAGAATAAAAATAAAGTAATAAACCTTGGCAACTACGACCAAAATATCTTATTAATTCATGTTTTAATGATCATATTTTACTTTTTATCAATATTTATTTATTAAAGCTATTTCTAAGTCTTTAAGACGAATTTTTTTTTTTCATTACTTTAACACTACAACACAAGTATTTAAGACGATATTTTTTTTCATTAAAATTGTAATAAATATACACGAAAACTGATTAAAAACGTATATCCTTTATTTAATAAATGCGGATAAACTTATTGTACGACCAAATAAAAGTCCAATGTCGGATTTTATAGAAAGAAAGAAAAGAAAATAAAATCACGTGTCGGTTTTGTTTTAGTTTATCTAGACAGAAGAAACATAAAATTCGAATAAATATGATTACCAATCAATTAGTTTTGTTCTAGAGAGGAAAAAATTTTAATTAATCAAACTAAATTAGTAAACTACCTTTTTAATCGTGTTATTAATATGAATTATTTATTATCATATATAATTATTAATATTGGTGAAAATGTTAACCATACATAATTTTGAAAATTTTTAATGTAATTATTTTATATTTAAAGTTTCAAATTTAATCCTAAACGATTATGTTAAACGTCACTATCTTAAAAAATTTTCTAGTTTGATTTTTAAATATATATTTATATCGTTAAAAATTACAAACGTATTATATTTATTTGTTCTCGTTTAATTAGTCTTTCTTTTATTTTATTTTTTTAAGTAACAAATCATAAAATACAAGTTAAAAAACATACTATAAATTGTATTGTTAATTATATATATATATAGAGAGATTGGGTATATATGTATGTAATATTTGATTTTGGAAAACCTTGATCGGATGGTTTCATCATAGTTTTCATGTGTGATGTATAGGAATATCCCTAAAGTGGTTAAGTAAGAACGGTAAACACAATTTTTAATAAAATTCTTATTAAAATTTGATAAAAATTTTATATTCAATTTAAAAACCGATTTTAACTTTAATTTATTAATAAATTTTATTATGATTTTTTTTAATTTATCAAACCAATCATCTTATTTATTAATTTTCACAAATTTTTTTTTTCACTCTCTTTTTTAATAAACAGCTTCACTTTCATTTGCTTTTTTTCTTCTTCTTCATATTCATTAATTTTTACTTTCAATTTCATCTCCATTCCAAACATAATCTAAGAAATATATATTGGCTTTATTATTATCTAGTTACATAGAAAAACTTCAAGTAAAACCGACATATGCATACATTTGACTTATGCATTTAACTTAATAACGAATATTTTATGTCATCCTAGCATTAGAAATATAAACCTACTACTAAAATTGAATAGATTTATGATAAGCTAATTGTCACTTTCTAATGAGAGTTATTTATTATAGATTTAATTAGTCATATGGTATACATTTTAGTTCAGATGTATCATTTTGGTACTCATATTTTAAAAATGTGTCAATTAAATCCTAATTTTTGAAAAAATGTTTTAATTAAATCCTTTTAAGACAAAAATTATTAAAGCCGTTAACTTAATTAATGATTTTTACTACTAAATTTTAATATAAATATCAATGTTTAATTTTGTAAGTTATTTTAAATATCAATACTGTTAATGGGATTAATAATTTTTTGCTGCAATGGAGTTAATTGAAACATCTTTTCAAAAGTTGAGATTCAATTAACACATTTTTTAAAACAGTATCAAACTGACACATTTAAACGAAAATGGACACCATCTGACTAATTAAACCTTTATTATAATTTTAGAATCTTATGAAAAACAAAGTACATATGATCAAGATATAATGTTTGAGTAAATCTGAGTTGATTCATGGAAAATATATATATAATTTAAAAGTATTATTTTTGAAAAGAATAGGGAGGATTATCTCAAAACAAGGAAGCAGTGAAAGAAGGTTCGTTAGTCAAATCAGAAGCTCACATGTTGAAAGGTATCCTTGACCAACAAGTTATTGACTAAAGCGTGTATTACTTAATTAAATACAATTTATTAATAAAATATTCGTTTTTCATGATGTCCAGACACATTTGACTTAGCGTCAACATCTTAAATCTAACTAGTGTCAATATATTATCACAAATTAAATCTTTATTAAATGGATTATCAAATATTAATGCATCTCTTTTCTACGTCACTATTTAATTCTTTCAAATATTTTTCCTTACCAATTACTTTTAGTTGTTGAAGGCTTCCCTTTAGAAAATTCTTCCACAACATTCTTTAAGCTTTTCGATATTAGATTTATCCAGATACATCCCCTAGACCCTAATAATTCATGTTTATATATAAATATATTATGTTCATGACTTTTTATTTTCTTTTGTTTGTCCTCCAAGTTGTGGATGCAATCACGTATCTAGACTCTGATTTTGTTCATTTTCAACTTCACAGAATCTGGGTGAGTGAATCTGTCTTGTGTTGTGTTTCGAAATGGAATATTCGATGAGAATTAAATAAAATAAAAATGGTGTGGTAAACGAGGAATGAATCAGATCGCAGATATGCTGTTTCCGAATTGGTGCTATCAATTATAAACTCAATCTCTGTACAAACAAAATCGAGAAGGATGAAAAAAATGTTGTCGGGAATTATTATTATTTAAGAAAAATAGTTGAAACAATATACGTTTATATATATTAAGAAAATGATGATATTTGAATGAATTTGAGTGAGAGAAAGAGAAAATTGTGTTCCAATCTAATGAGTGGCTAGCCGTCAGCACAGGAAAAAGGGAGAGACAATGGTGAGGCTTCTGTAGTCACCTTGGACTTCAAACAATTAAATGTTTGATTTTTAAGTGAAGCATTATAAAGAATTTGACTTCACTTACTCTTAAATAAATTTATATTAGTTCTAGATAAATTCTATTACAGCACTATTTTCAATTTTAAAAAATTAATACAATACAATGTTATGAATAAACTTATAAAATCATTTTTGATTAAAAACTTTTATAAATAAATTCGTAGCTTTTATTAAGTTAAATATAATTATAGTTTCTAAATTTAAACATAAAATTAAAATTTGTTTCAGTTCCTAATGGATATAACCATTTAGATTTAACGACCTTAAAATTTTGTTGATGTATTAAATGATATTTCGTAGTGTATCAAACAGATTAAATAGTTTAAATGAATTTAATATAGTTAGATTAGAATTATAGTATTTATTTACTTTTAAAGTTTGATCACTTAAGATAAAATGAATTCTAATTTTATATCAAAATTAAAAGAGTAAAAATATATTTAATTATTTTTTATTAATATGTTGTTTATTTTATTCATTTTTAACTAATATAGAATTTATGAAATTGCTTAAATTCTCAATAAGAGGGAGGGGTGTTATGTTTTAAATTGATAAATAAATTTGTGTTGTTTGTGATTGTAAACGTGAACTAAGTTTGAAATTTGAAAAGTAAAACTTTGTTTAGACAAGAGAATGAACTGGAAGACGTGGAAAATAATGAATTTAAGGAGAAAAGAATTAGAAAATGAGATTGTTTGGATAAAAAGATGAAAAGTTAAAAAATGAAAAGAAAAGAAAAAAAGTAAGTTTGTGAGTGTGATAACTAACAAAAATATTTTAATTAATAAAATTGTATAATTAAATTATTTAATATTTTAATATTATTACAATATAAAAATATATTAATAATATAGTTATTAAAAATTTATAGATATAATTTGGTTTATCCTATTATATAAAGTTTATAAATATAAATATTAATAAATCATATGAGTATAATTTTGGTAAATCGATTATACTTGTAAATATTTTATTAATATGTATATCTATGATTTATTATGTAAATTTTTTTATAGATTACACATTAGCTTCTTCTTTTTTTCGTAAATCCACTCTGTTTTTTTTTTTTTTTTTTTTAATTCTAATTTTTTTTTTTTTTTTTTTTTTTTTATGTAAAGCTAATTTACTTTTTTATGTTTTTCATAAAATTGTCGCATATTCGTTCGTTTATATTCTGTAGATACAAACAAACATAATGAATGATTGTTGGGCAGAGGAAAAGGAGGGCCACGTGTTAGACAAATACATGGGAAACCGACCATAGTACTTACAAAAAACAAACCATAGTTGTCTATCCTGTCTTAACTTTAGAAATTCACAAATCTAAAATTCAGAGCAAGTATAAGCGTGAACCACCGTCAAAGTGTTTTGTTCCTAAACCAAGATTTAGAAATTAAGCAAGTACAGTGAATTTTTGTTCTCTCTGTTTAGGTTTAATTACTTGGTATCCATTTTTACATAGGAGTATGAATTTGGTATTTGTCCTTAATAAAATGTTAATTCGTTTTAATTTTTGAAAATGGTTTCAATAAAGTTATTTAAAAAAAAATAAAAATTATGATATCTCATATGTCAACTTTTGACTTTTTGTTTTTTTATTTTACTTTTATTTATTTTTAAAACTTTTATGTCTCTAATGTAACACTTGTTAATTTTTGATTTCTTTTTAATTTTTTTAATTTTAATTTTTTAACAAAAAATTTAATATAAATATCAGTACTTAATTTTATAAAATATTTAATTTAATTAATTTTAATTTTATAAAAAATAAATTATAAAAATATATTTCAGTTATTACAAGGACAAAATTGAACTAAAAACATAAAAGTAGAGACTAAATTGAATAAAAAAGCATGTATGAGTACTAAATTGAAATCAAGACAAATGTCAAAATTAAAATTTTTGCAAAAAATAAAAATAAATTGGAGGTTGACATATGTTACATTAGGGACGTGACATATGGCAAAAAAAAGTTTTTGTAAAAAAAAATTAAAAAATTAAATAAAAAGAAAATCAAAAAAATCAAAAAAGTTAGAGGTTGACACGTGACATGTTAAAGACATTAATAACTTTTTCTTGAAAGGGACGTAATTAAATTAATTTTTAAAAGTTGGCACACAATTGATATTTTTTTAAGTACAGGTATCAAATTGAGATTCTCCTACCAAAATGAGTATCATACCATCCGAATAATTAAACAACCTTGTATCTAAGATTCATTGTGTACTTGAAAAGGTAGTTAGTGTGCATTCTCTAAAGTTAAGCATAATTGCATACTTAATCTAGTGCTAAGTTAAAATAACAAGCTTCCATCATTTAAGATCAAATATATTGAACATTATTTAGGCGAGAAATAGAGAAAGTAGCAATTCATTCAAGGTGACTTCAAGCATAATCAAACACAAGATTAAAATAGAAACAACTTATTAGAAGGTGTAGAAATATAAATATAAAGATACACATGATTGAATAATTCAACCAAAACAGATTTCATAGATTTAATTCAATGTGACTAATTCCTGTATTTGCTAATCAAAAAACATTTAAATTAAATAATATCATTGTCTATCTTTTGAAATTCAACATATTTCTATATTGAATTCGGTGTTAAAATACAAAAACAAGTTTTAGTCTCTCCAACCATGAAACTAGTTTTGGAAGAAAAAAAAATGTATAACAACAAAATAGGTGGAGGAAACAAACGTAACCATGAATAGAAATGAAGTCAAAAGAATAAAACTGAAATTGAGTATCAAATTTACAAGAACAAAAAACAAATCGAGAATATTCTTTAATATGAAACCTACTTTATGATGGATTTGATCAAGTTCTTACTAAGTCAAAAATTATAATTATTATAATACAATTCTTTTTATTTAAGAGTGTGATTTTATAAGTTAATTTATTTCAAGGCAGAATTCATATCACCTTCAACAAAATCAATATATGAGTTTTGCAATTTTAAATTACAATCTCTCTCTATCCTTTTACCCCTTGAATTTTCTTTCTTTTTTTATTCTCCATATTCCCACTTTTCTTTTGATAAAAAGACCTCTTCCAATTACACTATAGAAGCTACCCTCGTACACTGCACCATATTCCTCTTTGTGGAACCTTATCCCTTGAGTTCTCCTCAGCCATGGCGTCACTGCTCCTAGCATCACCTCCTCCACTTTTCACTCAATTTCACACTTCCACCTCTCACCTTTCCTTCTCTCACTCCCAAACTCTCTTCTCACCACTCTCCACTCCTTTCCCTTCCCTCTCAGCCTCTGCAACCTCCACACTCTCCCCAACCCCTTCTGGTACTTTCTGCAACACTAAATCCATTTTTTAACCACTTTTCTTTATTCTGGACGAATTCTAACTCCCCATTTCCCAATTTTATGTCTTTTGTTATCTCCCAGTGTACTGTGGCAGAGGGGACAGGAAAACTGCAAAGGGAAAGCGCTTCGCTCATTCGTTTGGGAATGTAAACTTCTGCTTCCATATTCTCTTTTTCAGTTTTAATGTTAAGCTTTTCGTGGTCCTAATATTGTAAATGGGATTGGGGGCTTATTATTTTAGGCGAGGCCAAAGGACAAGAAGAAGGGTAGAGGGCCACCGAGGATTTATGCTCCACCTGCACCTTCCAAGAAAGATAGGTTCGAAGATAATGAGGTGGTGAAGATTGAAATTGACGAGTCCCTCTTTTCTGGCTGATTTTACTTGTGAATTGCAATTTTTGTGTCTTTCATGGTTTAGTTGTTGATATATGATTCCATTGTGACTTACACAATTCGGATTTGGGTAATGTTACATCAGTTTTTGTATTCATATCCTTGACTGAAGTAACACTTTTGTTTCTCTCGTTTTTTAGAGTTTTGGACATACACAATTTATGAAGATTGTAATATCTGAAATACACGAGACTATTTACTTATATTGACTCACTGTGGATGACTAAACAAGATATACACAGTATTTTACAAAACAAAAATTCAGAATGACACTTTTTGGCTTTCACTTTGAATGAATGAGTGGAATGTCTATGAAGAATGAGAAGGTGAGTTTGCGTTACTATATATAGCAAAGTAACAGTAGCAACCATTATGGATTATATATACTGTCGTAGTATGTCAGCAATACAATATATTAAAAGTTCATTGAATGTTCAAAATGATCTTGTGTGTGAAGACTTATCGAACTATTTATTATTGGATCATTCATTAAAGTTTAATCTTTTTCTGAGATATATATGTCTCATGAAGAGAGTGACTTTTATAACTGGTATGCTTCCATCATGTGGCTCAAAGGAACCAATAGGTTATGAAAATATGTTCACTTTACAACTCTGAAATTACAGTAACCGGATATTATTAGCACTCCATCACTAATGGATCATATAGAATGCGGAATTAATGGCCAAATTTAAGACTAAGTTAAGGAAATGGTACCACAGATTTTGTTACTTCCACTTGTTGGGTGCTGGCATAAAGAGATGTTATTGAACCAGGTTCAGGACTTATAACTAGACAAAAAGGTAGGTTTCTAAGAATCAGCCATTGGCTTTTAAGATCCAAATATGTTCTATCTTGTTAACCATTGTTAGAAGTTCAAACTTAGCTAGCATTTATCAGCACTCGTATTCTTTTCTTTACCATTTATGTAACAACAATATGTACTAAATACTAAACTCTTTGATCGGTGGAACAAAATATGAAGCATTTTTAGAGCAAGGTTAGCTCAAGGGACAATTTTTCCTGCAAAAACATTTTACATAATTATTAATAAGGATGTGAAATACCTCAACATAATAATTGTAAGTATTCAAGTAAACATGGGAAATAGGCAAGCGCATATCCTACTCTATTATTCCTTCCTTATCATTATAGAATTAGCATTACATTCACTAGTCTCAATTATACCAGTAAATTGGTGACATGAATTTACCAAGTAACTTGTGCAAAGCTTGGTGCGATCTTCATCACAGCAATTTTTTATTTAACGAGCAAAATAAGCTTCAACATTGAACCATGCCTTTGCTTAAATATTTCAAATAACCATGATGTGTTAGCAGATACTAAGTCAAGCTTCAACATTGTCTAGTCTGAGTTCTAAACCAAGTGCAGAAGTGCAGTGGCATCTCATTATGTGGGCACCCAACAAGTGGAAGCATTAAAAATTCGGCCCTTCCAACCTTGAATCATCCAATTGTTATCTTCATTGAAGACAAAATCCCTGTGATATTCCTTTAACTTAGTCCTAAGTTTGGCCATCAATTCCTCCTTCAATGAGAGCTGCTTGAAACCAGCCCTTGTATTCCTAACTTGCCATTGTTTGTATGTCTCAGGTCTATGAACCCTGTCAGAACCTTCACATGCAATGACATTCATAGCCTCCCGACCCAAAAGCTCTCTCTCAATCGTCAACCTCCAATCGTTTTCACGAGGTATGACAGTGTCAAACAGATCATAAACCGCAGAAAAATGGAACAGTGCCTCCTTAAACCGTGTGGTAAAGAAAGGGGAACTGTATGATCCATTAATAATGATCTGAGTAAAGATATCCGGATTTATCTTCCTGATCAAATGAAGAACTGCATTTCTAGGACTGTTCACTTCAACAGTACTCTCATCCAGTAAATGTTCAAACCTCATGTGACAGTTGACAGCAACTATCTCATTGCTCTCAATTTTAAGGGCTTCCACCTGAATAGTTTCCCAGTTCCTTGATGCTATGGCATGGTATTCAAAGGGAACCTTGTAACGCTTACAATAGTTAGCAAGACGGTGACCCGTCTCCTCAATCCTTTCAGAGGGACGAAAACCTGGTTGGGGAAACTCTATCCCTGTGATCCTCAACTTGGGAGGACCACCCTCTCTATCTGATAAAAACTTTATAAGAATTGGCCACTGGAAACCATATAGGATGCCAAAATCAATAATATGGAGAGTTTCTGATTTTGCAGCTGCTTCCGTAATCATTTTGTTTGCAAAGAAATATGTAAACTTCTTGAAAGGGGTGGAAGATAGAAACACTTGATATGCCTTCAGGTACTCTGCAGCAGTAATCCTCTGAGAGTTCCGAAAAGAAAATAGTTCATGACCGCAAGAACCAGCCCCAACCAAGCGTGCATCAAGACCATTGGCGAAGTAGTGAGCTACCCTCTGTGATGCATCACCAAAGGGCGAAGAGTGTTGCCGAATTTGCTTTAGTAATTCGGTGGCAGCTCTATTGTCATTGGCATACACAGATTGTGCACACATCAGCAGAAGATTCCTCAAATCCACAGTTTCCTTCTTCGTCCCTTTTTTCTTTGATCGGCACTTTCCTCCATGTCGCTCCTCACCTTTCACTGCTCCACTCTGCAAGGAATCGTGTTCACTGCCCACGTTTTCCACACTTAGAAACACCCGATCTATGGCATCTGAAATGTCACTCTCATCAACAAGGCTAAGTGCCGATTGCTTACTACTTCTCCCTTCTTCTTCTGTGGTATCTCTCTCTTGACGCTCGTGATTCTTTCTACTCTTGGAATTAACTTCAAACGTTTCGATTTGTTCTTCACCGTTTAAATGGAGACCAGTTACAAGCTCAGGGCCAGAAGGAAGAAACTTGGTAGCTTCCTCTAATCCTCTCCTGAACTGGGAAATAGAATCAGCATCATTGAACATATTCTGTGCCAAGAGTTTGGCAATAGAAGAATCTAAATCTGAGAATCCATGACTAACAGACTGAAAAGTAGAAGCAGAAGCAGAAACAGAATCCGGGGAAGGGAAAATTTCATCTAAAAAACTGTTGTTATCAGTGGCGGTGGTTTCACCTTGGGGGCTGAGAAGAAGGGCGTGTTGATTAGGGGAAAGGTTACCCACTAGAGTATCATAGAAGGACTTCTCGGTAACCTGCAAGGTGAGTGAGTCGTAGAATGGATTCTGTAGCTGAACGTTCTCTTCCATGAGGATCTGGCTTATGAACTTGATGGTTTCTGAGAAGTCGTTGTCTTCAAGTGGAGGATCCATTCTAGCAAAACCAAGTGATTCTGAGAGGTGTGATATGTTCTCCTCTTCATCAAACAGGTCAACTCCGGGAAAGTTGGGCTCCATCGTTATGGCTTTTTGTAGTGTTCAGAAAGAGAAAGAAGAAAGAAAAATGGGGAATTCAGTCACAAAGCTGCAAACAGCAACGTATGCAGCAGCCCTTTGAAGTTTGACTATCATGGTCATGAACATGACCGCGAACCTTCCTATTTCGGAGGAGGATGGTGTTACTGTTGTCAAAAAACTCTATCTTCATGGGGTAGATTTTGTTGAAGGGCCAATCCTAGAAGCTGATGTACGACGCTAATCCTTGAAACTTATCTTCAATGGGAAACAATATATACTCTAACACGATACAGTTATAGCTGATAACACCACACCAGCTCATAAATCTGTTGCAGGTTTCACAATATTTCTTGGAATCAACATGTCTCACATACTGACACAAGTATGTGGTGAAGCCACTGATATGTAGCAGTTTTGGCTCTTTATCTTGAAGACATGTGCTATCAGAACAACATAACTTTTTGTTAGGTTTATAAAGAGGGTATTATCGGGGAAATATAACACCAATGAGACTTAAATACAATCGCATAAGATATTGACATCACTCTCAACCCACAGTCTTAAGACAATGAATTTATAAGTCTTTATTTTTATTCAATACTATAGTTTCTCATTTCTAACCAATGTGTTACTTAAACTATTCCTAACACTTATATTCATTTGATAATGCATATACAACTTTATAACATTGCAGGAAAACAGATTCACACACTCCTTTTACAAGTAAATCTATTATGTGCACAGACAAACAAACATATTGAATATGTTTGGCATTAGATTATAGTATATTCTCAAATCAAATTATGTGCACAAACAAAATATATATATATATATATATATATATATATATATATATATATATATATATATATATATATATATATTATGGGGTGAGTTTACGTGTAAGGAAATTGCGAAAATGACATATAAGTGA
>Ga0214543_1000038_pt1 | contig 182106 bp, 174 predicted proteins | sample CNSS2metaG_FD_160094 | JGI IMG/M metagenome (GOLD analysis project Ga0214543, IMG submission 160094) | Root nodule microbial communities from cowpea collected in UCLA plant growth center, Los Angeles, California, USA - CNSS2 | ecosystem: Host-associated > Plants > Roots > Nodule | place: USA... | reverse complement strand
GACGGCGGCAGCGGTGGCGACGGTGGCGACGGTGGCGGCAGCGGTGGCGACGGTGACGGCTAACGCAAAGGCGGCGGTAAGTAAGCAACAATGGCCGCCGCAGTGGCAACGGCCATTGAACCTGGCAACTCCAAGAAGAGTGACAGCGACAGTTGAGGGCCGCGTCGGCGTGATCGGTCCCGGTGGGCGGCACTAGGAAAGCGGCAGCTTTCCTGTGCATTCTGCTCCAGGGCGGCGCTCGGGCTAGAGGTCGGCCGAGACTGGGAAAGTGATAAGCCAGGGCGCTTACCCAGCAACATCAACGGCAATTCTTGAAGGGCGGCTCCTGCAGGCCGCCCTTCCTTCTTGGACCCCCCACAGAGGCGGGTCAGTGCGACAACCTTTCAGAAACTCCTCGCCCCGATAATGCCCTCGCAATCGAGGACCGAATCGCATGGCCAAGGGAACTTCCAGGAGACGCAAGCGCAGCACCAGCCGGAAGGGCAGCCGGGGCGGCATGGCGCCTTGGTATCTCGCGGCAATCGTGATCGTCGGCGGGATCGTCGCCTATGATCACCGGGAGAAACTCGGGGACCTGTCTGCCGGGCGGGAAATCGCGGCGCTGCTTGCCGAGCCGGCACGGACGCCGAAAGCCGCAGCTACGCCCGCAAGACCGAAGGAACAGACCGGGTCGATCGTCAGGAAACCGGCATTGGCTGTGCCCTCGCCCATCGAACGGCCGATGGAACAGGTGCCGGAGTCCACCGCTCCGCGCCCGGTCGATAACGGCACATTCTATTTCTGCGGCATCCGCCACGACAACTGCGTCATCGATGGGGACACCTTCCTCTTCAATGGCGAAAGGATCCTGATTGCCGATATCGACGCGCCCGAGACGAAGCTGGCGAAGTGCGACGAGGAGCGCTCGCGTGGCTCCCATGCCAAGGCACGCCTTCGCGAACTCCTGAACGCCGGCAAATTCACGCTGGTCGCATCGCAGGGGAAGATCGGCGCCGACGAAGCCGGCAAGCCGCGACTGGTGGTGAGAGACGGCAAGTCGCTGGGCGACACCCTGATCTCGGAGGGCCTCGTCAGAAGAAGGACCGGCAGCCGTCTCTCCTGGTGCGGCCAATCCGGGGGCCGCGCTTCCGGCTGAGCCACCCACCTTGGGTATCCACTACAGCGCCGCGCGTCTTATCAGACGCGCAAAGGTCGCTGTAGCACTTTGAATTGCTGCATGTCTCCTTAAATCGAGGTCGATTTAAGGAGACATGCAGCAGAACAAGTTCTGTGCGGACGGAAAGACTTTCTTTTCCTTGATTCCGCTTCAGCCATAGCGTTCGTGGTCGGCAAGCACTTCGTCGATGACGCGCCGCGATTTTTCGACCTCGAGCCGATCGGTTCCCGGCATCCCGGCAGCAACGATCAGTGCCTTCCACAATGTCCATCCGCGGCCGCGCGCCCAGGTATCCCTGTCGAGCGGAAGGGCCGCGCGAAATGCCTCACGGCTTTCTCCCCTGAACATCGTCCAGGCAATCGATAGGTCGCACGCGGGATCGCCGACACCGGACGTGCCGAAGTCGATGACCGCACTCAAGCGACCGTTGTCAACGAGGAGATTGCCGGAGGCGACATCGCCGTGGAACCAGACGGGCGCACCCGTCCATGTGGTCCCAAGGGCCGCGTCCCATACAGCCCGCGCCGCCGAGGCGTCGATCTCACCCTCGAGCGCTTCGAGTGCCCAGCGGGTCTCATGGTCGTAGACCGTCAACGGTCCTCCGCGAAAGAAGTTGTGCTGCCCCGGCGGCGGCCCGCCTTCTGCATCGATCCGCTGCAAAGCCGCCAGGAACTCGGCGAGCGTCGTTGCGAAGGCGCTCAAGTCGGCGATACGGGCATGCGTCGCGATCTCGCCCGCTCGCCACTGATAGACGGACCAATGCCACGGATAGCCCTGGTCCGGTCGGCCCATCGCCAGAGGGACAGGAATGGCCAACGGCAGAAGCGGTGCCAATTGCGGCAGCCAGCGTTGTTCCTTTTCCACCTGAAAGGCGTAGGAGGCAGCACTCGGCAGCCGCACGGTCATCTCGTCCCCGAGGTGAAAGGTCCTGTTGTCCCAGCCGCCGTGCCTGACCGGCATCACCGGCAAGTCCGCCCACTGCGGAAATTGTGCCGCTATGAGGCGCTTGACGAGAGATACGTCGATATGGGGCACGTCGGGGGAGATCGAGGACATTCGAATAGCAACTTACCTTGTGAAGCATCCCGAGTTTGCCCGGAGCCGGCGAGTCCCGCAACCCGTTCGATCAGCCCGTCTCGCGCAAGGTCTCCTTCTGGGTGATCAGCCGGGCGCTGTGCTGGCCACTCAGATAGGTCCAGAGCCAACTCCAGGCGACGGCGAAGCGGCTGCGGGTGCCGATGAGGAAGTAGATATGGGCGATGCCCCAGATCCACCAGGCGAGCGCGCCCTTGAGTTTGATCCTGCCGAAATCGATGATCGCAGCGCGCTTGCCGATAGTGGCAAGGCTTCCCTGGTGGCGGTAGCGGAACACGTCGGGGACGGATTTGCCTTCCAGCCTGGCGCGAATGACCCGCGCCACGAAGGCGCCCTGCTGCTTGGCCGCCGGCGCAATCCCCGGCACCGGCTTGCCGTCTTCCTGTTTGACGGAAGCGGTGTCGCCTATGACGAAAACGTCCGGATGTCCGGGTGCCGTCAGGTCCTCAGCCACGAGCGCGCGCCCGGCGCGGTCGGCCTCGATCCCGAGCCATTTGGCAGCGGGCGAAGCCTGGACACCGGCTGCCCAGACGAGCGTACGACTCGGCACGAAACGGTCGCCGATCTTCACGCCGGCGTCGGTGCAGTCGGTGACCGGCGTTCCCGTGTGCACCTCAACTCCAAGCTTCTCCAGTGCCTTACGCGCATAGGCGGAAAGATCCTCGCTGAAGGCAGGGAGAATACGCGGCCCCGCCTCGACGAGCACCACCCGCGCCCGACGCGTGTCGATCCGGCGGAACTCGCCGGGAAGCGTTTTATGCGCCATCTCGGCAATGATACCGGCAAGCTCCACCCCGGTCGGACCTGCGCCGATCACCGTGAAGGTCAGGAGCGCGTCGCGCCTTGCCGAATCGTCCTCCACCTCCGCCTGCTCGAAGGCAAGGAGCACGCGGCGGCGAATGGTCGTCGCATCCTCCAGCGTCTTCAGCCCCGGAGCGACCGCCGCCCATTCGTCATGGCCGAAATAGGCGTGCGTTGCCCCGGTTGCCAGCACCAGCGTGTCGTAGGAAGCCGATTGCCCGTTCGCCAGCGACACGGTCTTGATGGCCGTATCGACGGCCGTAACCTCGCCGAGCACCGTCGTCACTTCCGGCCGGTCGCGATAAAGATGGCGGATCGGCCAGGCAATCTCCGATGTCGCGAGCACCGTGGTTGCGACCTGATAGAGCAGCGGCTGGAAAAGATGGTGATTGCGTCGGTCGATCAAGGTGACTCGAACCGTTGCACCCTTGAGATCGTTAACAAGCTGCAGCCCGCCGAAGCCGCCACCGACCACGACGACGTGGTGTTTTTCGTGCATCGCCTTCCGCCCTGTTGGAACCAGTCTGCAGATTGTTCAACTTCGCGCACCGGCGGGCAACCCTCTGCCGGACATGGCTGCATTGCGCTACGCATAGAGCGCCGCCGCATCCTAATCGGCGTAGCCGACCGGCACGGCCGTACCGCTTTTCAGTATCTCCATCGAGATCGAGGCCGAAACGTCGAAGAGTTCGACCTTGCGCACGATTTGTTTGTAGACAACGTCATAATGCTCGACACGCGGCAGAACAACCTTAACGATGTAATCATAATTGCCGGTCAGCCGGTGCGCCTCCACGATCTCGGGGATATCGACGATCGCGCGCCGGAACTTCTCGATCCACTCATCGGAGTGATGTGCGGTCTTGATGAGTGCAAAAACTGTCGTTGGCACGCCCATTTTCTGGCGATCGAGCACGACGATGCGCCGAGCGACGTAGCCTGCCTCCTCCAGCCGCTGAATGCGTCGGGAGCAGGCGGAAAGTGAAAGATTTACCCGCTCCGCGAGATCACCCATCGCGACGCTTGCATCCTCCTGAAGGAGTGAGAGAAGCTTTCGGTCCCTTTCATCCAGCACGCCCTTGGCTCCCCACTAACCGTAGTAGTGACGCCTATATTTTGCACGAAGTCGACAACATGCGCAAATACTTCGCGAGCTTTGCCGGCCACCTATTCATCAAAGCAAACAAATCCGGCTCGGGCCGCGCCATAATCCGACCGATGGAACGGAATCGGAAGTGGCAACGCGCACTTCCACGTTCGGTTCCAATGATCCGTAAAACAAGGGAACCAGACGATGGAAATGCGCAAGATCGGTCTCGTTGGCGGCATGAGCTTCGAAAGCTCCGCGGTCTATTACCGGATGATCAATGAAGCCGTGCGCGAGCGCCTCGGCGGGCTGCGTTCGGCGGAGGTGCTTCTGCATTCGGTCGACTTCCAGAGGATCGTGGACCTGCAGAAGGCCGGCCGCTGGGACGACGCCGCCCAGCGCCTTTCCAATGTAGCGCGCGGGCTGGTTGCCGGCGGTGCCGATTGCGTTCTGATCTGCACCAACACCATGCACCTCATCGCCGACCAGGTACAGGCCTCGGTGGACGTTCCGCTGATCAATATCATCGACGAGACGGCGCGGCGCCTCAGGGCGGAGGGCCGTCGTCGGCCGCTGCTGCTTGCCACCCGCTACACGATGGAGCACGGCTTCTACGCGGAGAGGATGAGAGCGCACGGGATCGACCTAGCGGTGCCGGATGCCGAAGATCGCATGCTGACGCACAACGTCATCTTCGACGAGCTCTGCGCCGGAAAGGTGCTGGATTCTTCGCGCACCGCGCTGATCGCGCTGATCGAAAAGGCCAAGGCCGAGGGCGCCGATGCCGTCATCCTCGGCTGCACCGAGATCTGCCTGATCCTCGACCCGGCCAAGCTGCCGCTGCCGGGCTTCGATTCCACCGCCATCCATGCCGAAGCAGCGGTCGATTTCGCACTTGGGTGCGAAATGGTCAGCAGCGCGGCATAATGGGTTCAAACGCCGTCGGGCGGCGCGAAGAAGCAGTTCATGTGGTGCTCGGTCGGGTGGAGACAGATGTGATAGTCGCTGTCTCCGGACGGAATCTCGTCGCCGTATGGAATCTTAAATCTATGTTCCCTCGTTACCAGATGGTGGTCCCCAGGCCGCAGGGTGATCGAAAACCCGCGCTGCCCTTTCGACACACTTGCATCCGGAATTCGCTCACAATCGCCGCCTAGCTCGCTGCCCCTGCAGCACGCCGGGGGGATAGGCCCAGCCGGTCACCATGGTGTGGGCATCGGCAGTGAGACTGGCGAGAACCGCAGCAGCGAACGCGAACTCTCTGACCATCGCGCGATTCCGATCAGTAAACGATCGTCATCATCCCTGCGGATTTTACACCTGCCCGGCCGAACTGGCACGAAAAACCTGAGGCACCCGGATGCGCCCTGCGCGCAGTCACCCGGTCGCATCAAATTCCGCCCGTGCTTTGCGGATCGCCTCATGGTTCTCGAGCGACCAATCGACAAATGGCTTGAGAATGGCGAGAAACGAGCGACCGAGGTCCGTCAGGCCGTATTCCACGCTCGGCGGCTGCGTCGGGTAGACGGTACGGTTCAAATAGCCGTCGCGCTGAAGATCACGCAACGTCTGGGTCAGCATCCGCTGGGAAATGTCAGGGATCAGCCGCCTGAGCTGCGAGAAGCGCAAAGGTCCGTCGGCAAGCGAGAGTATCATCAGCGAATTCCACTTGCCGCCGATGTTGTCCATCACATCGCGCACGGGACAGTTGTCGACACCCATCGGCACGCCGCAGACGATTGCCACCCGCTTACCCTTCACCTCGCCCGTCGCCCGGTTCATGGCGGTACCCTTTCCGTAACCACAGCAGAAAAAACTGCCTCCTTTACAGCTCTTAGCAGATTACGAGATAAGAGCAACTCTCAAAACGAGACCAGCACTCAGCAGGAGCCAAATTGGCGAGGCTGGAAGGAAACGAAAGGAAACCTATGTCCGAAAAATTGCTCGTGACCGGTGCCGCAGGCCAACTGGGCCGACTGGTGCTCGATCAGCTTCTTGCGTCCGGCAAAACGCGACCGGCCGATATCATCGCCACCAGCCGCGACACCGCCAAGCTCGCCGACTATGCCGCCAAGGGCGTCGAGACCCGCGCCGCCGATTTCGATGACCCGGCCTCGCTCGAGAAGGCCTTCGTCGGTGCCGATCGTATCCTCATCATCTCGACCAATGTGCTCGATCAGCCCGGAAAGCGGCTGAAGCAGCATCTTGCAGCCGTGGATGCCGCCAAGAAGGCCGGTGCCAAGCACATCCTCTACACCTCCATGCCCAACCCGGAGAGCTCGGTCATTCCGTTCGCCTCCGATCATCTCGGCACCGAAAACGCGATAAAGGCGACCGGTATTCCCTACACGATCCTGCGCAATGCCTGGTACATGGAGAACCTTTTCCTGTCCCTGCCTCACGCGCTTCAAAGCGCACAATGGTTTTCGTCCGCCGGCAACGGCCGCATTTCGCACATCGCCCGCAGCGATATCGCTGCCGCTACCGCAGCGGCGCTGGAGTCTGGTTCGACGGAAAGCCGTACCTATACGCTGACCGGCCCTGCGGCTCTCACCACGAACGAAATTGCATCCCTCGCCGCCAGGGCCACAGGTAAGAAGCTGGACGTCGTGCACATTTCCGACGAGGCGCTCGCAGGCGGTCTCAAGGCGGCCGGTCTGCCGGACTTCTTCGTTCCGATCCTCGTCTCCTTCGATGCCAACACCCGCGCAGGCCACTTCGACGTCGTGACCGACGATGCCGCCGCCCTCACCGGCAAAAGCCCGATCGAACTCGTCGCCTTCCTCAAGGCGAACAAGTCGGCTCTCGCTGGCTGAGCAAACAAGAATGACGACAGGGCCCGACGGCGGATGCCGGGCCCTGTCGTTGCGGGGCCCCGGCGCATCGGCAACTTCTCCGGGAAGCCCACATGTCCGCCACCCTTTCGCCTCAGCGCATTGCTATCGTGAGATCGGCTGAGTAGGAGGGACATGCGTTAGGAGGGACTGGCGATGACGGCGCCGATCGACTTCTGGTTCTCGATAGGAAGCCCCTACACCTTTCTGGCGGTCATGCGGTTACCCGGGATCGCCGAGAAGGCAGGTGTCGAGGTTCGCTGGAGGCCCTTCAACGCTCACGCCCTGCAAATCGAGGCGAACGACGTGCCTTTTGCCGACAAGCCTCTCAAAGCCGACTATATGTGGCGTGATATCGAACGCCGGGCCGCGAAATTCGGCCTGCCCGTGAGGCTACCGATCCCCTACCCGCTTCCCGAAATGGAACAGGCGAACCGTGTCGCAGTGCTCGCCGCCGGCGAAGGCTGGTGCCCAGCCTATGCGATCGCTACCTACCGGCGCTGGTTTGCCGACCGCGAGCCCTCCGGCAGCGAGCCGAACCTCTCGGAGAGTATAAAGGAGGCAGGGCAAGATCCCGCCCGTGTGCTGGAGCAGGCAAACTCCGGCGCCGCAGCCCGGGCGCTTGAAGCCGCGACCGGCGAAGCGAAGGAGATCGGCATCTTCGGCTCACCCTCCTTCGTCGCCGATGGCGAATTGTTCTGGGGTCCCGATCGTTTGGAAGACGCCATCGAATGGCAGCATAATCTGGACCAGGGCAACCCGGGGTGAAACCTTGCTTTGTCGCCACCTATCGGGTGGCATATTAAGTTTCCCTCACATTTGTCGTCGGCCCGCGCCAGTGGCGAGCCACCAATCCGCAGACAGCCTTCCCGCACCCCAGGTCATGACGCCGAGCGCCATCGCCGCCCAGGTCAGATGAAGCGGCCATCCATCCGGTACCGTCAACTGGATGGCGATTGTCATCACCAAAAGCCCGAACGCGACGAGACGCGTCGCCAATCCCAGGACCAGCAAAGCAGACAAGAGAACCTCGGCGCAGGCGACCACGAAGGCGGTCACCGCCGGTGCCGGGAAAGGATAGGGCCCGCCCGGCAGATGCAATTGGAATTCCGATGTGAAGAGGAGGACGGCAACGTCGTTCAACTGCAAAAAGCCATCCCATTTGCTCATGCCCGAACGCCAGAAGGGTACGGCCAGCCCCAGCCGCAAGGCGAGTTGAGTAAGCGACGCCGGTGCCACGGCGGCAACCAGGCCGTCGATCCAACCGAGCCAGCCTTCCCTTCCCCTGCTCTCGCGTTTGTCGAAAAATTTTCGTACCGGAATCACCTTCTCATCCTCCATGGCGGATCGCGGCAAAGGCGCCAGCCTCAAGCATGACGGCAACGGCAGCCGCGAGATCGAATTCCGGGCAGCACGTTTTCCCTGTCACCGCGGCGTTTCCGAATGGCTCGCCTCCAAGCAGACTGCTCAGGAAGACGTCAGACCCCGGCTGAAGGGAGCGAACCTCCACTTCGAGCGCCGCCCGTGTGATCAGCGCGCTTTCCGCTGCCGCGACCTCGATGCGGCCGACCGGACCATCGCCGCGGTTCGCCGAAAAGACAGTCACGGCCGGATAGGCGGAGCGGATGATGCGGGTCGCCGGGTGCGGTTCGAATATGATGCCGGCGAGGTCCGCGGGTCGAACCGACGCCAGCGCGTGCGGTGGCAAGACGGGTGCGTCCGCCGCATGATAGGCGTCGAGCCAGGCGCGCTCGATGCGTGCGACGTCGGCTAGCCAGGGCATGGACTGAGCATATTCATACCGCTCGATGAAATCGGGAAAATCCCGGCCGTATTCGAAGAGGAGCGGCGACGTGGGTGGTGTCTCGCGGATGTGAAACCGGGCCATGGCCCGAAAGAATGCTTCGCCCGTGATGCGCATCGTCGCCGGAAATGCGGCGGCGAGCGCCTCGATCAGGCTGACGGTCACGTTGTTGCGATAGACATTGAAGCGCTTGTCAGCCGCCTTGCCGTTTGGGCCGGCAACGAGCGCCGGGGTCGGGCGGCCGGGGTCAAGCAGTGCGGGCACGAAGCGCTCCGGATAGCCCGGCCGCTCGGCGGCTTCTGACGGACGTCCCTTAGCCGCATGCATGCAACTTCTCCTGTCGGGGGACCGCCGCATGCCGATCCAGGATCGTTTGGGCTGCCCTTGCTTCGCGCTTCAGGACTGACCACTCCGGAATGGCACTGTCCCATTCGATCAGCGTCGGGACCGGGCCGCGCCAGCCGATCACGATGTCGAAGAGCTTCCACACCGCGTCTGCGACCGGTCCGTCATGACTGTCGATCAGCAGGAGGTCGCCTTCATCGTCCTCCTGCTCGGCATGGCCGGCCAGATGGATCTCGGCGACCCGACCGAGCGGGTAGTCCGACAGGTAGTCGAGCGCGGAAAAGCCCTGATTGGTCGCCGAGACGAAGACATTGTTGATGTCGAGCAACAGACCGCATCCCGTGCGTTTCACGATCTCCCGGATGAATGCGGTCTCACTCATCGTCGACTCTTTGAAAACCACATAGGTCGAGGGGTTTTCCAACAGGAGCGGCCGACCGATCGCCTCCTGCACCTCATCGATATGCTCGGCGACGCGCCTGAGGCTTGCCTCCGTATAGGGCAACGGCAGGAGGTCGTTGTAGTAGGTCGTGTCGTGCGTCGACCACGCCAGGTGTTCAGAGACGAGCGCCGGCTCGTATCGCTGGACGAGTGCCGCGAAACGGCCGAGATGGTCCTTGTCCAAGGGCTGCGGCCCGCCGATCGACATGCACACGCCATGGAGCGAGACCGGGTAGTCCTCGCGTATTCGCGTGAGTGCTGCGTGCGCCGGCCCGCCTGCCCCCATATAGTTCTCTGCGTGAACTTCGAAGAAACCGCCACGCCGCTCTTCGTCGGCTAGGATGGACGGCAGATGCTGGTGTTTGAAACTGGTACCCGCCAGCCCATCGATCGGATGCGCCGGAAAGCGGAGAGTTCCCTGCTGAGCGCGATCCGTGTGACTTGCCACTTCCGGCATTGTCGCCTCCACTTTCCGGTGCTTGATATCGGCTTAAGAGGGAATGTCCCGCGACAGCGGTTCCGGCGAGCCCTTTCGGCCGCCCGGGAGTTCCATGGTCGTGCAGGTGCCGCCGTCTACGAATTTCCAGGCATTGCCCTGGTAATCGACAGTCGATGTGGCCTGGCAGGTCGTGCCTGGGCCGGCAGCGCAATCATTCTGCCCCTTGAGCGCGACGCCGTAGCACTTCTCCTTGCCGGCATCCATCGCGGCTTTGACCTCGGCCTCTGAGAGCGGCGCGGCGATCGCGAGCGACGACATCGCGGTTGCCACAGCGCTGGCAAGCATGGCCGCGCTTATCGAGCTTCTGGTAGACATGATCTTCTTCTCCGTTGTTGCTGGGTGCGCCTTCCCTTCGGCACACAGAGCGTCCTTCGTCGTCAGCGGGAGAGATGTTACATTTGGCGGCTACACGCTTTCGTGAGCCGGGCGTGCTCTGAATTCACGGTGATTTTGGATTGACTCGGGAAGGACGAACGCTTCCGGTTCCATGAACCACCGCGGCGGAAACAATTGCTCCGCGAGCATGTAACAAGTGGTGCAAACCGGCGAATTGGGAGGAAGAACAAGTGAACGGTGCGGATGACGGCGATCTTGCCGGTCTCTTTCGCACGTCGCTTGGCGGCGATGAGAAAGCTTACGGCGAGTTCCTCAAGGAAGCCGCCGCGCTCGTCCGTGTTTGGGCACGCCGGAGAGCAGCGCATTCCGGCCTCGATCCGGAAGATATCGTCCAGGAAACGCTGCTCGCGGTCCACGTGAAGCGCCATACCTGGCGGAATGACGGTCCGGTCAAGCCTTGGCTTTATGCGATCGCGAGGCACAAGCTTGTCGATGCGTTGCGGCGGCGCGGCCGCCACGCTCGTGTGGGACTCGGCGAGGTCGAAGAGGAGCTCGCGAGCGAAGAGGCGGAGACCGCGAGAGACTGGGAGATCGGCCGCGCACTCGAAGTGCTGACGCCGGGCCAGCGTTCGGTCGTGACGGCGATATCGGTGGAAGGACGCACGATAGCGGAGGCCGCGAGAAGCCTGCACATGAACGAGACCGCAGTTCGCGTCGCGCTCCACCGCGGCCTTGCTGCCATCGCCAAGCGATTTGGACGGGAATGACATGGAAACGCACGAACTCATTAAGGCACTCGCGGCAGACACGAAGCGAAGCGGCATGCCGATGGCTTTTGCCTGGTCGGGTGCCGCCATCCTTGCAGTCGCCGTTGCTGCGGGCGTCTTTCTGGCGCTTCTCGGTCCGAGGTCCGACGTCGCAAACGCGATGCAGACGTTGCGCTTCCTCTACAAGTTCTTGGTTACGATTGCGCTTGCGCTCAGCGCCTTAGGAGTTCTGCGCGTGCTATCACGCCCGGACGCCGAGCCGCGCACGTTGCTGCCCTATCTTGCCATCGCACCGGCGCTGCTGTTCGCGGGTGTCCTCGCGGAGCTTTTCGCTGTGCCCACCAGCACATGGCCTGAGCGCCTCGTCGGAAGCAATGGCCTCGTGTGCCTGACCTTCATTCCGCTGATCGGCCTCGGTCCGCTGGCGTTGTTGTTGCTGGCGCTGCGGCATGGAGCTCCGTCCCATCCCACACTTGCAGGGGCGGTTGCTGGGCTTGCTGCTGGGGGCGTTGCAGCAACCTTCTATGCCGCCCATTGCACCGACGACTCGCCGCTCTTCGTGGCTACCTGGTACACGGCGGCAATCGCCATTCTGGTGTTCCTCGGCTGGGTCGGCGCGCGCCGCTTCGTCCGCTGGTAGCGGCTAGCGCGGGATGAGGAAAAGTGTGCGCGGTTTTCCGCCCCGCGCCGACCATTAGAATCGATCACGTTCATGATTTAGGTCGATCCGCCCTAAAATCATCGTGATCTACAGCGCCGCGCGTCTGATCAGACGCGCAAAGGTCGCTGTAGCACTTTGAATCGCTGCATGTCTTTGTGCTTAAATCGAGGTCGATTTAAGGAGACATGCAGTAGGCGGCGCGGAACGAATTCATCGGCTGTGTCGCGCCTCCTGAACCGGCGGACATGGCTCAGAACCGTAGGAGCAGAACACGCAGCAATCGCCTTCCTTCGGCTTGATGATCGCGCCGCATCCCTTGCATTCGTAGACACGAAGACAGGCATCGATTGGCATCGTTTCGACCGCCTGGTAGCGACAGTTGGGGCAAGTCAGCACTGATAGAAGGTGAACCATACGGCGCATTCTCCTGCAGCTTTCATCCGCCCGCCGCATGACTTTACCTCACATCACCGCGCCGTGCCCACCTTCCGCGGGCGAGGCACGGCGCCCTGCGAACAACCTGCCCTCCTCGGCCTTGCAAAAAATCACGGCCGCCGCGCCCTATCGTCTGCTCGTCACACCGTCTCACCGCAGGCGCGGCGGAAGCGACGCACGGTTTCAGCCATGCCATATTCGAGCGCATCCGCCGTCAGGCCGTGGCCGATCGAGACCTCGGCGAGAGCGGGAATGTGTTTCACGAGCAGGGGCAGGTTGGCGACCGTCAGGTCGTGACCGGCATTGACGGCGAGGCCGAGGCCGACTGCGATCTCCGCCGTGCGGCCCAATTCCCCGGCGATCCGCTCGGCCTTCTCCTCGTCGTCGTAGCAGCCGCCATAGGGCCCGGTATAGAGCTCGATGCGGTCGGCCCCGGTCTCCCTGGCGATTTGCAGCGCCTCCGCGTCGGGGACGCCATCGGCAAAGAGCGAGACGCGGAAGCCTTTTTTCTTGAGCCGTCCGACTACGTGGCCGAGCAGATTATGGTTCTTGCGGAAGTCCCAACCGTGATCGGAGGTCGCCTGCGCCGGATCGTCGGGAACAAGCGTCACCTGCTCCGGTTCGTGCCGCTCGACGAGCTCCAGGAACATTTCGTTCGGAAAGCCTTCCATGTTGAATTCCGCTTGCGGAAACTCGTCATCGATCAGGTCGCGGATCGGCTGGAGATCGGAAAAGCGGATATGCCGCTGGTCGGGACGTGGGTGCACGGTCAGTCCGCTTGCTCCCGCCTCGAGCGCGATGCGGCCAAGACCGGTGACGGATGGCCAGGGAAGATCGCGCCGGTTGCGCAACATCGCGATAGCATTGAGATTCACGGACAGTTTTGCGGGCATATCGGAACTTTCGAACGAGCACCCCGGCCGCAGCCGGGAGCGCATGAGTGACGAATGCCGCTGTTCTACCGCAGATTTTGCGAAACCGGAATCGCCCGCTGCCTCCCTCCGCGCGCCGCGCGCACATTTTTGACAATGGTCAAGTAGGTTGATATCAACGTTAAATTCAGAGGAGAAACCGCAACCACATCGCAGACTGAGGAGAGCGATCATGACGAATGAGACCCCAATCATCCCCGCAAAGGAACTGGCGGCGCGCAATCGCGCTCATTTCCCGAACGAAAGTGTCGAATATCGGCACGCACGCGATGCGCTTCTGGCCGAGGAGATCGAGCTCAGGCGGCACATCGAGCGGGTGGCCGAGATGCGTCGGCGGCTGCCGCAGGGTGGCGAAGTGACGAAGACCTATCGTTTCGAAGGGGAAGCCGGGCCAGTCACCCTCGCCGACCTCTTCGCAGATAAGGATACGCTCATCGTCTACAGCTATATGTTCGGCCCGCAGCGTGAAAAGCCATGCCCCATGTGCACATCGCTGATGGCATCCTGGGAGGGCAAGGTCCCGGACATCGAACAGCGCGTGGCGTTAGCCGCGATCGCCCGCTCGCCGATCGAAAGGTTGATTGCCGCAAAGAAGGCACGCGGCTGGCGCCAACTGAAAGTCTACTCCGACAGCGATGGCAGCTTTACCCGCGATTATGTCAGCGCTGAAGACGCGGACGTACCGGGCTACACCGTCTTCACCCGCCGGGACGGGACGATCCGGCATTTTTGGAGCGCCGAAATGAGCAATGAAATGGCCGACCCCGGCCAGGACCCGCGTGACGCGCCCGACCCGGACCCATTATGGACCCTGCTCGACACAACGCCCGAAGGCCGCGGCAAGGACTGGTACCCGAACCTCGAGTATCCGAGCGGCGTCTAGCCGCAGGCGCTGCATGTTTCCTTAAACCGCGGGCGCTTTGAGGATAAAGCGTGCAGCAACGCAAAGCGCTACAGCGACTTTGCGCGTCTGATAGGACGCGCGGCGCTGTAGGGCGGCGCATAAAGCATAAAGCGGCGCGCCTCGCTTCGGATTGATACGTTCGGGCGCGTCTCTCGGAAAATGAACAACTTTCTTGCCCCAACGCCTGACAACCACCATTTTTGGGCCTAAGTTCCGAATCAGGCTATGGTTGCTTATTTTCGAAAACGCTTTTCACGGCCTGTGAGCCGCATCCTTCTTGGAGCCTATTGATGACGCCAGCCGAAAGGCCTAGCGACGAGACGATCCGGCTTGCGCTCGACCGGATCCTCGACAGCAAGGGTTTCCAGCGCTCCGAGCGGCTGCGCGCCTTCCTGGCCTATGTGGTCGAAAAGGAAATCGCCGGAGAAGGAAGCCAACTGAAGGGCTATACGATCGCTATCGATGTCTTCGGCCGCGGCCAGGCCTTCGATGCCGATAGCGACCCTCTTGTGCGGGTGCACGCCGGCAAGCTGCGCAAGTTGCTCAGGGCCTTTTATGAGACGGAAGGCGCCCGAGAAGAATGGCAGATCAGCATTCCCAAGGGGGGCTATGTGCCGGAGTATCGGCGGCCGCGCGGCCACTCGCCGGGCGCATCTCTGCCGTCCGGCGACCGCCAAAGGGCGCCTGGACGCCCGGCCGCATGGAAACCGGCGCCCTTCTCCTCCCCCTGGGCGGTATTGACCGTGTTGCCGCTTCTTCTGTTCGCGCCGCTGCCTTCGCCGGAAATGGCGCTCGACATTGACGCCGAGGCCAAGTTGTTCAGCGGCTCGACGACGGCCGCGCGGGGCCTTCCTTCGGTCATTATCCGTGTGAATGGCCCGCAACACAGCAGCACTAGGTCTTTTGCCGCAACGCTGAAACAGCTCGCGGAACGCCACAAGACACTTGCGCGAGCGAGCACGGCCGACGACAAACGGGCAACCGGCGCCAATTCGGCATTGACGTTCTTCATCACCATCTCCTGGCAGGAGGCACCGGCCACCGGTATCAACGTCACCCTGTTGCATGACGGCGAAGACATTCCGCTGTGGCGCGATTTCATCGCCGCGGAGCGACTGGCAAGCGAGGCCGACGTCCTTTACGAAACCACCTCATTAGCCGCGCAGCTATTTTCGTTGGATGGCGAGATCTATGCCCATGCCGCGCTGGAAGGACTGCAGAGCGCATTGATGAAATGCATGGCCGCGACCGCGCGCTACCGCAAGCTGCTCACCCGCGACAGCTTTCAGGAAGCTTGGAGCTGCCAGCAGAAGCTCGGGCCGCTGCGCGGCGACGAACCCCTCTTCACCCTCTCGGCCAACAGCCCGCGCAGAGTAATCGGCCACTGATCAGCGTCGGGGAACACGTTCAAGCTTGAGCGGTCCGACGGCTTAACATGGCGCTGATTCAGAGACAAAATCGCCCGACACTTTGAGAAGCGACACACCATCATGCCCCTGCCCCGGATCCCGCAAGCCATCATCTTCGATATGGATGGCCTGATCTTCGATACGGAAGTTCTGTACCGCGACGCCGTGTTGAGCGCGGCCCGCTCGCACGGGCGCGAGATGCCCGTTTCCCTTTACCTGGAAACGATCGGCCTGTCCGGCGAGGCGACACGCGTGCTGTTCCGGGACCATTTCGGCCATCATTTCGATTTCGATCGTTTCTGGACGCGTGCTGTCGATCTCTTCCATGAAATGGCCGACACGCGATTGGGCTTGAAGCCGGGCGTTGTCGAGCTGCTCGACCTGCTGGACGAGAAGAAACTGCCGCGTGCGATCGCCACGTCTTCGCGCCACCAGGACGTGAAGCACCACCTGGCGTTCCACGCCCTTGAGCAACGGTTCAGTGCTGTGGTCGCCCACGGCGACTATGAGCGCGGCAAGCCCCATCCCGATCCGTTTCTGAAGGCAGCGGCATGCCTGGGCGTAGAGCCGGAATTCTGCCTTGCCCTGGAGGATTCTCACAACGGCATCCGCTCCGCATCCTCCGCAGGCATGATGACGATCATGGTTCCGGATCTGCTTCCGCCGACTGAGGAAATCCGCGGGCTGTGCATGCATGTGGCCCCTGATCTCCACACTGTCGGAAGCATGCTCCGCGCGATCCGATAACCGTCGTTTGCGCAGGCGCCGATCATGGCCCGGCATACAAGTAATGCATTTTGAATGGCTTCAAACCTTGCGTTAGCGGGCGTTGGATCAAGGAGAGAACACATGACCACACGCAGATCAGTCCTCAAGGGAACGCTTTCCCTCATGCTGGCGGCGACGGCGATGACGACGCTTGCCCCATTTGGCGCCGCCGCCAAGGCGCCGCAGGTCAAGACACAGGCTCCCGGCTTCTATCGCAGGATGCTCGGCGATTTCGAGATCACAGCGCTTTCCGACGGGACGGTGACGTTTCCAGCGGAAGCCCTCTACGTCGGCGCACAGGACCAGATCGCCGCCCTGTTGACAAAAGCATTTCTCGCCTCGCCCGTGGAAATGTCGGTCAATGCCTTTCTCATCAACACCAACGAACGGCTGGTCCTGATCGATGTCGGCACCGGCGGCTTCTTCGGCCCTACGCTCGGCAAGGTCGTGCCCAATCTGATCGCCGCCGGCTACCAGCCGGAACAGATCGACGACATTATCCTAACCCATGCCCATGTAGACCATCTTGGCGGCCTCGTGGCTGGGGAAAAGGTCGTCTTCCCAAATGCAACCGTCCACCTCAACAAGCGGGACGCCGATTTCTGGCTGTCGCCGGCCAATCGCGACGCTGCGCCGGAAGCCAAGAAAGACTTCTTTGCTGCCGCGGTAAAGGCGCTCGCACCCTATCGCGAAGCGGGCAAGCTGAAGGACTTTGCGGATGGGGCCGAACCCGTTCCGGGTTTCAAGACCACTCTGCGCGCCGGTCATACGCCCGGCCACAGTGCGGTTGCCGTGGAGAGCAAGGGCCAGAAGATGGTTTTCTGGGGTGACATCACTCACGGCGATGTCGTTCAGTTCGACGAACCGGATGTGACCATCGGCTTCGACGAGGATGCCGGGGCGGCCGCAAACGCGCGCGACGCGGCCTTCGCCGAGGCTGTCCAGCAGAGTTATCTGGTGGCGGGTGCGCATACGCGTTTTCCCGGCATCGGCCATGTCCGCACGGACAGTGACAATTTCGACTGGGTCCCCGTCAACTACAGCACGGCGCTCTAACCCGCCACGATCACCGGCCACTCCGTTCGGATGCGCGACATCGCGTCCGACGGGTGGCGTAGCGAACCACGCCCCGCATGATCGGGGCTGTTCATTTCGGTGATTCGCGCTTACCGTGAACAGGTGCGCTGGATTTTCATGTCTGGTTGTTCGTTCACGAGAACGCGCAACGAAGCGCCAGCCCGAAAACGACCGCGCACGCTGTCTGGTGCGAAGGTCTGGAGAGGGCAAGCACATTGGTTTTGAGTAGCCGTACCGTATGCACGGCGTGTCTCGCGAAGCGCCAGGCCGCGTCTCATGAAGAGACTGCCGGCGCCACCGAACGGGGGGCTCAAAATGTCGCAAGATTCATGGAAGTACGTCGACTCCGGAGGCGCGCCGAACGCGGCCGGTTTTCTGCCCAAACTGCCCATTCCCTATCAGGGCACGGACGACAGGCTTGCCATCGCGGAAATGGCGGAGGCCTTCGGCGTGACCCACCGCACGCTCCACTTCTATGAGGAGAAGGGCCTGCTGCACGCAGCGCGAATGGGGCCGATGCGCGTTTACGGCGAGGCCCAAATGCGCCGAATGGCGGTGATCAATGCCTGCCGGGAAATCGATATGCCGATCGCTGCAATCCAGGAACTGCTGGTCGCTCTCGACGGCGCGGGCAGCCAGAAGGAGGCCGACCGGCTGTTCGAAGCGACGCTTCGGGCGCGCCGCCGGGAGCTCGCCGCCCAGCAATCGATCCTGCGCCGCCAGATGCAGCGTATCGCCGAGCTTCTCGAAGAAGGAGCCGCCGGCGATGCAGACCCGCAAAATGGGAACATTCATCTCTCGCCGCTCGAAACGGAATGTCTCGGCTTCATGGCCGAAGGCCACCCCGCAGCACACATCGCCCGGCTGATGGACATGGACCTGACAGCGGCGCTCACGCTGGAAGCCGGCCTCATTCGAAAGTTCGGTGCCCACAACCGTTTTCAGGCCGTCGCCAAGGCCGTGCTCGCCGGTATGATCGCATCGGAATAGATGCCGAGCGGAAATGTGAAGCCGCCCCCTGAGGTCCGACTCTGCATCACGGCCGACATCATCTGTTGCCATTGGTGATCAGTGTTCAAATGACCGGAGAGTTGTCTTAGTCCTTGCGCGGCGCTAGTATTTGCCGGCAGTTCTGTACGTCTTTCTCGACAGGCTGCGTGTTTTGCCAGCGAGCTGCTTCTGATCGCACAGAACAACCTCTCGTCCGTCGAGAGCCATATTCAGAAGCTTATTTTCGTCCGACGCCACTCGAATGGCGCCTCCGCCGATCTGTCTTAAACACGAACGGATATACTTGGAGGAAAAGATGAGCAATCGCACGATCACTCTCATTCTCGCGGGCTGCCTCGCCCTGTCTGGCTGCCAGTCTGGCGCCATAACAGGAGCGACCGGACGCACTGCCGAGTTCGGCTGCATCGCCGGTACGGTCGGCGGCGCAGTCGTCGGCGGGCTGGCCGGCGCGACCATTGGCTCGGGGACTGGTCAGCTCTGGGCGGTCGGCGGCGGCGCCGTGCTCGGCAGCGCGGCCGGCAGTGCCTTGACCTGCGCTTGAAGCGAGGACGGGTATGATGAAAAGACTAGTTTTGATGACGGCATTCGCCGTTCTCGCAGCCGTTACGGCTGCGGCGCAGAACCAGCCGGTTGCCATGAACCAAGGCCAGATGGATCGGCTCGACCGTGACAAGAGCGGCGCGGTCGACCGATCCGAATACCAGGCTTTCATGACGGCAGCCTTCGCGAATCTGGACAGGAACAAGGACGGCAGCTTGCGCTCCGAAGAAGTGGCGCAGGTCCTGAACGCGCAGCAGTTTGCCGCCACCGACGCCAACAGTGACGGCAGGATCAGCCAGAACGAGTTCCTGAACAGGGTGATGGCTGACTTCAAATCTGCCGACCGCAGCGGCGATGGTAGTCTGCAGTAGCCGAGGACCTGCTGACCGAATTGTGTTCAGGGACAGCAACACGGCGGCAAATCAACGGCGCCGCCAACAGGGCCGACTTAGAAGCGGGCCGTTAACGGTCCGCTTTTCTAAGCGGGGCGCACGCCGGCAACTTTTCATTGTAGACGCCGGACCTACCTTCGTTATAGTCGAGCGTCGTTTGCCGACACCGCGGAGGAAAAACGTTGCCGTCGACCGGATTATTGATCACCTTCTTCATCACGACGGCCGTTTTCGCCTATATTCCGGGGCCGGCCATGCTCTATGCCGCAGCACAGACGATGGCGCGTGGTCGCTGGTCCGGGCTGATGGCTACGTTTGGTATTCACATCGGCGGCTATGTGCATGTCGCTGCGGCCGCTGCCGGACTGTCGGTCCTCTTCTATGCCGTGCCCACGCTGTATCTCGTCGTCAAATTGGCCGGTGCCGCCTATCTGATCTCGCTCGGCATTTCTCTCTTTTGCCGCAAATCTCAGGGACCGCTGCCGGAATTCAGTGCCAAACCCGGCCGCCGCGCCTTCATCGAGAGCGTCGTCGTCGAGATCCTGAACCCGAAGACCGCCATATTCTTCGTCGCCTTCCTGCCGCAGTTCATCGACGCGTCTGCAGCCCTCCCCGTCTGGGCCCAGTTCGTCATCCTTGGAGCGATCGTCAACCTGATGTTCTCGTCGGCAGACGTCGTCTGCGTCATGCTCGCGGCTGTAGTCATGTCGAATTTGAAGCGGTCCAGCCGCGTGGAGCGCCTCGTCCAACGCGCCGGCGGGGCGACCCTCATCGGGTTGGGAGCCCATCTCGCCTTCCAGAAGGGCTAAAGGCCATCCCGCCCTATCTAACGATCGTCAGCCGTTCCGCCGCCCGCGTGATGGCCGTATAGAGCCAGCGCTCGCGCGTGTCGCGGAAGGCCCAGCTTTCGTCGAAGAGCACCACATTGTTCCACTGCGAGCCCTGCGCCTTGTGCACCGTCAGTGCGTAGCCGTAGTCGAACTCGTCATAGCGCTTGCGGGTCGACCAGGGGATCTCCCCTTCGACCTCTTCGAAGGCCGCTTTCAAAAGTTTGATCTTCGCCGCACCGCGGTCCATGTCGTCGTCTTCGGGGCGGATCATCAGATTGATGCCCGGTTTCACGGTTTCCTTCGACGAGCTCATCACCTGCCAAAGCGAGCCGTTGAGCAGCCCCTTGGCCGGATCGTTGCGAAGGCAGACGAGTTTGTCGCCGGACTGAGGATATTCGCTGGTAAAGCCCTTAAGCTCGCGAAGCCGCTGGTTGTAGCGCCGTCGCGTCCGGTTGGTGCCGACCAGCACCTGATCGGCCTCGAGGACCAGCGGCTGCGTCACCTCGCCCTTGGAGATGACCTGCGCAGTACCATAGTCGCCATGCATGATCTCCTTGCCCTCGCGCACATGCATGGCGAGTTGAATGATCGGATTGTCCCGCGCCTGGCGATGGATTTCCGTCAGAAGATAGTCCGGCTCGTGGTTGGTGAAATAGCCCCCGCCCGAGACCGGCGGCAATTGCCCCGGGTCGCCGAGAACGAGGATCGGCGTGCCGAAGCTCATCAGGTCCTTGCCGAGCGCCTCGTCTACCATCGAGCATTCGTCGACGATGATCAGAGCGGCTTTCGCGACGGGGCTCTGCCGGTTGATCGCAAACATCGGCGCGATCGACGTCTTGCCGGTCTCCTCATCCTCCACTTCTTCTTCGCCGCGCGGCCGGTAAATCAGCGAATGGATGGTCTTGGCGCTGCTGGCCCCCTTGGAGCGGAGCACTTGCGCGGCCTTGCCGGTGAAGGCGGCGAACAGCACCTCACCGTCCACATGCTCGGCGAAATGGCGGGCGAGCGTCGTCTTGCCGGTTCCGGCATAGCCGAACAGCCGGAAAAGCGGCGAGCGACCCTCCTTCAGCCAGCGCGAAACGGCCTTCAGGGCCTCATCCTGTTGCGGAGCGAACTGCATGACGTGCAGTGTCAGGATTCGGGCGCCGGGCGCAAGTGCCGATTTGGCTATCGGCGGTTGCATCGATGCGTGGGACGGCCGTTGCGCAAAATTCTATGCGGCGCCAAGGTGGTCATTCAGCGCCAAGCAGCGTCCTTTCGGGGCCACACTGGCAAAGCCGGTGTGGCACTTTTTTGCACCGCACCTTGTATCGAGGCAGTCAGTGCTGCTAACCAGTAAGCGGCTGCATACAGTGTGCACGAACATCGATGCGGCAGCGCCTGCCGGAGAATGCCCTTGAAGCCGGAACAGCCATCAATGCCGATGCCGCCCGTAAAGACCGGGCTGGGCCGCTTAGCGGCCCTCTGGCAATGGTGCCTGCTCGCGGCGCTCTCCGTTGTATTCGCAGCCATTCTGGAAACGATCGGCATCCCCGCCGGGCTCTTGATGGGACCTATGGCCGCCGGCGCACTTGTTGGCATGAATGGCGGTACCATCCGCCTGCCCCGGCAGCTCTTCTTCTGCGTGCAGTTCGTCCTGGCGATGATGATCGCCGGCTCCATGAGCCCGGACCTGCTCGTGACCTTTTCGGGCAACTGGCTCCTGTTCCTCGCAATAATTCTCTCCGTGATCGGCATGAGTACGCTTTGCGGCTGGACCATAACGCGAATGGGCATCCTGCCTGGGACGACCGCGATCTGGGGCTCATCGGCCGGTGCTGCCTCGACAATGCTGCTGATGGCCGACGCCTACGGTGCGGATGCCCGTCTCGTCGCCTTCATGCAATATCTGCGCGTCGTCTTCGTCGCGAGCACAGCGACCATGATCGCGCATCTCTGGGTGAGCGGTGCCGAGGCCGAGACCACAACCGGCTGGTTCGCGCCGGTCGCCGGCCTTCCTTTCCTCATGACGCTTGCCGTGGGCATCGTCGGCGGCTTCCTCGGTAGGGTGCTGCGCGTGCCGGCCGGCGCCTTCCTCATCCCCTTCGCCATCGGCTCGGCGCTCAGCATCACCGGCGCCATGACGATCGAGCTGCCGCAGTGGCTGCTGGCTCTTTCCTTTGCCTTGCTCGGTTGGAACATCGGTCTCGGCTTTACCCGAACGATCCTGACGCATGCCCGCCGCGCCCTGGTGCCGACGGTCATCTCCATCCTCGTGTTGATGTCTTTTTCCGGGCTTCTGGCCCTGTTGCTCATCGAAGCGGTCGGGATCGACCCGCTGACGGCCTATCTCGCCACCAGTCCCGGCGGCCTCGATTCGATCGCCGTCATCGCCGCCTCCAGCAATGTCGACCTCCCCTTCGTCATGGCGCTGCAGACGGCCCGCCTGCTGATCATCACCTTGATTGGCCCGCCGCTCGCCCGTTTCGTCGCCGACCGGGCCTGACAGGCACCGTCCCACGCGGAGCAAACGCGTCTTCTCCGCCTGCCGCAACCATCGCGAGCGCGGCGGGAATAAATCTGCCGTCCCTCGTGTCTCATCTGCGAACCCGCTGGAGCGCGGTTCTGCTTCAGAAACACTTTCAGGAAGGAAATCCCCATGAGAACGTTTCCGTTAGCCGTCGCCTTCTCACTTGCCGCGGCCGCTGCCGCCCTCGCCGCGCCGCCGGTCAAGACGGTCGAGAGCGAAAAGGGTCCCGTTCTCGCCGCAGCGAACGGCATGACGCTTTACACCTACAGGGACGACCAGAAGGGCGTTTCGACCTGCTATGATCAATGCGCCAAGAACTGGCCGCCCTTCATGGTAGAGGGCAATGCAACCGCTGAAGGCCCCTATACGATCGTCGAGCGCAAGGACGGTAGCAAGCAATGGGCCAAGGACGGCATGCCGCTTTATTTCTGGGTCAAGGACAAGAAAATGGGTGACATCACCGGCGACGGTGTAAAGGGCGAATGGGATGTCGCACGGCCGTGACGGTCAAGGTACGGGCACGGGCGCGGATGCTTCCGCTCCCGATGCCTTTGAACGAGATGTCCTCGCCTTGATGCCGGCGCTCAGGCGCTATTCGCGCAGCCTCGCGCGTTCCGATCCGGACGGCGAGGACCTGTTGCAGGATTGCGTCGAGAAGGTGTTGGCGCGGCGCGCGCAATGGCGCGGCGTCAATCTGCGCGCCTGGGCTTTCACCATCATGACCAATCTCCACCGCAACCGTCACCGCCGCCAGGCGCAACATCCGGAGGTCGAGTTCGAAGATGCACTTGGCCTTTCGGCTGAGGAGGAGAACGCGGACCCGTTGGAACGGCAGCGTTTGGAGCGCGCTCTGGACAGGCTGTCGGCCGACAATCGCGCGGTGCTGATGCTCGTGGTGATCGAGGGATACCGCTACCAGGACGTGGCCGACATGATGGCGATCCCCATCGGAACGGTGATGTCCCGCCTCTCGCGCGCCCGGCGCCAACTCGCAGAAGCGATGAAGGATGATAATGTGATTGCCCTGCGGAGACCGAAATGACCGACGAATTCGACAGCGTCTCCGAAGACGAGCTGCACGCCTATGTCGATGGCCATCTGAGCCAGCCGGAGCGCGGGCGCATCGAAGCCTGGTTGGAGAGACATCCCGCCCGGGCCGAGGAGGTGCGTGAGTGGCAGGCGCAGGCGCAAACGTTGAAGCAGCATTTTGCCTCCTATGCCCGCAGCGACGAAGGCGACCGCGCCCTGATCTCGGCTCGTCGGCCAACCGCGGGTTCGGCATCCTCCGCATCCCTGCTGCGGCGCATCGCCGCCGGCCTCCTGATCTTTGCCGCTGGGGCCCTCGCCGGCGCTTATGCCCCACGCTTCATCGCCCCGGACGCCCCGTCTCAGAGCGAACGGCTGAACGAGTCGCTGCCCCGCCAGGCGCAATCCGCTTTCCTGATCTACGCGAGCGAGGTACGCCATCCGATCGAGGTCGGGGCCGACCAGCAGGCGCATCTCGCGACATGGCTCGGCAAACGGCTCGACTACGCGCTGACGATCCCAGACCTGTCACCCCTCGGCTTTTCGCTCGTCGGCGGCAGACTCCTTCCGGTCAACGGCAAGGCGGGCGCGATGCTGATGTATGAGGACGGCACCGGGCAGCGGCTGACGGTGCTTCTCGGCCGCAACCCCGACAACCGCGAAACGAGCTTCCGCATTGCGAGCGAAGGCGGGATCGAGACCTTCTACTGGATCGATGGCGAGATCGGCTATGCCGTCACCGGGGAGGTGCCACACGAGCTGCTCCAGAAAGTCGCCAGCGAATGCTACCGGCAGTTCGAGGGATCGTCGCCGTCCTAAGATGCGCTGCGCTTCAGCGAGACGGTCGCCGGAACGCGCGGCCGTCCACCATCGCTTGCCGTTCCGGGTCGTTGTCCAGCGCGATCGGCTTGCCGTGCGGCGTCGCTTCCGCGGCGCGCTGCCAGCTTTTGGAGAGCGCTTCGAGTTCGGGACGGGAGGTGATGGACAGTTCTGTCACCAGACGGCTGAGCGCCGCCACCCAGCAATCGTAGTAGTCGCTGCCGTCCGCCTTGCGGCCGGGCCTGTAAAGCTCGGCCGAGAGCGCTTCGGCCCATTCGTTCCAGGAAAACACGCCCTGCTCGTGAAGCCGCACGGTCATTGCGAAGGCGACTGCCTGCCAAGGCTCGGCGAAGACGGGCTCGCCTTCCGGCGATTTCGGCAGTTCCGCCGAGGCGACCAAGGGAGAAGTGAACTTACACGCGCTCAAGATAGCTCTCCCAGGCATCGATCGAGACGGTGAGCGTCGGGTCTGCGCCCTCGCCCCAGATCTCGCCAGCGTCGAACACAACCGTATAGAGCCATTGCGGGTTCTCGCCCTTGCCATGGGCATTGTCGTCCGGAAAGACGAAGCTCCCCTGCACCGCCTCCACTACGCCGACTTTGGCGCGGGCATAGCGCGGCAGGCGTGTGTGGGTCTTAGGATTGAAGTTCTTCGTTCGCACCGTCTGGCCGACGGCGAAGCGCGGCGGCCGATCGACCGGCCGGTCGCAGGGCCCGCCTGTGGCAAGCACGCCGGCTACCATCTCAGCCTTCAATACTCGCTTCGGCTCGCGCCCCTTTTCGAGCATGTGGCCCGTGTCGAGCTCGGCCTGAGTGATGAAGCCGTGCCGCTTGAGCAGCGTTTCCAGCGCCCTTACCCAGATTTCATAATAGCTTGCAGAGAGATAAATCGGCGGCGGCAGGCTTTCGCGCGCGTGCCGGCTTTCATCCAGCGTCCAGGCGCCGAAGGCGCCGCAGGAGAGCGTAATCCCGAGTGCCCGCTTCTCCCACTCTGCATGGAAATAGGGTTCGTCCTTTTCCGGTGCGATCGGCCCGAGCCCATGCTGCCCGCCGAGATCATGCGGCCCGTTCATCTCGCGGCCTCCGGCGAAAGCGCAAGCCCGGTACCGATCATCGAGTCGCGCGTGACAAGCTCGGCCAAAGCGTCCTCGCTGAAGCCTTCGGTTCCTTCCGGCCGCTCAGGCACGACAAGGTAGCGCAGTTCAGCAGTGGAATCCCAGACGCGGATCTTCTTTTCCGCAGAGAGCTCCAATCCGAATTCCGCGAGCACGCCGCGCGGATCGATGACGGCGCGCGAGCGATAGGGCGGCGCCTTGTACCAGACCGGCGGCAGCCCCAGCACCGCCCAGGGATAGCAGGAGCAGAGCGTGCAGACGACGAGATTGTGGGTGTCGGGCGTGTTGAACACTGCGCGCATGTGCTCGCCCTGCCGTCCGGCGAAGCCGAGGCTGGCGATCGCCGCGGTCGCGTCCCGCTTCAGCCAGTCGGCAAACTCCGGATCGCTCCAGGCCTTGGCGACGACTCGCGCGCCGTTGCGCGGGCCGACCTTCGTCTCATAGGTCTCGACAATTGCGTCGATTGCCTCCGGATCGATCAGCCCCTTTTCCGTCAGCACCGTCTCAAGCGCCTTCACCCGCGCTTCCATGTCGGTGAAATGGTTGTCGTGATGGTGACCGTGACCATCGCCATGATGATGCTCGGACATTCCGTGGCTCCTCTGCCGGAAACGCTACTATTCTTAATATATTAGTCCAAAAGCCGGAACTAACTATTGGGGGATCGGTCTTACTTGAGCATCGGCCAGAGGCTGACGACGAGCACCACGGCCATGGTGATGTTGAACCACTTGAGCCGTGCCGGCTCGGAGAGCCATTGTCTGAGTGCCGAGCCGAAACCCGCCCAGGTCGACACACTCGGCACATTGACAATCGCGAAGACGAGACCGACGACGAGCACGCTCATGAGATAGCTGTCGCTGCTGGTATAGGTGGCCATGGCCGAAACCGCCATCACCCACGCCTTCGGGTTCACCCATTGGAAGGCCGCGGCTTGAAGGAAGGTCATCGGCACGGCATTCGCCCTTCCTTCCCCGAGCGAGCGCGAGGTGCCGATCTTCCAGGCGATCCAGACGAGATAGGCCCCGCCCGCAAATTTCAGCGTGGTGTAAAGGAGCGGCATCGAGTGAAGCAGCGCGCCGAGTCCAAGTCCGACGGCAATGAGCAGAACGAAGAAGCCGCCGCCGATGCCGAGCATGTGCGGGATGGTGCGCACGAAGCCGAAGTTCACGCCCGAGGCGAACAGCATCATGTTGTTCGGTCCCGGCGTGATCGATGTCGTGAAGGCAAACAGGAACAGCGCCAGAAGCATATCCGGTTGCATCGTTCCTCCGAGAAGGCGCGCCGCGCGGCGCCACCACAAAGTTATTGATCTGTCGTGAATTTTTCCGCGAAGCGTGGCTCGCTCCGGAAGATATTTGAGACAGCCTAACTGACCCAAATGCAATGGCCAGCCAAATCTTGTCACGGTGACAAGACCGGAGTGAGGATAGCCTCACTCAGTGCAACCGTGCACCTCCGTAGAAATGGCGCATTCCTCGACGCAGATGGAAAGAGCGTGTTCGGCTTACTTGCGCTTCTGCAGCTTTCGTTTTTTTTCAGGCTCGGCGGGAGCGTTCGCCGCCTCGGCGGCTTCCTTTTCCAGGCGCAGCTGTTTCAAGCGCGCCGTCTTCTTCTCGCGGGCCACCGCCTCCTGCTCGTTGATGGCGCGCGCCGCCAGCGTCGCCTGATCCGCGCGATCCGCGGGATTCTTCTTCTCGGACTTGAAGATACGGTTCGTATTGGCGTTCTTCACGGACGACCTCCTTTCGGATGGAAATAAAAAAGGCCGGGCGAACCCGACCTTCCTCACCATCTCAACCTGTCGCTGCCAGTACATCCGTGGTCAACGGTCGGGAGATGACAATCTCGTTGCGAACGAGCATACGCGAAACGCTTAAAGCGCGCGCAGATTTTCGGCGGACGTCTTGCCCGTGCGGCGATCCTGAGTAAGCTCGAAGCTTACTTTCTGGCCGTCCTTCAGCGTGGACATGCCAGCGCGCTCCACAGCGGAGATGTGCACGAACACGTCGGCTGCACCATCGTCCGGCTGGATAAACCCGAAGCCTTTGGTGCTGTTGAACCATTTTACTGTTCCAGAAGCCACGTCGATACCTTTCAATCGCTCATGGAAAAACACCATCGCGGTTTTAGCGATGTATTGAAACCGATTTTGTCAGGATTTTCGTGACGACGCGCCGCGGCGCAGTAACAAATATCGTCGATCAACATCGATAAACGCTATGTAGTTCATAATTGTGTTGGTTACAAGGCGCGATTTTTTATTTTCTTTTATCTGAACTTTGAAGGCGCCTGCGCGTCCATGGCATCAAAAGACAGTGAGTGTGAGCCGCGTTTGCGCCTGGCCGGCGGCGGATGGACATTTCTGGATCGGATTCTAAATCTATGCATGTCGCCCAGAAGTGTGCAGCGGTTTTGGGGCAATGACATGTACAAAAGCAAGGAGCTAAAGGCATCGCATGAATTCGATTGGACGCGACGCGCTTTAGGACAGTGGAACAGATTTCAGGACGATTTCCCAATGCACGATCAGATTCCGACGATCAATTTTCCCGATGGCCCCAAGGTTGCCGCCCTTGGCCAGGGCACGTGGCGGATGGGAGAGAGCCGGGCGAAAGCCGCGGAGGAAATCCGCAGCTTGCAGACGGGCCTAGACCTCGGCATGACGCTGATCGACACGGCCGAAATGTACGGCGACGGTGCCGCCGAGCGTATCGTTGGGGAAGCGATCAAGGGACGGCGCGAGGACGCCTTTGTCGTCAGCAAGGTGCTGCCCTCCAATGCCAGCCGCTCAGGCACCCTCGCCGCCTGCGAACGCAGCCTCAACAATCTCGGCATCGACTGCATCGATCTCTATCTTCTGCACTGGCGTGGCGGCTATCCGCTCGCCGACACCGTCGCCGCCTTCGAAGAACTGAAGAAGACCGGCAAGATCCGCGCCTGGGGCGTCTCGAATTTCGACGTGGAAGACATGGAGGAACTGGAAGCCGTACCAGACGGCCGAAATGTCGCGGCCAATCAGGTGCTCTACAATCTCGCTCGACGCGGTATCGAATATGACCTTTTGCCTCGGTGCCGCGATTGCGGCGTGCCGATCATGGCCTATTCACCGCTCGACGAGGGTCGCCTGCTGCACAATGCCGATCTGATCCATATCGCCAAGGCTCACCAGGCGACGCCGGCCCAGGTGGCGCTCGCCTTTTTGAAAACGCGCTCAGGCGTCATTTCCATTCCAAAGACGGGTTCCGCCGAACGCGCCCGCGAAAACCGCGACGCGATGGACATCCATCTGACAGAAGAAAACCTCGCCGAACTCGACCGGCTTTTTCCGCCGCCGAGGAGGAAGACGCGGCTGGAGATTATCTGAGGCGAGAGCCGCCTGAGGGCCCCCCATCCGGCCTGCCGGCCACCTTCCCCCCGCGTGCGGAGAGAAGGTTAGAGTGAGGGGCAACTCCCTCTCACGGCGCAGCTAATGAGCAATCGACGGTGCTTTACATCCCCTGCGGCCCGCGGTTCATCGCGGCAATACCGGTGCGGCAGACCTCGATCAGGCCCAGCGGCTTCATGATGGCGATGAACTGCTCGATCTTCGAGGGCTTGCCGGTGATCTCGAAGACGAAGTGTTCGATATTGGCGTCGATGACCGAGGCGCGGAAGGCATCGGCAAGCCGCAGCGCCTCAACGCGGTGCTCGCCGGAGCCGTGCACCTTGACGAGCGCCAATTCGCGCTCGATCGGGCGGTCATGGCCGAGGCCTGCGGCGCGCACGGTGAGGTCGACGACACGATGCACCGGCACCAGCCTTTCGAGCTGGTTCTTGATCTGCTCCAGCACATGCGGCGTGCCGCGCGTCACGATCGTGATCCGCGACAGATGCGCCTCGTGCTCGGTTTCGGAGACCGTCAGGCTCTCGATGTTGTAGCCGCGGCCGGAGAAGAGACCGATGACGCGGGCGAGTACGCCCGGCTCGTTGTCGACGAGAACGGAGAGCGTGTGTGTCTCCGCAAGCTCGGTCTCCTTGGCGATGAAATAGGCAGAGCCCGTCGGCTGAAGATGTGCACTCATTATTGTTCCTCTACCCTTTTCATCAAACGAGCTGGCGGCCCTTGGCGTCGATGGCATTCGCGACCGCCTCGTCCGTCGCTTCGTCGGGCAGCAACATTTCGTTGTGCGCCTTGCCGGAGGGGATCATCGGGAAGCAGTTTGCGAGATTGGCGACGCGGCAGTCGAAGATGACCGGCGCCGGCGTGTCGATCATACGCCGGATCGCGTCATCGAGGTCGCCGGGCTTCTCGCAACGAATGCCGACGCCGCCATAAGCTTCGGCGAGCTTTACGAAATCCGGCATCGCCTCCGTATAGGAATGCGACAGGCGGTTGCCGTGCAGCAGCTGCTGCCACTGACGAACCATGCCCATATATTGGTTGTTCAGGATGAATATCTTGACCGGCAGCCCGTATTGGACGGCGCAGGACATTTCCTGGATGCACATCTGGATCGAGGCATCGCCGGCGATGTCGATGACGAGGCTCTCCGGATGGGCCACCTGGACACCGACAGCGGCCGGGAAGCCATAGCCCATGGTGCCGAGTCCGCCCGAAGTCATCCAGCGATTCGGCTGCTCGAAACCGAAGAACTGTGCCGCCCACATCTGGTGCTGGCCGACTTCGGTGGTGATATAGGTGTCGCGGTCCTTGGTAAGCTCGTAGAGCCGCTGGATCGCATATTGAGGCATGATCACGTCGTGGCTTGGCGTATAGGCGAGCGAGTTGCGCGCCCGCCACTTGGCAATCGACCCCCACCAGTCGTCGAGACGCGCCTTATCGGCCGTCTTTGCGGCAGCACGCCACAGGCGGACCATATCCTCGAGAACGTTCGCGACATCGCCGACGATCGGAATGTCGACACGGACGTTCTTGTTGATCGAGGACGGATCGATATCGATGTGGATCTTCTTCGAGTTCGGCGAGAAGGCATTGAGGCGACCGGTGATGCGGTCGTCGAAACGCGCGCCGATGCAGATCATGACGTCGCAATCGTGCATCGCCATGTTGGCCTCGTAGGTGCCGTGCATGCCGAGCATGCCGAGCCAATTCTTGCCGGAGGCCGGATAGGCGCCGAGGCCCATCAGCGTCGAGGTGATCGGGAAACCGGTGAGCTCGACCAGCTCGCGCAGGAAATGCGAGGCCTGTGGCCCGGAATTGATGACGCCGCCGCCGGAATAGATGACCGGCTGGCGGGCCGATTTCATTAGCGCGACCGCCTCCTCGATCTTCTTCAGGTCGCCCTGGGTCTTCGGCTGATAGCTCTTCTGCGTCGGGACGGCGGAAGGCGGCGTATAGGTGCCGGTCGCGAACTGGATGTCCTTCGGTATGTCGACGACGACCGGGCCCGGACGGCCCGACTGCGCAACGCGGAACGCCTCGTGGATGATGCGCGCGAGCTCATTCACGTCCTTGACCAGCCAATTGTGCTTGGTGCAGGGCCGCGTGATGCCGACAGTGTCACATTCCTGGAAGGCGTCCGAGCCGATCAGCGGGGTCGGAACCTGCCCGGAGATGCAGACGAGCGGGATCGAGTCCATCAGCGCGTCTTGCAGCGGCGTCACGGCATTGGTCGCGCCTGGACCGGACGTAACCAGCATGACGCCGACCTTGCCGGTGGAGCGGGCATAGCCTTCGGCCATGTGGCCGGCGCCCTGCTCGTGGCGGACGAGAATGTGTTCGATCTCGTCCTGCTGGAAAATTTCGTCGTAGATCGGAAGCACAGCGCCGCCGGGATAGCCGAAGATGTGTTCGACGCCATTGTCTTTCAGAGCCTGGAGAACGATCTCCGCGCCTGTCATCTGGTTCTCAGTTCCGCTCATTGGCCTGCTTCCGTCCCTCTTTCAGGTTTGGGTGAATTAGCTTGTTTGGAGGCATAAAAAAAGGCCCCGTCAGGAGCCTCGTTCAGCGCATGGGTGGCTATCGCCGGATGGTTACACCATCCTGCCCATGCGCCTTCCCACCACAAGAATAACCGCGAAATTTTTCATGGGGCGACTTGATAAACAGAAATCCCCCACCCGTCAACGGCTTTTGGCGCGGCTTACCCTGCACCAAAGCGGTGCAGGACGGCAGTAAGGGCGGGCAACCACTTGTTAAACCGCTGCGGCTACCCTGGGGTGCCGTCAGGAAAACGAGCGCCTCCGTGCGCAATCCTGCCATTCGCCCGAGGTGTGTGTTGCTCAACAGTGAAACTCAACGCCCAATCAGCAACGAAGGGCGGGATCGCCGTGACGGCACGAAGCCGGGCAACCGTTTCCTCGGCCGGGTCGTCGCCTGCAACGGCTCGCGCGCGACGATCGCCGCGGTCGCGGAAAACGGCGAGACATCGCTCACTGAGCTCTGGTCCGTCGGCAAGCTGATTTCAATTTCCGTCGGCACCAATCGCGTGGTAGCCCTCGTCTACTCGATGCAGACCGTTTCCGAGGGTTGGGGCGAAGAAGCCAACAACACCTTCCGCATCGAGGTCGAACTGATGGGCGAGGTCCACGTCGGGCCGGACGGGCGGGAGGAGTTCTCCGCCGGCATCAGCCGCTACCCCTATCTTGGCGCAATCGCACATCGCATCCGCGCAAGCGACCTCTCCCGCATCTACGACTCGGGACAATCGGACAGTTGCGTCATCGGCAAGCTGACGCAGGACGAGAGCCTCGATGCCACGATCCATGTGCCCTCGATGCTTGCCAAGCACTTCGCCATCGTCGGCACAACGGGCGTCGGCAAGTCGACGGCAGTAACGTTGCTGCTCAACAAGGCGATCGCCGCCGATCCCAAGTTGCGCGTGCTGATCCTCGACCCGCACAACGAGTTCGCGGCCGCCTTTCCGGATCATGCCGTGGTCATCGAGACGGATACGCTCGACCTGCCCTTCTGGTTCTTCCGGCTCGAAGAATTCGCCGAGGTCATTTTTCGCGGCCGCCCGCCCGTAGCGGAGGAGCTCGACATCCTGCGCGACGTCATACCGGATGCGAAGAAGGCGTTCAGGGGTGGTGAATCGAGCCTGATGCGTCGACAGACTGAGAAGAGCTCGATCACCGCCGATACGCCGGTGCCCTATCGCATCGCCGACCTTCTCGCGATGATCGACGAGCGCATCGGCCGATTGGAGGGACGCGCCGACAAGCCGCATCTGCGCTCGCTGAAGGTCAGGATCGTCTCGGCGATCAACGATCCGCGCTACCATTTCATGTTCTCGCAGAACACGATCACCGACACGATCGAGGACACGATCGCCAAGATCTTCCGCGTTCCGGGCGAAGGCAAGCCGATCGCCACCTTCGAACTCGCCGGCATCCCCTCGGAGGTCGTCAATTCGGTCGCCTCCGTGCTCTGCCGCATGGCTTTCGAAATCGGCCTTTGGGGCAACGGCGCCATCCACATGCTGGTCGTTTGCGAGGAAGCCCACCGCTATGTACCGGCCGACCCCTCGCTCGGCTTTCTGCCGACACGCCAGGCGATCGCGCGCATAGCCAAGGAGGGCCGCAAATACGGCGTCTCGCTCGGCATCATCACCCAACGGCCCGGCGAGCTCGATCCGACGATCCTGTCGCAGTGCTCGACGGTCTTCGCTATGCGGCTCGCAAACGACCGAGATCAGGAAATCATCCGCTCGGCGATCTCCAATTCGTCGATCTCCACCACCAGCTTCATCTCATCGATCGGCAACGGCGAAGCGATCGCCTTCGGCGAGGCGGTGGCGGTACCGATGCGCATGCGCTTCGATCGCATCGAGGAAGCGCGGCTGCCGCGCGCCCACGGCATCACCGACCACGTCGACGAGGATGCCGCGTCGAGCGTCGACCTGCGCTCTATCATCGGCCGCATGCGCGCCATCAGCGGGCCGGACATATCGAGCTTCCAGCAGAGCTATCTGGCGGCGGAGAGAATGCGAGACGACGATACCTGGAGCGAGACGGCCGAAATGGCACCGGCCGATTGGCTGGCCCAGGAAGGGCCCACATGCGAACCCTATCGGCCCGACATGCTCCCCCGCCCGCCGGAGCCGGTCAATCCGCAGCTCGAGCGCTTCAACCAGATCCGCGAGCAGATCCTGTCCGGACAGGCGGAAAGAGACGTCTCCCGGGTGCCGCATGCCTCGCCGCAGCCGCATGCCGGCGAGGCGCGCCGCGAGGGATCGCTGCGTGAAAGTCTGCTGAAGCGCCCGCTCGGAAGCCTGATCCGGAAGTAAGCGGGCAGACATAGTTTCCGGCGCCTAAGGACTTGGAGCCTCTTAATTCCTGTGACAAGCACAGCAATCCAGCCACGGCGCGCCGTGAACGACTCCCATCGAGAAGGCCTCGAAGCCTCGCACAATCGGGAGTTGACAATGCAGTCACGCGGACGAATCCTTTCTGCTGTAAATCTCGCGGACCATGAACGGCGCAGCACAAGGACACATTGACCAGGCAGGCAGTAGCGACAGTCCCCTGGGGAGGAACTTCATGTCCGTTATGTCGACAATGCCTCCGCGCAAGCTCAGGATTTTCGCGTTCGACCCGAGCATGGGGCGCCGCCACGAGACGCTGCCGCTGAACGAGGTGACCGTCGCCATCCCTTGGGAAATGGACAAGATCGATCCCGGCGTCCCCTTTGTCGGCCCCGTCGGCGAATATGTGGAAGTGATCGACTTCGACCCTTCGCTCGACCTCGTCTATGCGCCGGTCAATCTGCACGATCCCGCGCTCCTTGCCGAAGACGGCCTGAAGCCGGCTGAGTGGAACCCGCAGTTTCACCAGCAGATGACCTACGCCGTGGCGATGAACACGATTGTCAACTTCGAGAGCGCCCTCGGCCGGGTCGCCCTCTGGGCGCCCCGCGACCACGACGAGAAGGGCAAGTGGATCAATCCGGAATATGTGCAGCGGCTGCGCATCTATCCGCACGGTCTGCGTGATGCGAACGCTTATTACAGTCCCGCGAAGAAGGCCCTGCTCTTCGGCTATTTCCAGGCCGGCGAGGGTCAATCCGGCGCGCCCGCCGGGACGATCGTCTTCACCTGTCTCTCGCACGACATCATCGCCCATGAGACGTCGCACGCGCTCCTCGACGGCATGCACCCGCGTTTCATCGAGGCGACCAATCCCGATGTGCTGGCGCTGCACGAGGCCTTCGCGGATATCGTCGCGATCTTCCAGCATTTCTCCTTTCCGGAGGTGCTGAAGGACCAGATCGCGCGCACGCGCGGCGATCTCGAAAGCCAGAACCTGCTAGGCCAGCTCGCCCAGGAATTTGGCCAGGTGCTCGGCCGTGGCGCTGCGCTGCGCGATGCGCTCGGCGGTGTGAAGGATGGCGTCTGGCGCGCCCACGCGCCCGATCCTAAGGTGCTCCGCCGGACGGAGGAAGTGCATGCCCGCGGCGCCATTCTGGTCGCCGCCGTCTTCCGGGCGTTCCTGTCGATCTATCGATCCCGTATCGCCGATCTCCTGCGCATCGCCTCCAGCGGCACCGGCATCCTGCCCGAGGGCGAGCTGCATCCGGACCTCGTCAACCGGCTGGCGCAGGAGGCGGCGAAGTCGGCCCGGCACATCCTGCTGATGTGCATCCGCGCGCTCGACTACTGCCCGCCGGTGGATGTCACCTTCGGCGACTATCTGCGCGCCATCATTACCGCCGATCACGATCTTTATCCGGAGGATGAGCACAACTACCGCGTGGCCCTTATGGAGGCCTTCCTTGCCTGGGGCATCGTGCCCCGCGACCTGCCGATCGTCTCGGTCGAGACCCTTCTCTGGCCGACCATGCCCGAGGCCGCCGCCGACTATGAAGCGAGCGTCCCGGACATCGCGGGGCTCAAGAGCGCTGTCGGCTATCTGCTCTCCCGCCCGCTCGATATGATCGACGAGCTGAAGACGCGCAGCGATTTCCGCGGCAGCGAGGGCCAGCGGTTCCTGGAAGGCCTCGACAAGACGGCGCAGGAAATCTTCGAGGAGATGAACAAGGCGATGGGCGACCGGCTGCCGGAAAAGGCGCGACGACCAAGGGCATCCGTCCGGGAAATTCTTGCCCGCAACCTTCTCGAACTTGGCCTGGAGGCGGACCGCCGGGTGGAATGGCTGGCGCGCGACCTCTACGGCCGGCTCTTCTGGGGCCTCGTCACCGAGGCCAAGAGCGCGCCGCTGCGCCAGGTGATCGGCATCCGGACCGACGCCGAAGCGCCGGCAACCGTTCGGCGCAGCAGGATCGTCGACGCCCCCGCCATCGAGGTGCACAGCGTTCGGATGGCCGCGCGCCGCGGCAAGCGCGATCAATTCGAGCGCGAATACGTGGTCGAGCTGACGCAAACCCGGGAAGCCTATCTGGATCCGAAGGATCAGGACGCCGCGGACAAGGGCAAGGCACCGAAACGCCCCCATGATTTCTATTTTCGCCGCGGCTGCACCCTGCTCATCGATGCCGACACGTTCGAGATCCGGCGCGTGATCCGCACTCCCGGCGATATTTGCGACGACGCGGAACTGGAGCGGATGCGGGCATATCTGAGAAAGCAGGCAGCCGGTCGTGAGAACGCCTTTGCGACAAGCGGCGTCAGGGCGGTCCGGCCCGAGGTCTTCGCTCACCTCCACCGGCAGCAGGGCTAAGGCATCCTCCCGAAAGTGGATGGCTCGAATCGAGTCGAGGAGAAGGAAATGCCGAGAATGCAGGCACCCGAGTCCGGCATCACCGTGCGCATGTATCGGCAGGGACACGGCGACTGCTTCCTGCTCGCGACGCGCAAGACGGACGGTTCTGCCTTCTACATGCTGATCGATTGCGGCCTGTGGACGAATTCCGAGATCAAGCCGGAACAGACGATCGATAAGGTGATCGCGGACATTGCGAAGGCGACGGGCAATCGGCTCGACGTCGTGCTCGTCACGCATGAGCACATGGACCACGTCAACGGTTTCGCGAAGAAGGATCCCGAGACGGGAAAGCCGTGCTTCGACGCGATCGAGATCGGCGAACTCTGGCTTGCCTGGACGGAGGATGGCGAAGACGACTTGGCCAACGCCGTTCGCGCTCATTTTCACGACACGCTGCTGGCGCTGATGGGCGCAGACGAGCGGCTGGATCGCGCCGGCCTCGCGGCGCAATCGCCACAGCGCGCCATGCTGCGCGACCTCCTCTCCTTTGAGACCGGCGAGGATGCCGCCGACGAGCTTCGCAAGCGGCTGGAGAAGATCCGCAAGCGCCATCCGGCGCTCTCGGCCCGAGAGCAGGCCGAACTCGCAATTGAGGGGATCACCAACAAGCGTGCGATCAAATATCTGCGCGACAGGATCGAAGGCGAGCCGCTTTTCCTGCGGCCCGACCGCGAACCCTACATGCTCAAGGGCGTCGACGGCGTGCGTGTCTATGCGCTTGGCCCCCCGCGCGATGTCGAGCTGCTGCTTTCACTGGAGCCGCGGGGCGAGGAAGCCTTCGAGCTCTTGACGGACAGCCTCACGCTCAGTCTCCTGACGGCAACGATGGTCGGCGAACCGGAAGATGCTCCGCGCAGCTTCGATCCGCGCTTCGGCATGTCGCGCCGCGATGTCGAGAAAGGCCATGATCCCTTCATGAAAACATTCTTCACCAGCCGCTACGGCGCGAAGGGAAAACGCGGCTTCGCGCAGGCTTGGCGGCAGATCGACAATGAATGGCTGGCAGGCTCCGAATCGCTGGCGCTGCGGTTGAACAACGAGGTGAACAATACCAGTCTCGTCATCGCTATCGAACTTCCGTTGACCGGCAAGGTACTGCTCTTCACCGGCGACGCCCAACGCGGCAACTGGATATCCTGGGCGCCGCTGAATTGGACCGTCGGCGGCAGAACGGTCACCGCGCGGGAGCTTCTCGGCCGTACAGTCTTCTACAAGGCCGGTCATCACGGCAGCCACAACGCAACACTCGACGGCAGCGTCGATGCGGACTACCCCAATATCTCCTGGCTAGCACAGGGTGCTTTCAAGAACGATTTCGTCGCCGTGATTCCCGCCAACGCTGGCTGGGCAAAACAGGAAAAGAACTGGGAGCACCCACGCCGCTCCATTGAGACGAGACTGAAGCAAAAAGCCCGCGGCCGCGTCTTCCGCAGCGACGTTGACCACGTGGAAAGGCCCGAGGACGTCAGCGCCGCCGAATGGGAAAAGTTCAGTCGCGTGGAGCGCGATCTCTTCTTCGAATACACGATTCCGGATGCGCTCGCGTGACATGAGCGCCCCTCCTCAAAACGGCTCGGTTTCGCCTGTAAATCATCGGCTGTGCTGCTTGAAACCGGGAGAAGCCAGGCCATGGCAACAAGCGTAAGACCCTTCCTCATGTTCGAAGGCGATGCCGAGGCGGCGGTGAATTTCTACGTGTCGCTGTTTTCCGATTCTGACGCCGACCCCTTGATCCTGCGGAACCGGCGACCGCCGCAGGCGTTTTGACCAGGGGTCGAAATCGGGAAGACAAACATGGAAGAAACACTCCGGCGCTTTTTCGAGCGCTACGAAAGCATGGCCAATCGGGTGCTCGCCGGTGAAATGGAGGTCGGCGCGACGACCTTCGCCTTTGCCTCGGATTTCATAGCCGCCTCCCCGGCCGGAGTGATGACGGGCAAGAACGACGAGAACCTGAAAGCATCGATGGAAAGCGGCTATGCCCGCTACCGCGCAATCGGCACCAAGGAACTGAGAATCCGCAAGACGAGCATCACGCCGATCGACGCACTCCATTTCCTCGTCCGCGTCGATTGGCGCTCCATCTACGACGTGAAGGACCGTCCGGACGTCACCATCGATTTCGAGGTCCACTACCTCGTCCAGATGCGCGACGGCGAGCCGAAAATCTTCGGCTGGATCAGCGGCGACGAGGAGGCCGTGCTGAAGGAGCATGGCATCAGTTGAGCGTTAACTACATCAGTTCGTTCGGGTTCTCGATTCGCCGCCAGCTTTCGTCGAGCTGATTGCGGAACCAGGTCATCTGGCGCTTGGCATATTGGCGCGTCGCCGCGGCCCCGGTCGCGATCACCTCCGCCTCGCTCAGCTCGCCCCTCAGCATCGCGGCGATCTGCTGGACGCCGATCGCTTTCATCACCGGCATCTCCGGAGAGAGCTTGAGCGCAAGGAGCGCGCGCACCTCCTCCACCGCGCCGCTTGCAAGCATCGCCTCGAAGCGGTGGTCGATGCGGCTATGGAGAAGCTTACGATCCGGCAACACGACGATCTTCTGAGCCCGGTCAGGATCGACGATCATCGGGCCTCGGGCTTTCTGAAAGAGCCGGATGGGCTTGCCCGTCGCTTCGATCACTTCCAGCGCCCGTACGATCCGTTGTCCGTCGCCCGGCCGCAGTTGGGCGGCCGTTTCCGCATCGCGGGCTGCAAGTTCGGCATGAAGCGGCTCGGGCCCCATCTCTTTCAGCCGCTCGCGCAGCCGCGCGCGGATTGGCGCGGGTATATCCGGCATGTCCGAAAGGCCGCCCGTCAGCGCCTTGAAGTAGAGACCGGTGCCGCCGACGAAGACGGGCAACCGTCCCTCTCCGCGCAATCTCATGACTAGCGCCTCCGCCTCGCGCAGCCACGCGCCGGTCGAATAGGGCTGCCCCGCCGGCACATGACCGTAGAGGAAGTGCTCGATGCCCTCCATGTCCGCCTCGTCCGGGCGTGCCGTCAAGACCCTCAGCGTGCCGTAGACCTGCATGCTGTCAGCGTTGATCACCACGCCGCCGTGCCAACGGGCGAGCTTCACCGCAAGCGCGGACTTGCCGCTGGCGGTCGGCCCGGTTATCAGGATCGCGTCCATATCTCGTTCAAGGTCTCGCATCATGGCTCTCGTTGCCACGCTTATCGCCAATCCGTCAAATCCTGTTCTGACGCCATCCTTGGCGGAGGCGGCGGCCGAGGCGGTGAAAGCCTCCGGCCTCTATTGGCTTGCCGACGGCATTGCCTGCGACATCGCGCTGGCGGACGGCACCGATGCCGGCGAAGCCGAAGCGAAGCTGCGGGCGGCCGTAAACGGTGCGGCGATCGACGTCGCCGTGCAGGATGCTGAGACGCGCCGCAAGAAGTTTCTGATCGCCGACATGGATTCGACCATGATCGGTCAGGAATGCATCGACGAACTCGCCGCCGAGGTCGGCCTCAAGGAAAAGGTGGCCGCGATCACCGCGCGCGCCATGAACGGCGAGATCGCCTTTGAGCCAGCGCTCATAGAACGCGTAGCGCTCCTGAAGGGCCTGCCCACCACCGTCATCAGCGACGTCATCGCAAGGCGCATCACGCTCACGGCCGGCGGCCGCGAACTGATCGCCACCATGAGGGCGAAGGGCTATTACACCGCCCTCGTCTCCGGCGGCTTCACCGTCTTCACTGGCCCCATCTCCGAGAAGCTCGGCTTCGACGAGAATCGCGCCAATGTGCTCATCGAAAACGACGGGACGTTGACCGGGGAAGTCGCCCATCCGATCCTCGGCAAGCAGGCCAAGGTCGATGCGCTGCTTGATATTTCCAAGAGGCTGGGTATCTCGACGGCCGAGGTAATCGCCGTCGGGGACGGCGCTAATGACCTCGGCATGCTGCAGCTTGCGGGCAGCGGTATCGCCCTGCACGCCAAGCCCGTCGTCGCGGAACAGGCCAAGATCCGCATCGATCATGGTGACCTCACTGCCCTCCTTTACCTGCAGGGCTATCGCAAGACGGATTTCGTGACGTGATCATCTGCGAAACGGAGCGGCTCGTAATTCGCGCCTGGCGCGAGAGCGATCGCGATCTCTTCGCCGAGATCAACAGCGATCCGAAGGTCATGGAATTCTTCCCGCACCGCCGCAGCCGTGCCGGAGGCCGATGCTCTGTTCGACCGCAACAACCGCGACATTAGCGAGACCGGTTTCGGTTTCTTCGCGCTCGCGCTTCGCGAGAGCGACGGGCCCCTTGGCTTTTGCGGATTGGCACGCACCCACCTCGAGCCGCATCTGCCGAATGGCACGATCGAGATCGGCTGGCGCCTCGCGGTGCCTTATTGGGGCAAGGGCTACGTGACCGAGGCGGCGCTCGCCCTTCTCGAGCACGGCTTCGCTCAAAGGAAGCTTGCCGAGATCGTCTCCTTCGCCGTCCCGGCAAACACCCGCTCGATCGCCGTCATGAAGCGCATCGGCCTGCGTCCGGACCCCACCCGCGACTTCGATCACCCGCGCGTGCCGGAGACGCATCCGCATCTAAAGCGCCATGTGGTCTACGCGGTAAAGGCGGAGGAGTGGAAGCGCTACGCCGATGTGCGCTCTCCGGTGTACAGCCTGAAGACTCCGCGAGAACGCGTGTAGTTAATAGGCGTACGCGAGAATCGGATGGCGCCATGCTGCATTTGGAAGGCTTTGACTTCGACCTTACCGCAAAGAATTCCGACGTGCCCCCGGTCGTTCTACTTCACGGCAGCGGCGGAAGGGAGACGGATTGGACGGACTTCGCGCAACATATCGCTCCCCGTTCCACCTGCTTTTCTGCCCAATCGCATGGGAGCAAGGTTTCACTTTCTTTCGACGCAATCCCGATCGCAGCCTGAACTATGCCGAACTGGCAACTGGCAGTGAAAGGCTTTGCGTCTTCTTGGATGCAATATCGAAAACGGCGCGATCATAGCCGCCGCCGTCGTTTGCCGTCGAAGCGAGTTCACGTCCGGCGCAATTCTGCTGCGACCGCAATCGCCCGATCCGCAGACACCATTTCCCAATCTCCAGCACTATCCCGTACTCATCCTGGCAGGTGCAAATGATGAACGGCGGAAGAAGGGCGACGCGCAGGTGCTCGTCGACCAGTTCAGGGTCGCCCAGGCCGACGTGAGCTACCATGAGCTGAATCCGCACACGGATGGGAGCAAACAGGCTTGGACCGATCCCTTTCCAAGGAGTGGTTCGCAGAGCGGTTCCGCCGCCTCAGACGCGTTTGAGCCGTACACAAAAGCGACCGGGGCCGCGCCTTACTCCATCCGCACCGTCACGAAACGCAGCTCGCCGGTCTTGCTGGCGATCATCAGGAGGGCGTTGCGGCGTCCGTCCGCCTTCAGTTCCTCGACACGCGCAGTGATGTCCTCCGGCGTTGTCATCGCCTCCTGGCCGACTTCGACGATGACGTCGCCGGCCTCGAGCCGACGTTCGGCAGCGGGCGAGTTGGGCTGGACTTCGGTGACGACGACGCCTTTGACCGCCTCTGCAATGCCGAAGCTCTTGCGGCGGTCGGCGTCGAGCACCGCGAGTTTCATGCCGAGCACGGTATCGCTCGCGGGCAATTGTGCGGCCGGCGGTTCGCCCGGCTTGGCGCCTTCGCCGTTCGGCTGCTCGGTCTGCCTGGCGGCAAGGTGCTCGCCATCCTCGAGGCGGCCGAGCGTCACGCGAACCGTCTGCTCCGTGCCATCGCGGATGATGACGACATCAACCGCCTTGCCCACCGGACTTTCGCCGACGGCGCGCATGAGATCACGAATTTCCGCGACATCCATTCCGTCGAAGCGGATGATGACGTCGCCCGGCTTGATCTCGCCTTTCGTGATCGGCCCGCCTTCGATGATACCCGAGACGAGGGCGCCGCGCGGCATCTCCATCTTGAGGCTCTCGGCGATATCGTCCGTAACCGGCTGGATGCGTACGCCGAGCCAGCCGCGCCGCGTCTCGCCGAATTCCTTGAGCTGGTTGACGACGTTGACGGCGAGCTCCGTCGGCACGGCAAAGCCGATGCCGACCGACATGCCGGTCTGCGAAAGGATCGCCGTATTGATGCCGATGACCTCGCCCTTCATGTTGAACAGCGGTCCACCCGAGTTGCCGCGGTTGATCGCGGCATCCGTCTGGATGAAGCTGTCATAGGGGCCGGCATTGATGTTGCGGCCGCGGGCCGAAACGACGCCGACGGAAACGGAGACGCCGAGGCCGAAGGGGTTGCCGACGACCATCACCCAGTCGCCGATCCTGATGTTGCGCGAATCGCCGAAGGAAACTGCCTTGAGCGGCTTCTTCGGCTCGACCTTCAGGACGGCGAGATCGGTCTTCGTATCCGTGCCGACAAGCTTTGCTTTGAGCTTCGTGCCGTCGGAGAAGTTGATCTCGATGTCGTCCGCGTCCTGGATGACGTGGTTGTTGGTAACGATGTAGCCGGTCGGATCGATCACGAAACCGGAGCCGAGCGAATTGACCGTACGCGGACGACCACCCTCTCCCTGCCCTCTGAAGAATTCGTCGAAGAATTCCTGATGCGGCGAGCCCTCCGGCACCTGCGGCATCGGTGCATTATCGTCGTCGCTCTTGACGTTCTGCGAGATCGATATGTTGACCACAGCATCGAGGAGACCTTCCGCGAGTTCGGCGACGGACGGTGGACCGGCCGGCGGCAACGAGGTCGCTGTCTCGGCAAGTGCGGTGTTGGAGAAGAGCAGTGCCGTCGCGGCACCCAGCACGATGCCGCGGAAGATTTCGGGTCGTTTTGACAAGTCGCTAGGCTCCTATCATTTCCTTTGCATCACGCCGATACGGCTATGGCAGCCAAGGATTATCGCACGATCATTGCTTCGCCGCAGCGAAATATGCCGGCCGTTCGGGCGATTCCCATCAAGGAACCCTGCGGTAGCGGCGGCCCGTGCAACAGACGACTTTTCCCTTGAAGATACGGCGGAATTCCGAAGCGTCCAGACACGATTTCCTGATCGGCTGAGACGCTGCCGCCGCAGCATTCAAGGGATGATTTCGTGTCCGTGCTCCTTCAGCGCCTGCACCGCCTTTTCAAGATCGAAGCCGGCGACGAAGACATAGTCGGTGCTGAAGGTTGAATTGGCAAAGACACCGACCCCCGCCTCCGAAAGCGGCCGCAGGACCGACGAGAGGACGCCCGGAACGTCGAAGCTGAAATGCTGCTCGATACGCAAGCAGCGCCAGCCGAGAGAACTCTGCACGCTTGAGGGGACGCGGGCGGCGCGACAAACGAGCGTCATCTCCTCGCGGGAACTCGACACCGTCCAGAACCCCGGCCCGGGCAGCCATTCCGGAATAGCGGACCCGATGTTCAGGCGGGTAATCGCATATTCGGCATCGACCAACCGGATCAGCAGTTTATGTGGCATTTCGCATTATCCTCGAAGCAACCAAACTAGTCCGACGCCAACGGCCACCGATGTCAATCCGGCCATTCGGAGCTGATGCTCAGGGACATACGGCAAACGCTTCGCCAATTCTACAAGAACCAAAGGGGCCAGTGCGTACACCAGCCCCTCGATGATCAGGAAAAATGCAAACCCGGTCAGGAAATCGGACATCGTCCGCTCAATCTCCGGTCGCAGGCGTCGTTGGCGCGGCTGGCGGTGCCGGTGGCGTCGCCCCATCTGCGCTGTTGAAATAACGGAAGAATTCCGAATGCGGCGACAGCACCACGGTTGTGTCCGGATTACCGATCGACTGCGTGTAGGCTGCCATCGAGCGGTAGAATTCGAAGAAGCCCGGATCACGCGTGAAGGCGTCGGCAAAAATCCCCGTCCGCTCAGCCTCGCCCTCGCCTCGAAGGATTTCCGAATCACGCTGGGCCTCCGCGATGATCTCCACCACCTGGCGATCGGCAATGGCGCGGCGGCGCTGGCCCTCTTCGTTACCGCGTGCGCGGATCAGTTCGGCTTCGGCGAGACGTTCAGCCTTCATCCGGTCGAAGGTTTGCTGCGAAACTTCCTGGGTCAGATCGGTGCGACGGATCCGCACGTCCTCGATATTCAGGCCCAGCGATTCAGCGTCCGCCCTAAGGTCGGTCCGCACCTCGCGCATCATCGACGCGCGCTCATCCGAAAGAGCCGCCTCGAAGCCCCTGAGGCCGTAGACGCGGCGAAGCGAAGCATCGAGACGCGTGCGAAGGCGCGCTTCGGCCGACTCGCGATCGCCCGAGACCGTTTCGCGGAAGCGACGGGCGTCCGCGATCCGGTAGACCACGAAGGCATCAACCTCGTAGAACTTGCCGCCGGAGACCTGCACGCGGATATTGTCGAGATCGAAGCGAAGCGCCTGGTCCTCGACATATTGCACGCGGTCTGCGTCCATGAAGGCGAAAGGAAGCTTGAAATAAAGGCCCGGCTCCGTCTTGACGGCGCGGATCTCGCCGAAGCGCACGACGATTGCCTGCTGACGCTCGTTGACCACGAACACCGACGAATAGATGATGACCAGCACCGCGGCCAAGACGATCAGGATGATTGAACTGCGATTGTTGATCATTGGGTACCTCCCGACTGCGCGGGCCTGCCGATTTCCGTGAGCGGCAGGTAGGGCAGCACGCCCTGGCCGTTCTTCTCGTCGAGAATGACCTTCTTCGACTTGCCGAGAACATCCTGCATCGTTTCGAGATAAAGCCGCCTGCGCGTGACCTCGGGCGCCTTGGAATAGGCGTCATAGACCGAGATGAAGCGCTGCGCCTCACCCTGGGCTTCCTTGACGACGCGATCCTTGTAGGCGGCCGCCTCTTCACGGATCTGCGCACCCTGGCCGCGTGCCTTGCCGAGCACCTGGTTCGCGTACTGGTTGGCTTCCTCGACGAAGCGGTCCTCGTCCTGTTCGGCGCGCTGCACCTCATCGAACGCATCGGCGACTTCGCGCGGCGGCGCGGCATCCTCAATGGCAACCGTGTTGACCGAGATGCCGGCACCATAGCTGTCCATCGTCGCCTGAATCGTATTCTTCACGTCCGCGGCGATCGCCTGGCGATTGTCACGGAAGATGTCCTGGGCCGGACGCCGGCCGACGACCTCGCGCATCGCGCTTTCGGCAACCTGCTGCAGCGTGTTGGCTGGATTCTCGACGTTGAAGAGATAGGCCTTCGGGTCGGTGACGGAGAAGAGAACCGAGAACTGGACGTTGACGATGTTCTGGTCCCCGGACAGCATCAGCCCGGCGTTGGACTGGCCGCCGACGCGACCGCCGATATTCTGCTGCTGCTCAGTCACCTTGACGAACTCGACCGTCTCGAATGGCCAGAAGTGGTAGTGGAGACCGGGCATGGAGATCTCTTCCTTCGGCTTGCCGAAGCGCATCTCGACGCCGCGTTCATCGGGCTGAACTGTGTAGATCGAATTGAGCAGGATGAAACCGAGGATCAGCAGGCCGACGATGACGAATACGCCACCGTTGAAGCCTCCCGGCACTACGTTCTTCAACTGATCCTGGCCGCGCCGGATGATCTCTTCGAGATCCGGCGGACCACCTCTTCCGCCGCGCGGCCGATTGGGCCCCTGGCCCCATGGCCCCTGATTGCCGCCGCCGCCCCAAGGGCCGCCGCCGCCATTCTGATTGCTCCAGGGCATCAAAACCTCACTTCAAAGGAACTCTCTCGCTGAACGCCCCGCAAGCATTGCGGCCGGTCACGATGTGAAACCCGTTATAGGTATCATCCTCATTGCTTTCAACGCGATACGGCCGAGTTCACGGTAAATGCGTTAAAATAGTTGGCGCTCATGCCCTGCCGGTAAGCGACAGAGGGATGAGAGCGGAAAATATCCTGGGGCTTTCAGCGACCCGGCCGGTCTTTTCGTCGCCAGGTCACGAAATGCATCGCATGGCTATCCTTCTCGCCACGCGGCAGGTCCTCCTCCAGCACCTTTTCGAACACGGCCGGGTCGATGGCCGGAAAGCGGGTATCGCCCTCCACATCCGCCTGCACTTCAGTGACGTGGAGCACATCGGCCATGCCGATCGACTGACGGTAGATTTCGCCGCCGCCGATGATGCAGATTTCGTCTGCCGCGATCGCCGCCGCATGCCGCCGCGCGATCTCGAGCGCCGCCTCGAGCGAGGGCGCGACCTCGGCGCCTTCGGCGATGAAGTCGGGGTTGCGGCTGACGACGATGTTCGGCCGGCCGGGCAGTGGCCGGCCGAGAGAAGCCCAGGTTTTCCGCCCCATAATGACCGGTTTGCCGATCGTCAGCGCCTTGAAGCGCTTGAGATCGGTCGAAAGCCGCCACGGCAGGTCGCCTTCGCGGCCAATCACGCCGTTGGTCGCAACCGCGACGACGATGACGAGCTTCGGTCCGATCCTCGCTTCAGTCATGGAAGCCGCTCGGCTTGCTGTCGATCTCCCGCGCCCGCGCGAGCGCGGGGCGGTCGGTCACGACGCGAATGTAGCGGTCGATGACCTCGCTTTCCGGCAGTATCTTGCGCATCCATTGCAGCGCGCTCGCGAGCAAAAGGTCGGCCCCGCTCATCCTTTCGCCGATGAGAAAGGGCTGGCGCGTCAGCACATCGATCACATGCGCGCACATTTCGGTATAGAGCCTCGCCAGCGCTGGATTGTTGACCGTGACGCCGGAAATATGGGCAAGCGCCGTCGGTTCGATTACGCCCGCGTAATAGGCAAGCCAGGAAAGATAGGCGCCGCGCTCAGGATGGCCCGGCGGCCGCCCGAGACTGCAGTCCGGAAAGAGATCCGTGAGGTACTGCACGACGGCGGCCGATTCCCAGATCAGCGTTCCATCATGCAGAAGCGCCGGTACCTGCTTGTGGGGATGCGGATTGTTCTCGTCCGGTCCGCCGGATCCGTCCCAGCGGCGGATATCGACGTAGCGGATTTCGTATTCGGCGCCGAGTTCCTCGAGCAGCCAGATAATTCGCGACGAGCGCGACAAGGGCGCATGGATCAACGTCAGCATCAAAACCTCCCGTCATCCCGGCTACGGCCGGTTATCCGAAGCATGGCTCTTCCGAACGAGCCAGACTCCGCTTCTTGATTGCAAACATATGGGCTGCCTTTGGCAAATCCACTCGAGGCCCAGATTTCGCAGGCACCCGGCTCGCGATCAAACCGCGACCGGCGCCTTGATATGTGAATCGGCTTCGTAGCCGACGAGCTGAAAGTCCTCGAATTTAAAGGAAAATATATCTTTGACCGCCGGATTGATCTCCATTCTCGGCAGCGCCTTCGGCGTTCTCTCGAGCTGCAGCCGCGCCTGCTCGAAGTGGTTGTGATAGATATGCGCGTCACCGAGCGTGTGGACGAAATCGCCGGCTTTGAGTCCCGTCACCTGCGCCACCATCATCGTCAGCAAGGCGTAGGAGGCGATGTTGAAGGGTACGCCGAGGAAGATATCAGCAGAACGCTGATAGAGCTGGCAGGAGAGCTTGCCGTCCGCCACGTAGAATTGAAAAAGGCAGTGGCATGGCGGCAGCGCCATTTCGTCGACAAGCGCTGGATTCCACGCCGAAACGATATGACGGCGGGAGTTCGGGTTGGTTTTCAAGCCCTCGATAAGCGCTGCGATCTGGTCGATATGGCCACCGTCGGGCGCAGGCCAGGATCGCCACTGATAGCCGTAGACGGGCCCGAGTTCGCCCTTTTCGTCCGCCCATTCGTCCCAGATGCTGACACCGTTCTCCTTGAGGTAGGCGATATTCGTGTCGCCTTTCAGAAACCACAGCAGTTCGTGGATGATCGACCGCAGATGCAGCTTCTTGGTGGTCAGCACTGGGAAGCCCTTCGAAAGGTCGAAACGCATCTGATAACCGAAGACGGAGCGGGTGCCGGTGCCGGTGCGGTCGCCGCGGTCGGTTCCCGTTGTCATCACATGTTCAAGGAGATCGAGATATTGCCGCATACTTGTTCGCCGCCGATTCGTTTGTCCGCTCAAAAATAGGTCGAACCGACGCGCGAACCAATGGTCCGGATGCGTTTTCCTACAGATTGATGCGCCGTGAAGGTGTGCGCCGCCACCGATAATGGCGCACTGCGGATACAGCCCCGAACCCAGACGTTCCTGTGCAGCACCTCGGCGGCTGCGGAATTGCCGGCGGCGATCACTTCGAAGGACGCTGGTTGGCGGCGTGGTCCTGATATTGTTCGTTTCTCACCGCCCTTTCATCCAGACCGCGCGTATCGGAATGCTGCGCTTTGTCCCGGTTGGAAAGGACGTCGTTTTCGCCCAAAACGCCCTGCTTCACTTCCGTCTGGGCGCCGCTCCCAGAACCCTTGCCCTTGTCCGGTTTCCCGACGTTCTTGCGACTGGCGTGAGCCATGGTCCGTCTCCTTCGGCTGCCTCTATGGCTGGGTGGGACGTTCAGTTTTCAGCACCCTTGTGGTGTCTGCTTTCCTGATTTTTGCCGCGCAGCATGCTGCGATCGTCATCGCTCTCACGCGCGTCGCTGTGCTCGGTGTCGAGGCTCCGACCCTTACGCTGGGCCCTCCGCAATGCCTCGGAACGATGCAGGTCCGCCTCGGCATTGAAATCCTTGTCCGCATTCGACGTATCCTCGCGGCCTTGAATTATGCGCCGCTGCTGCTCTTGCGTCTTTCTGCCGACCATTGCCTTTGCTCCTATTTGTTCGTCCGACCCCGCTGGCGCGGGTTCGCGCCGCCCTGAGCGGTTACGTCGTTCGCAACGTCACCTTCGATGGTGTTGCCGCGTTTCAGGAGTTCGTAATCGGACGGTCCTTTGATGCCTTTGCTACGGCCGATCCCGGGGTCCTGCTTCAGGTCCTTGTCACTGGGATGGCGTGTCTTCGGATGCTTTGATGAGGTCATCGAGCTTCCTCCTGCGCTTTTGAATTGCTGGCGCCCCCCGCTTGACGGTCAGTCGTCGTTCTCCCGGTTAACCGCACCCAGCCGCGAATGTTCCGTAATGGGTCCGATTGTTGCAGGTGGTGACGAGAGACGCGCTTGTTCGACAGAAGGGAAACAATGTCGGCGGACGATTGTTAGGCCTTTTGAATCAGATCGAACGTTCCAGCAAAACACCAGGGAGGTGACCATGAGCGCGACAGGTCTCGACGTCTTCGACAAAACCCTACAAACGACCAATATCTGGCTCGGCGAAATCATGGAGCATCACGGGCCCGACCGAAAAGTGGCGTGGCACATTCTGAATGTCGTGCTGCGGGCGTTGCGGGACAGGCTCCCCCCGGAAGTCGCCGCCCATCTCGGCGCGGAACTACCCCTGCTCGTTCGAGGCGCCTATTACGATCAATACCGTCCCAACCATCAGCCGGATAAGGCAACCCGCTCACTCGACGAGTTTCTCGCCACGATCGCGGACGGACTGAAGAATACGCGGCCGGTCAACCCGACCGAGGCGGCGAAAGCAGTCTTCCAGGTGCTGGCGCGGCGCGTCGATCTTGGCCAGACGAAAAAAGTACGCGACACCTTACCGAAAGAAATCCGGGCTCTTTGGCCCGACAGCGTTGGCGCAAGCGGATAGAGAGAGAGGCCGTGAAGATGACTTCGCCTGCCCCGTAGAAGAGATGAGAGCGGCCGAGGCTCCCTTCAACGGCGGCAGCAGACACTTGGGCTCCCTCGCCCAAGCATCCGAGAGACCGGCACCCACGCCTCGTCGCATGTTTCTTCGGGGAAACTGTGAAGCTTATCCCGGCCGGCGCACGGCGCCAGCCGGAAACATAACTGATCGCGCCTCGATCAAAGCGCCTGAAGCTTGCCGAGATTCTTGGCGACCAGATAGTAGAAGGTCACGCGCGATTTCGAGCGATCATCCGCCATCGCCTGGGCGGCCGCCGCAATCGCCGCATCCGCCTCAACCCCATCTACGCCGAGCTTCTTCTCGCACCATTTTTCCTTGACGCGCTCGAGTTCCTTGGGGTCCGACGCGGAAACGAGGGCGGAATCCTTGTTGCGAAGCGCTATGCCAAGATGGCGCACGATCTTGTTGACAACTGCTTCGTCGGCGGCGCTGTCGTATTTCTGCACGTCTGCGAGATAATCGCTCATGATGCCTCCACTTTGCACTTGCTCCGAAAAGCTGCCGCCCTTCCTCGCGAATTGCGTGCAGCAACCGAAGTCTTTTCACGCTTCTCTTGCATGTCAAGGCGTTTTGAGGCGGGCCGCCTCAGCCTGACACATATCCTCACTTTCTCTGTCGATGGCCCTTTTCTTGGGCACCGGAAGCACCTATATGACGGATGCCGCTTTCGGGCGGCTATGGCGATAAACTGGCGATGCAATAAACCCATTGGACCCGGGGGCGGTACCCGGCGCCTCCACCAAAAACCGGCCCTGAAGCGCGGCCGGCTTTTGATGGGGGCGAAATAGGATCGACAAGGGTGTAAAGATCGACCTTTTGCTCGGCATTGTACCACCGTTATCGGGCTAAACTAATAGTTGCAAACGACAACTATGCTGAAGCACGTCTCGCTGCCTAACGGCGGTGCGGCACTTCAAATCAAGTCCTTCCGGGTAGCACCGTAAGGCGGGGTCCGAAGGCACCTGGCAACAGAAGCCTTCACCTTCTCCCCTGTCGTGAAATGGTCTATAGATGCTCGATAATTGACTCGTCATAAACGGACGGGCAATGAAAGAGCAGACGATGGCGCCGCTCATCCTTGGAGACGCAAGTCTCGTGTAGCGCCTTGAATCGCTGCGTGATTTTCCCGAATGGATTTCCGGTCGGAGAATCATGCAAGACAATGGCTTTGAAGAGAACGGGGATCATATGGGCCAGGACCACATACGCTACGACATTCTGGCGCAGGACGCGCTTCGGGGCGTCATTCGCAAGGTGTTGGCCGAAGTCGCCGCCACGGGCCATCTGCCCGGTGACCACCATTTCTTCATTACCTTCCTGACCGGCGCTCCCGGCGTACGCCTCTCGCAGCATCTCAAGGCTAAGTATCCGGAGCAGATGACGATCGTCGTCCAGCATCAGTTCTGGGATTTGAAGGTCACCGAGACCGGCTTCGAAATCGGTCTCTCGTTCTCGGACACGCCGGAGAAGCTGGTGATCCCCTTCAATGCGATTCGCGGTTTCTACGATCCCTCGGTCAATTTCGAGCTGGAGTTCGATGTTCCAGCCGGTGAGGATGAAGAGGCGGAATCGGCGGAAATCACAGCCTATCCGCTCAGCGAAGACGACGATGCGCTGGAGGACAAGAGTTCCGAAAAGCCGGAGGGTGGTCCCAAGGGCGGCGGCGCCTCCGTCGTCTCACTCGATTCCTTCCGCAAGAAGAACTAAGCGCCCGGAGAGGTACGGGGCCATGACCGGCGACGTCATCAACCTGCGTCAGTTCCGCAAGAAGCAGACCCGGGCCGACAAAGAGAAGCAGGCCGAGCAGAACCGTACCGCTTTCGGCCGCAGCAAGGCCGAGAAGGCGCTGACGAAAGCCCGGAACGAAAAGGCCGCGAAGGCACTCGATCAGGGCCGGCTGGAGAAATCACCGGGCACTGCAGCGCCGCGCGAAGGCTTTCCCGACCGCAAGAAGCCGTGATCGATTTTGCAGGAATGCTGGCGGCAGACCGCGCAAGCTTCCGGACGATCCTGCTCCAGCCCCAGCCCCCGAAAGTGATTCCGAGGCAAGAACTTAGTGTCATTTCGGGAATCGGAATGCCAACTGCTTGAATCGGTTTGCGAGGATGGAAAAAATCGTCAAGCACTCGGCGACATTGCACGGACACCGCACCAGCTTCACGCTTGAGGAGCCGTTCTGGCGGGAGCTGAAGGCAATCGCCAAGGACCGCGGCATACCGCTCGCCCGGCTGATTGCCGAAGTCGATGACGGCCGCGGCCCTGACGGGAACCTCTCCTCGGCCTTGCGCGTCTATGTTCTCGCCTGGGTTAAGGCGCGCGCCGATGGCGAAGCTCCGTCCTGAGCCGGACACGATTTAAGGAAACATGCAGTAGCGTTACTGCACGGTGATGTCGGGCAGCACGTCGAAATTCAGGCTCGGCCCAGAGGGCGGGCCGACGTTTTGACCAGTCGTATTGCCCCCCGGAGACGGGCCGCTGCCCCGCATGCTCTGTGGTGGCGCAACAGGCGCCTGCTGTCTTCCGACGCTGCGCGGAAGCTGCCGCATGCGCAGACGCTCCTCCTCCGCGGCGCGACGCTCGGCCGCTGCGCGGGCCTCGGCCTCGGCCTTCATCCGCGCAGCCTCGACCGCGGCGGCCTGACGCCGGCGGTCTTCGACAATCGCTCGCAGCCGCTCGAGCTCCCGAGCGGCCGCGCGCGCCCGATAAAGCGCCGCCTCACGGCGCAGGCGCTGCTTTTCAAGCACATTCGCTTGCAGCGTTTCCACGCGCCGCCGTTCTCGCTCGAAGGCTCTGAGCGACAGGAAATTCGACAAGTCCGTCACATCGACCGTGACCCCCGGCGCCGCAAGCAGCCCGGCGTAACTGAAGCGGACACGCGGTTCGGCGCCCGCGAGGGCCTCTTCTCCCGGCCGGAACGTCAGATCGATCGCGCCACTCATCCGGGCGGCAGGCAGATCGAAGGATGCCTCGCCGCCGAACGCCGCGTTGCCGTCACCCGCAGTTACGTTCTGCGCCCTGACGGTGCCACCGGCTATGCTGAAGGGCACCTTCACGGCGCCGACGACCGACTGTCCGGTAAAGAGAACCCTCTCGACAGCCTGCTGGATCGCCTCCGGCGAGATCTCCGTCTTCATCGCATCGGCGGCGGCCATCAGTTGCGGCAATGCCGCAGTGTTGATGCCGTTGAGCGTCACGCCGTTGAAGGTGGCGGTGCCCGAGCCGCTCGCCGATTGAGCCATTGCCTGGGGTGTGGCGCCGGAGGCCTCCATCGCCACGGCCAGATCGAAGCGACCCGTCGCCACGGGACCGTTCGCGCGGCTCCAACCTGCCGCGCCCAGATCGCCGCCCTTGAGATCGAAACGTGAGCGGAGGAAACCCGAACCGTTGGCGTTGCCGAGCTGTAGCCGGCCCTGAAGCTTGCCGCCCAGCCAATCTCCGCTCGCTTCGTTGAGTGTGAGTTCGTCCCCCTTCCATTCCAGCTTGCCGGCAAAGCCGGTCACCGGTCCGTAAGCGCCAGGCCAGAAACGCTTCGCCGTCACGTTCAGCGCCACATCGAGACCCGTCCAGGCCGGCTGCACCACCGGCGCCCGCGACAGCCCGCCGGCCGCCGGATCCTGAACCTGCCCCAGGATACCTTCGCCGAGCCAGCCAAGATCGAGTGCATCGAAGGCGAGCTCGCCCTCGGCCTTCCCGGGGACCTTGCGGTCGATCGAGAGCGCGCCGGTGAAACTGTTCTGGTCAGCCTTTCCCTCGACGGCGGAGATCGAGACCTTGTCCGGATCGCTGGCGATTTCGGCCGAGAGCGTCACAGGCAACCCGCTGCCCATCTGTGGCAGGCCTATGCCCTGCATCAGCAGATAAGGCTCCAGGTCCTCGCTCTTCAGCGTCAGCTTTCCCTGCCCTTCGAGATAGCGCTCACGCGAGAGATCGACGACACCCTCGGCGCCGAGCGACGTCTTCTCCGTGGTGAAGGTCAGCGTTCCGTTGGCTTTCGAGCCCTCCGTACTTTGCAGCTTGACGGCCAGGATCCCGTTGGCGTCCGCGTCGAACGGCAGCGGATCGAGGCCTGCCTGTCCGAGGAGGACGGATGTCTGCGGATTTTCGAGCGTGGCGTCGAGCAGCATGCCCCGGCCGGCAAGCGCCTGGCCGATATCCGGCGCCTGGTAGCTCGCCGCGATCTTGCCGCCGTTGGCGGTACCGATCACACCGAAGGTGACGGGCGCGTTGCCTTCTTTGCTACCCGCCGTCAGGGTCACGTCCAATGCCGCATCGGCGAAATAAGGGCCTGCCTTGATGAGCCGCGCCAGCCCCGGGTGGCCGGCCGTATGCCTTCCGATCATATCCAGGAAGGGCGTGAGTTCCTTGGCGGCCAGCTTCATCTTCGCCGAGACCACCGGCTTGTCGAGCTCTCCGCTCATCCGACCGGAGAAGGCGAGCTGAGCCCCCGAAAGAGCGCCGATCGCCACCCGCTCCGCCTGTAATTGACCGTTCTTCATGGTCAGCACGGCCTGTACGTCGCTCGCTTCCTCGCCGAAGGCCAGAAACGTTTCGGCCGAAATGTCCGCAGCGATGGCGTGCTGCAGCAATGTGCCGGTCGACGCGTCGCCGGCGATGAGGCCCGCCAGCGCCCGCAGCGCCTCCAGATCGATGCGGTTACCCTTGAGTTGCAGCGACAGGGTGGGTGGCTGCTCTGCGAAGGACTGGCGTTCGATGCGGCCCTTCAGCGTCGCTGGACCGGCCGCCACCTCCAGGCTTTCAAATTGCTGCAGCGTGTCCGTAAGGTTGACGCTTGCCGCGAACCCCGCCGTCTTCAGCTTGCGGAGCGCGGGATCGACCGATCCTGCCAGCCAATTCGCGAGACCCGAGGGCTGGTTGGACGCAACGAGCACGTCGCCGCGGAAGGATCGCTGGCCTTTGAGGTTCAGCCGGCCCTTGGCCTCCAGTTGCGTACGGCCTGGCAGAAGCGCCACGGCATTTTCGACGATCCAGCCGGCACCGTCGGGCCGGACATCGAGGCGCACGTCGCGCACCGTCGTGTCGCCGATCACAATCGCCGGAAGCTTCAGGCTTGCGCGGCCCGGCACCTGCGGAATGGGAATATCGGCGGCGATCGCCATCATCGCTTCCACCCTTTGGCGGAGCGAAATGGCCGGATTGCGGCCCGTCTTCCCGCCGCTGCCGGAATTGCCGATGCGGCTGACATCGATCTGCTGGCCATCGGCGATCAACAGGAACTTCTGGTCTTTGCCGGTGTCTAGCGTCGCCTCGCCGGTGACGATGTAGGGATCATCCGGAGGGCCTATCTCGAAATGGTATTCCGGCACGCGGATGCTTTCGTTGGTGAGCTGGAACTGGCCGTTGATCCGCAGCGTGCCGGCTTTGGCTTGGCTTTCAGGCCGGTTTTCCGTGAGCGTGAAGCGGCCGCCATAGACAGGCCTGAAGTCGACGATCTTGAGATCGCCGTCGAGCTCGACGCCGAATGGCCGCTTATCCGGCGTCAGCCGCGCCCGGAGGCTCAGTGCTCCCTCTTCGTCGACTGCATTGCTGGCAAAGGAGAAGCTGCCCGCCTCCCCGTCGAGCGCCGCACGTCCCTCGATCTTCCAGGGTCCGGCCAACGAGCGCGCCGAAAGGGCTGCCGAAAGATCGGCGACGCGGCGCGTGCGCCCCGTCTGCTCATCCACGAACTCGATCTCTCCGTCGACGATCTCGACCTTCTCCAGGACGACCGTCTTGGCGGGTATTGCCGAGCGGGGCCCCCGCGCCCAGTCGAGCGTGCCGTCCGGCTGCAGCCGGAGTCTTGCCTTTGGCCGGTCGAGCCGCATGTCGAAGATCAGCGCCTCGCCGCTCAGGAAGGGCGCGAGCTCCGCACTCATCGAAAATTGCGCTACCTGGATCAGCGGCGGTCCGCCGTCCGTCGCTCCGACACGCACGTCGTTGAGCGTGACCGTCGGAAAGGGGATGAGCCGCGCGTCGACGCTGCCATGCACGACCACCGGCTTGCCCATGATGCGGCTCGCCTCGCGCTCGAAGTCGTTGCGGAAGCTGGTCCAGTCGATGAACAACGGTGCGATCAGCGCCGCAAACAGCGCAGCAACCAGCAGCCCGCCGATAGTAACCAGGATTCGCGCCAGCACCGTGTCACATTCCCATCAGTTCGTTCGCGCCTCTGCTTTGCGGGTAGGACCCATTCTGCCGGCGTCAGGCAAAAATCTTGCCCGGATTGAAGATGTCGTCCGGATCGAGAGAACGCTTGATCTGTCGCATCAGATCCAGCGCATCGCCGAGCTCGGCCGCGAGAAACGGCATCTTGCCCTGCCCGATCCCGTGTTCCCCCGTGCAGGTGCCGTCCATCGACAGCGCCCGCGCATTCAGCCGCTCGACGAAGGCCTCCGCCCGCGCCACATCGGCCGCATCCTTGTCGTCGAAAAGCAGCCCGACATGAAAATTGCCGTCGCCGGCGTGGCCGACGATCGGTGCGATCAATCCGTGCTGCGCGATGTCCTCGTGCGTTGCCGAGACACAATCGGCAAGCCGCGAGATCGGCACGCAGACATCGGTGGCGAGGATGGCCCGCCCGGGCATCAGGCTCTTCTGTGCCCAATAGGCGTTGTGCCGCGCCTTCCAGAGTTGCGCCCGCTCTTCCGGATTGGTCGTCCAGATGAAACCTGTAGACCCGAATTCCGACGCTATTTCGGCGAACTGGCGCGATTGCAGCTCGACGCTTTCCGCGCTGCCGTGAAACTCGACGAATAGCGTTGGCGTTTCCTCGTAGCTCAAGCCGGAATAGGCGTTACAAGCCTTCATCTGCAGTGCATCGAGCAACTCGATGCGTGCGACCGGAATGCCGGACTGGATCGTCAGGATCACGGCGTTGCACGCATCGGCAATCGTCGGAAACGGGCAGACGCCGCCGGAAATCACCTCCGGGATGCCCTGGAGGCGCAACGTGATCGAAGTGATGATGCCGAGCGTGCCTTCGGCACCGACGAAGAGCCGCGTCAGGTCGTAGCCGGCCGACGACTTGCGTGCCCGATGGGCGGTCTTGATCTCTCGCCCTCCGGCGACGACCGCCGTCACGGCGAGCACGTTTTCCTTCATCGTACCGTAGCGCACCGCATTGGTGCCGGACGCCCGCGTCGAGGTCATGCCGCCAATCGAGGCGTTCGCGCCAGGGTCGATCGGAAAGAAGAGCCCGGTGTCGCGCAGATAGGTGTTGAGCTCCTCCCGCGTCACGCCGGGCTCGACCGTGCAGTCCAGATCCTCCGCATTGACGGCGAGCACGCGGTTCATCCGCATCATGTCGACCGAAATGCCGCCATGAGGCGCGTTGACGTGGCCTTCGAGCGACGATCCCGCCCCAAAGGCGATGAGCGGCACCCGGTGTGTGCTGGCGAGTTCGACGATTTCGCGCACCTCGGCAGCATTTTCCGGGAAGACGACCGCGTCCGGCAGTTGCGCGGGAATGTAGGTTGTCGTGTTGGCGTGCTGGGCGCGGATCGCCGCGCCCGTCTGGAATCGATCTGCGAAGCGCGCTGCCAGAAGCGTCTTGACCGCGGCGATGCCGCTCTCGTTCCTGACGCCCGCCTTGATTGCATTCAACGCCACGAAAAACGCCCCTTCTCAATCTCGCCGCGAGCGTCTTCGTCAACACCCGGAAATCGTCGTAACGTTCTGAACGTCCGCATAATTTATCCCCAATTCGAACCGAATTAAGGCTGTATCGCAAGCCGGAACGAGCGGCCGAAATCGGACATGGTGGCCGAGCCGGATCGATCCGTCGCCATCGGCAAGCCGCCTCCCCCGCACGCGTCCAGCAGATGCAAGACAGGAGCACATCTCCCGACCGAGTGGGAAGCGCTTACAATTCAAGGCGCTACTGTGCAAATCGGAATCACTTTGTCCAGAAGTTCAAGTCGTCTGCGATCGCCGCGCCGCGTGAAATCACCGTCGGTGATACCGGCTTGTCACAAGTCGACGGAATCGCCCGGGCGTCACGAACGCCGGAATGCGCAGGAGAATGCAGCTTTTGTTTGCGGGCTTATGGAGTATGATGTCGAGAAACGGGAGAACGTCGCATGTTCGGGCTGCTTGCTTTGATCACGGCGTCAATTTTCTTCGGCGCTGCCATTTACATCAACGTGGCTGAACAGCCGGCGCGGCTTAGCTTGGACGGCGGCGCAGCGCTCCGCGAATGGGGGCCTGCCTACCGGCGCGGCTTTGAAATGCAGGCGCCTCTTGCCATTATTTCCTGCCTCCTCGGTGCGACGGCCTGGTGGCAGACGGGCAATCCGCTCTGGGGCTTGGGGGCAGCGGTCATCATCTTGAACTGGCCCTATACGCTCTACATCATCATGCCCATCAACGAGCGGCTGGAGACGACACAGCCGGACCAGGCGAACGCGGAGACCCGCGAGTTGATTGCGCGCTGGGGCAAACTCCACGCCGGCCGCAGTGCTCTCGGCGCTGCCGCCACCGCGATCTACCTCATCGCTGCCGCCGATGGGGTTTGAGCACCGGCGCCGTCCCTGCACCCGATCAGACCTCGAGCGCGGCGGCCGCGTCCATTTCCTCGTGTAGCTTACGCTCCTCGTCAGCATGCGGCTTGGTGAAGCGCGCGATGACGAGATAGGCGACCGGCGTCAGGTAGAGTGTGACGATCACCGCAAGGCCGAGCCCGCCGACGAGCACCCAACCGAGCGCGATGCGCGCCTCTGCACCGGCCCCGCTCGCCAGCACCAGAGGCACGGCGCCGACGACGGTCGCGATCATCGTCATCATCACCGGCCGCAGACGGATATTGGCGGCATTCTCGATGGCGCTTCGCACATCCTGGCCGCGGTCGCGCAGCTGATTGGCGAATTCGACGATCAGGATGCCGTTCTTCGCCATGATGCCGACCAGCATGACGAGGCCGATCTGGCTATAGATGTTGAGCGTGTTGCCGGTCATGATCATCGCAAAGACGGCGCAGGCAAGGCCGAGCGGCACCGTCGACATGATGATGAGGCCGCTGACGAAGCTCTCGAACTGCGCCGCAAGCACCAGAAAGATGATGATGATGGCGAAGCCGAAGGTAACGAAGAGGCCGCTGGCATTCTCGTCAAGGGTCGCAGCTTCGGCAAGCGGCATCACCCGCGAACCGGGAGGCAGCAGCGGCTCGGCCATCTCCTCGACCATCGACAGCGCCTCGCCGAGCGCGAGATCGGACTTCAGGCCCGCCGAAAGCGAAACGGCGCGAAGCTGGGATTCGCGCGCGAGCTGCGGCGCGACGGCCTTCTCCTCGATCGAAGCGATCGTCGACATCGGAACGATGCGCCCATCGCCGGCCTTGACGAAGATGTTCTGCAGGTCCGTCGGGTCGTTGAGCGGCATAGTGGAGGAGAGCAGCTTGACCGGATAGGCCTCGCCTTCCACGAAAATGTCGACAACGCTGCTGCCGTCGAGCATCGCCTGCATCGCCCATGAAAGGGCGCCGATGTCCACGCCGAGATCAGAGGCCCGCTCGCGATCGATCGTCACCGACAATTGCGCCTGGTTGGCCTCGTAGTTGAGCCGGACATTTTCGAAACGACCGGTGTCTTCTATCGCCCGCACGAGCTTCGCCGCCGCATCGCCGAGCTTCGTGTAATCATTGCCGACGAGCGCGACCTGAAGGCCGCTGCCGGCACCACGAATGCCGAGACTGTTCGACTGTATCGTGAAGGCGCGGACGGAGGGGATGGCATTCGTCACCTTGTTGATGTCGGCGACGATCTGCTGTTGCGTCCGGTCGCGCTGTTCCCAGGGCGCAAGCGTCAGCACCATGAAGCCGCTATTGGCCGAGCCGCCCTGGCCGGAGATCGAAAACAGGTTGCTGATCTCGCCGGATTTCACCAGCGGCTGCAGACCCTCCTCGATCCGACGCATCTGGGCCTGGGTATATTCGAGCGAGACGCCCTGCGGCGCGTTGATCCGGAGCATCACCTGCGACCGGTCCTCGCTCGGCGTCAGCTCGGACTTGAGCGTCAGAAAGCCTGCGGCCCCCGCCAGCGTGAAGAAGGCGGCAACGACGAAGACCACGAGCGGCGCGTTGAGGCAGGCGCGAAGCGTGACCCTGTAGAAAGCGGCGGCGCGTTGGCCGAAGCGCTGCATCACGCCCTGATGCGAATGCGCCTCGCTCGTCAGCATGCGCGAGGCGAGCATCGGGCAGAGCGTCAGCGATACGAAGGACGACAACAGGATCGAGAAGGCCAGCACAAAGCCGAACTCACGGAAGAGCCCTCCCGTCTGCCCCGGCAGGAAGGAAAGCGGCACGAAGACCGCCGCGAGCGTCGCCGTCGTGGCGAGCACGGCGAAGAAGACCTCGAGCGTGCCGTGGACGGCGGCGGCCCGGGGCCTGAGCCCCTCCGCCCGGCGGCGCACGATGTTTTCCAGGACCACGATCGCGTCATCGACGACGAGGCCGGTCGCGAGCACGATCGCAAGCAGCGTCAGAATGTTGATCGAGAAGCCGGCGAGATAGATCGCCGCCAAGGTTCCGATGAGCGCGATCGGCATGGAGATTGCCGGAATGAGCGTCGCGCGCCAGTCGAGCAGAAAGAGATAGATGACGAGCGTGACGATGAAGACGGCGACTGCGAGCGCGATCTCCACTTCGTGGATCGCTCCGTTGATGAAGACCGCATCGTCACTGGTGATCTTGAGCTCGGTTCCGGGCGGCAGGATATCCGAGGAGATCGTGTCGACGACCTTGCGCACGCCCTCGGAAATATCGACCGTGTTCGACTGGGCCTGGCGGATGATGCCGAGGCCTATGCCCTGGCGGCCGTTGGAGCGGAGCGCCGAGGTGCCGGTGTCCGGCCCGAGCGTCACGGTTGCGACGTCGCGAAGCCTGACATTGTTGCCGAGGATCAGATTTTCGAACTGCTCGGGTGTTTGCAGGTCCGCCGTCGCCCGCACGGAGATGTCCTGACTGGCACTCGTCAGCGAGCCCGCCGGCACGTCGTAGGCGGCATTGGAGAGCGCTTCGCGCAAGTCGGCGACGGTAACACCGCGCCCCGCGAGTTTCGCCTGGTTGACGTCGATGCGGAAGATCTTCTCCTGATCGCCGTAGACGGTGACGTCGGCGACGCCCTCGACAGCCGCCAGCCGGTCACTGATCTCGTTCTCGACGAGCAGCGTCATGTCTTCCATGCTCATCGTGTCGGAGGTAAGCGCGAGCCGCATGATCGGCTGGCTGTCGGAATCCGCCTTCACGATCCGCGGCTCGTCGGCATCGTCCGGCAACTGACCGGCAACGCGGCCAAGCGCGTCGCGGATGTCGTTCGCGGCCTGGCCGATATCGGTCGTGTCGGAGAATTCCAGTGTCACTCGACTGCGGCCGAAGGAGGAAGACGACGAAATTCCCTTGATGCCCTGGACGCGCGAGACGGCCCCCTCGATTACCGAGGTCACCTCACGGTCGATCGTTTCCGGCGAGGCGCCTTCGAATACAGTGGTCACCGAAACGACGGGCTGGTCGATCTGCGGCAGTTCGCGGATTTCGATGCCGTTCCAGGCGGCAAGCCCGGCAACGACGATCAGCGCGTTGACCACCAGGGCGAAGATCGGCCGGCGGATGAAGAGCGCCGTGAACCCGGTCTTTCCCCCCTGATTGCCGCTCGGGTGGTAGCCCCCCATGCCGATATTCATTGCGCTTCCCCCGCGACCTTCTGCTCGGGCTCGGAGCGCGTCTCGCCGGCAATGCGCACTGCGCCGCCATCGCGAAGGCGCTGCACGCCTTCGGTCACGACACGGTCACCCTCCGTGATTTCCGCGTCGACGAGAACCTTGTCGGGATTGCGCTGAATGATCTTGACCGGCACGCGTTCGCTCTTGTCGCCATTGACCCGCCAGATGTAGGACCCTTCGGCGCTCCACTGGATCGCGAGCGGATCGACGGTCGGATAGCGGTCACCGTCGAAGGCCATGGTGACCGAAAAAGACATGCCGGCGCGGAGCATGTCGTCGGGATTCTGGAGCCGCGCCCGCACCCGGAGCGTACGGCTCGCCTGGTCGAGGCGGTTGTCTATCGCGTGGATGACGCCTTCGAGCCCCCGGCCCGGAAGCGCCATCGCGCTCGCCGTCACCGGTTGGCCGACGAAGATCTTGCCGGCGAAGCGTTCCGGCACCCAGAAGTCGACGAGGATTTCGGAACGGTCGTCAACGACGGCGATCGGCGTGGAGGTCGTGACGTAGTCGCCGACATTAACGGTGATGATGCCGACGACGCCCTTCGAGGGAGCGACGATATTGCGGCGCTTGAGGTCGAGCTCCGCCGTTCTCAGCGCCAATTCTGCCGCCTGCAGCGCGATTTCGGCGTCTCGCACTTCGACCGCCGTTACAGCGCGCGCGGTGCTGAGATTGCGGTAGCGGTCGACCTTTTCCTGGGCACTGTCGCGCGTGAGGCGAGCCTGCTCAGCCGCAATCACCTGGTCGTCGCTGTCGAGCCTGGCGATCACCTGTCCCTCCGCGATCCTGTCGCCGGACTTTACGAGGATTTCCGTGAGGTTGCCGGTTGCGGTCGGCGTCACCGTGACGGAATGGATCGCCTCGCCGTTGCCGATGGCGTTGAGCCTGTTGTTGACGACCGCAGTCGCTGCAGGCCTGACGACCACGAGCGGCGCATCCGCGAAGCCGCGCCCGCCCTGCCCGCCTCCGCCGTTGCGCGACCCGCCGCCCTTTCCCTCGCCGCCTTGCGGCTGCGACAGGGCATCGATCAGGGGATGAGAAACACCGATCGCTGCCAGTGTCTCGCCCGCCCCCGGCGCAAAACGCAACCATGCGACGCCCCCCACCGCGAGAACGACGACGCTGACCGCGAGTTGCTTCCATATGCGCATTCATGTCTCCAAAAGAAAACGCGCCCGAACGCGGCGCGCACCGACGGAACGTTCCGATTTGCTCCTGAGTATCTTTATTTGCGGGCCTTCGGGCAATGTCGGAGTGCCATCATTACGCAATTGTAATAAAAGCGAATTTGTTGGCGGCTCGATGGCCGGCGCGGCCGCCACGAAACCACGGGACTTTGGTGGATAGTAGCATATTTACAGCCTTCGCGGCTCGGCTATTCTGCTTCTCGCCAGTGGCAGTCTCGATCGGCTTCCGACTTTCGCCATGGGGAGAAAAGCAATGTGCGATGCATGCGTCATCGAGCAGGTAAAGCAGCGGATGTTGTCACGGCGCGGCTTTTTCCGTGCGGCCGCGGCCGGTACGGCGGGCATTGCCACAGCCGGCATGGGCCTCGCTCCGCCGGCACTGGCCGCCGGCCATAGCAGCGTCACCGATCTCACCCATGAACTCCACGAAGAGTTTCCGACCTATTTCGGTCAGCAGCAATTCTTCCGCGAGCAGAAGTTCAAGTATTCGGAACACAAGCTCAACGTTTTCGAGCTCCGCGTGAACGAGCATACCGGCACCCATGTAGACGCGCCGCTGCATTTCTCCGCCGACGGCCTTTCTGTCGCGGAACTCCCGGTCGAAAAGCTCGTGGTGCCGCTCTGCGTCATAGACATCCGCGAGAAGGCCTCATCCAATGCGGATGCGCAGGTGACACCGGACGACATCAAGGCGTGGATCGCGGCCAACGACGATATCCCGGAAAACGCCTGCGTCGCCATGCTCTCCGGCTGGGCCGCCCATCTCGGCACCGACAAGTTCCGCAACGCCGATGCGGCGGGCAAGCTGCACTTCCCCGGCTTCCACGTGGAGGCCGCGAAGTTCCTGCTCGAGGAGACCAAGGCGGCCGGCATCGCCGTCGATACGCTCTCGCTCGACCACGGCATTTCATCCGACTTCGCCACCCATAACGCCTGGCTGCCGGAGGGTCGCTGGGGGCTTGAGGCCACCGCCAATCTCGACGACCTGCCGCCCAAGGGTGCAACACTCGTTCTCGGCGCGCCGAAGCATCGCGGCGGCACCGGTGGTCCCGCCCGCGTCTTCGCGCTGGTTTGAGTAACATCCGAGGAGAAGCATGAGCACAGTCGCACCGCCGCCCGATCCCGAGGCCGATCCGCGCATCAAGGCGGTCTTCGACGATATCCGCGCCACGCGGAAATCGGACTTCATCAACAATATGTGGCTCTGGCTCGCCTTCGATCCGGACCTGTTGGAGCGCACCTGGGCGGAGGTCAAGGCGGTGATGGCGACGCCGTCGGCGCTCGAGCCGGTGGTCAAGGAAATGCTCTATATTGCCGTGTCCGTGACCAACGGCTGCGGCTATTGCATCCATTCGCACACGGCATCCGCCAAAGCCAAGGGCATGACGGAGGCGGAGCATGCGGATCTCTTGCGCGTCATCTCGCTTGCCGCCAAGACGAACCAGCTGGCGACCGCGTTGCAGGTGCCGGTCGATGCGGCGTTCGACGCCACGGGCGATAACGGCTCAAAATACCGGCGCTGAAAACGCCAGTCTTTCCACAGGCTTGTCCGGCCAGGTAAAGACTCCGGAATAAAAGAAGAACATCCTTTCTGGCCTTTCGGTCCCGAATCACTACATTGGGCCGCATGAGCAACGGTTTCGACGACATTCCCTTCTTCGACGAGGAGCCGGCGCCGCGCAAACCTGCGCCCGCCGCCGGCGGCATCGCGGCGCGCGCAATGGCCGCCCGCGACAAGGCCAAGCATCCGGACTATCTCGCCGGTCTCAACCCGGAGCAGCGCGAAGCCGTCGAAACGCTCGAAGGTCCCGTGCTGGTGCTGGCCGGCGCCGGCACTGGCAAGACGCGCGTGCTGACGACGCGCATCGCCCATATCCTTTCGACCGGCCGCGCCTATCCCTCGCAGATCCTCGCGGTGACCTTCACCAACAAAGCGGCGCGCGAGATGAAGGAGCGCATCGGCGTGCTCGTCGGCCATGCGGTCGAAGGCATGCCCTGGCTCGGCACCTTCCATTCGATCGGCGTCAAGCTCCTGCGCCGCCACGCCGAGCTCGTGGGCTTGAGGTCCGACTTCACCATTCTCGACACCGACGACGTCGTGCGCCTCATCAAGCAGCTCATCCAGGCCGAAGGGCTCGACGACAAGCGCTGGCCGGCCAAGCAGTTCGCCGGCATGATCGACACCTGGAAGAATAAGGGGCTCGATCCGTCACAGATCCCGGAGGGCGACGCCCGCGCCTTCGCCAACGGCAAGGGCCGCGAGCTCTATGCCGCCTACCAGAACCGGCTCATCACACTGAATGCCTGCGACTTTGGCGATCTGCTGCTACATCCGATCCGCATGTTCCGCGCCAATCCGGACGTGCTGAAGGACTATCACGACAAGTTCCGCTACATCCTCGTCGACGAGTACCAGGACACCAACACGGCGCAATACATGTGGCTGCGGTTGCTTGCGCAGCGGCCTCGCTCGTCCGAGCGATCTGGCGCAGGAAATCCGGGCGAAGCCCGAGCCCCCGAAGGCCGGCCGGACGCCGTTTCGTCTGCCCCCGCGGAGCGTAGCCGCGCAAGCGGCGACAGCGTGAGCGCGAAGAAACCCACACAACAAATCAATATTTGTTGTGTGGGCGACGACGACCAGTCGATCTACGGCTGGCGCGGCGCCGAGGTCGACAACATCCTTCGCTTCGAGAAGGATTTCCCCGGCGCCAAGGTCATCAAGCTCGAGCGCAACTACCGCTCGACCGAGCATATCCTAGGCGCCGCCGCGCACCTGATCGCCCACAACGAAGGCCGGCTCGGCAAGACGCTCTTCACCGAGCGCACCCATCCGGACGACGAGAAGGTCCATGTGCATGCGGCCTGGGATTCGGAAGAGGAAGCCCGCGCCGTCGGCGAGGAGATCGAGCAGCTCCAGCGTCGCAAGCACAATCTGAACGACATTGCCATTCTGGTGCGCGCCTCGTTCCAGATGCGCGAGTTCGAAGACCGCTTCGTGACCCTCGGTCTCAATTACCGCGTCATCGGCGGCCCGCGCTTCTACGAGCGGCTCGAGATCCGCGACGCGATGGCCTATTTCCGCCTCGTCTGCCAGCCTGCCGACGACCTCGCCTTCGAACGCATCGTCAACACGCCGAAACGAGGCCTGGGCGACACCACCGTGCGCACCCTCCATGACTATGCCCGCGCCCGCGACATTCCGATGCTCGCCGCCGCAACCGAAATCATCGAAACCGACGAGTTGAAACCGAAGGCGCGCAAGGCGCTGTTCGACGTCGTCACCGATTTCCGCCGCTGGCAGACATTGCTCGAGACGACGCCGCACACGGAGCTTGCCGAGCAGATCCTCGACGAGAGCGGTTACACGGCCATGTGGCAGGCCGACAAGTCGGCCGAGGCCCCGGGCCGTCTCGAAAACCTGAAGGAGCTGATCCGCTCGATGGAAGCCTTCGAGTCGATGCGCGGCTTCCTCGAGCATGTCGCGCTCGTCATGGATGCCGAGCAGAACGAGGACATGGACGCCGTCTCCATCATGACGCTGCACTCGGCCAAGGGCCTCGAATTCGACACCGTGTTCCTGCCGGGCTGGGAGGAAGGGCTTTTCCCGCACCAGCGCGCCCTCGACGAAGGCGGCCGCGCCGGACTCGAGGAGGAGCGCCGCCTCGCCTATGTCGGCATCACCCGTGCAAAACGCCGCTGCCACATCTGGTTCGTTTCGAACCGCCGCATCCACGGCCTCTGGCAATCGACCATGCCATCGCGCTTCCTCGACGAACTGCCGATCGATCATGTCGAAGTCGCGGAACAGGACGTTTCCTACGGCGGCTACAACCGCGGCGGCTACGGCCAGTCGCGCTTCGACAAGGCCGACCCGTTCGAAAATACCTACCAGACGCCCGGCTGGAAGCGCGCCCGGCAGCATCGCTCCGACGCCACCCGCGACAACTGGGGCACCCGCTCCGGCCATGCCGTCGAGCGCATCGGCTACGGCGAATCAGGCCCGCGCACGCGCACGATAGAAGGCGAACTCGTCGCCAAGTCGACGACCACCGAGCCCTCCCGCTTCAATGTCGGCGACCGCGTCTTCCACCTGAAATTCGGCAACGGCAACATCGCCGCGATCGAAGGCAACAAGCTGACGATCGACTTCGACCGCGCCGGACAGAAGCGCGTGCTGGATGGGTTCGTGGAGAGGGTGTGATCCGTGCGGGGAAGTTCCGGCCCGCAGGCGCTGTCGCTCCCAGGCCTCAAATTACCATGCGGTACATTACGAAACCCGACTTCTCGGCCACCTTGTCATAGAGCCGCATCGCCTTGAGGTTCGACTCGTGGGTGAGCCAGTAGACGCGTGAGGTGCCGGCGCGTCTTGCCGCCTCGAAGACACCGTTGATCAGCGCCTCGCCAACGCCTCGTCCTCGCGCTGCCTCGTTGATGAAGAGATCCTGGAGGTAGCAGTTCGGTTGGATGGAAGTGGTGGTGCGGTGGAAAATATAATGCGTGAGCCCGATCAGCCGCCCCTTGCTGTCGGCGACCAGCGCATGCATCGGCTCATAGGCATCGAAGAAGCGCGACCAGGTCATGCGTGTGATATCCGGAGCGAGCGCGCTTTCGCCCGAGCGTCCGTAAAATGCATTGTAGCCCTCCCAAAGGAGAAGCCACTGGTCGTAATCGCTCCGTACGGCCGGGCGGATGGAGAGGTTGTGTTCGCTCATCTGCAGCCTCACCGAAAGCGCGTTTGCGGGGCGACAGCATAGCCTCTCGGTTTGGCGCGGTCTACGCGCTACAGCGCCGCGCGTCTTATCAGACGCGCAAAGGTTCGCTGTAGCACTTTGAATTGCTGCATGTCTTTGTCCTTAAATCGAGGTCGACTTAGGAGACATGCAGTAGCGCGCATCGGCATCGCATCGCCTCACGCCGCTCCGGCGCGCTTCAGAAGCGCGATCACTTCGGCATCCGTCGTCTGCTCGAAATCGTCGTAATAGATGCTGACGGCGTGGAACGGCTCGGGCGTTGCGAGGCAGACGATCCGGTCCACCTTGGAGCGCAGGCTTGCGATCGCGCTCGGCGGCGCAACCGGTACCGCGAGCATCAGCGCGGCGGCGCCCGCCTGCCGCAACGCCTGCACCGCCGCTTTGGCCGTGCCGCCGGTGGCAATGCCGTCATCGATGATGATGATATTGCGTCCCTTCGGCGAAATGCGCGGACGGTCGCCAAGATAGAGGGCGCGGCGGCGCCGAAGCTCGGCCCGTTGGCGTTCCGTCTCCTCCGCCACATAAGCCTCGGAGGGCCGCACCATACGCATCGCCTCGGCGTTGAGTACGAGTTGGGGCTCGTCGCCATCGACGAGCGCGCCGAGCCCGAACTCGGCATGGCCGGGTGCGCCGATCTTGCGGACGATCAGGAGTTCAAGCGGCGCGCCAAGGATCGCCGCCACTTCGAAAGCGACCGGCACGCCGCCGCGCGGCAGCGCCATCACCACGGGATCGGCAAACTCCTCCTTCTGAATGGCGTTCGCGAGCTTTCGGCCAGCATCGGCTCTGTCGGCGAAAATTAAGCTCTCATAGAACATGGCATTCGCTCCGGACCACAGCCGTCGGATTCGGCCGATCAAGGTCATAAGGGTGATCACCTCCTGATCGTGACGAAGACCGCGGCACGCTTCGGTTCGCGCTCGACCTGCCCGTAAACTGCAACCCAGTGCACAACTGACTTGAGACGGGACAATCGTTAAAATTGCAGCGAATTTTGCCGGCTTTCGTTAAGGCGCCATGCGTACCAATTGGCCTTGCATATTGGCTTAACACAAGCCGCATTCTATTTTATCACGACAGGCCGCATCGAAATGAGCTTTCTTCCCGCCATCTCGGTTACAGCACTCTTGGCGATACAGCCGCTCCTGTTGTCTCTGCGCCGCTCGGCCGTTGCCGGCGTGCGGGACTTCTCGAAAGCCTGCGCGCTTTGCGCAGTCGCGGTCGGTGTCATGGCCGTCGCGACGACTTTGCACATGCCGCTCGCCGCTCTGCTCGGTTATGCGATACTGACGCTCGCCTTCTTCTTCGTCCTTCGAGGCTTTCGCCGGTTTCTCGCCCTGCGCATTCCGGCCTGGGTTTGTCCCGTGCTGGCGGCCTCTGCCGGCACAACGGGCTTCATCATCACGCATGGTGGTGACGAGAGTCTCGCCGCCCGGGTGATCGTCCTGACCGGTCTAATCGCCGCTCCGCTGCTCGTTGCAGGCCTGATGGTGGTCGATCGCGCGCAGGAACGAAAGCCGGTGATCCAGGCTGCCATCATCGGCTCCGCCCTCGTTGGCTGCGCCGCCCTCGCTCATGTTCTCGGCGCCGCATCCGGGCATTCGCCGGAGCTTTGGGGTGCGCCCGCAGACACCGTCTTCGAGTTCGCGGTCGCCGCCCTGAAAGCGCTCTTCCTGCCGTTTCTCTTTCTCGCCGTCATCCTCGCGGTGCAAAACCGGATGATGGCCGGGCTCAGGGCGGCGATCGCCCGCGACGGGCTGACGGGCGCGCTTTCGCGCGGCGCGCTGATCGAAGCCGGGGAACAGATGATCGCCGACTGCCACGCCCGTCGTCGGGCGCTCGCGTTCCTTCTGCTCGATCTCGACTATTTCAAGCAGATCAACGACCGCCACGGTCATGCCTGCGGCGACATGGCGCTTGCCCATTTTGCAGATGTCGTCTCGAGTTTCCTCGGCGGACGTGGCGTGTTCGGGCGGATCGGCGGCGAGGAGTTCGGCATCGTCCTGCCGCACCACACCGAGGAGCAGGCGACGGCGCTCGCCGAGGACATTTGCCGCATCGTGCGTGAAACGCCAGCCGGACGCGGCCACCGGCGCATTGGGCTGACGGTCAGCATCGGTATCGCGGCCGCGGCGCCGGGCGATACGATCACGGACGTGATGATCCGAGCCGATCTGGCCCTCTACGAATCCAAGGCCGACGGTCGCGACCGGTGCTCGGTCGCGAAATGCCGGGAGATCGACGCCAGTACCCGCGCCCTGGCGGCTGCCGCCGCACAGTTGCGGGAAGCCGATGCCTTTCGCCAGGAATACGCCCGCCAGATAGCGTGAATTCCGGAACTGGATGGGAAAAACGAACCTCTTCGCCCCTGTTCGACCGATAAGCGGGATGCCTCCGCTTTCGCGCGAGCGCCTTGCATTGCCGTAGCGGCCGCCTATCTGAACGGAGCAGTTCTTTGGAGGACATTCATGTTGCGCCGCTTCCGCACCTTGCTTTTCGCCGGCCTCGCCATCTCGGCCGCCGCTACCCTCCCCGCTCGCGCCGAAACGGTCGGCCAGGTCGGTGTCGACTGGCTCGGCAACGACATCAAGATCGATGCCGTACGCGATCCCAAGGTCAGCGGTGTGACCTGTCACGTCACCTATTTCGACCGAAGCGTCATCGACCGCCTCAAGAACGGCAACTGGTTCGAAGACCCGTCGAACAATTCGATCGCTTGCCGTCAAACGGGACCGATCGCTATAGGCGATATCGACCTGTCGAGGGAAGGCGAGGAAGTGTTCCGTTCCGGATTGTCGCTGATCTGGAAGGACCTGCTGGTGACCCGCATCTACGACAAGGCAAACGACACGCTGATCTACCTCGCCCACTCCCGTCAACTGACGGATGGATCAGCCAAGATGTCCATCACGACGGTGCCGCTCTTCGGGCAGCAGGTGACCTGGGAGAAAGGCAGGCCGCAATAGTCCCCCGGCCTCAGGGAGCTGGAGCGGAATGGCCTTGCCGCTATCCGCTCCGGCTGAAGGTACCTTTCCGATCTTATCGTGCCGGTGGGATGATACCGCGATAGTAGTCGCCCTCACCAGTTTCATATCTTTCCTGGTAGGTGCCGCTCGGATTAACGGCGCGACGGCCGTCGATACTGCCGGTTGCCGTCGGATCGACAAAGGATGGGTTGGGATTCTGTGGCCGCATGCGCACTTGATTCTGGGTTCCGGGAGGATTGTGCGGGTCGAGGCCCTGATAGTAGGTGTCCGCAAAGGCCGGTACAGCAACTCCAGCAACCGCGGATGAGAGGACGAATGCGGCGAATGACGTTTTCAGAGAAACTCTCATGGCATTAGCTCCTATCTCCGTTCGGCATCCTGTCCTCGTGACGGATACCGTGGTGACAGCATACGGCCTCCTACGAATGCTGCTGTTACCAGGATAACACCTTTCAGAGCGGTGGCTCGCGACCAACAATCACTTGTTTCGTCACGTTTGCTCATGCAACCGTGATGCAGATTACGCAACTGTAACTTGACTAGGCACCCCCGGGCCGTGTCTTAGCCGCCGTGAAAGCGGGGTGGTGCAACCCACCGGACGCGGGCCATGCTCGACACTGATCAAGAAGCCTGTGGCCAATTTCACCCCGAAAGCGTCACCCGCGTACTACAGCGCCGCGCGTCTTATCAGACGCGCAACAGTCGCTGTAGCGCCTTGAAACGCTGCATGTTTTCAAAACATGCGGTAAGCCCGGGCAGCAGACCGCTTAGGGCCTCGGCGCCGGGGGAGTGATACCCTGATAGAAGTCGCCTTGGCCGCCACCCTGGTATTCATTCATGTAGTGCTCGCGTACCCGGCCCGGTGCCACGCTGATGCTGCCGGTGGGCACGGGATCGACGTAGACGCGGCGCATGGGCACGGGGTCAACATAAACGCTGCCAGTGGCCATCGGATCAACGTAGATGCTGCCGGTGGGCGCCGGATCGACGTAGTACGGGCCCTCGGCCATCGGTACTAATACCGGTCCTGTGTTTTGGGTCCCCGGTGGATGATGCGGATCGGCGCCCTCATAAAAGTTCGTGGCCGAGGCCGGCACGGCAGCTCCGGCTAGCGCGGATGAGAGGACGAATGCAGCGAAAGATGTTCTGAGCGAAACTGTCATGTCGTTGCTCCTGTCTGTTTCGGCATCCAGCCTCCAGGCGGATGCCGTGATCATCAGCATAGGGCTCTCCTCACCAATGCTGCTGTTTTGATAACTCGTTTCCCGTGCAGGGGTTCCTGGCACGCGGCTACCGGGTTTTCACGTTTTTGCGTTCGCGCTATGCAAAAGGCCCGCTTCCGCGGGCCTTGCACTCAGCTGCGCGAATTCTCTTGTTTCAGAGGCCTTAGGCGGCCTGCGCCAATTCCTCGGCGATGACCGTGTCGAGGTTGAGGAAGCAGACCATCGATTTTTCGAGCGCCACGATGCCGCGGCAGAAGGCGCGCTGCGCTTCCGGAATGATCTCCGGCGCGGGTTGCAGGTCTTCGCTGCGGATCGTCATCATGTCGGAGACCTGCTCGACCAAGAGGCCGACGAGCTTGCCGTTGATGTCGGTGACGATGATCGCCGAGCGTTCCGAAGGCTCGGTCATCTTCATGCCGAGGCGGCAGGCCATGTCGATGACCGGGATCACCGCGCCGCGCAGGTTGATGAGACCGAGCACGTAAGGCGGGGTGTGCGGCATCGGCGTCACGGGCGCCCAGCCGCGGATTTCGCGGATCGCCATGATGTCGATGCAAAACTCCTGGTCCCCGAGGTGGAAGGACACGATTTCGAGATAGGCGCCTGACTGCTTGATTGCGTTGCTCATGATCAGAACTCTTCCCAATTTTCGCCGGATGCCGTCGCTGACGGCATTGAGCCGGGCTTGTTGCCGAATGCGCCCGCCAGCTTCCCCATCAGGGCCTTGGCGGGAGATGGAGTTGGCCGAGTAGAGGCCTGCGCGGCCGCGGGCTTGCGAAGCGACACGGTTTTTGCAGTGCCGATCGCTCCCGCGCCCGGAGCGCTTGTCTTAACCGAGCCCGCCTTGACAGCAGATTGCAGCGGAGCGGGAGCTGCGGCGCGGATGGCGGTCTCACGCGCCTGCCCATGGCGGAACTGGCCGACGAGCTCGCTGAGTCGTTCGGCATCCTGCGCAAGTGTGTGGCTCGCAGCATTCGTCTGCTCGACCATGGCCGCATTCTGCTGCGTCATCTGATCGAGCTGCGCGACGGCGGCATTGATCTCGTGAAGCCCGGTCGATTGCTCGCGCGCAGCCATTACGATCGAGCTCATATGTTCGTTGATGCGCGCGACATTGGCGCCGATGCGCCCAAGCGCGCCGCCGGTCTCCTGAACCAGCTTGACGCCGGTCTCGACCTCGTTGCCCGAGCGCATGACCAGCGCCTTGATGTCCTTGGCGGCGCCCGCTGCGCGCTGCGCCAGTTCCCTCACCTCCTGCGCGACCACCGCGAAGCCTTTGCCGGCCTCCCCTGCGCGCGCAGCCTCGACCCCGGCATTGAGCGCCAGGAGGTTGGTCTGGAAGGCGATCTCGTCGATGACATTGATGATCTTGCCGATCTCGCTGGAGGCGCCCTCGATCCGCGCCATGGCGGCGATCGCCTCGCCCACGATACGTCCGGACTCCTCGGCGTTTATACGCGTCTCGTCGACCATGCGGCTCGCCTCTTCGGCACGCTCCGTCGCGGTCTTCACAGTCGCGGTGATTTCCTCGAGCGCAGCCGACGTCTGTTCCAATGACGCCGCCTGTCTTTCCGTCCGCCGCGCCAGATCATCGGCGGCGCTGCGCATCTGGCGCCCGTTCGAGTCGATCGAGGCCGTGTTCTCCTTGACACTCGAAAGAACGTGGCTCAGCCGCTCCACCGTATCGTTGAAATCGCGGCGCAGCGAATCGAGGCCACCTTCGAACGGCTCGCGGATGGCAACCGCCAGATTGCCCTCGGCAAGCTGGTTGAGCGCCCGGCCCAAAGCCTCGACCGCAATCTTGATGCGGGCGACAGCCCGTTCGCGTTCGGCTTCCTGACGGTCGCGTTCCTGTTCCATCTCGTCGCGGCTTGCGGCGGCACTCTGTTCGAGAGCACGCTTTTCGACCGCCGCCGTGCGGAACAGGTCCACCGAGCGAGCCATCTCCCCGATCTCGTCGCCGCGTCCAAGCGCCGGCACGAGAGTCGAGAGGTCTCCCGAAAGGATGCGCTGCATACTGTCACGCAAACCGAGAATGCCGCGGCGAAGGACGTTCCCGTGGAACCAGATCAATGCGAGCATCCCGCCCATGGCGAAAAGGCCGGCTCCCGCCTGCATCAGCAGAGCGTGTTTCGACTCCGCCCGCGCCTCATCCGTGCGCTCCAAAGCCAGATCGGCGGCTGCTTCCGTGAGTTCCGTCAGCACCGCATTCATACGCTCGCCGCCACCGTCGATCGCATCGTCGATGCGGGCGAAATCGTCGGCCGGCGCGCCGGCTTCCACCAGCGCCTTCAAGTCTATCTCGATCGCCTTGCGCAGTTCGGCGAAATCGGCCTTGAAGTTCGGCAGAACGCTCGACTTTCCGAGCAGACGCGCCAGATCTTCAAGAGCGGGTGTCTTCGCGTCAAGCAGTTCCAGTGATGCTTTTATCTGTGCGGCGCGGTCCGGCTGGATCTTCCGTTCTTCGCGATCAATGATCGTGTCCATCGCGATCAGAACCAGTTCCATGCCGGCAAAGCGCATCTCCTCGGCCGTTCTCATGCCGCGCTCCGCCACGATCGCCTTCTCAAGCGCTGCTTCAGAACGGTTGTTCTGATACCAGCCGAGGCCAAGCACCGAGCCAAAACCGAGAAAAGCGGCGCCCGCAAGCGTCGCCAGTCGCTGGCTGACCGAAAGGTTGCTCTTGGCGGATGGAGACTTGTTCATCTGATTGGCAGTCCATAGCAATGGACCCGCCGGCGGCAGGCGGGGTCCTCCGTTACGATCGATGCGGAAGGCCGGGCTCGATCAAACCGGATGACCTCATGTCATATCGAAGTGGTGCACTTCTCCGCGTTGGTCGACACTGGCAAAGAGACCTTAAACAATCGCTAAAACACGAGCGGGAACTGCGGGACGATCGCGCATTTCGTTATCTTACCTGCCCTTTCCCTCTCGATTCCTGGTGCTATGATTGAGCCATGCGCTCGGACACGAAAAAATCGCTCTCGCCGCTAGTCCTTGCCCTGGTTACGGGCGCCCTCGCGCTCGTCTTCCTCCTCACCTTCCAGGGATGGATCGCGCACGGCGCCGACATCTTCCTGTCGCTCGCTCAAACCGGGCTGTCCTGGTGCTTCTAGCGCGGGATGAGGAAAAGTGTGCGCGGTTTTCCGCCCGCATCCCGCGCTAACTTACGTTCATGATTTTAGGTCGATCCAACCTAGAATCATCGTGATCTAAGGTGTATCTCAACGATCCGTCCGGTGCCTGCGGCAATTGTCGCTTTGCGCCCGCGGTTGTGAAGCGGTATCAAGGCTCTGCATTCAACAGACGGTAGCAACGATGAAATCCATTCGCATCGCCCTTTGGGTAGCCATCCTCATCACGGTGGCCGTTCTGGGCTGGCTTACTTTCGACATGACACAGCCGAAGCAGCAGGCATCGTCCGGGCCCTTCGGCGTTCCCTTCACACTGGTCGCCCAGAACGGGCAACCGATCACCGAGAGGGCTTTCACTGGCAAGCCGACCGCCCTCTTCTTCGGCTTCACCCATTGTCCGGAAGTTTGCCCGACCACGCTCTTCGAGCTGAACGGCTGGCTCGAAAAGGTCGATCCCGACGGCAACAAACTGCAGGCCTATTTCATCACCGTCGACCCTGAACGCGATACGCCTGAAGTGCTCGGACAATACGTCTCGAATGTTTCAAAGCGCATCACCGGCATTTCCGGACCACCGGACAAGGTGCGGGAAATGGTCAAGGGCTACCGCGTCTATTACAAGAAGGTTCCGGTCGACGAGGCGAAACCGGACGGCGATTACACGATGGATCATACGGCCTCGGTCTTCCTGCTTGACGCCGACGGTCAGTTCAGCGGAACGATCGCCTATGGCGAAAATCCGGAAACGGCGATCAAGAAGCTGGAAAACCTCGCAAAGGGCTGAGCGACCTGCGCTTTCATCTCTCACCTGCGCCGGCAAATGCCGGCGCTTTGCGTTTGCCCTCCAATCATGCTAGCGGCGGACCCGCCGCAGCGCCTTGAATGCCGATAGCCAAAGGAAAGAACCTTGAGCGAGATACGCCTTTTCGTCACCACCACGGAAAAGCAAGCGGAAGCCGTGCTCGATGTCATGAGCGTGATCTTCGGAGACGAGGATTACGCCATTGCGACCATGGAGATCGACGAGAAGCGCGATGTCTGGGAAGCGTCGATCTACATGATGGCAGACGAAGAGAAAGACGTGCAGGCGCGCCTTGAGCCGGCGCTTGCGGCCGAATTCTCGCATCTCGCCATCAAACGGGAAGTCCTGCCGGATGTCGACTGGATCGCCAAATCGCTGGAGGGGCTCGCGCCGGTGCGCGCCGGCGGGTTTGTCATCCACGGCTCGCACGATCGCGACAAGGTGAAGGCGGGTGAGATCGCCATCGAAATCGACGCCGGCCAGGCTTTCGGCACGGGCCACCACGGAACAACCGCCGGCTGTCTCGAAATGCTGGCGGCGGTCGCTCGCACGCGGCCCTTCTGCAACGTCCTCGACCTCGGCACCGGAAGCGGCGTGCTGGCGATCGCTGCCCGCAAGCTCCTGCACGTGCCGGTGCTCGCAACCGACATCGACCCGGTCGCAACCCGCGTCGCGACAGAGAACGCCCGTCGCAACGGCGTGGTCACGGGCCTGACCTTCGCGACCGCCCCCAGCTTCCACTCCACGGCCTTCCGCTTAAACGGACCCTTTGACCTCATCATCGCCAATATCCTGGCGCGGCCGCTGATGAAGATGGCGCCGCAGCTCGTCGCCAATCTGGCACCCGGCGGGTCGGTCATCCTCTCCGGCATCCTCGCCGAACAGCGCTGGAAAGTGCTTGCCGCCTACAACGGCCAAAACCTCAAGCATGCGCGCACCATCTGGCGCAATGGCTGGGTGACCATTCATCTGATCAGATAGAAGCCCTTTGCGCGGGATGAGGAAGAGTGTGCGCAGTTTTCCGCCCGCATCCGGGATTTTCCCGTCGCGAAACGAAAAGGCCGCCCAGTCCATCATGACGGGCGGCCTTCTCGAAACAAAGGCGATGCCGAAGCATCGCCTGCTGGCCGGCTTGAGACCGGCCATGCCCGCGAGCCTGAGGAGGAGGAGCGCTCGAGCGGGCTCTACAATTCCGAAGCTGGCCACCCTTGAGGGAGGAGGAGAACGGATGACCAACCATTCTCGGAACCGCAGTTCTTTGAACCGGACGTTCGTCCGTGTTCGTTGGCTGCGCTTATAAACCATCATTTTGATAGAGAAAGCTGTATTTCAGCATGAGAGCCATGCGCCTGGCGCATAAGTATGATAAATGCGCGAACGCGCTTCCGGTTCGACTGATGCGTTCGACCGCACCAGCAGCTGTTTACGGCAGGATGTCGCCTCTTTCCCCCGAAGCGGCCTTTCCGCTAACATGCGATCGATCTCGCCCTGCGGTTCTCCGCCAATTTACCGGAACTTTCCATGTTTCAGTCCTTCGAAGTCACGTCCACGCCCCAATTCGGCAAGGAGCGCACCGCCGCCCTCCGTTCCGCTTTCGCGGCCCTCGGCATCAACGGTTTCCTCGTCCCGCGCGCCGACGAGTTTCAGGGCGAGTATGTGCCTGCTTGCTCCGAGCGGCTCTCGTGGCTGACGGGCTTCACCGGGTCCGCCGGCGTCGCGCTCATCACCCAACGTGAAGCGATCGTCTTCGTCGATGGCCGTTACGTCACTCAACTCAAGGAGCAGGTGGACGGCAGCGTCTTCACCGGTGGCGATCTCATCGGAGAGCCGCCGCATGTCTGGCTGGAGGGGCACGCTCCCAAGGGCTTCCGTCTCGGCATCGATCCCTGGCTGCACACCGCGGCGGAGGTGCGCCGGCTTGAAAAGGCACTCGCCGCCATAGGCGGTTCGCTCGTTTTTCTCAATCACAATCCGCTCGACCGGCTCTGGACCGACCGGCCGGCAGCCCCCCTTGGCCGTGTGACGATCCAGCCGATCGAGCATGCGGGACAATTGGCCAAGGACAAGATCGCGACGATTGCGGCAGGCGTCGACAAGGCAAAGGCCGCGGCCGTCGTGCTCACCGATCCCTCCTCCGTCGCCTGGACCTTCAACATTCGCGGCAGCGACGTGCCGCACACGCCGCACCCGCTCGCGCGCGCCATCATCCACGCGAACGGTCGAGCCGAGATTTTCCTCGACAAGCGCAAGACCGGCATCGAGGAGGAGGCCTATCTGACGCAACTCGCCGACATCGCAGCTCCGGCGAGTTTCGACGACCGGCTTTCCGCCCTCGCCTCCACCGGCGCGGCGATCCTGATCGATCCGGATCTGGCACCCTTCGCGATCGGCGAGCTGATCCGCCCGAGAGGCGGCTCGGTGATCGAGGCCGTCGATCCGGCGCGTCTCCCCCGCGCCCGCAAGAATCCAGCCGAGATCGCCGGTTCCGTCCGGGCGCATCTGCAGGACGGCGCGGCAATGGTCGAGTTCCTCGCCTGGCTTGACGGGACGCAGCCCGGCAGCGTGACGGAAATCGGCGCGGCCAAGCGGCTGGAGGCGGCGCGTGCCTCTGTCGGCGAGCGCATGCAGAACCCCCTGAAGGATATCTCCTTCGACACGATCGCCGGCGCCGGCTCGCATGCGGCGATCATGCATTACCGCGTTACGACCGATACCGACCGGCCGATTGAAGCAGGAACCATGTTCCTGATCGATTCCGGCGCGCAATACATCAACGGTACGACCGACATAACCCGCACCGTGGCGATCGGCGCAGTGCCGGAGGAGCAGAAGCGCTTCTTCACCCTGGTGCTGAAAGGTATGATCGCCATCAGCACGGCGCGCTTCCCCAAGGGCTCTCGCGGCGTCGACCTCGATCCCCTAGCCCGCATCGCGCTCTGGAAGGCGGGCGCCGACTATGCGCACGGCACCGGCCACGGTGTCGGCTCCTATCTCTCGGTACATGAAGGACCGCAGCGGATCGCCCGTCTCGCGACCCAGGAGCTACTGCCCGGCATGATTCTGTCCAACGAGCCCGGCTACTATCGTCCCGGCGCCTTCGGCGTCCGCATCGAGAACCTGATCGTCGTCAAGGAGGCATCGGAGATCGAGGGCGGCGATCAGCCGATGCTCGGCTTCGACACGCTGACCTACTGCCCGATTGACCGCCGGCTCGTTCTCCCGGCCCTCCTGACGGATGAGGAGCTTCACTGGCTGAATGCATATCACGCCGAGACGCGCGACAAGCTGACGCCGCTCCTCGCGGACGACAACACGCGTGATTGGCTGAAGGCCGCTACCGAGGCGGTCCCGCGCTGAGTGAGGCGGGCGAAGCGACGGCCTCGGCCCGCGAGAACGGGATGTGGGCGGAAAACCGCCCACGCTTTCCCGCGCTGGTCAGATACCCAACATCTTCTTCGCCTCGCCGAGCGCCGCCTCCGAGCCGGCGTGATCGCCAGCCTGGTGCCTTTGCTCGCCCTGTTGGCGCAACTGTTTGACCTTGGCCATATCGGCCTCGGAAAGGGAAGCGTTCGGCAGCGCCGCGTCGATCGCCGCCATCATGCCGGGGCACTGATTGGCAAAGGCGGTCACAGGCGTGAGCGCGAGCAAAAGGGCAATGGATATCCTGATCATCATGGTCGCTCCTCCGCAGCCGGAGGGCGTTGCCTCTCCGGCAATGAAGGATGATAGTCCAGACCCGCCACCGTGTCCAAAACGTCAGCGTGACGGGAATGACCTGTTCGACGAAACGCGGAATCTAAAAGATCAGATGACGGATCACCATCACCGCCAGCCATCCGACAAGCAGCATCCGCAGCGTCGAAAAGCGGAGCCCGACGACGAAGGCGACGAGCATCGCGGCCGCGACATCCAGACCGCCATAGACGAAGGCGGGCGCCACGAGTGTTGTCAGCACCGCCGCCGGAACGGCATTCAATGCCGCTTCGAGCCGCGGTGGAATGTTCTTCAACTGCGTGATCAGCACATAGCCGCCGAAGCGGGTCGCATAGGTTGCGACCGCCGCCGCGATGATCAGATAGATGAGATCGAGATGCTGCGCGTCCAAGACTCAAGCCTCCCGTTCCACGACCGGGACTTCCCTCGCCGGCCGCTCCGACGGCAGGCAAGCGGCGAGCAGGATGCCGGCGAGCGCACCGATGCTGACATGCCAGGGCGAGCCCACGAAATGCATCGCCGCGACGGAAGCGATCGCGCTTGTCGCCACGATCGGCAGGAAGCGATCGCGTTTGCGGAAGCTCATGACGAGACCCAGGAAATAAACCGGCAGGAGCACGTCGAGACCGATCGCCTTGGGGTCGCCGATCAACTGACCGAAGACGGCGCCTATCAGCGTGTTGATGATCCAGGGGACGTAGATCACCAGCGCGAAGCCGAGATACCACGCAAAGGTGATTGGTACCCCGCGCTCGCCGCGCTGTTCCGTCTCGGCATATTGGGGATCGACGAGCAAGAAGAAGGCGAGAAGCTTCTGTACGAAGCTGAAATGACGGATGTGCTTGGCAATGGAGGCGGAATAGAGCACGTGCCGGAAGTTGACCGCGAAGACGGAAAGCACGACCAACCAAGGCTGAACCTGATTGCCGAAGAGTTCGATGCCGACCATCTGGCTGGCACCGGCATAGACCGTTGCGCTCATGAACACGGCGTCGGCGATGGTGAAGCCGTTCTCGACCGCCAGCGCCCCGAACAGCGCACCGAAAGGCGACGCCGCCAACATGATGGGAAAGCCGCCGCGCAACCCCTCGCGGAAATCGCTTCTGTTCATGAATCTCCTCCCGCAGGGAGCGCCGTGCGCGAAGGGGCGCGGCCGTAAACTCTTGCCGGAGACATAGGTGGTGCCGCAGCTTGCGACAATTCAATTGCACTGATGCAGTGATTGATTTTTCTGATGGGTTCAACCGGCGACCGCTCCGGACAGACGCCATGTGTACCGAAGAGAGGCGGTGGTTCGACACACGCCCTCATGCCTGTGACAAGCACAGAGATGAGGGTCGCGGGCGGAATCGGCTAGGCGTAGGGCGGACGCGAATCAAACGCGCCGCGCCTTGTCAGCGCTTCATCTGAAACGTGTGCTCTATGCCGGGGAAGGTGCGCGCCTTCACCTCATTGGCGTAGTCCTCGGCCGCCTTCGAGATCGCCGGCGCGAGCTCGGCGAAATGCTTGACGAAGCGCGGCTTGAAATCGTTGAAAAGCCCGAGCATGTCATCCGACACAAGGATCTGGCCGTCGCAGGCCGGCGAGGCGCCGATACCGATGGTTGGCGCGCGCAGGGTCGCCGTGATCTCGCGGGCAACCGGCTCGACCGTGCCCTCGACCACGATCGCGAAGGCGCCGGCATCGTCGATCGCCTTGGCGTCGCGACGGATCTTCGCCACTTCCTTCTCGTTGCGCCCGACCGAGCGATAGCCGCCGGTCGTGTTGACGAGCTGAGGCATCAGCCCGACATGGCCCAGCACCGGGATGCCGCGGCTGACAAGGAAATCGACCGTCTCGGCCATTTCCGCCCCACCCTCGAGCTTCACCGCACTGCAGCCGGTTTCCTTTAAGACGCGCGCAGCACTTCGGAAGGCCTGCTCCTTCGATTCCTGATAGGACCCGAAAGGAAGGTCGACGACAACGCAGCAGCGCTCCGAACCGCGCATCACCGCCTGGCCATGCGCGATCATCATGTCGAGTGTGACGCCGACGGTCGTGTCGAGGCCGTAAAGCACCATGCCGAGCGAGTCGCCTACGAGCAGGAAATCGACGTGCGGGTCTAGCAGGCGCGCGATCGGCGTCGTGTAGGCCGTGAGGCTGACGATCGGGCGCTCGCCCTTCAGGGCTTCGATACTGGCGGGACTCAGCCGCCGCCTTGCGGTCTGGACGCTCATTCTCAGGCAACCTTTGCTAAACGGGTCGATTTCGGGGCGATGACACGATTGTCGAGCAGCTTCGTCGTGCCGAAGCGAACGAAAAGCAAGAGCAGCACCGCCTTCTCACCAACTTCACTCACCGGCTCCAGCGTCTCGGGATCGCGCAGCGCCACTACCTCGGGTCGCGCCAGCGGCTCGCTGCGGAGGAAGTCGGTAACGCCTTTTTCGACCGCCGCCGGATCGGTTTCACCGGCTGCGATCAGGCGCTCGGCCTCGTCCAGCGCCTTCGGCACGACCGCCGCGGCACGGCGCTCTTCTGTCGTCAAATAGACATTGCGTGAAGAGCAGGCGAGCCCATCGGCTTCGCGCACCGTCGGCACGCCGATGACCTCGACCGGTTGTGCGAGATCCTCGACCATGCGGCGGATGATCTGGAGCTGCTGGAAATCCTTTTCCCCGAAATAGGCACGGTCCGGCTGGACGATGTTGAAGAGCTTGGTGACGACGGTGGCGACGCCTGCGAAATGTCCGGGCCGGACCGCCCCTTCGAGCTCGGAGCCGAGCTTCGGCAGGTCGACCACGGTTTCAATCGGCCGCGGATACATGTCGGCAACGCCGGGCGCGAAGAGGAAATCGATACCGCCCTCGGTCAGCATCCTCTCATCGCGCGCGAGATCGCGCGGATATTTGGCGAGATCCTCGTTCGGTCCGAACTGCAGCGGATTGACGAAAATGCTGGCGACGACCACGTCGTTCTCGCTGCGGCCGCGGCGGACGAGTTCCATATGGCCGACATGAAGATAGCCCATGGTAGGGACAAGACCGATCGACTTGCCAGCGCGCCGGTGCTCAGCAAGGGCAGTGCGCAGTTCGGCGACGGTGGTGACGGTTTTCATCTTCGGACCCTCCAATCCGCCGGGACGGGAAAGAACGTCCCGTTTCGCTGATATGGCGAGCAGCCAGCCCCGCGAAAAGGCAATTGCACAAATTTTGGCTGCAAGATCTATCTTGTGCAGCGCAAAAACACAAATGGAAATGGGGACGCGGACGGTTCGGCGGCCTGAAAGGCAGGCCGAATCGCTCACGGCCTGCCTTGAATCTGCGGCTGACTTTAGCCGAACTTGACGAGATTCAGCGCCGGCAGCGGGCCGCCGGGGAATTGGACGAGCTTGCCTCCTATCGACAATGGGCCGAGATCGACGCCGAAGAAGCCGAGCCGCTCGATTAGGCCGGCAATCTCCGCCTTCGCGGTAGCATCATCACCCGAGAAGAAGAGCACTCGGCGCCCGCCCTCCGCCATTGGATCGCTGGCGACGAGATCCGGCGGCAGATGGTTGAATGCCTTGACGACGCGCGCGCCGGGCACGAGGTCGGCGAAGACTTCACTTGAGAGCCGGCCGTGAAGTTCGGCGGGCCTGAACAGCGGTGCCTCGATCGGGTTGTTGGCATCGATGACGATGCGGCCGTTCCAGGCCGGCAGGCCAGCAAGCGCCTGCGGCAGCTTAGACCAATTGACGGCGACGAGAACAACGTCGGCGCTTGCCGCCTCCTCCCGCGTACCCGCCGTAATTTTCGGACCGAGTTCGTCTGTAAGCGGTCTCAGGCTCTCGGGACCGCGGCTATTGGCGATAGTTGCAGGAATACCGGCTGTCGCGAGCGCCCGGGCAAAAGCCGCGCCTATATGGCCGGAACCAATGATGCCGATGGACATGGCTTGATCCTTTCTTGATTCAGGCCGTGAAGCCGCCGTCGGCGACGATATCGGCGCCGGTGACGAAACCCGCTTCGGGGCTGGCGAGGTAGGCGACGACACTGGCGATCTCATGCGGCTTGCCGTAGCGGCCGATCGCCATGCCGGGGCCGACGATCTTCGAGACCGGTCCGCCATCGGGGTTCATGTCGGTGTCGGTCGGGCCCGGGTGAACCGTGTTGACGGTGATGCCGCGGGGGCCGAGATCACGCACAAGGCTGCGATTGAAGCCGGCAACGGCGCCTTTCGTCAACGTGTAGAGCGAGGCGGTCGGGAAGGCCGCATAGCGCACCATCGAACTGCCGATGTGAATGATCCGTCCGCCCGCCTTCATATTGCGCACCGCCTCCTGCGTGGCGACGAAGACGCCGGTCACGTTGACGGCGATCATCCGGTTGTAGTCCTCGGTCGTGATTTCATCGATGGGACCGCCGAGCGCGATGCCGGCATTATTGACAAGAATATCGATGCCGGCGAGTGCGTTGACGGTCTCCTTCACCGCGGCTCGCACCGCACTCGCATCACCCGCATCGGCCTTGACTGCAATCGCACGGCCGCCGGCCGCCTCAATGTCCCTGACGACCGCTTCCGCCTTCTCCGGCGAGCCGTAATAGGTGATGGCGACAGCGGCGCCGTCCTCGGCGAGACGTTTGGCGACAGCAGCGCCGATCGAGCGCGAGCCGCCGGTGACGAGGGCGACTTTTCCCTGAAGATTTTGATTTGTCATTGTCTTCACTCCATTTCGGTTTCGATGGAGTAGATGTTGCCATCTCATTCAATTAAGATAAGGCAGTAATCACTTTCATTATTTTCAATGATTGCTTGAAAGAAACATGGAAACGCTCGCCAATCTCGAGTCCTTCGTCCGCAGCGCCGAGCATGCCGGCTTTTCCGTTGCGGCGCGGCGGCTCGGCCTGACGCCTGCTGCAGTCAGCCGCAATGTTGCGATGCTCGAAAGAAATCTGGGTGTACGACTTTTCCATCGTTCGACTCGAAAGCTAACGCTGACGGAAGAAGGCGAGCGCTTCCTGGCGGCGATCCGCGACAATCTGGAGGGCATACAGAGCGCGATTGCGGGCGTTGCAGGCGAACGCGGCGAGCCGGCGGGCGCATTGAAAGTCAGCCTCAGTCCAAGTTTCGGCACCGAACATATCCTGCCGCTGCTGCCGGGATTTCTTCAGAAATATCCGGCTATCCGCATCGACTGGCAGTTCGACAATCGCCAGGTCGATCTTGTGGCGGAAGGCTTCGACGCGGCGATCGGCGGCGGGTTCGACCTTTCGCCCGGGATCGTCTCACGCGTCCTCGCGCCGGCTCATATCATCGCGGTGGCGTCGCCGGCTTACATGGCGAGCCGCACTTTGCCCATTGATCCGGCCGGGCTCTCCGCGTTCGACGGCATCGTCATGCGGTCGGCGCGCACCGGGCGCGTACGGCATTGGACAATGCGCAATGCCGCCGGCGAGGAAATGGCGGCGGCACCCAAAGAGACCATCGTGGTGAACGACCCCGCCGCCATGCGTGAGGCCGCCGTGCTCGGCCTGGGCGTGACGCTGCTCGCCGTGCCCGATGCGCGGCGACATCTCGATTCCGGCGCCCTCGTCCGCCTAGCGCCGAAATGGTATGCGGAAGCCGGACCGATCTCGATTTACTTCGCGAACCGCATCCTGCTGCCGGCACGAACCCGCGTCTTCGTGGATTTCATCGCCGACCATTTCAAGCGTAACCGGTTGGCCGAGCGCTTCGCCGGCAGTCGTGGCTGAGCCACGCACTTGAAAGCCTTGGCATCGATGCCAGATAAAATTCCGCACGGGCTGTCGGCAGACGGCAACTGCCTTCGTCCTTGGTCCGTGAAATCATTTCCACGAGGAGCACCCAATGCGCATGATTTTCGTCAACCTGCCGGTCAAGGATCTGAAAGCCTCTCGGACCTTCTTCTCCGCCCTCGGCTTCACATTCAACGAGCAGTTCTCGGACGAGACGGCCGCCTGCATGGTCATAGACGACAATATCTTCGCCATGCTTTTGACGGAGCCGAAATTCCGCAGCTTCATCACCGGCGAGATCAGCGACACCTCGAAGGGCACGGAGGTGATCACGGCGCTTTCTGCCGCAAGCCGGGCCGAATGCGACGACATGCTCGCCAAGGCGCTTGCCGCGGGCGGCAAGCCCTGGAAACCGGCGCTCGACTACGGATTCATGTACGGCATCAGCTTCCAGGACCTGGACGGCCACGTATGGGAATTCATGTGGATGGATATGACGGCGCAGCAACAAGCCTGAACGCCCAGGCGGAAGGTACTATCCGCCGGTCACCCCGGCGGATAGTCCACCGCCGCAGCTACGGCATCCTGGATGCCCAACAGTCTCTCACGACTCAGACGCGCCGTGAGAGACTAAAGCGCCCTCCGAGTCCTTCGAAGTCGCCCTCTACCCGCCAATCAGCGCCAGCCACTCGTCCTCGTCCATCGTCGTGATTCCGAGTTCGCGGGCCTTGTCGAGCTTCGAGCCGGCGCCGGGGCCCGCAACGACGATGTCGGTCTTCTTCGAAACGGACCCGGCAACTTTGGCCCCGAGTGCCTCTGCCTTCGCCTTCGCCTCGTCGCGTGTCATCCTTTCGAGCGAGCCGGTAAAGACCACTGTCTTGTCCGCGACGGGGCTGTCGGTCGCAACCTGCATTTCCGCACTTTCCGGCTTTACCTCTTTCAGGAGCCGAGTGATGACCTCGACATTGCGCGGCTCCTTGTAGAACTCGACGATCGCGCGGGCGACGACCTCGCCGATGCCGTCGATGCTGTTGAGTTCTTGCCAGGCGTCGCCCGAAAAGCTCCCCGCCTCCCTCATCGCCGCATCGAAATGCTCGTAGCGGCCATAGGAGCGCGCGAGCAGCTTCGCCGTGGTCTCGCCGACATGGCGGATGCCGAGCGCATAGATCAAGCGATGGAGCGCGATCGAGCGGCGGGCGTCGATCGCGTCGTAGAGCTTGCGAACGCTGACCTTGCCGAAGCCTTCGATGTTTTCGAGTTTGGTAAGAGACGTTTCCTGGCGGCGCTCCAGCGTGAAGATGTCGGGCGCGGTTCGGATCCTGAGATTGTCGTCTTCGCTTTCGAAGAAGAACTCGATCTGCTTGGAGCCGAGCCCCTCGATGTCAAAGGCGTTGCGCGAGACGAAATGTTTCAGATGCTCGATCGCCTGCGCCCGACAAACGAAGCCGCCGGTGCAGCGCCGCACGGCATCGACCTTGCCGGTCTTTTCGTTGATGTCGCGCACCGCGTGGCTGCCGCAGATCGGGCAAGTCGTCGGGAATCGGTAGGGCTCCGCGCCCTCCGGCCGCTCGTCCATCACCACGTCGACGATCTGCGGAATGACGTCCCCCGCCCGCTGGACGATGACCATGTCGCCGATGCGGATGTCGCGCCCTTCGCGGATCAGTTCGCCACTGTTGCCGACGCCGCGGATGTAATCCTCGTTGTGCAGGGTCGCATTGGTCACGACGACACCACCGACGGTGATCGGCTCCAGCCGCGCAACCGGCGTCAGCGCCCCGGTGCGACCGACCTGAATGTCGATGCCCTTGAGACGCGTGAAAGCCTGTTCGGCCGGGAACTTGTGCGCCGTCGCCCATCTCGGCGAGCGAGAGCGGAAGCCTAGCCGCGCCTGCAGGTCAAGACGGTCGACCTTATAGACGACGCCGTCGATATCGTAGTCGAGATCCGGACGCTCGCGCTCGATGTGGTGATAGTGTGCGAGCAATTCGTCGGCGGAGAAGAAGCGCTGCATCAGCGGATTGACCGGGAAGCCCCAGGCCTTGAAGGTCTCGACCATGCCGAGCTGCGTATCCGCCGGCATCGCCGACATCTCGCCCCAGGCGTAGGCGAAGAAGCGGAGCTTGCGGCTGGCGGTCACCTTCGGGTCGAGCTGACGCAGCGAGCCGGATGCCGTGTTGCGCGGGTTGACGTAGAGCGGCCGGCCCTGCGCCGCCATTTCGGCGTTAAGGGCGGCGAAATCGGACTTCGCCATATAGATCTCACCGCGAACCTCGACGATATCCGGCGCGTCGGCCGGAAGCTTCTGCGGGATCATTCCGATCGTGCGAACATTGGCGGTGACGTTTTCCCCTGTCGTGCCGTCGCCGCGCGTCGCCGCCGTCACCAGCCGCCGGTTTTCGTAACGCAGCGACATGGAAAGGCCATCGATCTTCGGTTCGGCGGTAAAAGCGACCGAATGATCGGGAAGCAGGCCCAGGAAGCGGAAGATGCCGGCGACGAAGTCGCGCGCGTCCTCGTCCGAAAAGGTGTTGTCGAGCGAGAGCATCGGCCGCGCATGCACGATTGGCGCGAATGTCGGCAATGGCGCCGCGCCCACCTTGCGTGACGGGCTGTCCTCGCGGATGAGCGCCGGAAAGCGCGCTTCGATCATGTCGTTGCGCCGCTTCAACGCGTCGTAGTCCGCATCCGAAATCTCTGGCGCGTCCTTGCCGTGATAAAGCACGTCGTGGCGGGCAATCTCCTCCGCCAGGAAGGCGAGTTCCTCCGCCGCTTCCGCTTCGGTCAGTTGCTCGACAGGTTTTCTCTGATTCAGCATGGATCGCGACTCCGGATTCGGAGTCGTTTTTACTGCATGATTCCTCAAATCGGAATCGATTTGAGGACAAAATCATGCAGCGTTTCAAAGTGCTACAGCGGCCTTTGCGAGTCTGGTCAGACGCACGGCGCGGCAGAGCAATCGGCGCGAAAGAAAAGTGGTTGCGATCAGCCGTTGCCGGCCAGCAAGCGCGCGGCCGCCGCTCTCGCCTCTTCGGTGATCGAAGCGCCGGCAAGCATGCGGGCGATTTCCTCGGTGCGCGCCGCGTCGTCCATGCGGGCGACGCGCGTCGCGATCATCTCCGCCTTTTCCGCCGAAGGGCCCTTCGAGATCAGGAGATGCGTCGCAGCACGCGCGGCGACCTGCGGCGCGTGTGTGACGGAAAGCACCTGGACGGTCTTCGATAGCCGCTTCAAGCGCTGGCCGATCGCGTCGGCAACCGCGCCGCCGACGCCCGTGTCGATCTCGTCGAAGACGAGGGTCGGCGCCGAGCCGCGATCGGCAAGCGCCACCTTGAGCGCGAGCAGGAAGCGCGAAAGCTCGCCGCCCGAAGCAACCTTCATGATCGGTCCCGGCCGCGTGCCGGGGTTGGTCTGAACATGGAATTCCACGGCATCGATGCCGTCGGCCGTCGGCGAGGCCGGATCGCTCGTCACCTCGACCATGAAGCGCGCGCGTTCGAGCTTCAGCGCCGGCAATTCGTCCATAACGGCGGCCGAAAGCGCGCTCGCCGTGTTGTGACGCTTTTCGGAAAGCGCCCGGGCAGTCGCGTCGAAGGCCGCCTTCGCTTCGCCGACCTGTATTTCAAGCTGTCTCAGCTTCTCCTCGCCGGCGTCGAGATCGGCGAGATCGGCAATCATCCTGACGGCGAGCGCCGGCAGTTCGACGACAGGAACCGAATATTTGCGGCTCGCGGCACGCAGCGCGAAGAGACGCTCCTCGACGCGCTCGAGTTCCTTGGGGTCGAATTCGGTGTTGCGCAGCGCCCGCTCCGCCGCCATCTGCGCGTCGGAAAGCTGGTTCAGCGCGCCGTCCAGGAGCTCGACCGTCTCTTCGAGCAGACCCGGCGCTTCGTGGCTCTTGCGCTCGAGCCGCCGGACGAGCGAGGCGATGAGCGGCACCGGCGACGCACTGCCGTTCAGGAATTCGGAAGCCTCGCTGATATCGCCGGCGATGCGCTCGGCTTTCATCATCCGCGCGCGGGCTTCCGCGAGCTCCTCTTCCTCGCCATCCCGCGGAGAAAGCGCTTCGAGCTCCTCCACCGAAGAACGCAGATAATCCGCCTCGCGCGCCGCCGCCTCCACCTTCTCGCGGTGCTTCTTGAGCCCGCGCTCGGCATCCTTCCACGCGCGGTAGAGCGTCGCGACTTCCTCCGCGGCTTCGGTCGTTCCGCCGAATGCATCGAGCAGCGTGCGATGGGCGTCTGTGTCGACAAGCGCGCGATCGTCGTGCTGGCCGTGAATCTCGACAAGCGCTTGGCCGACCTGCCGCATCAGTTGCACGCTCACCGGCTGGTCGTTGATGAAGGCCTTGGTGCGACCGTCGCTCGATTGCACCCGCCGGAAGATCAGATCGCCATCGTCGTCGATGCCGTTCTCGCGCAGGAGAAGGCGTGCTGCATGACCGGTCGCCACATCGAAGACGGCGGTCACCTGCCCCTTGTCCTCGCCGTGGCGGACGAGCGAACCGTCGCCCCGGCCGCCAAGCGCGAGCGACAGACTGTCGAGCAAAATGGATTTGCCGGCACCGGTTTCCCCGGTTAGCACCGAAAGCCCGGCATCGAAACTGAGATCAAGCCGTTCGATCAGGACGATATCGCGGATCGAGAGCTGGGCGAGCATCCGGTTTCATATCTTCCTTGTCGGGTGCGGAGGAATCACGCGCCGATGAGTTTCTTGCCGGCGCGCGCAATCCAGGATGTACCGGTTTCACGCGGCTCCAATCCGCCAGACTGCAGCAGCTTGAAGGAGTCGGCGTACCACTGGCTATCCGGGTAGTTATGTCCGAGAACCGCCGCAGCCGTCTGGGCTTCCGCGGTCACGCCCATGGCGTAGTAGGCCTCGACGAGACGGGCGAGTGCCTCTTCGACCTGGTTGGTATTCGGATACTGCTCGACGACGGTGCGGAAGCGCGAAATGGCTGCAAGATATTCCTTGCGCTCGAGATAGTAACGGCCGACCTGCATCTCCTTGCCGGCGAGCTGGTCGCGGGCAAAGCGAATCTTGGCTTGCGCGTCGTCGACATATTCGGAGTCGGGATACTTGTCGACCACCGCCTGCATCGCCTCGATCGCCCTCGCTGCGGGCCGCTGGTCCTGCGTGACGGACGGGATCTGCTTCGTATAGGCGAGACCCTGGATATATTGCGCATAGGCCGCGTCTTCCGACTGCGGATAGAGGTTCAGGTAGCGATTGGTGGCGTTGATCGCGTCCTGATACTGGCCGTTGCGATAGGCGACGAAGGCATTCATCACCAGTGCCTTGCGCGCATATTCGGAGAAGGGATGCTGCTTGTCGATCGCTTCGAACTTGCGCGCCGCCTCCGTCGTCTTGCCGGCATTGAGGTTGGCCAGGCCCTGATTGTAGAGCACCTCCGGCGGATCGGTCTCTGCGGTAAGCTTGGTGATATCGATGTCGGGATCGTTCTGGCAGGCTGTGATCAGGCTCGAGCCGGCGACAGCCGCAAGAACGACCGCGACGACGCGCACTGATTTCTTCATGTCGACCGAAACTGCAAGAACCATCGGATATTCCCGTTTCACTTAGCGGTTGGCATTCCGCCGGACTTGCGCGTTTTAGAGCAAGTTGCCTCAAGACCGCAACGTCATGATCGGCAATTCATGCAAATTTGTGGCACCTAATTCGGGACGAGGAAGAGAGTGCCCGCTTTTCCACTGCATCCGCACCTTCGGGGCAACGAAAATGCCGGCCTTTCGGCCGGCGACTGGAGAAGAAAGAGCTTGGTTTGTTATGCGGACCAGGGCGCAAAGCCCGGCGCGGCGACCGCGACCATATCGCGCGAGCGGGCGCGCTGGCGCTGCGACGCGGTTTCCACGACTTCGTAGGCACTGGGATCGCTCAGCAGCGCCTTCAGCGCATTGGCATTCATCCGATGGCCGCCGCGATAGGAGCGATAGCAACCGAGGAACGGTGCACCCGCGAGCGAAAGATCTCCCACGGCATCCAGCGTCTTGTGACGGACGAACTCATCCGCATAGCGCAGACCTTCCACGTTAATGACCGTGTCGTCATCCGAGATCACCACGGAGTTTTCCAGCGACGAGCCGAGCGCGAAGCCGCCGGCCCACAGCCGCTCCACGTCGCGCATGAAGCCGAAGGTGCGCGCGCGCGATAGTTCCCGCTTGAACACAGACGGCGTCATGTCGCCCTTCCAGGACTGGCGGCCGATCAAGGGGCAGTCGAAATCGATCTCGACCTCGAAGCGCATGCCGTCATAGGGCGTGAATTCCGACCAGGAAGCGCCCGATTCGATGCGGACGGGCTTTAGGATACGGATGTAGCGGCGCTTCTCCGCGAGCGAGCGGATACCAGCCTGTTCGATCGCTTCGATGAAGGGAGCGGAACTGCCATCCATGATCGGCATCTCGGCGCCGTGCACCTCGATCAACAGGTTGTCGAGACCGAGCGCGTAAATCGCCGCCATTACATGCTCGATCGTCGCGATCGATGTCGCCGGCGACAGGCCGAGAACGGTGCAAAGGTCGGTATTGCCCACCTGCGACGAGACGGCCCTGTACTCGCTGACCCGTCCGCCGGGGAGAACCCGCTGGAAGACAATGCCGGCGTCGGCATCAGCCGGATGGAACGTGATCTCCACCTCCGCACCGGAGTGAACACCAATTCCCTTTAGGGTTATCGGGTTTGCGATCGTCGTCTGAAACCCGAGCAGTTCGATTCCCATTCTTGTCTTCACTTTCAATCAACGCGGCCGGCGGCCAAACTCCACAGGGTGCAACGATGCTCAAGGCACAAGCGCAGGACCCGAGATACCGCGCCTGTTGGCCGAAACCCCGCATTCCGAACTAACAGCGCCCGATCGAATCGTATGCGTCCCCAATTCCGATGCTGAAAATAAGAGTTTGGAGGCACCATTCCAAATCACTGTTCGTTTCGCTTTGTTACGCAATTCATATGCGCGCAACACAAATGGCAAGCCGTTGAAATGAAAGTGAAATCGAAAATGCCCGAGCTGGCGCCCGGGCATCGGCAAGGTGAAGGAACGGGCCTTCGAATCAGCTCGACTGACGGCGCAGGAACGCCGGGATCTCGAGCTGATCATCTTCATGCGAGCGCATCTGCGGCGAGACGCGACCGTGCTCGTCGAGCTGGCCGCGACGCGGCGCGTAGAGGCTAGCCTCCGGCGAGAGCGGGCGGCGCTGCTGCGAAGCGGCGCTCGGTGCTGCAGCGGTCATGTCGGCCGAGACGTTCTGAGTATCCCTTTCACGCAGTCCGAGCGAGCTGGTGATGCGGTTGAGCAGTCCCATCGGCCCGCGCTCTTCCTGATGCGTCGGCGCCGGCTGCGCGCGATGGTCCATCTCCGCCTTCACGACCGGCGGAAAGTCCTCGACCTTCGGCATGCGGACCGGCTCGGCGTGCTGGCGCACGACCGGTGCGGGCTCCTGGCGAACCGGCTGCGGCTGGACCTGCGGCTGAACCGGCTGCGGCTGGACCTGCGGCTGAACCGGAGCCTGCATTTCGACCGGCCGCTGTGCCGGTTGAGCCGGGCGCATAACGGGAGCGGGCTCAGCCGGGGCAACGCCGGCGAAGAGCTTGCTCTGCGGACGGAACGTCTCTTCCTGGACCTGCGGGGCGGGTGCGGCAACTTGCGCGCGGGTGGCGATGTCGAGCTCACGCTCCATCTCGGCTTCACGAATCGCAAGCGCGATCTGGTCGACCTGTTGGACGGGCTGTGGAGCGGCCTGCTGCACCGGCTGCGGCTGGGGTGCCGGCTGCTGCACGGCAACAGGCTGCGGCGGAACTGCAGCGGACGGACGGACGATCGGCTTCGGCGCTACCGGACGAAAGTCGGCGGAGCGACCGGCCACCTCCGCGGCCGTGCGATCGATACCCGTTGCCACGACGGAGACGCGGATGAGGCCTTCGAGTTCTTCGTCGAAGGTGGCGCCGAGGATGATGTTGGCGTCCGGATCGACTTCCTCGCGGATGCGCGTCGCCGCCTCGTCGACCTCGAATAGGGTAAGATCGCGGCCGCCGGTGATCGAGATCAGCAGGCCTTGCGCACCCTTCATCGATGTTTCATCGAGCAGCGGATTGGCGATCGCAGCTTCGGCAGCGGCCATGGCGCGGCCCTCGCCGGAGGCTTCGCCCGTGCCCATCATGGCGCGGCCCATTTCGCGCATCACCGAACGGACGTCGGCGAAGTCGAGGTTGATGAGGCCTTCCTTCACCATGAGGTCGGTGATGCAGGCGACACCTGAATAGAGAACCTGGTCGGCCATGGCGAAGGCGTCCGCGAAGGTCGTCTTGTCGTTGGCGATGCGGAAGAGGTTCTGGTTCGGAATGACGATCAGGGTGTCGACCGACTTCTGCAGGTCGGCAATGCCCTGGTCGGCGATGCGCATGCGGCGCCCGCCCTCGAAGTGGAAGGGCTTGGTGACGACGCCGACGGTGAGGATGCCCTTGTTGCGTGCGGCCTGCGCGACGATCGGGGCTGCACCCGTGCCGGTGCCGCCGCCCATGCCGGCGGTGACGAAGCACATATGCGTGCCGTTCAGGTGGTCGATGATCTCATCGATGCACTCTTCGGCGGCCGCACGGCCGACTTCCGGCTGCGAGCCGGCGCCGAGACCTTCGGTAACGGCGACACCCATCTGGATGATGCGCTCTGCCTTGGTCATCGTGAGCGCCTGCGCATCCGTGTTGGCGACGACGAAATCGACGCCTTGGAGCCCGGCGGTGATCATGTTGTTGACGGCGTTGCCGCCGCCGCCGCCGACGCCGAAGACCGTGATGCGGGGCTTCAGCTCGGTAATGTCCGGCTTCTGCAAGTTGATGGCCATAGTCCTGTTCCTTCTCTTTCTCTGGCCGCCTTGCCGAGCCGGCCAAATCCTTCGAAAACTCAAACCCCGTTTCCCCGGGCGATCCGCCGGTGAAACCTAGAAACTCTCTTTCAGCCACTGGCCCATGCGAGCGAAGCGGCTGTTGCCGCCGCCGAGCGCCGAGAACATGCCGCCATGTGCGGCATGCGTTTCGAGGTCGGCGACCTGCGGATAGATCATCAGCCCGACGGCCGTGGAGAATGCCGGGCCCTTGGCGGCGGCCGGAAGCCCGGAAACGCCGAGCGGACGGCCGATGCGGACGTTACGCGCCAGGATGCGTCGCGCCGCTTCCGGCAGACCGGTCAGCTGGCTGGCGCCACCCGTCAATACGATCCGCTTGCCGACGATCGGGCTGAAGCCGGAGCGCTGAATGCGGTCGCGGATTAGCTCCAGAGTCTCGTCGATGCGGGCGCGCACGATGCGCGAGACAAGCGCGCGCGGCACATGGGTCGGCTGGTCGCGGTCGTCCTCGCCGATCGGCGGAACGGAGACGATGTCGCGCTCGTCGGCACTGTTCGGGAGGGCTGAACCATGCACGACCTTGAGCCGCTCGGCATCCTCGATACGCGTCGAGAGCCCGCGCGCGAGGTCGGTCGTCACATGATGGCCGCCAAGGCCAACGGCATCCGCATGGACGAGCTTGCCCTCGGCGAAAACCGAGATCGTCGTCGTGCCGCCGCCCATGTCGATCGCCGCGCAGCCGAGTTCGACCTCGTCGTCGACGAGCGCCGCAAGGCCGCTGGCATAGGGGGTCGCCACCATGCCCTCGACCGAGAGATGGGCGCGGTTGACGCAGAGTTCGAGATTCTTGAGCGCGGCCCGCTCCGCCGTCAGCATATGCATGTCGACGCCGAGCACGTCGCCGAACATCGCCAGCGGATCGCGGATGCCGCGTTCGCCGTCGAGCGAGAAACCGGTCGGTAGCGAATGCAGGATCGCCCGGTCAGTACGCAGCGACTGCTGCCCCGCGGCGGCGAGCACTCTCTTGAGATCGTTCGCATCGACCTCCTGTCCGCCAAGATCGATGGTCGCGGTATAGACGTCGCTCTGCAGGCGACCGGCGGAAACATTCACGATCAGGCTATCGATCGTCAGCCCGGCCATCCGCTCCGCGGCGTCGACCGCAAGCCGGACGACGCTTTCGGCCGCATCGAGATCGGCGATGACGCCGTTCTTCACGCCGCGCGACTTCTGGTGGCCGATACCGATGATCTCGATATTGTGCGTGCGCCCCGGCAGAATCTGGCTCTCGGCGCGCGGCGTCAGCCGGCCGATCATGCAGACAACCTTGGTCGACCCGATGTCGAGCACGGAGACGACATGCGACCGTTTTGAGGAAAGCGGCTTTAGACGCGGAAGGCCGAAATTCGCGGAACCGAACAGACTCATATCCGCTTCTCCTGGGCTTTCAGCATCTTCTCCCTCGCCTTGAGCGCGATTTCCCGGCGCGCGACCGCTTCCGGGGTCAATTGTATGGTCGTACGGTCCTCGAGCCTGAGATCGACGGCGGCGATATCGCGCTCGAGAAGCCGGTGCGCCTCTTCCATCTCGGCGAGAACCTTCATCGCCCGGGCCACATCCCTCTCCGGAAGCCGGACGATGATGCCGTTGTCGAGGCGCAGATCCCAGCGGCGGCCGGCCACGCGCACGAAGGCTTTCACGCGCGAGCGAAATTCCGGCCAGCGGGAAAACTCGTCGTAGAAGCCTGCCGCCGCCGTCTCGGCGTCGCGTCCGACGAAAAGCGGCAGGTTCGCGAACTTATTGTCGCGCAGCGGGGCGATGACGCTGCCGCTGCGCTCGATGAGGGAGAGGTCCGATCCATGCTGCCAGATGCCGAACGCCTTGCGCTCGGTGAGGTTCACCTCAATCGTGCCCGGATAGACCTTGCGCACGGTGACGCTCTCGACCCAGGGCAGTTCGCCGATCAGTCGGCGCGCCTCGGCGATGTCGAGCGCCACCAGCGATGTGGCGCCGTCGAGGCCGAGCTGCTGCAGGATGTCGATCTCCGAAGTCTGCTCATTTCCGGAAACCCGCACATCCTCGATCGCGAAACCGGCCGCCGTCGTCGACGCCTGCGCGAAATTCTGCGTGTGACCCCCGATCGACATGCCATAGAGCCCCGTCGCCAGAAGGAAGGCGGCGGCGGAGAATGTTCCCGTGTGGTTGGGGAAGCGGATGCGGCCGGTGCCGAGGCTGACCAGCAGACGGACGCCCCTGCGCAGCGGACGTGGCAGGACGAACGCATCGTCCGGCTCGGCAGCGACGCCGAGCGGGTGACGAACCCTTTTGCCCCTTCTGCCCCTCAACGCAAACACGATGCGTCCTCCACCATCCACCTTAGAAACTCGCCGAACTGAAGGCCTGCATGCTGCGCCATTTCGGGCACGAGCGAGGTCGGGGTCATGCCGGGCTGAGTGTTGACCTCCAGCCAGATCAGCTCGCCTTCGCCCTCGCCGCGATCATCGAAACGGAAGTCGGATCGGCTGACGCCGCGGCAACCGATCGCCTGATGCGCCTTCAATGCGAGTGTTTGTATTTTTTGGTAAATATTTGGTGAAATCTGCGCCGGAATGACGTGCCTCGAGCCACCTTTTACGTATTTCGAATCATAGTCGTAGAAGGCGTGCCCCTGCGGAATGATCTCCGTGACGCCGAGCGCGACATCGCCCATGACGCCGCAGGTGAGTTCGCGGCCGGCGATGTAGCGTTCGACCATGACGCGGTCGCCGTAGCGCCACTCGCTGGAGGTAATGACCTGAGGCGGATGCGATTGATCTTCCTTGACGATCACGACGCCGAAGCTCGAGCCTTCGCGGACCGGCTTCACCACATAGGGCGGCTTCATCGGATGGACGTTGCCGAACTCACGGCGATCCATGATCAGCGCCTCGGCGACCGGAATGCCAGCGGCCTTGGCGACATGCTTGGCCTGCGCCTTGTCCATGGCCAGCGCCGAAGCGAGAACGCCGGAATGGGTGTAGGGAATCTCTAGGTATTCGAGAATGCCCTGGATCGTCCCGTCTTCGCCGAAGGGCCCGTGAAGGGCGTTGAAGGCGACGTCCGGACGCAGTTCGGCAAGCACCGCCGCGACATCGCGACCGACATCGACGCGCGTGACGCGATAGCCTTCGGCCTCGAGAGCATCCGCGCAAGCCGCCCCGGAAGACAGGCTCACCGGCCTTTCCGAAGAAAATCCGCCCATCAGGACAGCAACATGCTTGCCGCTCATTCAAACCCCCAAACAATACGCCACTATCGCGAAGCTTGCTTGCGTCTGGCTGATTGCGACAGCCTGAGTCGCGAGATCGCCGCGTAGGGCCACTACAACGACATTATGGTTAATGAACCGTTTACTTTGGTTAACTCTTGTCGCGAAACGCTCTGGATTCCGGCAGACAGAATCAACCTAAGCCAAGGCTTTCATGGCTGAATCAGAGCTTTCTATGGCCGGCAAGGGGAAATGTGGGCGAGCGCTAAACGAAGGCCCCGCCTTCGATCGGACGGGGCCAACAACAACTAAGCAGAATATGGGGAGGTATGAGGACGACGCCTCGGTCAGTCCTCCTCGCCGACGATCTCCCAGACGACGCCGGCAATCACCGCGCCGATGAGAGGCGCCACCCAGAAGAGCCAGAGTTGAGAGAGCGCCCAGTCGCCGACAAACAACGCCTGCCCTGTCGAGCGTGCCGGGTTGACGGAGGTATTGGTGACCGGGATGGACACGAGGTGGATCAGCGTAAGAGCAAGACCGATCGCAATCGGTGCGAAGCCCGCCGGCACCCGGCCGTGCGTAGATCCGAGAATGATGAAGAGGAAGAAGAAGGTCATCACGATCTCGGTGACGAGCGCTGCCATCAGCGAATAGCCGCCAGGCGAATGCTCGCCGTAACCATTGGCCGCAAAACCTCCAAGCTGGACATCCGCCTTGCCCGTGGCGATCACGTAAAGCACGGCGGCAGCAACGATCGCGCCCGCCACCTGCGCGACGATATAGCCGATGAGCCTGGAGGTCGGGAATTTGCCCGCGACGGCAAGACCCACGGAAACCGCGGGATTGAAGTGGCCCCCGGAGATTCCGCCAACCGCATAGGCCATTGTCAGGACCGTAAGACCGAAGGCAAAGGAGACCCCGAGTAGGCCGATGCCGACCTGCGGAAATGCGGCCGCGAGAACCGCGCTGCCGCACCCACCGAGAACGAGCCAGAACGTGCCGAGAAATTCCGTAGAAAGCTTCCTGAACATGAGTTCTCTCCCAGAGCCGAAGCCGATCGCTTCGGCTGGCGAGAGTTCGTTACCATTCGATTCCCGTCAAGGTGGAATTGTGCGACGGCAAAACACTCCCGCAGAGCGGGAACATCACCAAAGCTTCGTTGGTGCGGTTCGGCCTCTGAGTACATTCGTTTCGGAACATGGTTGAGCTGATGATCTCGAGAAAAGGGCCGCGGCGGTTCCCCGCCGCAGCCCTTTCAACTGCGTCCTTGATTCCGATCAGGCCGTCGCACAGCCGAGGAATTCCTTGATCTCGTAGCCGGGCATGAATTTGCCGACGCGTTTGATCTCCCACTCCAGCTTGACGCCCGAATGCTCCATCACCCGCTGGCGCACGGTCTCGCCGAGATATTCGAGCTCGTAGCCGGTCGCCTGGCCGGTATTGATCATGAAGTTGCAATGGAGCGGCGACATTTGGGCGCTGCCGATCATCATGCCGCGGCAGCCGGCCTCGTCGATCAGCTTCCAGGCGGAATGGCCTTCCGGGTTCTTGAAGGTGGAGCCGCCGGTCTTCTCGCGAATCGGCTGCACCGTCTCGCGGTGCTGGCGCACGCCGTCCATGTCGCTGCGGATTTTGGCTTTGTGTTCCGCATAGCCCTCGAAGATCGCGTGCGTGAAGATCAGTTCCTTGGCCGCGTCGGAGTGGCGGTAGGCATAGCCCATGTCGGCATTGCTCAAGACATGCTTGTTGCCCTTGCGGTCGACCGCATGGACCTCGACGACGCGCTCGCTCGTCTCGCTGCCATTGGCGCCGGCGTTCATTCTCAGCGCGCCGCCGATCGAACCCGGAATGCCGTAGTAAAAATAGAAGCCGCCGATACCGTGGTCGAGCGCCATGGCGGCGATGTTCTTGTCCGGGCAGATCGCGCCGGCCTTGATGCGATTGTCGCCGACGAGTTCGAGATCGCCGAAGCCCTTGGCCGAAAGCCGGATGACGACGCCCGGAATGCCGCCATCGCGCACGAGCAGGTTCGAGCCGACACCGACCACCATCACCGGAACATCCTTGGGCACGAGCTTCAGGAAGGCGACGAGATCATCCGTGTCGTGCGGCTGGAACATGAGCTCGGCGAGACCGCCGGCGCGAAACCAGGTGACGCGATCCATCGGGGCATCGGGCGTGATGCGTCCGCGGATTGCGTCGACGCCGCTTCCGAGCGCATCGAGGAGTTTCTGACCATTGACCTGTTTCATGCTCAATTTCCTGAAATGTCCGCAAGCTCCTTGGGCAAGGCCGCGGCCCAGTAGGTGATGCTACCAGCCCCCAAGAGAACCACAAAATCGCCCGGCTGCGCAATCTTGGCGACAATAGGCGCAATAGCCTCCTGGCCGGTGACGTAGCGCGCGTCGCGGTGTCCGGCGGCCTTGATGCTGTTGACGAGCGCTTGCGAATTGACGCCGTCGATCGCCTCCTCGCCTGCGGCATAGACCGGGGTGATCAGGATCGTGTCGGCATCGTTGAAGCAGGACGTGAAGTCCTCGAACAGGCTTGACAGACGCGTGTAGCGATGCGGCTGGTGGATTGCGATGATGCGCCCCTGGCAAGCCTCGCGCGCTGCCCTGAGGACCGCCTTGATCTCGACCGGATGATGACCGTAATCGTCGAAGATGCGCGCGCCGTTCCATTCGCCCGTCAGCGTGAAGCGGCGCTTGACGCCGCCGAAGGAGGCGAGCCCCTTGGCAATGTCCTCCGGCTTGATCCCGAGGCGCTGCGCGACTGCAATGGCGGCAGTGGCATTGGAAATGTTGTGGCGGCCCGGCATGGGCAGCTTGAGGTCCTTGAGCTCGATCACCTGACCGGTTCGGCGGCGGCGGATCTCGATATCGAAGATCGAGGTCGCGCCGTCCATGCGGACATTGTGGAAGCGTACATCGGCTTGCGGGTTCTCGCCGTAAGTGACGATCTTTCGGTCTTCGATCTTGCCGACCATGGTCTGCACCTCGGGGTGATCGAGGCAAAGCACACCGAAGCCGTAAAAGGGCACGTTCTCGACGAACTGCCGGAAGGCGGCGCGCACGGCGTCGAAATTGCCGTAGTGGTCGAGATGCTCCGGATCTATATTGGTGACGACGGCGATGTCGGCCGGCAGCTTCAGAAAGGTGCCGTCGGACTCGTCCGCCTCGACGACCATCCACTCGCCGGCGCCCATGCGCGCATTGGTGCCGTAGGCATTGATGATGCCGCCGTTGATGACCGTCGGATCCAGCCCGCCCGCATCGAGCAGGGCGGCGATCATCGAGGTCGTCGTCGTCTTGCCGTGGGTGCCGCCGATCGCGATCGCGTTGCGGAAGCGCATGAGTTCGGCGAGCATCTCCGCGCGGCGCACGACGGGAAGGAATTTTTCGCGCGCGGCGATGAGTTCCGGATTGTCCTTCTTGATCGCGGTCGAGACGACCACAACTTCGGCGTCGCCGAGATTTTCGGCCTTGTGCCCGATCGAGACCTTGATGCCCTTGTCTCTGAGCCGCTGGACATTGGCGCTGTCGGATTGATCCGAGCCCTGGACGCGATGCCCGAGATTGTGGAGCACCTCTGCGATCCCGCTCATGCCGATGCCGCCGATACCGATGAAATGTACGAGCCCGATCGTCTTCGGCATTTTCATGAGCGTGTTTCCTTGAATTTCGCGACTGTCGAGCCGCTGGCAATAGCCTCTACCAGGGATGCAAGCAAGCGCGCTGCATCCGGCTTGCCGGTTTCGCGGGCACTGGCAGCCATCCGCGCCAGCGCCTCCGGATTGTTCATCGCGTCGGAGAGAATGCCGGCGAGCCGTTCGGCGGTAAGCTCCACCTGCGCGATCACTCGTGCGCCTCCCTTGTCGGCAAGGGCCGCGGCATTGGCTGCCTGATCGTGGTCAAGCGCGTAGGGATAGGGCACAAGGATGGCCGGCCGGCCGATCACCGAGATTTCCGAAACGGTCGAAGCGCCGGAGCGGCAGATGACGAGCTGTGCCGAGGCGATGCGCGCGGCCATGTCGGTGAAGAAATGTGAGACTTCGGCGGCGACCCCGAGTTTCTCATAGGCGGCGATGACGCCTTCCCTGTCCTCGGGCCGCGCCTGCTGCGTCACCTTGAGCCGTTGACGCAAAGCGTCATCCAGACGGCAGACCGCCTGCGGCACCGCCTTCGAAAAATATTGCGCGCCCTGGCTGCCGCCGAAGACGACGAGATGAAAGGGCGTCTCACCGGAGGACGTCGCGTAGGATGCGCCAGCGGCCTCGATGACGGCAGGGCGTACGGGGTTCCCGGTCGTCACGGTCTTTGCCGCGAACGCTCCGCCTCCTTCCGGGAGGAAGCCGCCGGCAATCGCTTGTACGCGCGATGCAAGCATCTTGTTCGCCCGGCCCATCACGGCATTCTGTTCGTGGATGAGCGACGGCACACCCATGCCGGTCGCGGCAAGCAGCGGCGGCACCGTCGGATAGCCACCGAAGCCGACGACCGCCCGGGGCTTGATACGGCCAATCAGCCGCCGCGCCGCCCTTAGACCCGTCCATAGCTTCCACACCGATTGGGCGAGCTTCACGGGATTTCTCGAACCGATCGTCGCCGACGGCACAACGTGGATTTCGTCGGCCGGGAACTTGCCGGCGAAGCGCTCTGCGCGGCTGTCCGTCACGAGGTGCACGGAATAGCCCGACACCCTCAGCTCATGGGCCAGCGCTTCGGCGGGAAAAAGGTGGCCGCCGGTACCGCCGGCGGCAAGGAGGATGATGCCCTTGTCCATGTCTTACTCCGCCGGCACTCCGACGCCGGATCGAAAGAGGCTGCGTTCGACCGCGCGTTTTTCTGGCCGGTGACGGGTGAGCGCCAGAATGAAGCCCGCCGTCACGCAGATCGCCACCATCGACGAGCCGCCATAGGAAATCAAAGGCAGGGTCATGCCTTTCGCCGGAAGCAATTCGAGGTTCACGCCGATATTGATCATCGACTGGATACCGATCTGCAGGACGAGGCCGGCAACGGCAAAACGATTGAAATCGTTGCGCTCGCGGAAGGCATGATTGAGGCCGCGCATGACCAGGAAGGCGAAGATCACCACGATGACCATGCAGAAGACGATGCCGAACTCCTCCGCAGCTACAGAGAAGATGAAGTCGGTATGGCTATCCGGAATGATGCGCTTGACGACACCTTCGCCGGGCCCGCGACCGAACCAGTCGCCGCGGATGATCGCCTCGCGGGCGGTATCTACCTGGAATGTATCGCCCTCGCCGGTCAAGAACCGGTCGATGCGGCCGGCGACGTGCGGCAGGACGGTGTAGGCTGCGAAGAAACCGCCCGCCGCCACCCCTGCAAGGATGATGATCCACAGCCACGGCATGCCGGCCATGAAGAACATGCCACCCCAGACCACGGTGGTCAGGATCGTCTGACCGAGGTCGGGCTGGGCGACGAGCAGCGCCCCTACGATGCCGAAGAGCAGGATCGAGAGCAAGTTGCCCGGGATTTCCGGCTGCCGCGCATGCTCAGCAAAAAGCCACGCACAGACGACCACGAAGGCCGGCTTCATGAATTCCGAAGGTTGGACCGAGATGCCGGCGAGCGATATCCATCGCCGCGAACCCTTGACCTCCTGTCCGAAGAAGAGCGCCAGCACCATCATCGCGAGCGAGACGACGAGCAGGATTATCGCCGCGCGCCTCACTTGCCGCGGCGAGAGGAAGGAAATGCCCACCATCACGGCGAGAGACGGGAGCAGGAAAAGCGCGTGACGCTTGACGAAGTGGAAGCTGTCGAGGCCGAGCCGCTCGGCGACCGGGGGGCTCGCCGCAAACGAGAGCATAAAACCGACGCCCATCAGGAGGATGAAGGTCGCCAGGAAAAACCTGTCTATCGTCCAGAACCAGTCGGCCACAGGGCCACGTTCGGCTCGGCTTACCATCTGTCTGTCCCCTTTCCAGTCCGGCCTGAGCCGTCAGATGAGCATGGTCACGCCTTCGAGCGTCGCGACGTGACCGACAAAGGCATCACCGCGCACCTCGAAGTTCTTGTACTGGTCGAAGCTTGCGCAGGCCGGGGAAAGCATCACCGCCGCCGGGCCTTCCATATCCCGCGCCGCATCCGCCGCCGCATGCGCGACCGCCTTTTCCAACGTACCGGAAATCTCGTAGGGCACCGCCTCGCCGAGCGTCGCCGCAAAGGCAGGCGCCGCCTCGCCGATGAGATAGGCCTTGACAATCTTCGGGAAGAACGGCGTCAGCGACGTGATACCGCCCTCCTTCGGCAGCCCGCCGGCGATCCAATAGATGCGATCGTAGCTCGAAAGCGCTGGCGCCGCCGCATCCGCATTGGTCGCCTTACTGTCGTTCACGAAGACGATCTCGCCCTGTCGCGCGACCGGCTGCATCCGGTGCTTGAGACCGGGGAAGGTCCTGAGACCGTTCACGATGTCCTTTTCGGAGACGCCGACCGCAAGACAGGCGGCAATCGCAGCGGCCGCATTCTGCGCATTGTGTCCGCCGCGCAGCGTCTGGATATCGGCGAGCTCGGCAAAGGGCGACGATGTGCCCCCTTTCGCGCGCATCAGCACCGAGCCCTCCGCATATATTCCGTCGGCAAGCGGTTGACGCCGCGAAATGCGCACGACCTTTGTTCCGGCCCGCTCCACCCGGTCGGCGATCAGGCTGGAATAGCTGTCGTCGACGCCGACCACCGCGGTTCGGCTGCCGGCCACCAGCCGTTCCTTGATATCGGCATAGTGCTGCATCGTGCCGTGCCGGTCCAAGTGATCCGGCGTCAGGTTGAGCAGGATGCCGGCCGTCGGATCAAGCGTCGGCGCGAGATCGATCTGATAGGAAGAACACTCCACCACGTAGAAGCGGTCCGCCTTCGGCGGGTCGAGCGTCAGCACGGCCGTGCCGATATTGCCGCCGAGTTGCGTGTCGCGCCCGCTTGTCTTCAGGATATGGGCGATCAGCGCCGTGGTCGTCGACTTGCCGTTGGTGCCGGTGATCGCGATGAAAGGACAATCGGGCGCATGCGCGCGCCGCTCGCGCACGAAAAGCTCGACGTCGCCGATGATCTCGACGCTCGCTTGACGGGCAAGATCAACGCTCCAGTGCGGCTTCGGATGTGTCAGCGGGACGCCGGGCGAAAGCACGAAAGCGGCGAAGCCACCCCAGTCGACGTGGTGCAGATCGGCCGTCGCGATGCCTGCAGCGGTTGCCTTGGCGACGCTGTCGGGATTGTCGTCCCAAGCCGTGACGTTCGCTCCGCCCGCAACGAGCGCCTGGGCCGTCGTCAATCCCGAACCCCCCAGTCCGAAAAGTCCGACTTTCTTCCCCTTGAATGTGGTGACCGGGATCATCTTTCGCTCACCGCAGCTTCAGAGTGGAAAGACCGATCATCGCAAGGATGACGGCGATGATCCAGAAGCGGATCACCACTTGGCTCTCCGTCCAGCCCTTCTTTTCGAAGTGATGATGGATCGGCGCCATGAGGAACACGCGGCGGCCCGTACGCTTGAACCAGAAGACCTGGATGATGACCGACAGGGTCTCGATGACGAAGAGGCCGCCGATGATAATCATGACGATCTCGTGCTTGGTGGCGACCGCGACGGTCCCGATCAAGCCGCCGAGCGCAAGCGAACCGGTATCGCCCATGAAGATCGCGGCCGGCGGCGCGTTGAACCAGAGGAAGCCCAATCCCGCGCCGATCACGGCACCCAGGATCACTGCGAGCTCGCCGGTGCCGGGCACGAAATGGATCTGCAGATAGTTTGCGAAGACGGCATTACCGGCGAGATAGGCGATCAGGCCGAAGGCTGCGGAGGCGATCATCACCGGCACGATCGCAAGTCCGTCGAGACCATCCGTCAGGTTCACGGCATTGCCCGCGCCGACGATGACGAAACCGCCGAAGAGCACGAAGAAATAGCCGAGATTGAGCATCAGGTCTTTGAAGAAGGGAAAGGTCAGCGATGATCCGAAAGTGGAGCCTCCCGATCCCGCCGAAAGCGCCGCCTTCATCATGAAGAAAACGGCGATGGCGGCGATCGCGAATTCGATGCCGAGGCGCGCCTTGCCGGAAAAGCCCTTGTCCGACTGCTTGGTCACCTTGAGATAGTCGTCGTAGAAGCCGATCGCACCGAAGCCGAGCGTCACCAATAGCGTCGAGACGACATAGATGCTCGAAAGATCGGCCCAGAGCAGCGACGAGACCACGATGCCGGTCAGAATCATCAGCCCGCCCATTGTGGGCGTGCCGGCTTTCTTGAAGTGGGTCTGGGGTCCATCGGCGCGGATGGGCTGGCCCTTGCCTTGGCGGATGCGCAACGAGGCGATCATTGCCGGTCCGAACAGGAACACGACCAAGGCGGAGGTGAAGAGAGCCGCACCCGTGCGGAAGGTGATGTAGCGGAAGAGATTGAAGAATTGAAAGTGGTCCGCCAGTTCCACAAGCCAGATGAGCATTAGGGACCTTCCCCCAGAAGTTTAGAATCGGACAGCGTCCAACAGAATCATCTGATAGACGATACCCACTTGCGTTCGACTATGTTAGGGCCATTTCCCCTGGCCGCGCGCTGTATCCACCAGCAATGGTGGCAGCGCCCGTTATACTTCCCCCGCTACGGTCGGCACTTCGGGGTATGCTTCTAGGAGCGCCTGGACGATCTTTGCGCAGCCCGTACCTTTCGAAGATTTGACCATCACCACGTCGCCGGCCATAAGCGCCCCGAGTACATAAGTCCTCAGGTCGTCGACCGACTCCCGGTAAATTGTGGAAACCTCCGGCGGCAGCGCGTCGCGCAAATGCACCATCTCGGGTCCGGCCAACCAAACGTCCGCGATGCCCGCATCAACGATCGGTTCCGCGAGTCCGGCATGCACCGCTGCCGCGTGCTCGCCCATCTCCAGCATGTCGCCGAGGATCGCGACGCGGCGCCCGCCCGGCGGCGGCTCCGCATCACGAAGGAGCGAGATCGCCGCCCGCATTGAAGCCGGGTTGGCATTATAGCTTTCGTCAATCAGCGTGAGGTAGCCGGCCCCGACCGCGAGACGATGCCGCAAGCCCCTGCCCTTTTCCGGCTGCATGGTGGCAAACGAAGCAACGACGTGGTTCATATCCGCCCCGGCCAACGCCGCCGCCGCGATCACCGCCAGCGCATTTTCGGCGATATGGCGTCCCGGCGCGCCAATCGCGATTTCCAGGGTCCTGCCGCCGATCGCGGCCCAGAGCACGGATCCCTCCGCCCCACCGGCGAACTCGGCCAGGCGAAATTCCGACTTCGGATTGGCGCCGAAGGAATGGATGTGGCTGACGCCCGCCGCTGCAGCCGCCCTCTCCAGGAGATCGTATTGCGCGCTGTCGCGATTGATGACCGCGTGGCCGCCACTGACGACCCCCTCGAAGATCTCAGCCTTCGCCGCCGCGATCTCATCGAGGCTCGAGAAATTGCCGAGATGAGCGGCGGCAATGCTGGTGACGACCGCCACATGCGGACGGACCATCCCCGTCAACGGACGGATCTCGCCGGGGTGATTCATGCCGATCTCGAAGATGCCGAAATCGGTCGCTTCCGGCATGCGCGCAAGCGTCAGCGGCACGCCCCAATGATTGTTGAAAGAAGCGACGGAGGCATGGACACGGCCGAGCGGGGAAAGCACCTGCCGCAACATCTCCTTCGTCGTCGTCTTTCCGACCGAACCGGTTACGGCGATGATCTTGGCGGCGCTGCGGTCGCGTGCCGCGCAGCCGAGCCGGATCATCGCCTCCAGGACATCATCGACGACGATCATCGGTGCGATCAGCCGTCCGAGCGCCGGCAGCTTCGCCTCGCTGACGACAAGCACCGAGGCTCCGTTCGCAAGGGCGATGCCGGCATAGTCGTGGCCGTCGACGCGATCGCCCTTGATGGCGAAGAAGGCCTCTCCCTTGCTGATCGTGCGGCTGTCGATCGAAACACCGGTGATCCCTTCCGGCAGATTGCCGACCGGGCGGCCGTTCATCGCGGCCATAAGATCGCTGATTGTCCAGAGCCAGTTCAAATCAAAGACCTCCCAGTGCCTTGCGCACCTCCGCATGGTCGGAGAACGGCAGTGTCACAGAGCCGATCGTTTGCCCCTCTTCATGCCCCTTGCCGGCAACGATCAGCGTGTCGCCGGTCTTGAGCATGCCGACGGCGGTGCGGATCGCTTCGGCGCGATCGGCGATCTCGGTCGCGCCGTTGGCGCCGGCCATGATCTCGGCACGGATCACCTCGGGCACCTCCGAGCGCGGATTGTCGTCGGTGACGATGACGACATCGGCGAGCCGGCTGGCGATCTCGCCCATGATCGGGCGCTTGCCCTTGTCCCGGTCGCCGCCGCAGCCGAAGACGATGATCACGCGGCCGGTCGTAAACGGACGCACGGACTCCAGCACGTTCGCGAGCGCGTCGGGCTTGTGCGCGTAATCCACATACGCGAGCGCGCCGTCCCTCGTCTGGCCGACGAGCTCCAGCCGGCCTGAAGCACCCTGCAATTTCTCAAGCGCCGAGAAGGCCGCCTTGGCGGTGATGCCCGTCGACATTGCGAGGCCGGCGGCAACAAGCGCGTTGGCGACCTGGAAGTCGCCGGCGAGCGGCACGTGGATTTCGAAGATGTCGTCGCCGACATGCACCTCTGCCGACTGCTTGTGGCGGAAATGTTCGACGCGCTTCAGCGAGATGAAATCGCCGTTGCGGCCGACGGTGCGGACATCCTGCCCGGCCTTTCGCGCCGCAGCGATCGCCTCGGCCGACCATTGGTCGTCGGCGAAGATCACCGCCGGCGAACCCTTCGGCAGGAGCGCGCCGAAGAGGCGCATCTTTGAGGCCATGTAGTGCTCGACCGTGGGATGGTAGTCCATGTGGTCGCGGCCGAGATTGGTGAAGGCGGCAGCGGCAAGCCGGACGCCATCGAGCCTGTTCTGATCGAGGCCGTGGCTGGAGGCCTCCATCGCCGCATGGGTGACGCCTTCGCCGGCAAGTTCGGCGAGCAGCTTGTGCAGCGAGACCGGATCCGGGGTGGTGAGAGACCCGTATTCGTTGCGACCCGGCGCCACCACGCCGGTCGTGCCGATCATCGCCGCCGAGAGGCCCGAATGCGCCCATATCTGCCGCGTGAAGGAGGCGACCGACGTCTTGCCCGCCGTTCCCGTCACCGCCACCATGGTTTCGGGCTGGCGCCCGTAGAAGGCGGCAGCGGCTTTCGCGAGAAAGCGGCGCGGCTCTGAAAGAGAGAAGACCGGCGTGCCCGCATCCACATGTGCGTCGGCGGCGACGACAGCCGCAGCACCGCGTGCGATGGCATCGGCGATATAGGCGGCGCCATTCGCCTTCGTCCCGGCGACGGCGACGAAGAGATCGCCCGGCTTGACCTCTCGGCTATCGGCCGTGATGCCTCCAATCTCGATGTCCGAGGCATCGCCCGTCAGTTGTGCCGAAAGTTCCGGGAAACTTGTTCCCGCCAGGTCCTTGATCTTCATGAACTGCATGTCTCACGTCGATGTGATCCGCCGTAACCGCGAATCGTCCGCATTCTCATTTCATGGTCAATAAGACACAAGCAAGGCAGAACCGTCTTCACCGAATTTCGGTTCGACACCAAGAAGCGGCGCGGAGCGGCTGATGATGTCGCGCACCATGGGAGCGGCATTCGAGCCTGCGGTGCGGCCTCCGCCCTCGCCGGTTTTCGGCGCATCGATGAAGGTCAGCACGATATATTTCGGATCGTCGATCGGAAAGGCGGCGAGGAAGGCGTTGAAGTTCAGGTCGTTGGCATAGCGGCCATTGACGACCTTGTCGGCGGTGCCGGTCTTGCCGCCGACATTGAAGCCCGGAACGAGCGCCCGCTTACCCGAGCCGGCTATACCGTTCCAGCGAAGCAGGTAGCGCATGTCGTTGCTTGTGCTTTCCTTGACGACGGCAGCGGCGAGCTCGCTCGCCTGTTCCTCGCTGCGTGGCAGGAAGGTTGGAGGGATGAGCTTGCCGCCATTGACCAGAGCGGCGCCGGCAACCGCCGTCTGCAGCGGCGTCGTCGAGACGCCGTGGCCGAAGGAGATCGTAATGGAGTTGATCTTCTTCCACTCGCGCGGCTGGCTCGGCGCTTTGACTTCCGGAAGCTCAGTCGGCAGCTTCGTGAGCAGGCCAAGCCTGGTGAGGAACTCCTTGTGTCCGGGAATTCCTACCAGATCGGCGATCTTGGCCGTGCCGATGTTCGAGGAATACTGGAATATTTCCGGCACGGTGAGCACGCGGCGCTTGCCATGGAAGTCCTTGATGGTGAACCCGCCGATGCGGATGGGAGCGGTCGCATCGAAGCTGTCGTTGAGCGTCACCTTGCCGGAATCGAGACCCATGGCAATGGTGAAGGTCTTGAAGGTGGAGCCCATCTCGAACGTGCCGTTCGACATGCGATTCATCCAGCCCTCTTCAGCCCCTTCCGCAGGCTTGTTGGGGTCATAGTCCGGAACAGAGGCCATCGCCAGTACTTCGCCGGTGTGTACGTCCATCACGACGGCACCGGCGGCGATCGCCTGATAGTTCTTCATGCCGGAATCGATGACGTCGCGCACGATGTTCTGGACACGCACATCTATCGAGAGCCTGACCGGCTCGAGCTTGGCGTCGCTGGTCATGCCGATCGCCGCGAGATCGGCGAGCCCCTGGCTGTCGATGTAGCGCTCCATGCCGGCGACGCCGCGGTTGTCGATATTGACGTGGCCGAGAATATGCGCGGCGGTTGGCCCGCCGGGATAGAAACGTCGCTTCTCCGGACGGAAGCCGATGCCCGGGATGCCAAGCGCAAGTATCTCGCCCTGCTGCTTTGGAGTCAGTTGACGGCGCAGCCATTGGAAACGCGAGTTGGACTTGAGCTTGTTGTAGATCTCGCGTGCATTGAGGTCGGGCAGGACCGTGGCAAGCCGTTCCACCGCCTCATCCGCATCGACGATCTTGTGCGGCTCGGCATAGAGCGAGACGGTGCGGATATCGGTCGCGAGGATTTCGCCGTTGCGGTCGAGGATATCGGGCCGGGAGGCCATCAGGCTGTCGGCGCGGCCGATCGAGGAAACCGTCTCCGGTTGCGCGAGACCGTATTGCACCAGTCGTCCGCCGATCACCGCGTAGACGATGCCGAAGCTGGCGATGATGATCGCTACCCGGCTCTTCGCCTGGCTGGCGGTCTTCTTGCGCGTTCCCTGGAAAGTGACATTGAGCCCGCCATCAGCCGGGCGATTATTGCCGCCCGCCGAAAAATGCGCCTTGCTTTTCAGCACCATGATACGGGAGAGAAACGACATCAGCGCGCCACCGAACCTGTTGCGATATTATCGGCATTGATCACCGCGGCGACGCCGTCCTCGGCCGCCTCCTCGTGGCCGGCTTCGTCATCGGCCGCCTTACTTGCGGCCATCTTGTCTTTGCTTGCCCCATCTTTGACTGCCTTCTCTTTGCCCTCTTCCGGCGGCGGCAACTCGGCCTTGAGCATCGGCAGTTCCTGTGGCCGCGCAAGCTGTGTCGACGGCGTCGGCGCCAGCTGCAGGTCGACGGCGAAGGCGTCGACCAGTCTTTCCAGCCGGTTCGGCTGCGTCAGAAGCGCCCAGTCGGCCCTGAGCAGATCGATCGTGTCTTCCTCAAGCTTGATCGCAGCATCGAGCCTGCGGACCTCCTCGAGCTTGTTCTCGGCCTGGTGCTTGATCGTGTAGGTGACCGTGGCGGCCGCCGTCATGATGACGATCAGGACAATATCGAGCGTTCTGAGCATCGTCTCCTAGCCTCCCAGCCTTGCAAGGCTCGCCAGTTCCGGCAGATTGAAAATGGACAGATCGTCTCCAGGCGACGGGGCTTCCGTGCGGATGCCGGCTCTGAGTTTGGCCGACCGGGCGCGCGGGTTGCGGGACGCTTCTTCCTCGCTCGCCGCAATCATAGGCTTGCCGACTGGTGTGAAGGTTGCGGCGCGCTCGGCCACCATCGGCAGATGGCGCGAACCACTCGCCTTGCCGGATCGATCCTGGAAGAACGTCTTGACGACCCTGTCTTCGAGCGAATGAAAGGTGACGACGACGAGCCGTCCCCCGGGCTTCAGTACCCGTTCGGCGGCAAAGAGCGCATTGGCGAGCTCGCCGAGCTCGTCGTTGACGAAGATGCGCAGCGCCTGGAAGACCCGTGTCGCCGGATGAATCTTGTCCTTGGCCTTACGCGGCGTCACCAATTCGATGAGACCGGCGAGGTCGCGCGTCGTTTCGAAAGGCTGCTCGGCCCGACGCTTCTCAATCGCGCGGGCGATGCGCCCCGCCTGCTTCTCCTCGCCGAGAAAGCCGAAGATGCGAATAAGATCGGAAACCTTGGCGCGATTGACGACGTCGGCGGCGGAAACGCCCGCTCCCGACATGCGCATGTCGAGCGGCCCCTGCTTTTGGAAGGAAAAGCCTCGCTCCGCCTCATCGATCTGCATCGAAGAGACGCCGATATCGAGCACGACGCCGTCGAGTCCGCCTTCGGGCGCATGATCGCCAAGTTCGGAGAAACGGGCATGGACGAGCTTGAGCCGGCCTTCGGCGGCGGCGACGAGCGACTGGCCGGCGGCGATCGCCGTCGGATCGCGGTCGAGCGCGATCACGTCTGCGCCGGCCTTGAGGATCGCGGACGTATAGCCGCCAGCACCGAAGGTGCCGTCGAGAATGACCTTTCCGGGAGCCGGTTCAAGCGCTGCGAGCACTTCGGCAAGCATGACGGGAATGTGACGAACCGGTCCGCCGTCGGCTTCAGAAGCTCCGCCGCCTTGATCCGTCACCATTCCGCCTCTCCACTCTATTCCGGACGCAGCCCCCGTTGCTTGCGCCCTTCCCGGGCCTCCGCCTGCGCCCTCGCAAACGCCTGCGGCTCCCAGAGCTGAAAATGATCGCCCCGCCCGACAAAGGTCACGTCGGTCGAGATGCCGGTGAAGTCGCGGATGAAATCCGTCACCATCAACCGGCCCTCCGGGTCGAGCTTCACGAAGACGCCGCCCCCGTGAACGAGGAGCGACATCTGGTTGGCCGCATCCGAAAACGGATCCTCGGACGCCATCTGTCTCTCGAACCGGTCCAGAAGCTCCGGCCCGCCGACGCTGATCGCCGGAAAGACGAAGTCCTGGAAACAGTATAGCTCCCGCACACCCGCTTCCGAAAGCGCGGCGCGAAACGCCGAAGGCACGGAGACCCGCCCCTTGGCATCGATCCGGTTCGTAGCATGTGACAAGAAGCGGTTCATGACGCGAAACGGCCGCCTCCGACTGACGGGCCATAATCATCGACCCGCGCGAACACTCGCCTACGCGCGCAAAAGACCCCCGCCGGGCACGAGCGCGCCCGCCTGAACCCTCCGAAGAAGGAACCCTGGAATTTTGCGATGATGGGCCACGACGCGGCCCTTGCGCAGTACCATTATGGGATAGCATGGGACCAGATGGGCGTCAATGGGAGAAGCTTGTAAACAGCCTCGCGGATGATCAAATATTGATAGGTTGTTAAGTTTAACAAAGGGTTACGATCCGGCCCCTAATGCCTTGGAATCCCGTTCGAAAGCGGGTCGAGCCGGCGCCCGGTAAACCGGCCTTGGCGGGCTGATTCGTCAAAGGCCAAAAGCTTGAGACGCACCGCGTCGGGCGGGCGCCTGATCGAAGGGGAAAGAAGGCGCTGCGTCGAAAACGCCAGCGCGAAGGAACGGAAGAAAAATCGCCAGTTGGCCTGTAAGCCGGGTTCTGTATGGCCCCGCCTCCCGAAGGAAACGGAACGTGGCAGCCATTCATCTGGGACTGCGCTCGCGCGCAGCCTCGTGCAACCCACCCGGATGACGCGCCTGGAAACCGGCTGGGCGCTCGCGCGCCCGTGTCATCCCTATTCGGTCTTGCTCCCGGTGGGGTTTACCGTGCCGTCCATGTTGCCATGTCCGCGGTGGGCTCTTACCCCACCCTTTCACCCTTACTCCGCGAGCGGAGCGGTTTGCTTTCTGTGGCACTTTCCCTGGGGTCACCCCCGCCGGACGTTATCCGGCACCGTGTTTCCGTGGAGCCCGGACTTTCCTCACTCCGCGGCCTTTCGGCGCTTGCGGAGTGCGGCTGCCCGGCCAACTGGCAGAGGCTCATTAACCGACCGGGGCATGAAGCGCCAGAGAAATCGGCACTTCCCCGCTGCGGCGGCCGGCTTATCGATACGCGACCGCGAAATCGGTCTCGTATTCGTCGGCTTGGAGCCGACCGTCCATCACCAGCGCCGCACCCAGCCTGCCGATCTCGTCGGAGCTCTTGGCGGCCTGGCCGTTGCCGCCCGTCAGCACGGCGACGCGATCGCTCACGAAGCCGATATAGGGATAGCCGTGCCGCGTGAACGAGGTGACGCAAGGCGAAAAATGCGTCGAAACGGGCCTCAGCCCCGGCATCACTCCGGCAAGCAGGCCGCGCAGGTGATCGGCTGCTTCAGCACTACCGCTGCCGCGGAACCATTCCCGAATCGCCGGCTCGCTCTTAAGGATCCGATCGGTCGGATCACCGCCGATCTTGATGTAGTGTCTGCCATCGGCATAAGCAACCGGCGGGAGCAAATAGTAGCTCCTATCCTGTTCCGGCGCGGCACCGATCAATGACGGCATGCCGGCAAAGCCGGCGAGATCGTCGGGGCCGACCTCGGCGAAGAGCACGGTGCGCGCCTTCACCGTCAGGTCGATCGGTTGCGGAAGAAGCGCTTCCGAGAGGGAGAAGCCGCCCGCCGCGACGAGGATGCGCCCGGCGCTGACCGAATGCCGGTTAAGGGTCTTGACGAGGACGTGATCTGCGCCCTTCTCGACCGAGACCACTTCCGAACGGATCACGAGCGCACCAAACTTTTCAGCCGCGATCGTCTGTGCCCGTACGAGTGCGCGGGGATTGATGTAGCCCGCGCCACGCGCCTCGTGAACACCGCCGTAGCCATTCGGGAAGCGGAACCAGGGAAACTGCTCGGCGACGTCGTCGCCGAGGATCAGCGGCGCGTCGACGCCGAGCCTGTCCCGGGCACGCTCGACTTTTTCGAGATAGTCGAACGCACCGCCCGGAGCCGGCGCCGCGATCAGGCAGCCGACCTCGAAATAGAACTCGACGCCGCTCTGCTCGGCTATTTCTGGATAACGGTCAATCGATCGGCGAGCGAGCCGCGCCCAAACCGGATCGTTATCGATCGTGCGGGTGATGCGCGCATTGTCGTAGTGACTGGCGAAGACGCCGCCGTGATTGGCCCGATCTTCCGGCTCATCGGGGCCGACAAGAGCGACTCTGGCTCCGGCAAGCGCGAGATGACGCGCCGCCGCAGCGCCCATCATACCTTTGCCGACAATGACGAAGTCAAAGCTTTCCGACATGGCCTTCCCCGATCGTTCGTTCGCTGCGGAGATAGCATGCCGTTCAGCCTATGACACCGATTTCCTTCAAAGATTTAACGGTATGCCGGAACGCGAGACCTATCCGGCGTTGTCCCACAGCGCCGTGCGTCCTTTCAGGCACGCAAAGAATGCTGTAGCACTTTGGATTGCTGCATGTTTTTGTCCTTAAATCGGGACGGATACATGCAGTAGATCACAAGTCCAGGATGCTCATGACTTTACCGCAGTAGCGCTTCGAAACGGGATTCATCCGCTTGGCACCGTGGCCGGCATTATATTTGAGGATTGTGCCGCAGGTGGTGCCGTCCGAAAGCTCCTGCGCCTTGGCCAGATACATCATGCCGAACTTGATGTTGGTTTCCGGATCGTAGAGGCCCTTGGCGGATCCGGAATAGCCCATCATCCGGGCAGTGGCCGGCTTGATCTGCATCAGGCCGATTTCACCGGCGCTGCCGCGAGCCTCGGCGTTGAAGTTGCTTTCAACCTGTACGATGGCATGCGCGAGATCCGCCGCGACCCCGTATTGCTTGGCGTAGGACTGGATGAGGATCGTATATTGCGAGCCGCGCATTAGCGTTAGATCCGGTTTCGGATAGCCTGTCGTTCGGGTCGCCGACGGGATCGCAGAGGTCTTGATGGTTTTGTCGATGCCCCCTGCATACGACGTACCCATCCCGGCGACGGACATGCAAAGGCATGCCGCCACCGCAGCAACAGACGATATTCTCATGTAGTTTGACGTCTCCGGTCTGAGGAACCGGCCGGACGGCGCACCCCACCGTCACGACCGAATTTCCCGATCGTTTTTTATTGACAAGGCCGCAGCGCGGGCGCCGCATTCCCTGCAGTTGATGCCGGGAAAATGAAGGGGCCATCGTGGTAAACATGTGGCAACGCGAAAAAATCGCGCAGGAAAGCCCCACGCACGCTAATCTAGTGCAAGCGAGAATCGCTGCCTACGCGTTGAGTTTGGGGAGCGCCAAGAGCAGGCGATGAAGCGTATCGATGGTGGAAACGTCGGCGATGCCATCCACCCGCGATTGCCGGAAATGTCGCTGGAAGGCTGCCACTACGCCTTCGGTTTTCTGGCAGAAATCTCCCGTGATTTCAACGCCATAACCGTAAAGGGAAAGCATGGACTGAAGCGCTTCGACAGGCTGGCCTTGGTCACCACGCTGGAAGAAGCGCCCACCTGCGACCGGCGCCGGCTCCACCCAGTGCCCGACCCCGCGACGAAAAAGCACATCCCAGGGAAATTTTTCTCCCGGATCGACCTTGCGAATCGGTGCGATATCGCTGTGCGCGAGCACCCGTTCCGGGGCGATTTGCCAGCGTTGGCCACAGTCCCGACACAATTCGGCGACCGCTTCGATCTGCGCTTCGGGGAAGTCCGGCAGCCCATTCGGATGGCCGGCATTGGCGATCTCGATGCCGATGGAACAGGAATTGATGTCCGTCTCGCCCTTCCAGAAGCTCTTACCCGCATGCCAGGCGCGCCGCTCCTCCGGCACGAGTTGATCGACGCGCCCGTCCTCGTGAACAAAATAGTGGCTGGAGACCTGGCTCTCCTCGCGGCAGAGCCAGTCGAGCGCCGAGGCTCCCGTCTCCATGCCGGTATAGTGAAGGACGATCATGTCCGGCGTCCGCCCGCCAACGCGCTCGCCGTGATTGGGTGACGGCACGAAGCGGGCGCCGGGAAAATCGCAAGTCTTCGATGTCATGCGGCGCGGCGTTCTCTTTCGATCGCCTCGTAGGCCGCGTTCAGCGCCGCCATGCGATCGTTGGCGATCGCATGGAACTCCTTCGGCACGCCGCGCGCAACCAGCATGTCCGGGTGGTTCTCGGAAACGAGAACGCGATAGCGCTTGCGGATCTCGGAGAAGTCGTCCTTCGGAGACACACCGAGGACCAGATAGGGATCGCGGTCGTCCAAATGCACGTGGCGCGCCATGATGCGCTTGAAATGCGCCTCGTCCATTTTGAAGATTTCGGCCACGCGCATGAGGAAGGCGAGTTCCTTCTCATGCACCGCCCCGTCGGACTTCGCGATATGGAACAGACCGTCGACGATGTCTTCGAGAATCGGGCAGTTCCTCTCGCAGGAAGAGCAGAGCGACGCCATCTTCTCCGCATAGGCCTCATATCCCGCCACGTCCTGGCGCGCGAGATTGTAAAGCCGAGCGACGTTCTTCGCCTGGTCCGCGGGAAATTTGAAGATATCGCGGAAAGCGCTCACCTCGGCCTCGTTCACGATGCCGTCGGCCTTCGCCATTTTCGCCGAAAGCGCGATCATGGCGACCGAAAACGCCACCTTGCGCCGGGTCTCCGGATCCCCTTCGAAGAGTGTGCGAACCGCCTCGACAACCCCTGCAAGCGCATTGCCGGTGGTCGTGACGATCTTGAGAAGGTTGTCCCAGAATGACATGAGTGCGATTGTTCCCTGTCCACCACATGAGCATGACCCGATGTGGTGGCAAATTGCAAGCGGCTGACCGCGCGAACCGTCATGGCTGACGAATTTGTGATGGCCCCTCAATAAATCATATCGCCCCAAATCTCAATCGAATTCCAGAGTGCGCCATGCGACACTTTCAACGCAAGGCCGTCGCGCCTACGCGCGTTCCGACTTTCTGCGATCTACAGGCCTGTCATTTAATTTCTATCGGATTTGCGTTAGACCACGGTGATCTTTGACGTGAGACAAGGATTTTAGAATGCGGTCGATCCCATGAACGATCGCTTGGTGCCGAAATCCCGAGGAGGAATCATGGCCAAGAAAAAAGTCGCAATGCTGACGGCGGGCGGCCTTGCGCCCTGCCTTTCATCTGCTGTCGGCGGACTGATCGAACGCTATACGGACATCGCGCCCGATTACGAGCTCGTGGCCTACCGCTCCGGCTATCAGGGCCTGCTTCTCGCCGACCGTATCGAAATCACCCCGGCGATGCGTGAGAAGGCGCATCTGCTCCATCGCCATGGCGGGTCGCCGATCGGCAACAGCCGGGTAAAGCTCACAAACACCGCCGACTGCGTAAAGCGCGGGCTCGTCAAGGACGGCGAAAAGCCGCTTCGCGTTGCGGCCGAAAGGCTCGCTGCCGACGGTATCGGCATCCTGCACACGATCGGCGGCGACGACACTAATACGACGGCGGCCGATCTTGCCGCCTATCTCGGCGCCAATGGGTACGACCTCACTGTCGTCGGCCTGCCGAAGACGGTCGACAATGACGTAGTACCGATTCGTCAGACGCTCGGCGCCTGGACGGCCGCCGAATACGGCGCCCGTTTCTTCGACCATGTAAGCAATGAGCAGAGTGCCGCACCGCGCACCCTTGTGGTCCACGAGGTCATGGGCCGCCACTGCGGCTGGCTGACGGCGGCGACCGCGCGCGCCTATATTCAGATGGCCCACAGCAAGGAATATGTCGACGGTTTCATGATGAACGAGCAGCTGAAGAACATCGACGGCCTCTATCTGCCGGAGATGAAATTCGATCTCGAAGCGGAAGCCGAGCGGCTGCGTGGTGTCATGGACCGGGCGGGCTTCGTCACGCTCTTCGTCAGCGAAGGTGCCTGCCTTGACGCCATCGTCGCGGAACGCGAAGCCGCCGGCGAGACGGTCAAACGCGATGCTTTCGGCCATGTGAAGATCGACACCATCAATGTCGGCAACTGGTTCTCCAAGCAGTTCGCGTCGCTCCTCGGCGCCGAGCGCTCCATGGTGCAGAAGTCCGGCTACTATGCCCGCTCCGCACCGGCCAACGGCGACGATCTGCGCCTGATCCAGAGCATGGTCGACCTCGCCGTCGAAAGCGCGCTCAACAAGGTTTCGGGCGTGACGGGCCACGACGAAGACCAGGGCGGCAAGCTGCGCACGATAGAGTTTCCCCGCATCAAGGGCGGCAAGCACTTCGACACCTCGGCCAAATGGTTCGGCGAGGTCATGGATGTGGTCGGCCAGAAATGGCAGACCGCAGACTAAGTTCAGTTACGGGGGGGAAGGACGTTCTCCCCCACCTTGGCACGATCGCAGCTCGATAGCAGTTGACGGCTCCGCGTTGGCATGGCTCCCTCTTGATGTTCTCAGGCCATTCAACCCGGAGCCTTCTCATGTCCCTCGAACACTGGCTCGCCTTCGCCGCCGCGTCGGCCGTCCTGCTTGCGATTCCCGGCCCGACGATCCTTCTCGTCATTTCCTATGCGCTCGGCCATGGCCGCAAGGTCGCGGGAGCAACCGTCGCAGGCGTTGCGCTTGGCGATTTCACCGCCATGACCGCCTCGATGCTCGGGCTTGGGGCCCTGCTTGCGACGTCCGCCGCCGTCTTCACCGCATTGAAGTGGATCGGCGCCGCCTATCTCGTCTGGCTCGGCATCAAGCTCTGGAAGGCACCCGTCGGCGACGCGTCCGGGATTGCCGGCGAAGCAAGCCCTGCCGAACGACCGCTGCGAATCTTCCTGCACGCCTACGCAGTAACCGCGCTCAATCCGAAAAGCATCCTCTTCTTCGTCGCCTTCCTGCCGCAGTTCCTGGATCTGTCGCGCCCGCTCTTGGCGCAGATGGTGATCTTCGAGGTAACATTCTTGACGCTCGCGACGATCAACGCGACCCTCTACGCCTGCCTCGCTTCTGCCGCCGGAGGCGCGATCCGCAAGCCAAGCGTGCGGCGCATCGTCAACCGCACTGGCGGCTCGCTGCTCATCGGCGCGGGCCTGCTGACGGCGGGACTGAAACGCGCCACCTCGTGAAATTCGCCCGTGTGCTTGCCGCAACCGGCGGCATAGGTTAATGGAGATTCAAGCGCAGCGGGTGGCATCCGCTGATTTGTCAGGGGCTACGGGGCCCAGAAGCACGAAAGTGACAGCATGGCGAAAATCCGTATCCCCCTGTCGAAACAGGCACTTACAGCCGCGGCCTTGGCGTCGGTAGCACTTGCCTCGGGATGTTCGACGGTCGAGCATACGTCGCTTCAAGAATTGACCGCCGTGCAGACGGTCACCCCCCTGCCGAAGCCCGGAACGGAGATGACGGCCTATGCGCTGCCCGCACCGATCGGCGCAACCGCGAGCACTTCGGCTGCGCTGACGGCTCAGACTTCATCCGCCGCGAGCCAGCCGACGAGCATCGCCACAACCACTCCGGGGATAGCCGCCGCAGTACCGGCGACCGACGCTGAGGTCACGCCGGCTACAGACGCGACCCTCGCATTCGCCGCGCCCCAGACCGTTGCAGTTCCCACGGCTAAGCCAGCCCAGGCCTTCGAAGTGGCGATGGCGACGCCCGCGTCGGCAAACCTCTCCCCGACCGCTTCGCCGGCCGCCGAGCAGCCTGTCGCCCCCATCCTCGGCGTTGCCGCCTCATGGGAATCGGATTTCGACACCGGCGAGCCGGTCGGCCTCGAAACGCTCGTCGCCAAGCGCATGATCGTGCCGACGGAACGCCCGAAGACCGGCGTCATCGGCTCGGCCGTCGGCGCAGTCGCAAGCGTCATTCCCGATTCGCTGAAGCTCACGAAAGCGCCGACCAGCTCGCGGCCGGAACTCGATAGCCTGATCAAGCACTACGCCGATCTCAATGGCCTGCCCCTCGAATTGGTGCACCGGGTCGTCAAACGCGAAAGCAACTACAATCCGCGCGCCTACAGCAAGGGCAATTACGGGTTGATGCAGATCCGCTACAATACCGCTAGAGGCCTTGGCTATGACGGACCGCCCGAAGGCCTCTTCGATGCGGAAACCAACCTCAAATACGCGACCAGATATCTGCGCGGCGCCTGGATGGTGGCCGACAACCAGCACGACGGCGCGGTAAGGCTCTACGCCAGCGGCTATTATTACCACGCCAAACGCCGGGGCATGCTCGACGAGCTCGACATGCGGTAAGCCGCAGCGGATCGTTTCAGGCGGCTGACTTACATTCGGTACATGCTCAATCGAGCGCTTCGATAATCCTGGCGTTCAGCTTCTGCACGTCATACCGCAGACGCGACGGCGTCAGCCCCAACCGGACGATGGCGAGACGAAGCGACGGCACGAGCATGATCGCCTGTCCGTCATGCCCAAGCATCCAGAACGTGTCCGGCGGAAAATTGCCCGTGCCGGCGCGGATACCGTTTTCCTGGAGCCAGACCTGACCGGAACCGTAGTCGCCGCCCGAGACCGCGGTCGGCGTGCGCATGAAGGACACGTATCCCTCAGGCAGGAGCCTCCTCCCCTTCCAGCTTCCGTCCTGCAGCAGAAATTCGGCAAAGCGTGCCCAGTCCTGCGCCGTCGCATACATGTAAGAGGATCCGACGAAGGTGCCGCTCGCGTCCGTCTCCATCACGGCGCTCGTCATCCCGAGTGGTGCGAAGAGCGCCTCTCGCGGATAGGCAAGCGCTTCGGCCGGATCGTCGAACGTCCGCATCCACAACCGGGAGAGAAGATTGCTCGTGCCGCTCGAATAGCTGAACGTCGTACCCGGGGCCGCTTGCAGCGGCTTCGACGCGACGAAGCCGGCCATATCGCTTTCGAGATAGAGCATGCGCGTCACGTCTGTGACGTCGCCATAGTCCTCGTTGAAGGCAAGCCCGCTCTGCATCGCCAGAAGATCCGCGAGTTTGATCCTCGCGCGCTCGTCGCCCTTCCATTCCGGCACCAGAGCGGTCCGAGCGACATCCATACGTCCCTCGGCGATCCGGCGACCGATGATCGCGGCCGTCACGGATTTCGTCATCGACCAACCGAGCAAAGGCGTGTCGCGGTCGAAACCGGCCGCATAGGTCTCCGCGACGAGCCGGCCATTCCTGATGACGACGACCGCCCGCATGCCGGGACCCGTCCATGCCGGATCTTCGACGATGCTTTGAATCGCGGGATCGATATCGGCCTTGCTTCCGTCAGGCCAACTCACGGCCGGATCATGAGCAACGCCAGCCGCGCCGGCGTCAACCTGCCCGGCCGCCGCCAGCGCCTGCGCGCTGCCGCCGCCGACATTGGCGCAGCCGAGGCCGGGGCGGTAGACCGCACTGCCGGGCGCAGCGAAGCCCAGGATACGTGCGGTTACGCTCTGCTCGTCGCGGTCGACGGAGACGCGGACGAGCTTCAAAAGCGGATGACCGGGCGCCTGCACATCCTCCGCAAGCACCGCCTCAGGATCGCGCCCGGCGAGAAACACATTGGAGCAGACGATCTTGGCGGCGTATCCGTCACCCACCTTGAGGAGCTCCGGCGGGTAGAACGCCAGCCAGCCGATAAGCGCTGCCGACGCAACGGCGACGACCCCGCCAAGCTTCTTCAACAAACCCTTCATGCTCGCCCTCCGACCTCACTGGAGAGAAACAGGTTTTCGTTGAGAGGCAAGCCCCCATACCACCGCCCCATCGACAGAAGAAGCATGGGATTGACCGGCAGATGCCGGATACCGCGGTGGCGACCGGGGCCGGAGGCCGTCACCCTCGGCGCCCGCTCAGAAGTGTGTTGAAGGTTGCAAGATCGATATTGCCCCCGCTTATCAGAATGCCGACCCTCTTGCCGGAGCAATCGATCAACCCCTGCAGAACCGCCGCCGCTGCCAGGCAGCCGGTCGGCTCCACGATGATCTTCATGCGTTCCGCAAAGAACCGCATCGTTTCTACGAGCTGAGCATCGGTCACGGTCACGACGTCATCGACGTCCCGTTTGATGATGGGAAAATTATGATAGCCGACATGCGTGGTGATCGCGCCGTCGGCAATGGACTTCGGCACGGGGATGTGGACGATTTCTCCCTTGCGCAGAGACTGCTGGCCGTCATTGCCCGCCTCCGGCTCGACGCCGATGACGGCGCAGCCCGGCGACAGCGCACGGGCGCTGAGCGCGCTGCCGGCAAGCAAGCCGCCGCCGCCGAGCGGTACGGCGAGCACATCCATCGCACCAATCTCTTCGAACAGCTCCAGGGCCGCGGTGCCCTGCCCCGCAATGATGTCCGGATGGTCGTAAGGCGGAATGAGAGTTGATCCTCGCTCGGCGGCAAGACGTCGGCTGATTGCCTCGCGATCCTCTGTATAGCGCTCATAATAGACGACCTCGGCGCCATAACCCTGCGTCGCCGCTACCTTGATCGCCGGGGCGTCGCGCGGCATCACGATCGTCGCGGAAACACCATCCAATCTGGCGGCGTAAGCGAGTGCTTGGGCATGATTGCCCGAGGAAAAGGCGATGACGCCGTTCTTGCGGGAGGCCGCATCCAAGGCCGCAATGGCATTGTAGGCGCCGCGGAATTTGAAAGCACCCGCACGCTGCATATTCTCCGCTTTGAAGAAGAGAGCGGCTTTGGCGATCTCGTTTGCGGTGCGCGATGTCAAGACCGGCGTCCTGTGCGCTATGCCGGAAATGCGCATGCGTGCCGCCCGAACATCTTCGAAGGTCGGATAACGCAAGGCGGTCGAGTCCGATGAAAGGTTGGTCACAAATAGTCCTCCCGTCGTCGAAGAGCACGGCACTGTAGCACGGGCGTGGCCGGTCCGCTCCTGTGCGAAACCTCGTCATCAAAGTGTAGCGGAGTCACTTTAGAAGCGCCTAAGTTTCAACTGGATGACAGGCAAAGATGACCGAACTCGCCCCCGATGCCGGCCTCCGCAGGAAGAATCCGAAGCTCAAAAGCGCGCTCCTGCAGCACAAGGCTCTCTCCCTTGCAGGCTTGTCCGAGCGCCTCTTCGGACTGCTGTTCTCCGGGCTCGTCTATCCGCAGATCTGGGAAGATCCGATCGTGGACATGGCGGCGATGCAGGTCCGGCCCGGGCACCGCATCGTGACGATCGGCTCCGGCGGCTGCAACATGTTGACCTATCTTTCTGCCGCACCCGCCCGCATCGATGTCGTCGATCTCAATCCCCACCACATCGCGCTGAACCGGCTGAAGCTCGCGGCCTTCCGCCACCTGCCGAGCCACAAAGACGTGGTGCGGTTTCTTGCCGTCGACGGCACGCGTTCGAACAGCCAGGCCTACGACCTCTTCATCGCACCGAAGCTCGATGCGGCCACGCGCGCCTACTGGAGCGGGCGCGACCTGACCGGCCGCCGTCGCATCAGCGTCTTCGAGCGCAATATCTATCGCACCGGCCTCCTCGGCCGCTTCATCGCCGCAAGCCATGTTCTCGCGCGACTCCACGGCATCAACCCGGTAGACTTCGTTCAGGCGCGCTCCATGCGCGAGCAGCGGCAGTTCTTCGACGACAAACTCGCTCCGCTCTTCGATCGTCCGGTCATCCGCTGGATCACCGGCCGCAAGAGCTCGCTCTTCGGCCTCGGCATCCCGCCGCAGCAGTTCGACGAACTCGCGAGCCTCAGCAGCGAGAAGTCGCTTGCGGCGGTTTTGCGCCAACGTCTCGAGAAGCTGACCTGCCATTTTCCGCTGCGCGAGAACTACTTCGCCTGGCAGGCCTTCGCGCGGCGTTATCCGCTGCCGCATGAGGGCGAGTTGCCGGCCTATCTGCAGAATTCGCGCTACGAGGCGATCCGCAACCATGCCGAGCGCGTCGTGGTTCACCATGCAAGCTTCACCGAGCTGCTTGCCGGCAAGCCCGCCTCCTCGGTGGACCGCTACGTGCTTCTCGACGCGCAGGACTGGATGACCGACCGGCAATTGAACGATCTCTGGACGGAGATCACCCGCACTGCCGAAGACGGCGCGGTGGTGATCTTCCGCACGGCGGCGGAAGCGAGCATTCTGCCCGGGCGCGTTTCCGGCGCGCTGCTCGACCAGTGGCATTACGACGCGGAAGCGTCCGCCAAACTCGGCGCCGAAGACCGCTCGGCGATCTACGGCGGCTTTCACATCTACCGGAAGAAAGCATGAGCGCCGTGCAGACCGCGCAGGAGAGCCACGCCCGCCTCATGGACCGGATGTACCGCTACCAGCGGTACATCTACGATTTTACGCGAAAATACTATCTCTTCGGGCGCGACACGCTGATCCGCGATCTCAGTCCCCCGCCGGGTGCGTCCGTGCTCGAAGTCGGCTGCGGCACGGGCCGCAACCTCGCCATGATCGGCGACCTCTATCCGAGCGCGCGTCTGTTCGGCCTCGACATCTCGGCGGAAATGCTGGCGACCGCCAGTGCTAAGCTCCGGCGCCAGGGCCGCTCGAACGCCGTCTTGCGCGTCGCCGACGCAACGAATTTCACGGCTGCCTCCTTCGGCGAGAAAGGCTTCGACCGCATCGTCATCTCCTACGCGCTCTCGATGATTCCCGAATGGGAAAAGGCGATCGACGCGGCAATCGATGCACTCAGTCCGGGCGGCTCGCTGCATATAGCCGATTTCGGCCAGCAGGAAGGCTGGCCGGGCGGCTTCCGCCGCATCCTTCAGGCCTGGCTCGGACGCTTCCACGTCACACCCCGCGAAACACTGTTCGACGTCATGCGTGTGAAGGCCGACAGCAGAGGAGCGGCGCTCGAACTCAGATCGATCGGCAGAGGCTATGCCTGGCTTGCGGTCTATCGCCGCCCAAAAGAAGACGGTAACTCGTAGAGGGACGAAGGCTACGCGCTGTAGGTGCCGGCGCTGCAATTCACACTTGAGCTAACGCTATTTTTACGATGATATGGTGAAAAGGAGGCCACGCCTCCCTGGGGGAATCATCAATCATGGAAACCATCGCGTGAGGCAGGATCGTCGTTCGTCTCCAAACGGAACCCTCATGCGCCGGCTTCTCCTGGTTTTGCTGCCAATCGCCACCATTCTTTCCGCCTGCACGTCCACCGACTACGATCTTGTGAGGACGGCCTCGATACAGCCGCGCTTCCGCGACACCGATCCGCAGGATTTCGGCGAGCGCACGCCGCATCACCACAGCGTCCACGGCATTGATGTCTCCAAATGGAACGGCGATATCGACTGGATGAAGGTCAAGAACTCCGGCGTGTCCTTCGCCTTCATCAAGGCGACCGAAGGCAAGGACCGGGTCGATACGCGCTTCCATGAATATTGGCAGCAGGCACGCGCCGCCGGCATCGCCTATGCGCCTTACCATTTCTATTATTTCTGCTCGTCCGCAGACGCCCAGGCCGCCTGGTTCATCGCCAACGTGCCGAGAAGCGCCGTTCATCTCCCGCCCGTTCTCGACGTCGAGTGGAACGGCGAATCGAAGACCTGCCGCTACCGGCCTTTGCCCGAGACGGTGCGGTCAGAGATGAAGCGCTTCATGGACCGCCTGGAAGCCCATTACGGCAAGCGGCCGATCATCTACACGTCGGTCGACTTCCATCGCGACAATCTGGTCGGCGCCTTCAACGATTACCATTTCTGGGTGCGGTCCGTTGCCAAGCATCCGAAGGATATATACGTCGATCGCCGTTGGGCCTTCTGGCAATACACCAGCACCGGCGTGATCCCCGGCATACGCGGCAGCACCGACATCAATGCCTTTGCCGGCTCGGCGAAGAATTGGCAGAAGTGGGTCGCCGCCGTTTCCCAGCCGAGATAGCGTGGATCACGGGCAAAGGATCACTCGCGGCGGCCTGCATTTCTTCATTCCGTCATAATGCTCTGGAAGAGCATGGCAGATTTGATCCCGCAGCGCGATGGTCCTGGCGACCGACCACGGCCGCTACAGCACTTGAATGGCTGCGTGTTCCCACAGTCGGCTCCGATCAAGGGAACATGCGGTAGACGGATTGCAGGCCGGCGGCACTCCCAGGCGGCCCGGCCCAGGAAAGGAATTACGATGACTGTCACAGCCCGCAAGGCACTCCTCACGCTTGGGTTGTTCGCCCTCACTGGCACTTCGGCACTGGCGCAAACCCCGGCCGGCTCGCAGAGCCCTGCCGTCGCTTGCGGCGGCGACCTCGCAACCTTTCTCGAGGGCGTCAAGTCGGAAGCGGTTGCGAAAGGGATTCCGGCCGACGTTGCCGACCGGGCGCTTGCGGGGGCACAGATCGACCTGAAGGTTCTGAGCCGCGACCGCGCCCAGGGCGTCTTCAAGCAGACCTTCAGCGAGTTTTCGAAGCGGACCGTCAGCAAATCGCGCCTCGACATCGGCGCGCAGAAGATGAAGGAATACGCCGGTGTCTTCGCCCGGGCCGAGCAGGAATTCGGCGTGCCGGCGCCGGTGATCACCGCCTTCTGGGCAATGGAAACGGATTTCGGTGCCGTACAGGGCGACTTCAATACGCGTAACGCGCTGGTGACGCTGGCCCACGATTGCCGCCGGCCGGAAATGTTCCGGCCGCAGCTTCTCTCTGCCATCGAGATGGTGCAGCACGGCGATCTCGATCCAGCGACGACGACCGGCGCCTGGGCCGGCGAGATCGGCCAGGTGCAGATGCTGCCGGAGGATATCGTCGCCTATGGCGTCGATGGGGACGGCGACGGCCACGTCAACCTCAAGAAGAGCGCGCCGGACGCGATCCTCACGGCGGCGAAATTCATCCAGAGCCTCGGCTTCAAGGCCGGCGAGCCCTGGATCCAGGAAGTCAGCGTTCCGGACCAACTCCCCTGGGAGAAGACGGGCTTGCAGCCCGGTATGAAGGCGGGCGACTGGTTTGCGCTCGGCGTCACCCCGCGCGACGGCGATACCTCCAACAGCGCTCTCGAGGCCTCGCTCGTACTGCCGCAGGGCCGTAAGGGGGTCGCCTTCCTGACCCATCCTAACTTCAAGATCTATCTCGAATGGAACCAATCCTTCATCTACACGACCTCTGCCGCCTATTTCGCAACCCGCCTCGCCGGCGCTCCGCCCTACCAGCAGGGCAACCCGGAGCCGGGTCTTGGCGACGCCGAGATGAAGGCGCTGCAGACCAGATTGCAGGCACTCGGCCATAACGTCGGCAAGATTGACGGCATTCTCGGCTCCGGTACTCGCGCAGCGCTCCAAAAGGAGCAACTGAAGCTCGGCCTTCCAGCCGACGGCTGGGCGACGCCGGATCTGCTGAACGCGCTCTGACGGTATTGACAAGAAGCGGGTGGCCGCGCCCGCTTCGTTGTATTAGTGCTTGTACAATTCCCGATTGTCGGAGCCGATGCCCATCCGCTCCGGTCCTTTCCACTTGCGGCGCAGGCACGACATGGCTTCGACCACAAATTCAGTCAACACGCAGATGACGCTGCGCCTTTGGGCACTGCTGATGCTGCTCGGCCTCATCTGGGGCGGCTCCTTCTTCTTCGCGCGTGTGGCAGTCGGCTACGTTCCGCCTTTCACGCTCGTGTTTTTACGTTTGAGTCTCGCCGCCCTCGCCCTCCATCTCTATCTTCGTGGCCGCCACGGCATCTATCCGGCACTCCGCAAACGCTGGCGTGAGTTTCTGTTGATGGGACTCATCAACAACGCCATACCGCACGCCTTCATCTTCCTCGGCCAGACGCATATCGGGGCCGGGCTCGCCGCCATCTTGAACGCGACGACGCCGGTTTGGACGGTGCTCATCGCCAACATCGCGACGGAGGACGAGAAGCTGAGCGCTGCGAAACTCAGCGGCTGTCTGCTGGGTGTTGCCGGCACGGTCGTGCTCATCGGACCGAGCGCGCTTGCAGGCATCTTCGGCAGCAGCAGCGACGTGCCGCTCTGGGCGCTCATCCTGCCGGTACTGGCGGCCGTGAGCTACGGCTTCTCCGCCACCTACGGCAAACGCTTCCGTGACCTTGCACCGCCGGTCACGGCCACGGGACAATTGACTGCATCGACGCTCGTCATGTTGCCGGTCGCCGCTCTTGCGGATACCCCGTGGCTGCTGCCCGCGCCCCCCCTCACGGCTGTGCTCGCGATCCTTGGACTTGCGCTCGTATCGACCGCCTATGCCTATATCCTCTTCTTCCGGATCATGGCTGAAGCGGGCGCCACCAACACATCTCTGGTGACCCTGCTCGTACCGCCAAGCGCCATCCTGCTCGGTTATCTCTTCCTTGGTGAAACGCTGCAAGCCATGGATATCGCCGGGATGGTGCTCATTGCTGCCGGCCTCGCCGTCCTGGACGGCCGTATCCTGAAGCGCGGATATGCTGCAGGCCGATAGGCCTGCATCCTGCGCCGATTCACTCGCCTCCCGCGCTCACGCAGCGTTACAAGCGTTTATATTAACCTGCCGGAAGCAAATGTGAAAGAAATGTGGCGCGCGGAAAAAAGGATATAGCTCCAAGCACTTATGCCTGTGAACAAGAGTTGCCCGTGATCCGGATTTCGCAGTGCAGCACAAGTTTCGCTTTTATGGGCCGTTTTTTCGCCCTATGTTTTACCCGTCAACGCAGGGAGGATCAGCCTATGGGACTTACACACTCGTTGAACGTCCTCATGATCAGTGCAGCGTTTGCGTTCGTGGCCGTAATGCTCTTCGTGTGATCAGGCTACTGAAAGTCCAGACCGAATTAGGGACTATAATTCCGGAAAATCCGCTTTTGCAGCAAGACATGTCAGGCAGGCCGCTCCGAGAGCACCCCGAGCGACATGCTGCAACAACGATAAAGCCCATGAACGCGGCGCCGTTCGTGGGCTTTCACTTGTCTTGGGCCAGAGCGCCGGCTCCGACTGGGTATCATCCGGTCGCAGCGGCCCTGCGGGGGCGCTCCGCGGCAAACTCCGCCGCCGGCCGCCGTTCATAGCCTAGAAGGTCGCAGACAGCCGCTATTAGCGGCGACCGGTTCATCGTATAGAGGTGGAAGTCGCCGATGCCACGCCTGACGAGATCGACGATCTGCTCAGCCGCAATATGCGTCGCCTCCTTGAAGCGCTCCTCCGGTCGATCGTCGAGATGGCCGAGCCGCGAAACGATCGAGTCAGGGATCTTGGACCCGCAAAGACCGGCGAACTTCTGCACCTGCGCGAGATTGTTGATCGGCAATATCCCGGGCACGATCGGGATTTCGACGCCGGCGCTCCGCACGCGCTCCAGATAGCGCTCGAAATCGTCATTATCGAAGAAGAACTGAGTGATTGCCCGCGTCGCGCCATTGTCGACCTTGCGCTTCAGCATGTCGATATCGGCAGCCACACTCGGGCTCTCGGGATGTTTCTCCGGATAGGCAGAGACGGAAATCTCGAAGTCGCCACGCGCACGGAGCGCCTTGACGAGCGCGGCGGCGTTTTCATAACCGCCCGGGAAGGGCTCATAGGCGCTGCCGATGCCGCCCTGCGGATCGCCTCTCAAGGCGACGAAATGGCGGACGCCTGAGGCGAGGAACTCTTCAATGACGGCATCCACCTCCGCCTTCGGCGCGCCGACGCAGGTAAGATGGGCGGCCGTATTTGTGAGGCCCATCTCCTCGATCATCCGTCTGACGGTGGTCAGGGATCGCGCCTTGGTCGAACCGCCGGCGCCGTAGGTCACGGTCACGAATGCGGGTGCGAAGACGGAAAGATCCGACACCGTCTGGAAGAGCTGTGTTTCCATCTCCTCGTTCTTTGGAGGAAAATATTCGAAGGACAGCCTGACACTGGCGCACTCGGCGGGATGAAGCGTCCGTTCGTTCATTCTCAAACTCCCCCTGCCTGAAGGCGCTGGCGCGGCATTTCGGCGATAGTGTCGACTGCGCGCTGATCGCGCGCCAGCCAGATCGTGACCGTCAGTTTTCCTTCCTGCCCGCCTTCCGGCGCCAGATCGGTCGTCTTCTCCAGCGCGAGACCCGCCTTCTGCAGCCAATCGGCCATCACCTGATGCGAGAAGCCGAGGCGGGCATGGGCATGCTCGTCGCGCAAGTACTCGAGCCCGTGGGGCGCAAAGTCGATGATCACGAGCCGGCCGCCGGGCGCGAGCATACGGGCGGCCTCACTGATCGCCGCGTCCGGCTCCTCGAGGTAGTGCAACACCTGATGGATCGTGACGAGATCGAAGGACTGGCCGTCGAGCGGCAGATTGAAGATGTCGCCGTGGCGGATCGAAGCCTTGGTGATCCCGGCCTTGTCGAGATTGGAACGGGCGACCGCCAACATGTCGCGGCTCGCGTCGACGCCGATGCCGCGCCGGTAGATGCCTTCGAAAAGCTGCAGAATGCGTCCCGTGCCGGTACCGAGATCGAGCAGGCTGTCGACCTGTTCGTCGCCAACCATGGCCTTCAGCGCCGCCTCGACGTCACCCTCGGCGACATGCAGCCGCCGGAGTTCGTCCCACTCGGCGGCGTTGCGACTGAAATAGGCCTGCGCCTTCTCCGCGCGCGCCTTCTTCAGTGCCGCGAGCCGAGTCGCGTCCCTCGCGAGAATTGCATCGTCGAAAGCGGCCGCCGCCAGGAGTTCACGCACCAGCGCCACGCGCCCGCCCTCTTGACGCAGGCGGAAATAGGCCCAGGCACCCTCCTGATAGCGATCGATGAGGGCGACTTCGGCAAGCAATTTCAGATGTCGGGAAATGCGCGGCTGAGACTGGCCGAGAATTTCGGTAAGATCGGTCACCGTGAGATCGCCGGCGGCAAGCAATGCGAGGAGGCGCATGCGCGTCGGCTCGCCGGCGGCCTTCAGCACATCGACCAGAGCATCCAAACCAAGCGTTCCTCTGTCACCCATCGCTTTCCCCATCAACACATAAAGATATCTTTATGTGATTTGCGGGAAGCGTGCAAGCGAATTTGCGCGGACGGGCAAGAGGATGACGTTCGGGAGACAGGTCCGCTTCCAGAAAGGCTCCGTGGACATCACACCGGAGCGCGCCGCGGCGCTCTACTGCTCGCAGGATGAACAGGCGAAATGCCTGCAAACCAGCGTGTGCAGAAGCCCGCCCCTTTTGGCCGCTAAAGCGCATCGCATCCATTCGTGCCATGCGCTTTAGTCTTTGCTTCTACCTACGTCGCCCATCCCAAAACCGCAGCGGGCTTTTGGACGACGAGCCGTCAAGCCTTACCTTGTCAGCCGCTTATAGGTCACCCGCTTCGGATTGACCGAGTCCGGGCCGAGACGGCGGATCTTGTCCTTCTCGTAGTCCTCGAAGTTGCCTTCGAACCACTCGACATGGCTGTCGCCCTCGAAGGCAAGGATGTGGGTCGCGAGCCGATCGAGGAACATGCGGTCGTGGCTGATGATGACCGCGCAGCCGGCGAAGTTTTCCAGCGCGTCCTCGAGCGCCGCCAGCGTTTCCGTGTCGAGGTCGTTGGTCGGTTCGTCGAGCAGGACGACGTTGCCGCCGGACTTCAGCATCTTGGCAAGGTGCACGCGGTTACGCTGGCCGCCGGAAAGCGTGCCGACCTTCTGCTGCTGATCACCGCCCTTGAAGTTGAACGCCGAGCAATAGGCGCGCGAATTGACCTCGTGCTTGCCGAGCTTGATGACGTCGCTACCGCCGGAGATTTCCTCCCAAACCGTCTTGTTCGCGTCGAGCGCGTCGCGGCTCTGGTCCACATAAGCGAGTTGCACGCTGTCGCCGATGCGGAAGGAACCGTCGTCGGGCTGTTCCTGGCCGGTGATCATGCGGAAGAGCGTCGTCTTACCGGCGCCGTTCGGGCCGATGACACCGACAATGCCGCCCGGCGGCAGCTTGAAACTCAGCCCCTCAATTAGAAGCTGGTCGCCATAGCCCTTCGAGATGTTGTCGGCCTCGATGACCACCTGCCCGAGACGCTCGCCGACGGGAATGATGATCTGGGCATCGCCTGGCCGCCGGTCGGCGGCCGCCTTGACGAGCTCGTCATAGGCACGGATACGGGCTTTGGATTTCGCCTGGCGGGCCTTTGGGCTCGAGGCGATCCACTCCTGCTCGCGGCTGATCGCCTTCTGGCGGGTGGCTTCCTCGCGGCCTTCCTGTGCCATGCGCTTGGCCTTAGCCTGCAGATAGGCGGAATAGTTGCCCTCGTAGGGAATGCCTCGGCCGCGGTCCAGCTCGAGAATCCAGCCGGTAACGTTATCGAGGAAGTAGCGGTCGTGGGTGACCATCAGCACGGCGCCCGGATATTCGCGCAGGTGCTTTTCAAGCCAGGCGATCGTCTCGGCGTCGAGGTGGTTGGTCGGTTCGTCGAGGAGCAGCAAGTCCGGTTGCGACAGCAAGAGCTTGCAAAGCGCGACACGGCGCTTTTCGCCGCCCGAGAGATTGGTGACCTCCGCGTCGCCGGGCGGGCAGCGCAGCGCGTCCATCGCCATCTCGACCTGGCTTTCGAGATCCCAGAGATTCTGACTGTCGATGATGTCCTGGAGCTTCGCGCCTTCTTCCGCAGTCTCGTCGGAATAGTTCATCATCAGCTCGTTGTAGCGGTCGAGGATCGCCTTCTTGGCGGCGACACCTTCCATCACGTTCTCGAGCACGTTCTTCTCAGAATCGAGCTGCGGCTCCTGCGGCAGATAGCCGACGGTTGCGCCTTCAGCGACCCAGGCTTCGCCCGTATACTCGTGGTCGAGCCCGGCCATGATCCTCAGAACAGTCGACTTGCCGGCGCCGTTGGGGCCGAGAATGCCAATCTTCGCGTCCGGGTAGAACGAGAGATGGATACTCTCGAGGACCTTCTTGTTGCCATAGGCCTTGTTGAGCCCGGCCATGTGATAGATGAACTGACGTGCCATAAGGGAATGCTCCGCATCGGAAGGGAAAATTTGCCCGCTATGTAGGCGAATTATGGTGGCGGGGCAATCCGGCAAAGGCTTGCCACGCCGACCCTTCGATGTGGCGACCCCGCCGGATCAGCCCTGCCCGGCAGCGTCCGCTATCCCCTTTCCGCATTTGAACTCGGTCGGGCCGGCTGCCTGGATTAAGTCCGAAAGCCCGCTCTTGCCCGAGAGATCGCCGGAAAGCCCGATCGTAAGTCCGGTGATGATGCTGCGGCCGTTGACGCTTTGGCAGCGCATCCGCACCCGGTCGCCGGCACCTGCACCGAAGCTATGGTCGAAGGCCTGCTTGATCTGCTTTTCGTCGATCTCCTTGCCGATCTGGTCGGCAAAGAGCGCACGCACGGCCGAACGGTTGAGCTCATCCAATAGCCGGAGCTGCAACGTGAAGTAGTCGTCCGCATTTGACGCTTGGCAGGTGCCGCTGCGCAGCCACTGATGTCGGTCGAGGCCGGATTTGACGCCAGGCATGGCGACGAGCAAGCCCGCGGCCGTGTCGTCGGCCATGGCGGCCTTCGGCAGGTCCAGCCAATCACCTTTGCGGTCGCGGGCCTTCAGCTCCGCTTCCACGCCGCAATAGCTCTTCCTGAGCGGCCACAGGCCATGAAGCGAAAAATGGGTGGCGTCGAACCGCTCCGCCGTCTGGTCGACGCATTCCCTGCGCGTCGGCCGCGTCTCGCAAAAGCCTGGCTGCCAACTTATAGCGAGGACATATTCAGTCTTCCCGCCGCCGGCCCCGCCACCCTCTTCTCCTTCCTGCGCGGCGGCGAAGGTGGCAAATCCCAGCCCCACCGCCAGCGCCGCCATCCGCACCACGTTCACTAATGCCCTTGTCCGCATTGTCATAACCGCCTCCAAACAGGAAAACAAAACGAGAACAAATATCAATAAACGCGGGAAAATTGCAACCCCTAATCAACATTTTCGGAATCGTTGTGACCTCATGCGAAACGAGCAACAAGCGCCGATTGCCTTTACCGTCCAAATCGATTTGATATCTGCGACGGCGTCCGCATCGAAGAGGCGACGACAAACAGGCGGTGTGACGGTTTTTTTGGGAGAGCGCATGGCATGTTCGGGCAGGTGAGGACGCATCGAAGCCCGACAGGTGCGACGCTCGGCTGGCGTTATCGCGGCGCCGCAGGCGTGCCCCGCGGGATCCTCATCATCAGTCACGGCCTTGCGGAACATTCCGGCCGTTACGGCCGCTTTGCCGAGGTCATGGCCGCGCATGGCTTTCATGTCTATGCTCATGACCATCGCGGACACGGCGGGAGTAGCGCGCCGGACGCACTCTTCGCCATGTTCGCGCTCCGCGATGGCGCCCGGAAGGTCATCGCGGACCTTCGCGCCATTCGCGATATGGCGGTTGCCGACCATCCAGGCCTGCCGGTCATCCTCTTCGGCCATTCGATGGGCGGGCTGATTGCTCTCAATGCGGCCGAAACCGATCCCGAGCTCTACGATGCACTCGCCGTCTGGAACTCCAACTTTCGACCGGGGCTTGCCGGCCGCGCCGGTCTATTGCTGCTCGCAATCGAGAAGATGTTGAAGGGCTCGGACGTGCCAAGCCCGCTGCTGACGAAGCTGACCTTCGGCGCCTGGAGCAAGAGCATTGCCGACCGGAAGACCGATTTCGACTGGCTCTCGCGCGACGAAGGCGAGGTCGCCAAATATATCGGCGATCCGCTCTGCGGCTTCGATGCGACGGTGTCGCTGTGGATCGACGTCTTCACCTTCGCCTTTGTCGGCGCCCGCACCGATCGGCTGGCGCGGCTACCCGCAACCCTGCCGGTCCACCTCGTCGGCGGCAGCGCCGATCCCTCCACGTTCAACGGCGCCGCCATCCGCTGGCTCGGCAACCGCATGAAAGCACGCGGCATGGCGGACGTCACCATCACCATTCATGAAGGCATGCGCCACGAGACGCTCAACGAAATCGACCGCGAGAAGGCGACGGAAGAATTCGCCGCCTGGTGTCTGGGGGCCGTCGGCGCCAAGCGTCGGGAAAAATCATGACCGACATCGCCCTCACCAGGATCGCGGCCGCTCACCGCCGGATCTCCTACGGCCTGACGCTGATGGTCCTTTCCGTGTTGATCTCGCCTGGGATCGACATCCTGTCCAAGCTCGCCGTTGCAACCCTACCATCGGCCGAGATCACCGCGGCGCGTTTCCTGCTCCAGGTCGTCTTCATCCTGCCGGTCGTGCTGGTGCGCGGCACGCTTTTCGACCTCACCTGGCGAAAAAGCGCGCTGCATGCGTTGCGTGGCGGGCTGCTCCTGCTGACGATGCTTTCCTTCGTTACCGCGCTCAAAGTGATGGAAGTTGCCGACGCGATCGCAATCTTCTTCGTCGAGCCGATCATCCTCACCATTCTCGGCAGCGTCTTCCTGAAGGAGACGATCGGCTGGCGGCGTTATACGGCCTGCGGCGTCGGCTTCCTCGGCGCGCTGCTCGTCATCCAGCCGAGCATGCAGGAAGTCGGCCTGATCGCGCTCCTGCCGATCGTAACCGCCTTCAGCCTCGCCTTATTCCTGCTCGTGACGCGCATGGTCGCCCAGAATGAGGACCCCTGGTCAATGCAGTTCCATGCGGGCATATGGGGCGGTCTTTTCTGTCTCGTTCTGATGTGGCTCGGGGAGGGTAGCGGTTCGGACGTGTTCGATCCCGTGTGGCCCGAGGGCCTCACGTGGATCTATCTGCTCGGCGTCGGCGTCACCGCGACGATCTCCGGCGTCCTCGGAGTCTATGCCTATCGCGCCGCACCCGCCTCGGTGCTTGCGCCGTTGCAATATTTGGAGATCGTCTCAGCGACAATCTTGGGCTGGCTCGTCTTCGGCGACCTGCCGGACGCGTTGAAGTGGCTGGGCATCGCGATCATCATCGGCTCCGGCCTCTATATCATCTGGCGCGAGCGGCAGGTGCAGAAGACAGCGACCGTCGCGCCGGTATCGCCGGCAATCTGAAACCGGCGGAGTAAACCGGCATTGGGAGGTGCTGACATGAAAACGGGTGGGCAACTGGTGGTGGAGGCGCTTGTCGCGAACGGGGTGAAGCGCATCTCCTGCGTGCCGGGCGAAAGCTATCTCGCCGTGCTGGATGCGCTTTACGGTACTGACATCGACATCCTCGTCTGCCGACAGGAAGGAGGGGCGGCAATGATGGCCGACGCCTGGGGCCGACTGACGGGCGAGCCCGGCATCTGCATGGTCACGCGTGGTCCTGGCGCGACCAACGCATCCGCCGGCCTGCATGTGGCGCGGCAGGATTCGATTCCGATGATCCTGTTCATCGGCCAGGTGCAGCGCGACGCGCGCGAACGCGAGGCCTTCCAGGAAATCGAGTATCGCCGCGCCTTCAGCGAAGTCGCGAAATGGGTTGGCGAAATCGACGATCCGGCCCGCATTCCCGAATTCGTCACGCGCGCCTTCGCCGTCGCCACCTCAGGCCGTCCTGGTCCCGTGGTGCTGACCTTGCCGGAAGACATGCTCACCGAGAGCGCGGAAGCCCCGGCGGCACGCGCCTATCAGCCGGTTGAAAGCCATCCGGGCCCGGGCCAGATCGCCCGGCTCGCGGAGCTGCTCTCTGCCGCGAAAAAGCCGGTGGCCATTCTCGGCGGTACACGTTGGTCAATCGAGTCCGTTGCCGGGTTTCGAAGCTTCGCCGAACGCTGGCATCTCCCCGTCGGCTGCTCCTTCCGCCGCCAAATGCTCTTCGATCACCTGCATCCGAACTATGCCGGCGATGTCGGTATCGGCATCAATCCGGCGCTCGCGAGCGAGATCAAAGAGGCCGATCTCGTCCTTCTCATCGGCGGCCGTTTCTCGGAAATGCCCTCTTCCGGCTACACGCTGATGGACGTGCCCTACCCCAGGCAGACGCTGGTCCATGTCCATCCGGATCCGGCCGAACTCGGCCGCGTTTATCGGCCAGATCTCCCGCTCGCCGCAAGCCCGCGCGATTTCGTCGCCGCGCTCGCCGACCTCGCGCCTGCGGAAGAGCCTGCCTGGTCCGCCCGCACCGCCGCCATGCACGCGGCCTATCTCAGATGGTCGACACCGCCGGAAAAGGGTCCGGGCGACGTGCAGATGGGGCCGATCATGAACTGGCTGGAGGCGAACACCGCGCCGGACACGATCTTCACCAACGGCGCCGGCAACTACGCTACCTGGCTGCACCGCTTCCACCGCTTCCGCCGTTACGGCACTCAGGCCGCTCCCGTGTCAGGCTCGATGGGCTACGGCCTGCCGGCGGCAGTCGCGGCCAAGCATCTCCATCCCGATCGCGAGGTCATCTGCTTCGCCGGCGACGGCTGTTTCCTGATGCACGGGCAGGAATTCGCGACCGCGATCCGCCATGAGCTGCCGATCATCGTGCTCGTCATCAACAACGGCATCTACGGTACGATCCGCATGCATCAGGAGCGCGAATATCCCGGCCGCGTCAGCGCCACGGACCTGACCAATCCGGATTTCGCCGCCCTCGCCCGCGCCTATGGCGGGCACGGCGAAACGGTGGCGCGGACCGAAGAATTTGCCGGGGCGTTCCTGCGGGCCCGCGCCAGCGGCAAGCCGGCGATCATCGAGATCAAGCTCGACCCGGAAGCGATCACGCCGACGCGGACGCTGAGCGATATCCGCGACGGTTGAGAGAACGTCCGCCCCTCGTCCCGGCCCAGGGCTTTCAGGCACCATCGCGGCGCTTGGGAAATTGCGCGGTTTCTCTCGGGAATAAGCGCCTCAGCCGCGAATGTGCAGCGTATGCTGGTAAACCGCTGTGGAGCGAGCGCCGGAGCGGCAATAGCCGAGCATCGGCCGCGGGAATTCGTCGAGCGCGTCAACCATGCGCGTCACCGCATCCGCGGTCACGCCCATCGGTCCGACCGGAATATGGGTAATTTCCAGCCCCAGTTCCTGAGCGCGCGCGGCGATCGCATCGAAGGTCGGCTGCTCGGGCACCTCGAAATCCGGTCGGTGGCAGACGACGGACTTGAAGCCGAGCGCCTTGATCTTGTCGAGATCCTCGACCGTGATCTGGCCGGAGACCGAATACTCATCGTTGATCTGGCGAATGTCCATGTTGCGTTCCTCAAGAAAAGCGTTGCCCTGATGTAGGCCCGGCGTCAAACGGCGTCAATCGACAAGCGCTTTCAGGCGACCGCGAAGGCTAGTGCGTAGTCCCGCGATTGGCCAGGCTCCAGCAGCGGGAGCTCTCCACCTGCGGTGAGCTCCGGCCGCTTCGCCAGACGATGCGATGCCGGTTCGATGCTGATGACATTGGCGCCGCCGCGCTGACAGCGCCACATCTGCAGGTACGGCAGCGTGTCCGTCCGGAACCTCACACGGAGAGTGCGGCCCTGAAGACCGGATATCGCGGTCAGCGCCACCTCCGACAATTGCCCGTCTCTGGCGACGGCCGGTCGGCAGAAATGCGCACTCTCCCCCTCGCCGAACCGCCAGGCGAGCGATCCGCCATCGACCGACGCACTTTCGATTCGCGTTTCGTCGGCAAGCAGCCGACCGGCGATGTTGATGTGGTACATCATCATCGGCGCGAAGGCGGACGTACCGATGTTGATGATGCGATCCGCGAGCGTGACGCTCCGTGTGGCCTCATCGATTTGCCATAGGCGCTTGACCGCGGCCCGCCCACCGCAAGCGAGATCCAGTTCGATGTCGGCGCTGCAGCGATCGCCGGCGACCGACATCTCCGACCGGCTGACGGGTGTTCCTGCGAGCGACCCATGCAACGGATAATGTCCATCCACGCGCCCATCCACCAGTTCCGGATGGCGGATATGGTCGGGGCCGCAGGTGAAGAGAAAGCCCGCAAGGGCACGCTCGATGCGCGGATCGCCGTCCGAGGGGATTGCATCACCGGGTGACAGATTGACGCCGGCGACAACGAAGGCGGCGATATCGAGCGCCGAGGAACGGTCGAAAAGGAGATGGCTCTCAATGTCCTCGCCGGCGCGAAGCGTGGTCTGCATTCGTCTCGCTCCAGAATCAGGCGGATGAAAGCATCATAGCAGCCCCGGCGGGCGCCGGCGTCCAGTGCGAACCAATACGGACGAAAAAAGCGTTATGGATTCAAGGAGGTCGAAAGGTCGACAGCCGCTCACGACGGCGAGCGCCGTTGCAACGCGCGGGCAGGTCGCCTAACTACAGCGCCGTGCGTCTTTTCAGACGCACAAAGGACGCTGTAGCACTTTGAATCGCTGCATGTTTTTGTCCTTAAATCGGCTACGATTTAAGGACACATGCAGTAGGATTTAAGGGAATGTTCATGATGAATTCATTTTTTCCACATTAACGTCGGAATCGGCATGTACCGCGCCAGGGAAACCACCAGAAAGACGGGTTCTATCGTGACGTCAGCGCCTCGCATTGGCCTTTCGCTTGTAACCGCACTCGGCCTTTTTGCCGCGGAGTTCGCTCCGGCCCACGCGCAGGAGGGCTACGGCGGCTATTGGAGCGATGGCGATGTGATGCTGGTGACCCCGGAAGGGGATATTCTCGACTATATGCCGGGTCGGGACGAGGTCCAGGTCATGCGTGATCGGCGCGGTCGCACCGTATTGGTCGATCCCTGGGGCAATATCGTCGCGACCGTGGTGCCGAATGACGGCTACGGCGCGGCCCGCCGCCGGGAGTATGACGCCGAAAGCTACTCGGACCGCGACCGCGGCTACGGCTATTCCGAGCCCGGCGAGTTCACCGGCACCGTTCCCGACTATGGCGATGTCACCCCTGCTCCAGTCGAGCGTGAGGAGCTTCCAAATAGCCTTCCGTCGCTCTCCGGGCGCGAGGAGGCCGCCTATGATCCGCAATACGACGATCCGTTGGCGCAGCCGATGCCGCCGGCGATCACGCTAAAGGGCAAGTCCCGCGCCGAGATCACCGCCCTTCAGGTCTTCCTCGATCGCGAAGGCTTTTCGCCGGGCGTCATCGACGGCAAGATGGGCTCGAACGTCACCAAGGCGATCGAGGCCTGGCAGCAGGCGACAGGCGAGACGCTCGACCCGAACAACACCGAAGATATCCTCGAACGCCTGCGCTTCAACGGCGGCCTGCCGATCACCAGTTATACAATTACCGCAGCCGACGCAGCCGGCCCCTATGTCGCCTCAATCCCGGAGGACTACGCCCATAAGGCAATGCTCCCACATCTGTCCTTCACTTCCACCGCCGAAATGCTCGGCGAAAAGTTCCACATGGACGAGAACTACCTGCGTGAGCTCAATCCCGGCGTCGATTTCTCCATTCCGGGAACGACGATCAAGGTCATCAATCCCGGTCCGAACAAGGCGGGCAAGGTCACGCGGATCGTCGCGGACAAGGGTCGCAAGCAGGTGCTCGCTTATGACGAAGCGGGAAAACTGATCGCCGCCTATCCGGCCACCATCGGCTCAGCCGACACGCCCTCGCCGTCCGGCACCGTGGCGGTCGAGCGCATCGCCTTCGATCCGGGTTATACCTACAACCCGAAGATCAATTTCCGGCAGGGTGCGAACGATAAGATCCTGCAATTGCAGCCGGGCCCGAACGGCCCCGTGGGCACCGTCTGGATCGCGCTTTCGAAGCCGACCTACGGCATCCACGGAACGCCGGATCCCTCAAAAATCGGCAAGACCCAGAGCCATGGCTGCATCCGCCTGACCAACTGGGACGCGACCGAGCTCGGCAAGATGGTGAGCCCCGGCGTGACCGTCGAATTCGTCGATTAGTCGCTTCAGACGCCCTGCGGCGCTGAATTTGCGCGCCCCCTATCGGACCATCATGTCACGCCTCGCACGCGGTGTCTAAACGCCTGTCGCCGCGACGGAAAGTGCGCCATTGCGACCCTCATGACATCATGAAACATTGTCATGAAAAACTTTGCCGCATTGGCTCTATCACAGGCGAAAATATCCTCGATCACCACAAAGGAACGTCCGCGATGGCGACGGAGCGCCCTCTCCCCAATCTCTGGCATGCGACGGCACCGGCAGGGCCGCAAACGGCTCCGCTTGCGGGTGACCTGACGACAGAGGTGGCCATTATCGGGGGCGGCTTTACCGGGCTCTCGGCTGCCCTCCACCTTGCCGAGATGGGCGTGAAGGCAACGGTAATCGAGGCGCGAATGATCGGATTCGGCGGTTCGGGCCGCAATGTCGGCCTCGTCAATGCCGGCATGTGGGTGAAGCCGGACGACCTGATCGCAACCCTCGGAGCAGCCGCGGGAAACCGGCTGCTCAATGAGCTTGGTGACGGCCCGTCGCTCGTCTATGACCTCGTCGTCAAGCACGGCATCGAGTGCGAAGCCGTTCGCAACGGCACGCTGCACATGGCTGTCGGCGCCGAAGGGCTGAAGGAGATCCGGGAGCGCGAGACGCAATGGAAGAAGCGCGGCGCGCCGGTCGACGTGCTTTCGGCCGAAAAGGCGCACGTGCTTTCGGGTGCGGAAGGCTTCACCGGAGCGCTGCTCGACCGGCGCGCCGGAACGATCCAGCCGCTCGCCTATGCGCGGGGGCTCGCCCGCGCGGCGCTTGCCGCCGGGGCCGATATTTTCACCGATACGCCGCTTCTTGCCGCCAAGCGGCAAGGCGATCTCTGGAAGCTGCAGGCCGGGCGAGGCACCCTCACCGCCCGCCACGTCATTCTCGCGACCAATGCCTATGGCAGCCTTGTGGCCGATGTGCCGTGGAAGGAATACCGGCAGGAACTGACGATTCTCCCCTATTTCCAGTTCGCGACCAATCCCCTCCCGGACCACATCTCCGCGAAGATATTGCCGGAGCGCCAAGGCGCCTGGGACACGGGTCTCGTCATGACGTCCTTCCGCATGGACCGGCAGAACCGTCTGATCTTCGGCTCGATCGGCAGGCTCGACGCATTGGCCGCAGGCACGCACCGGGCTTTTGCCGCCCGTTCACTACGCAAGCTCTTCCCCTATATCGGTGATTTCCGCTTCGAATACTGGTGGGACGGCCGCATCGGCATGACCACGAACAACCTGCCGGCGATGCACGTGCTCGCCCCCAATGTCATATCGGTGAGCGGCTATAACGGCCGCGGCATCGCGCCGGGTACCGTCTTCGGCCGCGCACTCGCCCGCCATGTCATCGGCGACACATCCGCCGTTCCGCTTGCGGAAACGCCGATCACGCCGGATCCGTGGCGGAGCCTGAAATCGGCCTTCTACCACGCCGGCGCCCAGGCCAAGCATTTTATCGACTGGCGGTTCTGACAGGCTCTGCTTGTCACAGGATCCCGCGGGCGCCGCGTCTGCGGTGCAGGTAACCGCCCCTGCGGCTAGGCCGCCCGCGGCAAGGCCGAGCGCAAGCGAGACATCAGTGCGCGGCGTGCGGTTACGGGAAGCAGGCTCTGCACCTCGCTGGCAAGCGCGAAGGCGTTTTCGCGCGCCTTGTCGAGATTGCTGACGCGGTTCGGGTCCATCGTCTGCAAGGTGCCGCCGCATTCGAAGATTTCGCGATAGGCGACGCGCTCGACGATCGGCGTGTCGAGGACCGAGACGCCGCGAGAGGCGAGCAGCGCCTTGATCGTCTGCAGCGCTCGCGTCGTCACCAGCGAATTGACGCGGGTCAACACGACCGAGTGATTGATGCGGACCCTCGCCTTCTGCTCGATCTGGCGGATGAGCTCCAGAATCTGCACCGCGCCGCGCGCATCCATGGCGCAGCCCTGAACCGGGATCAGCACTTGGTCGGAGAGTCCGAGTGCCAGCGCGACAATCGCGTCCTTGGCGCCGGCCAGATCGATGATGATGAAATCGACCTCGCCCTTGAGTTCGCGGATATGACAGGGCAGCGAGGCCGGCGTGACATGCGAGATCACTTCCAGGTTGGCGACATGGCCGGATACCTCGGACCAGCTCGTGATCCAGCGCTGCGGATCGGCATCGAGAACCACGACGCGGTTCCCCTGCCTCGCCAGTTCCGTCGACAAGATCAGCGCCGCAGTCGTCTTGCCCGCACCGCCTTTCGCATTGGCAAATGTGATGACCGCCATTTCTCCACCTCGTCCTTGCATGTTCCGTTTGCGGGCCCGCCCAGCAGGACGGGCGCGCCGGTTTCTTAATAGAACCTTTCAGATCATGGTTAACAAAATGGAAAGTTTGGCTCCCAAAGATTAATCAAAACGCCTTTCCCGTCACTGACGCGTAATGAAAAAGCCCGGAAAACCAAAACTTTCCGGGCTTTGAAAAAATTAACGCGACTTACCGTCAGATGCACTCGGCAAAGAGCTTCTTCGCCGCTTCGAGCGTCAATTCGATCGGGTTGCCGCCTGCGGTGGGGTCGACGATTGCCATTTCCGCCATCTCGTCGATGCGGTCGGTGCCGACACCGAGCGCGGAGAGTTTGTCCGGCACGCCGAGCTCCTCTCTGAGCCGCAGCACATAGTCATAGAAGCCATCGAAACCGCCGGCGATGCCAAGGTAAGCGGCGGCGCGGCCGATCTTGTCCTCGATCGCGGCGCGGTTGAAGCGCAGCACGGGCGGCATCACCACCGCATTGGTCATGCCGTGGTGCGTGTTGTAGATCGCCCCGACCGGATGCGACAGCGAGTGGATCGCCCCGAGCCCCTTCTGGAAGGCGACTGCGCCCATGGCCGCTGCACTCATCATATGGGCTCGGGCTTCGATGTCCGCCCCGTCCTTATAGGCGCGCGGCAGATATTCCTTGACGAGCCGCATGCCTTCGAGGGCGATCCCGGCCGACATCGGATGGTAGAAGGGAGACGAATAGGCCTCCAGGCAATGCGCGAAAGCGTCCATACCCGTGCCGGCGGTGATCACCTTCGGCATCCCGACCGTCAGTTCCGGATCGCAGATCGTGACGGCCGGCAGGAACTTCGGATGAAAGATCACCTTCTTCACGTGGCTTGCCGAATTGGTGATGACGCTGGCGCGGCCGACCTCGGAACCGGTGCCGGCCGTCGTCGGAACGGCGACGATCGGCGCGATGCCCTCGACACTCGCCCGCGTCCACCAGTCACCGATATCCTCGAAATCCCAGACCGGACGCGTCTGGCCGACCATGAATGCGACGCATTTGCCGAGATCGAGACCGGAGCCGCCGCCGAGGGCGACGACGCCGTCATGGCCGCCCTCTCGGAAGGCCCTTACGCCGGCTTCCAGGTTCTTGTCGTTCGGGTTCGGATCGACGTCGGCGAAAATGGCGCGACCGAGGCCGCCGGCCTCGAGTATATCGAGCGCATTCTGCGTGATCGCCATTGGCGCGAGCCCCCGGTCGGTCACGAGCAGCGGCTTCTTCATGCCGACCGCCTTGCAATGGTCGGCAAGCTCCTTGATCCGGCCGGCGCCGAACTTGACGGCGGTCGGATAGCTCCAGTTGGCGGTGATGGTCATGCGGTGACTTTCTTCAGGTGATAGGATTTCGGACGGGTGAGATTGTGGAAGCCGAGGACGGAAAGCGAACCGCCGCGGCCGGTCTCCTTGACGCCTGTCCAGCAGAGCGCCGGGTCGAGATAGTCAGCCCGGTTCATGAAGACGGTGCCGGTTTCGAGCTCACGCCCGATCCGCGCGGCCCGCTCGCCATCCTTCGTCCAGAGCGAAACGGTGAGCCCGTACTGACTGTCATTCATTAATTCGATCGCTTCAGCATCACTCTTCACCTTCATGATGCCGACGGCCGGACCGAAGGTCTCCTCCCGCATGAACTCCATCGAATGGTCGACATCGACCAGGATTTGCGGCGCGAGATAGGCGCCGCCATCGTCCTGCGGGAAAAGCTTCGGATCGATCAGCGCCTTGGCGCCCCTGGAGACGGCATCGGCGATCTGGTTTCGGACGGTGGCAGCAAACCGCTTGTTGGCCATCGGCCCGAGCGTCGTTTCCGGATCGAGCGGATTGCCGAGCTTGTAGTTGGAGACCCAGGCGACCGATTTCTCGACAAAGGCGTCGTAGAGCGATTCATGCACATAGATGCGCTCGATGCCGCAGCAGCACTGGCCGGAATTGTAGGTCGCCCCGTCCATCAGCGTGTCGACCGCCGCGTCGAGATCGGCATCCTCCATCACATAGCCTGGATCCTTGCCGCCGAGTTCGAGGCCGAGACCGGTAAAGGTGCCAGCCGCCGCGCGCTCGATCGAGCGGCCGCCTTCCACCGAGCCGGTGAAGTTGATGAAGTCGAAACTCTTGGCAGCGATCAGCGCCGCCGTCGTCTCGTGGTCGAGGAACAGGTTCTGGAAGACGTCCGCCGGAACGCCCGCCTCGACGAAGGCGCGCACCATGCGCTCGCCGACAAGGATCGTCTGACTGGCGTGTTTGATGATGACCGTGTTGCCCGCCATCAGCGCTGGAGCGACCGTGTTGATCGCCGTCATGTAGGGGTAGTTCCAGGGCGCAATGACGAAGATCACGCCATGCGGCTCGCGCTCTATGCGCCGCTCGAAGCGATCGCTCTCCTCGACGACGAGCGGCTTCAGCGCGTCTGCAGCGATCGAAGCGACGTAGTTGGAGCGCTCGTTGAAGCCTCTGAACTCGCCGCCATAACGGACCGGCCGGCCCATCTGCCAGGCGAGTTCCGGCACCACTTCATCGACCATTTCGTTGAGACGCGCGACGCCGGCGAGCACCAGCTTGACCCGTTCATCGAGCGGGCGCTTCGCCCACGCTTTCTGTGCGAGCCGCGCATGTGTTACCGCCTGTTTGGCGAGCTCCAGCGGCATTGCCGGGCGCTCGGCATAGACCTCGCCATTCACCGGCGAAATACATTTGATCATCGTCATGATCGTCTTCCTGTTCCTACTGCGAAAACAAATTTCCCCTCCCCACCCCTTCCCCACAAGGGGAGAGCTTCCCTCTCGCAGCCTCGCCTGATCTCGGCTAATGCCACCTGCGGAGGCGCTGAGTTGGGCGGGCGGTGACGCCGCGAAGCCCTTGCGGAGAGGGGTTGGGGAGGGTTTTACCTACGCCCTCTCGAACCCCCGCGCGACTTCCCAGTCAGTCACGCGCCGGTCGTATTCCTGCTGCTCCCATTGGGCGGCATGCACATAATGGTCGATCACGTCCTCGCCGAAGGCCGCGCGCAGCATCTTCGACCCGGAAAGCGCCTCCGTTGCTGCCCTCAACGTATGCGGAATCTCTCGCACGTCCTTGCCATGGTATGCGTCGCCGACGAAGGGCGCCTCCAGTTCCATCTTGCTTTCGATACCGGATATACCGGCCGCGATCAAAGCGGCAAAGGCAAGATAGGGGTTGAGGTCGGAGCCGCCGACGCGGCATTCGATGCGGATCGCCTTGGTGTCCTCGCCGCAGAGTCGGTAGCCGGCGGTGCGATTGTCCTTGCTCCAGATCGCCTTGGTCGGCGCGAAGGTGCCGGCCATGAAGCGCTTGTAGGAGTTGATGTAGGGCGCCAGGAAATAGGTGATCTCGCTGGCATGGGTGAGCAGGCCCGCCACGTAGTGCCGCATCAGCTCCGACATGCCGTGCGGCGCGTTCTTGTCGAAGAACAGCGGCGTCTCGCCGTCAAGGCTCCAGAGCGATTGGTGGATGTGCGACGATGAGCCCGCGGCCGAATAGTTCCACTTGGCGAGGAAGGTGATCGCCTTGCCCCGCTGCCAGGCGATCTCCTTGCAGCCGTTCTTGATGATCGCGTGCCGGTCCGCCATCGTCAGAGCGTCCGCATAGCGAACATTGATCTCCTCCTGCCCCGCGGAAGCCTCGCCCTTGGAATTCTCGACCGGAATGTCCGCGCCCTGAAGGCCATTGCGGATCGCCCGCATCACATCCTCTTCCTTCGTCGTCTGGAAGATGTGGTAATCCTCATTGTAGCCGCTGGCGAGTTGCAGGTCGCGGTATCCGGAGACCCTCGCCTCGTCATACGACTGATCGAACAGGAAGAATTCGAGCTCGCTCGCCATGAAGGGCTTGAAGCCCATGGCTTCGAGTCGCGCCACCTGCTTCTTCAAGATGGCACGTGGCGAATGCGGCACTTCCGCATGCGTATGGTGGTCGAGCACATCGCAAAGCACCAGCGCCGTGCCTTCAAGCCAGGGGATGCGGCGAAGCGTCGAGAGATCCGGCTTCATCGTGTAGTCGCCATAGCCCTTTTCCCAGCTCGTCGCCTTGTAACCGGGAACAGTCTCCATCTCCATGTCGGTCGCAAGCAGGTAGTTGCAGCTGTGCGTTTCCTTCCAGGCGCTGTCGACGAAGTATTCCGCGTGAAAACGCTTGCCCATCAGCCGGCCCTGCATGTCCACCTGGCAGGCGAGCACCGTATCGATGCGGCCGGCGGCCACATCCTCTTTCAGTTCTTCGAACGAGTAGCTCATGAAAGTGTCATCCCGTGTTTCGGCGCGGCCGTTCCCGAAGCCGCGAAAGTCAAGCGGGGATCGCAAACGCGATCCCCGCGCTCCTGTTACCCTCTCAGACTTCGCCTACGGCCTTTTCGGCGGCGACGATCTCCGCCTGGCGGCGGGCGACTTCATCGCCGATCGGCGGCCCGCGGAAGCGGCGGTTTTCAAATGCGAACCAGATGATCCCTGTCACAATCAGGAAACCGACGGTGATATAGAGCGCCCAATCATTCGGCGGCTGGATGCCGAGAACGAAGATCAGCACCATGGCGATGATCGACAGGATCGCGAAGAGCTTGAACATGCCTTCGCCGAGGTTCCACGGTCCCATCTTATCCCACTTCGAGGTTCCCCAGGCGAAAAGGCCGAGCGTGATCGGGATCGCGAAGGAGAAGAACAGGAAGATGACCGTGCACGAGACGACGATCGTGTAGACCGGCGTGTCGCCGATCGAGACCAGCGACGATCCCCAGACGAAGAGCACCGCAAGGATCGAACCTGTCCAGATCGCTGCAACCGGCGTGCGGTAGGTCGGGCTCACCTTCGACAGCGGCTTGGAGGCGGGCAGGCCGCCGTCACGCGAGAAAGCGAAAATCATACGGGAGACCGAGGTGACCGTCGCCAAACCGCACAGCCACTGGCTGACGAAGATGGCGAGGTAGAGAATGTCCTTGATGGCCGGATGGACCCGCGCGTCCATCGCCCAGAAGAAGACGTTCCAGCCCTGCTTGGCCGCCTCGTCCATGTTCGGGATCATCAGCACGAAGGAGCACAGCATGATGTAGCCGAAGAGCGCCGACCAGAGCACCGAAGAGACCATGCCGCGCGGCACCGACTCGGCAGCCTTCACCGTCTCCTCCGAGGTGTGGGCGGAAGCATCGTAACCGGTGATCGTGTAGATCGGCAGCAGCAGGCCAAGCAGAAACACCCAGGTGCCGGAAGTCTGCGGCCAGACATTGCCGCCCGCCTCGCCGGAATAGTTCGAGAAGGTGAAGAGCCGCCCGAACTCGTAAGAGTCCGCCGCTGCAAGGCAAACGATCGCCAGCAGGATCGAGGTCGCGAAGATCAGATAGCCCGAGAAGTCCGTGAGCTTCGCCGTGAGGCCGATCCCCATATGGTTCACCAGGGCCTGCACGCCGGTGATGATCGCCAGGAAGACGATACGAGTGGTCGTCGTGTCTTCCAGCCCCAGATAGGGCGTGCCGAACGAACCCATGAAGAAATAGTAGGTGCCGACATTGATGGCGCCGAGAACCGTCACCAGCCCAAGCAGGTTGAACCAGGCCGTGAGCCAGCCGGTGAAGCGGTTGCCGAGGATCGAGCCCCAGTGATAGAGGCCGCCGGCGGTCGGGTAGGCAGAACCGATCTGCGCCATGGCAACGGCGAAGACGAGCGAAATGAAGCATCCGAGCGGCCAGCCGATGCCGATCGAGGCGCCGCCTGCGCCGGAAGTCGCCTGCGCAAGCGAATTGATACCACCCGAGAGGATGCAAATGATCGAAAAGGATACGGCGAAATTCGAGAACTGGCTCATTCGCCGCTCGAGTTCCTGGGCATAGCCCATGGAATGCAGAATCTGCAGATCCTGCTTCTTATCGATTTCGGTATAGTCTGACATCTTTTTCCCCTGTTTCTCCGGACCCTCCGCGCCATTGCGAAAGGTCGCGTCACCCACTGCTCCAGAGAACGGAACAGCACCGCGGCTTTGCCGCTCCCCCAGGTCTTTTTATTTTGCCGGAAGCGCCGCTACGCCCGTGGTGAGCAGCCCTTCCAGATAATCGGCCACGACCCTTTGGCCGATCTCGTTGCGGATGAGATCGTTGCGGATCTCGATCATGACGTTCGGCACGCCAAAGCGGATGCCGTATTCGATCAAGCTGTGCGTCACGCCGTCGGCCGGTCCATAGGGCTCGTTGCGGCGGATATCGTAGCCCACGTCTCCAACGGCTGCAGCGGCAAGCATGCGGTCCGCCAGCCGACTGTCGGCGTCGTGCAAAATGCCGATTTCGACAGAGCGGGGCTCGCCGAAATAGACCGGCGTGAAGCTGTGCATGGTGACGAGAACAGGCCGCCTGCCCGAAGCCCGGCGGTCGCTGATGAGCTGAGAGACCGCTTCTTTAAACGGCAGGTAGATCTCGTCCACCCTCGCCCGCCGCTCGGCTGCCGACATCGTCCTGTTGCCCGGGACCTCATAGACCTCGCTGACGACAGGCGTTGCCGCATCGGATTCCGGCGGCCTGTTGCAGTCGTAGACTAGGCGTGAAAAACGCTGATGGACGAGCGTGGCGTCGAGCCGCTTCGCGAGAAATCTGCATACCGCCAGAGCTCCCGGGTCCCAGGCGATATGGCTCTCGAGCGCCTCTTCGGAAAGGCCGAGCGTACCGAGACGTTCCGGCAGGCGGCGGGACGCGTGCTCGCAGACGAAGAGGAATTCTCCCTTCGCATCGGCATTCTCGATGGCGACCGGGCCGCCCTCTGCCTGCGTCAAAAGCCCCGTCAAAACCGGCTCCCCTGTGCCTCGTCAGACGATATTTGTGAAAAGAATTCTTCACGAATCGACCAGTGTCAATCAGAATCTGAAACGATCTCTTCAAGAATGTGATTGACTCTGATTGTGACAGCGATGTTTAATTTCTCACAAGCTGGCGAAGACCGGCCGAGGGGCAAGAGCATTGAACGGCAACGCAACATCTATGACCGTGTCGGATGTGATCAACGCACATTTCGCCGCGCTGACGCGCGCGGAAAGGCGGCTGGCGGAGACACTTCTCGATAACTATCCGGTTTCCGGCCTCGGCTCGATCACCACGGTCGCCGAGAATGCCGGCGTTTCGACCCCGACGGTCGCCCGCATGGTCCAGAAGCTCGGCTTCCGCGGATTTCCGGATTTCCAGGCAAGGCTCCACCAGGAACTCGAGGCGACGATCTCCAATCCAATCGCCAAGCATGATCGCTGGGCGGCGAGCGCGCCGGGCACCCATACGCTCAACCGTTTCGCCGACGCGATCATGGGCAATATGCGCCAGACGCTTTCTCAGATCGAACCCCGCGAATTCGACGCGGCCGCAGCAGTCGTCGCCGACCGCAAGCGCAATGTCTATCTGGTCGGCGGGCGCATCACCCGCTCGCTTGCAGACTATCTCTTCACCCATCTCCAGGTCATCCGCACCGGCGTCACCCGGATCGCCGTCAATCCGAGCTCCTGGCCGCACTATGTGCTCGACATGAAGCAGGGCGACGTCCTGATCCTGTTCGACATCCGCCGTTACGAGCAGGAGATGGAAACGCTCGCCCGTTTCGCCCGCGAGCGTGGCGTCGAGATCATCCTCTTCACCGATCAATGGGGCTCGCCGGTCGCCAAGTCCTCCTCCAAGGTCTTCCGCGCCCAGATCGAAGTGCCCTCGGCCTGGGATAGTTCCGTGATGCTGCTCTTCCTCGTCGAGGCACTGATCGAGGCCGTGCAGAGCACGAACTGGGACGAAACCCGCGATCGTATGAAGACGCTCGAAGGCCTGTTCGATTCAACGCGCATCTTCCGTAAGCCGGTCTAGGAGGGACCGCCCGAGGGTTGAAGTTTCCGAAACGAAAGACATCAAGGAGGTGCAAAACGCCGTCACGCACGGGCTCGAAAGCGGGTCATTCCGAAGCCGACACGTTTGGCGCGAACAGGACAGAGCCTGTCACACAAGCTTCATCGCATCTCTTTAACAGCATCGCCGAAATTGGCTGAAAACCCATAAGGAGAACACCAGTGATTTCAAAGACTCAACGCCTGCTCTCGCTCTCGACCGCAATGCTGCTTGCAACGACGGCCATCGCCGCCGCCGAGCCGAGCGAGGAGCTCATCGCCGCCGCCAAGAAGGAAGGCACGCTGACCACGATCGCCCTTCCCCACAGCTGGTGCGGATACGGCGATCTCATTGCCGGCTTCAAGGCCAAGTACGGCATCGAAGTCAATGAGCTGAACCCCGACGCCAGCTCCGGCGACGAGATCGAGGCCATCAAGGCCAACAAGGGCAACACCGGCCCGCAGGCCCCTGACGTCATCGACGTCGGCCTCTCCTTCGGTCCGTCGGCCAAGGCCGAAGGCCTGATCCAGCCCTACAAGGTCTCGACCTGGGACACGATCCCGGACAGCGCCAAGGACGCCGACGGCTACTGGTACGGCGACTATTACGGCGTTCTCTCCTTCGTCGTGAATACCGATATCGTCAAGGATGTGCCGAAGGACTGGGCCGACCTCAAGAAGTCGGACTATGCGAACTCGGTCGCGCTCGCCGGCGATCCGCGCACCTCGAACCAGGCCGTGCAGGCGGTCTATGCCGCCGGTCTCGCCGCCGGTGAAAAGGATCCGGCAAAGGCTGGCGAAGCAGGTCTCGCTTTCTTCGCCGAAGTCAACAAGGCGGGCAACTTCGTTCCGGTTATCGGCAAGTCCGCCTCGCTCGCGCAGGGCTCGACGCCGATCATCATCGCCTGGGACTACAACGGTCTCTCCTGGCGCGACAGCCTGAACGGCAATCCGCCGGTCGAGGTCGTCGTTCCGGCCTCCGGCGTCGTCGCCGGCGTTTACGTCCAGGCGATCTCCGCCTTCGCACCGCATCCGAACGCGGCCAAGCTCTGGATGGAATACCTCTATTCGGACGAAGGTCAGCTCGGCTGGCTGAAGGGCTATTGCCACCCGATCCGCTTCAACGATCTCGCCAAGAACGGCAAGATCCCGCAGGAACTGCTCGACAAGCTGCCGCCGGCAGAGGCCTACGAAAAAGCCGTCTTCCCGACGCTTGAAGAACAGGAAGCCGGCAAGACACCAATCACCACCAAGTGGGACAGCGTCGTCGGCGCAAACGTACAGTAATCGCTATCTCGGCCTCCTCGCCCCGACGGGCGGGGAGGCTTTTCTCTGACGCCGGGACGGCCGAAGCCTCGATGACCACGACAACAACAGCAACAACGACAGCACCCCTGATCAGCAAACGGGCGATCATCGATTGGCTCGGCATCGCGCCCTTCATGATCTTCGCGCTGATGTTCCTGGTCGTGCCGACGCTTTACCTCGTGACCGGCGCCTTTCTGACGCCCGCGGGCGAGTTCACGCTCAAGAATATCGCCGACCTGTTCACGCCTTCGATCCTCTCCGCCTATTGGATCTCGATCCGGGTGTCGGTCGCCTCGTCGCTCGGCGGCGCGCTGATCGGCTTCTTTCTCGCCTGGGCGATCGTACTCGGCGGCGTGCCGAGTTGGGTCCGCTCCGGCCTGCTCACCTTTTCGGGCGTTGCGTCGAACTTCGCCGGCGTGCCGCTCGCCTTCGCCTTTCTGGCGACGCTCGGCCGTACAGGTCTCGTCACCGTGTTCCTGCGCGACTGGTTCGGCTTCAACCTCTATTCGACCGGCTTCAATCTCCTAAGCTTCTTCGGGCTGACCATCACCTATATGTATTTCCAGATCCCGCTGATGGTCCTGATCCTGACGCCGGCGCTGGACGGCCTAAAGCGAGAGTGGCGCGAAGCGGCCGAAATCCTCGGCGCCTCCCACTGGCAATATTGGCGCATGGTGGCACTGCCGATCCTCTGGCCGAGCCTGCTGGGCACGACGCTTTTGCTTTTCGCCAACGCCTTCGGCGCCATCGCGACGGCCTACGCGCTGACCGGCAGTTCGCTCAACATCGTGCCGATCCTCCTTTACGCCCAGATCCGCGGCGACGTGCTGCACAACCCGAATCTCGGCTATGCGCTCGCCCTCGGCATGATCGTCATCACCGGGATTTCCAACATTCTCTATATCTGGCTGCGGATGCGCGCCGAACGGTGGCAGAAATGAAAGCACAGCGCCTGGGCGCCTGGATCGCCATCGCCGTCGGAGCGAGCTATTTCATCATCCCGCTGCTCGGCACGCTGGAGTTCTCGCTGCGCATGCGGCGCGGCGCCTATTCCTTCGATGCTTACCAGTCGGTTTTCTCCGACATCCAGTTCCGCGAGACCTTCGGCTATTCGATCATAATGGCGCTGCTAACCATCGTCTTCGGCATGCTGCTCGTGGTGCCGACGGCCTATTGGGTGCGCCTGCGCCTGCCGCAGGTCCGCCCCGTCGTGGAGTTCGTGACACTGCTACCGCTCGTCATTCCGGCGATCGTCATCGTCTTCGGCTATCTGAGGCTCTACAATTCCTCGTCGATCCTGCCACTTACCGGCTCGACCTCCGGCACGAATGCGCTGCTCATGTTCTCCTACATGACGCTGTCGCTTCCCTACATGTACCGCGCCGTCGATACCGCCATGCGGGCAATCGATGTCCGGACGCTGACGGAAGCGGCCGAGAGCCTCGGCGCCAAATGGCCGACGATCCTTTTCCGCTGCATCTTCCCGAACGTGATGAGCGGGGTGCTTTCCGGCGCCTTCATCACCTTCGCGATCGTAATGGGCGAATTCACCATGGCGGCGCTGCTCAACCGGCCGGCCTTTGGCCCCTATCTGCAGCTCGTCGGCGCCAACAAGGCCTACGAGCCCTCGGCGCTCGCGGTCATCGCCTTCGCCATCACCTGGCTCAGCATGGGGCTGATTCAGCTCGTGTCCCGCTTCCAGCAATCCGCTTCGCCCAAGGCTTGATCACATGGCATTCCTGACGCTGACGAACATCCAAAAATCCTTCGGCCCGGTTCAGGTCGTGCACAACTTCAACATGGGCATCGACAGGGGCGAATTCGTTTCCTTTCTCGGCCCTTCCGGTTGCGGCAAGACGACCATCCTGCGTATGATCGCCGGCTTCGAGACGCCGTCCGGCGGCTCGATCGTCATCAACGGCAAGAATCAGGGCACGCTGAAGCCAAACCAGCGCAATATCGGCATGGTGTTCCAGGCTTATGCGCTGTTCCCGAACATGAACGTTCACGACAATGTCGCCTTCGGCCTCAAGGTCGCAGGCGCCTCCAAAACGGATATTGATATGCGGGTGAAGCAGATGCTCGGGCTCATCAAGCTCGAGCACCTGGCGGACCGCTTCCCCTATCAATTGTCCGGCGGCCAGCAGCAACGTGTGGCGCTCGCCCGCGCGATTGCCGTCAAGCCGCAAGTGCTGCTGCTCGACGAGCCGCTCTCCGCACTCGATGCGAAGATCCGCATCTCGCTACGAGAGGAGATACGGCAGATCCAGCAGCAGCTCGGAATCACGACGGTATTCGTCACGCATGACCAAGAGGAGGCGCTCTCGATCTCCGACCGGATCGTCGTCATGAATGCCGGCCGCGCCGACCAGATCGGCACTCCCTTCGAGATCTACAATACGCCGGCGACCCGGTTCGTCGCCTCCTTCGTCGGCACGCTCAATATTATCGAGGGCAAGGTGGCCGATCCCCCGACCGGCGCCGTCACCATCGGCGACCAGCGGATTTCTCTGAAAGAGCCCATTGCCGGCGTCAAAGGCGGCGACAGCATCTCGCTGGCGCTCAGGCCGGAGGCTGGCTCGATCGCCGAAGGTGCGCCAGGCGATACGGCCCTTCCCGGCGAAGTGGTCTCCACGAGCTTTCTCGGCTCCGTCATTCGCACCAAGCTGCGCGTCGGCGGCGACATCATCTCCTTCGACATGTTCAACAATCCGGGCATGACCCCTCCGGTCGCCGGCGAACACGTCACGCTACGCTTCGCCGCCAAGGACCTGCTCGTCATCCGCGAGTAGGTGGGCGCCCTGCCGGAACGATTTATCCGACACGCCGATGTCCTTGGAAAAATCTGTCGCGATTTCCCGCTTTTTCGTCGCTCGGCGCGTTTGACCGCAGCCGAGTGGCCGATATAGTCGCAAGCGTTCTCAGGGCGGGGTGAAATTCCCCACCGGCGGTAGCGGCAAGGCGATCGACATGATCGCCGGGTCGGAGCCCGCGAGCGCTTCGGGCAGCTTCAGCGCCTGAAGGTCAGCAGATCCGGTCGAATTCCGGAGCCGACGGTTACAGTCCGGATGGAAGAGAGCAAGCAGAAGCGGCGCCCCCTCCCCGGGGGCTGTCGTGCATGCATGTTCGCCCGACGGGATCATTGGAAAAAACGCCAACCCTGAAAGGCTTGAGACCATGACTATCCTTTCCCATCCCTCCACCAAGATCGCTATCGTCCGCGCCCGCTGGCACGCCGATATCGTCGACCAGTGCGTCGACGCCTTCGTCGCCCAATGGGCGAAACTCGGCGGCAACACCGCCGACGTCGAGATCTTCGACGTGCCGGGTGCACTCGAAATCCCTCTGCATGCGCAGACGCTCGCCAAAACCGGCCGCTATTCGGCGATCCTCGGCACGGCCTTCGTCGTCAATGGCGGTATCTACCGGCACGACTTCGTCGCCGGCACTGTCCTAGACGGCATGATGCGCGTACAGCTCGACACGGACGTGCCGGTGCTCTCTGCCGTGCTCACGCCTCACAACTTCCAGGAAAGCGAGCCGCTGATTGCCTTCTTCCGCGAACATTTCGTCGTCAAGGGCGAGGAAGCCGCCAATGCTTGCGCGCAAATCCTCGACGCCGGCGCGAAGCTGGCGCTGATCAACGCCTGAGCAGCTTCCTCTAAAAGAAATGCGAAGGGGCGCGGCTGGCATCGGTCGCGCCCCTTCGCATTTGCGCCGATTGAAAATTCGTGCGACCCACGTTAGTAAACTTGACAAAAATCTGAAAGATTATCCTTGCCGGCTGTGGGTGCCGGCCGAGAAAACGACCATGACATTTCAGCCGCGCATGCAGAACAAGATCAGCGGTTTTTCGATCATAGGCGGCCTCAACCGCCGCGAATGGAATGGTGTGGTCGCGGATGTCTGGGACGTGGAGTGCGTTCCGCATGCCGGCGGCTATTACGTTGCCGAGGACCCGCGCATGTTCATCGTCCTCGACGCCAAAGGTGGCGGCAATTGCAGGGTGAAGCTGGCCGCAAACGGCAAGGGTGTCGTCCAGAACTATCATCGGCAAGCCCTCTCCTATATTCCTGCCGGGATGGAATTGTGGACCGATGTGGTCGACGTCCACTATATCCGGCATCTCGATCTGCACTTCGATGTCGATGCGCTCAGCCGGCGCCTGAAGGAAGATCTGGACTCCGCCGCTATCGACAGGCCCCGGCTGATGTTCCAGGACGAGCGCTTTCTCCGGCTTGCAGGTCTGATCGCGGCCGAATGCCTCAATCCGCAACCGCTTCATGATCTCTACGGCGACGGGCTGACGGTAGCGCTCTTCGTCGACCTCATGAAAATCGGCAAGCGCGAGCCCCGCAAGCGCAGCCAGTTGGCGGGCTGGCAGTTGCGCCGTGCGATCGACTTCATCGAGGAGAACTTCGCCCGCAACGTCCGGCTGGAGGAACTTGCAAACCTCACCGGCCTCTCCCAATCACATTTCAGCCATGCCTTCAAATCCTCGACCGGTGTCGCCCCTCACCAGTGGCACATGAATGCCCGGGTCGAGCGGGCAAAGCAGATGCTGCTCAAGACCGACGTGTCGCTCACGACGGTCGCCGCGGAAACCGGCTTTGCAGATCAGGCCCATTTCACCCGCGTCTTTCGCAAGACGATCGGCACGACTCCGGCCCTCTGGAAAAAGAGCCGCGGGGCCCAACAAACGCGACGCCCGCGCCTGTGTGCACTGCGCAAAATTTGCCCAGGATCGTTCAATTTTCCCCGACTGCGACAAGCCGGGCCCGTATAGTTGATTTAATCACTCACCTTATCATTGAAGAAAACCGGTAATGGTGCGATGGGCGCGCTCGGCCGAATTCGTGGCAGGAATGAAGACATGAAGCGCAAGGATCATGGGGCACATCTGAAGCATGTCTTGGCGAGCGGAGCGGCACTTGCCACGTTGATGGCTGCGGGCGTGGCGCTGGCGCAGGATGGAAGCGCCACTCAGCTTGAACGGCTCGTCGTCGAGGGCGGGAATGTTGCGGACGACGGCGCCACCGGGCCAGTCGACGGCTACGTCGCCAAGGCCACGGCGACCGGTTCGAAAACGGCCACTCCCCTCACCGAGATTCCGCAATCGATATCCGTAGTCGGCCGCGAGGAACTGGACGACCGAGCCGTCGTCAACAAGGTCGACGAGGCGCTGCGTTATACGCCCGGCGTGATGGCCGCGCCCTTCGGTGTCGATCCCGACACCGACTGGTTCTACGTCCGAGGCTTCGACGCCGCGCAGACAGGTGTCTTTCTCGACGGCCTCTCCCTCTACAGCTACGCTTTCGGCAATTTCCAGATCGATCCTTTCATGCTGGAGCGGATCGAGGTGCTGAAGGGGCCGGCCTCCGTGCTCTATGGCGGCGCCAATCCGGGCGGTATCATCAATCTGATCAGCAAGCGGCCGCTCGACGAGCCTCTCTACTATAACGAGCTCGGCATCAACAGCGACGGCAACGCCTTCACCGGCTTCGACGTTAACGACCGGCTGACCGAGGATGGAACGGTACTCTATCGCCTGACCGGTAAGATCGCCGGCGGGGACAACTACTCGGATGTTTCCAAAGACGTGCGCGGTTTCATCCTTCCTCAAGTGACCTATGCGCCCGACGAAGCAACCAGCCTTACTGTCTATGGTTTGCTGCAGGGACTCGATCAAGTCCATGTCGGCAACGGCTTCCTGCCCTATGTGGGAACCGTAGTCGATGCGCCCTTCGGCAAGATCGACCGGGATGCCTACTTCGGCGAGCCGGATATCGACGAGGGAACCTACACCCAGCAGATGCTCGGCTACGAGTTCAAGCACGACTTCGATAACGGCTGGACCTTCACCCAGAACGCGCGCTACGCCCATCTCCACAAGCACGAGAAGTACCCCTATCCCTGTGGCTATGTCGACCCGGGCTTTGGCAATGTCGAGCCCATCGGTCCGGACTACCTCCTGAACCGCATCGGCTTCGAGGCGACGTCGAAGGTGGACAGCTTCTCAATCGACAACCGGGCCGAGACGGACTTCGATCTCGGCGGCACGACCCACACTTTTCTCGCCGGCCTCGACTACAAATACTACCGGCTTGACCATGTCGGGGCGTCGGGAGGCGCGACGCCGATCAGCCCCACTGATCCGGTCTACGGTGTGCCGCAGGGGCCAACCGCCGTCTACATCAACCAAATTTTCACCCAGCAGCAGCTCGGCATCTACGTCCAGGACCAGATTCGCTTCGGCGGCGGATGGCTTGTCACGCTCAACGGCCGCTACGACTATGTGGACACCGACCTCAAGAACGGCCCTACCGCCTGGTCCGGGCCTTCCAACTTTGGATATGATGACGGCGCGCTCAGCGGCCGCGCTGGTCTCGCCTACGAGTTCGAGAACGGCCTCACGCCTTATGTGAGCGTCGCCACCTTCTTCAACCCGCTCGTGGGCTCGCGCGACTCGGACCCGGATCCTCTGGTCACGATTCTGATTCCCCTGAAACCCGAAGAAGGCCTCCAGTACGAAGCAGGAATCAAATACGAGCCGACCTTTGTCGACGGCTTGTTCACCGCCTCCGTCTTCGAGATAACCAAGCGGAATGTCCAGGTGACCGACACCCTTGGGATCTCCACCCAGCGGGGTGAAGTGCGCTCCCGCGGGATCGAACTCGAGGGCAAGATCAACCTTGATGAAAACTGGAAGGTCATCTCCGCTTTCAGCTATACCGACATCGAGATTACGGAAGACACAAATCCGTCGCTGCTCGGCAAGTCGCCCTATCTCATCCCCGAAACGCAGGCCTCGCTTTGGCTCGACTACACGGTTCCGACCGGAGCGCTCGAAGGCGTAAGCCTCGGCGCCGGCGTCCGGCACCAGGGCGAATCCTGGGCCGACTCAGAGAACACGAAGAAAGTTCCGGCTGCGACGCTGGTCGATGCTGCCATACGCTACGAGAAGAACGACTGGGCGGCATCGCTCAACGTCGCCAACCTCTTCGACAAGGAATATGTCAAAGGATGCCAGGGCCTCCTGACCTGCGGCTACGGCGAAAGCAGGACGTTCACGCTAAAGCTCAGCAAGACATGGTGACCTCCGCTCAAGAAGCTGAATCGCCGTGTGAAGGACCTGAATCCAAGTATTGGAAAGATCACCAAGCCACTGATCCGATTCGACATTCAACGGGTAGAGATCGGTTGCTGATCCGGGTGCAGCTCCTCCCTCAGCGCATCCTGCAACGCCCGCACACGGTTCTGGTGGCCCGCAAACTCATAACCAACGATCGTCACGACCGGCGCCAGCATCAGGATGATGAGGCATATCGTCATGGGGATGCCCGCTGCCGCTGCAGCAACCGATGCGGCCAGCACGAACGCCGTGCCGGCCAGAAGCCAAATGTGGAGACGGTCCGAACGGCGCAGCAGATAGGTATACATAGCATAGATCAGCGCCACATAGATCGCCACGGGAACAACCACCGTCATCACCGTTGCCACCGAGGAAATATGCGCCTTGTGCTCGATGTAATAGGCGGCGACATGCAAGCCAGCGCCGGTAGCGACGATCGCGGCGAAGATCAGCATGTGACCGTAGCCCCAAACGAAGGCGCGCTTGCGGAACCGGTGCAGGATCTCCGCGCTCGGAAGCATGAAATAGATCCACCACATGCCGAAGGTCAGTCCCGTGCCAGCGATGCAGACGAGGGCGACGTCAGGGTTCCAGCCGTGCCCTTCGACAACGGCCGTGACCGAAGCGACCGTTCCGACCACGCCTTCGCCGAGGGCAATGATAGCGAGCAGGCTATAGCGCTCGGCGATATGGTGGGCATGCCAGGGCGTTCCTCCCTGAAACGATTCCGCGATCACCGGCCCCGCCATCTCGACTGCCGTCAACACCACGACGAAGGCCAAGGTCACAAGTAGCGAGAAATCGATGAAGATCAGGATGACCCAGCCTAGCTGGGCGATGGAAACGGCCGTTGCATAGGTCATGCAGGCTTTGCGGCGGGAAGGATCCTGACGGGCCGCCCGAAGCCACTGGAATACCATGGCAACGCGCATCACCACATAGCCGAGCACCATGACGCCGTTGTTGAGGTATTCACCTTTGTCGATCGACTCGAACATCGGCGGCAGTCCGATGGCGAGGATCAGCACCCCGACCATCTGCACCATCGTCACTGAGCGGAATACCCAGTCATCCGTGTCGTAGGCGGAAGCGAACCAGGAGAAGTTCACCCAGGCCCAGCAGATCGCGAAACTGGCGAAGCCGAAACCGATCAGCCCGGCCTTGAAATGCCCTTCCGCCAGCAGATGCGCGAGCTGCGACGCGGCAAGGCTGAAGGCGATGACGAAGGTCAGGTCGAAGAGCAATTCGAGCGGCGTCGCCGCGCGATGTCCCTCATGCGGGTCGCGCCCGCTCATTCTTGATACGTGATGCGCGCCCGGCTGTTTGGTCTCGGACATGAAATGCTCCTCGCTGATGCGCGGGCATCTTCAAGTCTTTGCCGAAAATCCGTCAAGGCCGCAAAAGCGAAAACACCCGGCATTGCTGCCGGGCGCCTCGCTACGGGCCCATGAGGGAGGATCAGCCTGAGCCTGCAGAAATCGCGGTCGTCACCTTGCGGCGTCGAGACGGTCGATCGCCTGCACATTGGCGGCCGAAGGCCCGTTCGGGTCGAACTCCGAGGCAAGCCAGGTATCGACGATCGATTTCGCCAGCTCCGGCCCGATGACGCGCGCGCCCATGGTGATGATCTGGGCATTGTTGGACTTCGCCGCGCGCTCGGCGGAATAGGTGTCGTGGGTCAGCGCCGCACGGATGCCCGGCACCTTGTTGGCCGAGATGCAGACGCCGATGCCGGTGCCGCAGATCAGGATGCCGCGGTCGTTCTCGCCGGCCGTGATCGTCTGCGCCAGATCGCGAGAGAGATCGGCATAATAGCCGGCATGGCTCAAGTCCTTCACCTCGATATCGGCTTTGCCGGCGAGATGCGCGGCGATGACGTCGAGCAAGGGCTTGCCTGCGCTGTCAGCTCCGATCGCGATTTTCATGGATGTTTCCTTTCCGCACTTGTTGGAGACCATGTGGCGATTCTCAAATCGCCTTGGCCACGCGTTGCAAAATGTCGAGATAGCCGCCGACGTCCCAAGCCGAACGGCCGATGAAAAGACCGTCGATATGGGGCTCAGCGATCAGTTCCTCGCAGTTCTCAGGGTGGACGCTGCCGCCGTAGAGCACCGGCACTACCACGCCGAGCGCGGCTTTTGCGACCTCGGCGATCAGTCTGTGGCGAGCATCTGCATAATCGGCGGTCGCCGGTATGCCGTTTACCCCGATCGCCCAGACGGGCTCGTAGGCGAGCAGGATCGGCGCATTCGTGGCCGCTCCTTCGAGGAAGGCGAAGGCGCCTTCCACCTGACGCGTCAACACCGCATCCGCCTGGCCGGCCTCCCGTTCGGCGAGCGTTTCGCCGATGCAGATCAGCGGAACGAGACCGTGCTTCACGGCAGCCGCGGTCTTCAGCCCCACGGTGCGGTCGGTCTCGCCGAAATGTTCACGGCGCTCGCTGTGACCGAGCTCGACGATGTCGAGATGGCAGTCCTTGAGCATCAGGGGGGAGATCTCTCCGGTCCAGGCCCCTGCATCTTCCCAATGCATGTTTTGCGCACCGACCTTGACGCTCGTCGCCTTCAGCCTCTCCTTCACCTGCCGAACCGCCGTAAAAGGCGGAATGACGAAACGTTGGATGCGCGGGTCGCGCGAAGCATCGGCGGCGGCAAGACCGTCGGCGAAGGTCATCGCCTCCGCCAGCGTCTTGTTCATCTTCCAGCTCGTGCCGACCCAGAGCCCTGACTTGCTCATGCCTTCTCCGATATCCTTTGATTGCTGACCCTGATGAGCTTAACCCCGGTATCGTCGAGAACCGCCGCGTGTTGGTCCGAAACGCCGTCGCTGCTCAGCACGGCATCGAAGGCCTCAAGCCCGGTCAGGAAATGCAGAGCCGAGCGCCCGAACTTGCCATGATCCACGAGCAGGTATTTGCGGCTTGCCGATTTCACCATCTGGCGCTTTGTCTGCACGACCTCCTGATCCTGATGGAAAGCGATCGCGCCCTCGATCGCCGAACTCGACAGGAAGGCCACGTCGGCGCGGAGCGACCGTAACGCCTCCTCGGTAACGATGCCGAAGAACCCGTTGAATTTCTTGCTGTAATGCCCGCCGAGCGCGATCAGATTGATGCCCGGCGCGCCGGAAAGCTCGGCGATCACCCCGAGATTGTTGGTGATGACGGTGAGCGGGCGGATATCCTTGAGAAAGGCGGCAATCGCGCCGGTGGTCGAGCTGTCGTCGATGATGATGCTCTGGCCGGGCTCGATCAGCGTTGCCGCGTGCTCGGCGATCCGCCGCTTCTCGCTCGCCGCGATCTTTTCCCGATAGCGGAAATCGCTTTCGAATTGCGGGCTCGATTGAATCGAGGCGCCCCCATGGACCTTGCGCAACAGCCCCGCCTGCTCAAGGTCGTCGAGATCGCGGTGAACGGTCATCTTGCTGACGCCGAAGCGCAGCGCAAGATCCTCGACGGAGGCCGTTCCCGCCTCCATCAGCACCTCCATGATCGCCTCTCGCCTGTCTTCCGGTTTCATCGCACGTCCCGAGCTCAGCGCAATCTGCCTCCGCGCCACCACGGAGAAGATAACATGAAGATGTGATACTTCAACTTAAATTGTGAGTTTTTGTTACGTCTGAATGTGATATTTCAGAGGTGATTAAAGCCGGTATCGATATACGGTTCCCAGAACTCGACCGACTCCCGGATCATCTCGACGACCTTGTGATCGGTCGGCTCGCGCTCGCGGAACGAGAGCTCGAGGCAGATCTCGTTGTCCGTCCCGCCGCCCCTTCTTACGGCTTCGATCAGGCGCTCCGGCGTGATGCGGCCGTCCTTGTTGTATGCCGCGGTGAAGGGCCAGTGGCCGCCCTTGTTCATCGACGACTGCTTGATGTGAATGATCGGGGACTGCCGCGGAAAGGCCTCGGCCCAGGCATAGGGATCGACATCGGCGGCGTTCGGCGATGTGACGTCGCCATGATCGATGTCGACCATCACCTTCATCGGGATGGGCAGTTCGGCGGCCTCCAGCCGCCGGTCGAGCGCCCTGCACTCTTCGATTGTGTGACCGAATTCGCGGCCGACCGACATCGGCTCCCAGAAGACGTAGGAAAGCCCGGCCGCCTTGGCGTGCTCGGCGACCTCGCGCCAGCATTCGATGGCGATCGCCACCAGCTCCTCCCGGCGCACCGGATCGTCATAGTCCTTGAGCGTGAAGATCGCGAACTGCGTGCCCATTCCGGAAGCGCCGAGTTCGGCGGAAATATCGGCGAAAGTCTTGAACCAATCGACATAGTAGCGCCGGACGTCCGGGTCGGGATGACCGAAATGATTGAGCCGGCCGTAAGGCCCGGTCATGCCGGAGGTGACTTTCAAGCCGGTGCGGGCAAGCGCTGCTCGGAACTGCCGAAGCGTCTTGTTGATCGTCGCCGCCGGCCAGCCCGGATTCACGAATTCATGGGTGAGCTGGACATAGCCGATGCGGATCTTCTCGGCGATCGTGTCGATCAGGTCGTCCGGCTCGGCAAAACGATTGACGAGAGGATTGGTGTTGAGCGACAGCGTGAAGGCCATGGCCGGGCTCCTTGCTACCAGAGAAATTTCGGGAGGATGAAATCGGGCGCGGCACCATGCTCCACGAAGAGGAGCCGGCGCTCCTCGTCCGACTGGCGTTCGAGAATGCCGGTCGTCACCAGGACGGAGGCGAGCCCGACGGCTGCCGCCCCCGCAATGTCGTGCTCGACGCTATCGCCGATGGCGCAGACCCGCGCCGGATCGGGCCGACCGAGGAAGTCGAGCGCGAAGTCGTAGATGTCGGGAAAGGGCTTGCCGATCCAGCGCACCTTGCCGCCAAGCTCCTCGTAAAGCTCGGCGATCCGCCCCGCGCCGAAAGCGTCGCCCGTCTTCGTCAGCATCACCTTGTCGGGGTTGGTGCAAAGGCATGGGACGCCGCGCTCCGCGGCCGGTCGAAGCAGATGCTCGTAATAGGACAGCGGATTAATATCGCCTTCGCTTCCCGCCAGGAGCACAATATCGGCATCCTCGCCATTTTCGGTGCGGACAAGATCCAACCCCTTCAGCGGAGAAAGATCACCATCGCGACTGACGAGCAGGCATTTTCGCGCAACCCTGCCTCCTGTCTCAGCCTCGCGCCTGAGCATCTGCCAGGCGACCTCCCCCGAGGTCAGAAACCAGTTCCAGCTTCTTGGCTCGAAACCGAGTTCTGCCAGCCGGTGGTCGTTTTCCATCGAGCGCTTGCCCGAGTTCGAGAGAATGATGACCCGCTTGCCGGCCTCTTTCAGACGGACGAGCGTCTCCGGCGCACCGGGATAGGGCCCACGCCCGTCTCGGAGCACCCCATACTGGTCTATCAGAAAGGCATCATAAGCGCCGGCGATCGCGGAGACGCCGGGTATTGTCCGGATGCCGTTCATAGCACGCCCGCCTCCCTCGCTCCGGAGAGCGCCAGGCGCGCCGTGCCGGCCGCCGCCTCTTCCGAAAGTGCCGGCAGGAAGGGGACGGCGAGCTTACGCTCGCGGATCGCCGTCCAGGTCGTGTTCTTCGCGCCGCCGCCGACCGTGCGGACCGAGCGAAGCTCCGGGCTGCCGAGGGAGACGAGCCGTTCATAGGCGAGACGCTCTACACCGGCGATCCCCTCGAGGATCGCCTGCAGGAATTCCGCGTCGTCCGCGGGCCGCGGCTCTATTCGCGGCGCGAGCTGAGGATCGGCTATAGGAAACCGCTCGCCGGGCTTCGTCAGCGGATAGTAGTCCAGGCCTGTTTCGGTCCTCGGATCGATCCTTGCTGAAAGTTCGGCGATCCGCTCCGCACTGAAATGCGCGGCGAGCACTGCCCCGCCCGAATTGGAGGCGCCACCGGCAAGCCACATATCGCCGATCCGGTGGCTATAGAGCCCGTATTCCGGGGCGAAGAGCGGCTTGTCGGACAGCATCTTGACGGTGAGCGTGGTGCCGAGCGCGCTGACGCCATCGCCGGGCCGGTCGGCACCAGTCGCCAGGAACGAGGCGCAGCCATCGGTTGTGCCCGCGACAACGACGACGTCACGCGGCAAGCCCAAGGCTTCCGCCGCCGGAGGCGAGATCGTCGCCACCGGGCCACCTGCCGGCAACACCTCCGGCAGCAGATCGACGCGCGCACCGGTCCGCGCCAGCCAATCCGGCCAGCAACGGGCGACTGGGTCGTAGCCGGTCTTCAGCGCGTTGTTCTCGTCACTGACGTCATAGAGGCCGGTGAAATGCCCGGCGAGCCAATCCGCCTGGTGGATGACACGGAAGACGCCGGGCAGCGACTGAAACGAGAGCACCTTTGCGAGACCCGAGGTCGCGCCATGGGCGGCGCTCTCCTTCGGCGCGTGGGCGGCAATGGTTTCAAGAATGGCCGCATCGTCGACGGGATCGTTGTACATTAGCGGCGTCGCGAGGGGCGCACCGTCCGCGGCGACCGGCAGCATTGTGCCCGATGTGCCGTCGATGCCGATCGCGCGCACCCGCATCGGATCGATTGCGGCAAGCGTGTCCTCGAGCGCCGCCTGCACCGCTTGCCACCAGCCGAGCGGATCACGATGGTGATCGGAAAAAGCGGCGAGTTTCGCTGAAGCGGATGCGACGATCTCGCCGGCAGCCGTCATCGCAACGGCACGCGCTCCCGATGTGCCCATGTCGACGCCGAGGACAAGATGACTCTGTCCGTTCATTGCAGCACCTGCCCCGCCCGGTTCAGCTGCTGGCGGTATTTCTCCGCGTCCCAGCCGAGAAGCTCGGCATTTTCCGTATCAGTGAGATAACGCAGCCGTGCGCCGGCGGGGATGCGCGCCGTCACATCCGAAAGGCAGCGCGCCATGGCGAGCGCCCCGGCGGAGATATCCTTGAGCACCAGCGCTCCCTTGCCCGGGAAAAGGAGAACCGGCGGCAGGCTCTGGCCGGCGCCGCGGAAGCGATCTTCAAGAGAGAGGGCGCTCTCTCCCGGAGCGGCAATGACCGACCCCTTGCCAAGGAAGATCACATGGTCGGGATAGAGGCTTCCGCCGGCGGCGATCCTGCAGCTTTCGAGATCGGTCGCAGCGTCATGCAGCCTCTCGTCCTCGGGCAGCCGGTAGGCGCTGTTGACGGCAAGGCGGGAAAGCGCTGAAAGATCGGGAGATGGAGCCTCGCGGACGGGCCCGGCAAAGCGGTCTGAGATCGCGGAAAGGAGAATTTGAGCATCCTCGACCGTCTCCGCGGCAACGGCAAGCCCATGATTGCCGAGGACGAGCACCGACGTGTCCGCGGCGATCCGCTCCGCGATGGCCTTGGCGAGTGGCAGGCCTGGCCGGGCGTAGGGAACGAAAGCATGGGGAATCCCGCTTAGCTTTTTTGCCGCGATCGCCGCGGCATTGGTCTGCACCGCGGTCGAGATGGTCGCGACGCAATGCACATGAATTACCACCTTCTGCGGCATCAGTGCATGAACCGTGGTCTCGATCGATGGCCTGAGGCCCGAGGGATTGAGCCCCTTGACCACGAAATCCTGCGCCTTTTCCGCCGCCGGGTCGTCACGTTCGAGAGCATCGAGCAATGGATCGAGCGCGACCGGCACCATCACATCGCGCATGCGGGCATGGGCAAGCCACAGGCCCGAGGCCTTGATCCAGAGGGTGCCGCCCTCCTTGATCGAGGTGTTGCCGCCCGCACCCTGGACGAGTTCAGGATCAGCGCCGACGCGCGCCGAAAGGTCCAGAAGCGCCTCGAAATCGGAGCTTCGCAACATCGTCTGCTCCTTTCTCATGCCGCCGCCTGCTGTCCCTCGAGCCAGCCGCTGAAGGCCCGCTTCTCCGCCTCGCTCATATGCAGGCCGTGCTTGGTACGGCGTTCGATGAGGTCTTCCGCCGTGCGTGCCCATTCGGTCTCGATGAGGAAGCGGGCCTCACGCTCGCGGAAGAGTGGGCCGAAGGCCGTGCCGAGGTCGTCAAGCGACGTGGCGTCGTCAATGAGTTCATAGGTCCTCGTGCCGTAAAGGCGCGCGTAATGTTTGGCGAGATCGGCCGGCAGCCAGCGATAGCGGGCACGTAGATCGCCGAGGAACTGGTCGAAATCCGCATCCGCCATGTCGCCGCCCGGGAGGTGAGCGCGCGCGGTCCAGGCAGGGCCCATCTTCGGAAAGAAAGGCTTCAGCCGCTCGAGCGCGTGCTCGGACAGCTTGCGAAAGGTGGTGATCTTGCCGCCGAACACCGAGAGCAGCGGGGCCTCGCCCTTGCCGCCATCGAGCTCAAAAATATAGTCGCGCGTCACCGCCGACGGGTTTTCGGCATTATCGTCGTAAAGCGGGCGCACGCCGGAGAAGCTGTGCAGGATGTCGCCTTCGCTAAGCTGCTGCTTGAAGTAGCGGTTCACCGATTTGAGCAGATAGGCAATTTCGTTGCGGTCCGCGGCCACGTCCTCCGGCCGGCCCTCATAGGGAATGTCCGTGGTCCCGATCAGCGCCAAGTCGTTCTGGTAGGGATTGATGAAGATGACGCGCTTGTCGGGATTCTGGACGAGATAGGCCTGTCTTCCTTCCCAGAACTTCGGCACGACGATATGGCTGCCCTTGACGAGGCGGACGCTGCGGCGGGAGTTGAGCCCCGCTATCCGGCCGATCACGTCATTGACCCAGGGCCCGGCGGTGTTGACCACACAGCGTGCATTGACCTCCGTCTTCGCACCGGTCTCAGTATCCGTCATCTCGACATGCCAGAGATCGCCGCGGCGGCGAATGCTGCTGCAGGCGGTACGGGTCAGAATTCGGGCGCCGCTCTTACCAGCGTCGAGGGCGTTCAAGACGACAAGCCGTGAGTCGTCGACCCAACAGTCGGAATATTCGAAGGCCTTGCCATAGGCCGGTTTGATCGGCGCGCCTTCGGGTGCGGTGCGCAGATCGAGCGTCCGTGTTCCGGGAAGACGCTTGCGGCCGCCGAGATGATCGTAGAGGAAAAGCCCGAGCCGAACGAGCCAGGCCGGCCGGTCAGCGGGGTTGTGCGGCAGCACGAAGCGCATCGGCCAGATGATGTGCGGTGCAGACTCTAGAAGGACCTCGCGCTCGATCAGCGCCTCGCGCACCAGGCGGAACTCGTAGTATTCCAGATAGCGCAGGCCCCCATGCACCAGCTTGCCCGAACGCGAACTGGTGCCCTGCGCCAGGTCGTCCTTTTCGCAGAGCAGGACCGAAAGCCCCCTTCCCGCTGCGTCACGGGCAATGCCCGCGCCGTTAATGCCGCCGCCGATGACGAAAAGATCGTATGTCCCGGTTTCGGTACTCACGTGCCTGTCTCCTGTCACGCTGGTCATGCAGCTGCGGTACCGTCGCGCTTGTCCTGCAGCCCGTAGCTGGCAAAGCCCTCGAGAACGCCGGCGATCTCTGCGTCCGGCAGGATCACCGGTCGGCCGATCAACAGCGTGTGGTAATACTGCTTGGCGATCGTCTCGAGCTCGACCGCCGCCCACATCGCCTTCTCGAGGCTTGGCCCGGTCGCGATCATGCCGTGATTGGCCATGAGACAGGCCGAACGCCCCTCCATCGCTTTCAGCACATTTTCCGAAAGCGCCTTGGTGCCATAGCGGGCGTAATCGGCGACGCGAACATCGACTCCGCCAAAGGCTGCGATCATGTAGTGGCAAGCGGGAATGGGTTTACCCGCGATCGCGAGGATTGTCGAAAAGGTCGCGTGCGTATGGACAACTGCGCAGACTTCCGGCCGCGCCCGCATGATGTCGAGGTGAAAGGGCCACTCGACCGACGGTTTCCTGGGCCCGGACCAGGCGCCATACTCGCCGTCGATCGGCATCGCGACGATCATTTCCGGCGTCATATCGGCATAGGGGATGGCGGACGGCGTTATCAGCATCGTGTCGCCGTGGCGCACACTGATATTGCCCGACGTGCCCTGATTGAGGCCGATCGCATTCATGTGGCGGCAATGGTCGATGATCGACCGGCGAAGTTCGCTCATCGCCTCACCTCAGCACGGATTGACCGGCGGCAGGCCGGCGATGTAGCGGCGCACCTCTTCCGCCGCCATCTCCGCGGCATAGGTGACGGTACGCACGGAGGCGCCGGCGATATGCGGCGTCAGCGTCACATTGGGGAGCTTCAGGAGCGGCCACTCTTCCGGCACCGGCTCCACCGCGAAGGTCTCCAGCATGGCGCTTGCGAGATGACCGTTGATGAGATTCTCGTAAAGCGCGTCGTAATCGCAAAGCGGCCCGCGCGCAGTGTTCACGAAGATCGCCCCCGGCTTCATCTTCGCGAAAGTCTCCGCGTTCATTATGTTCTTTGTCTCTTCCGTCACGCGCGGATGCAGCGTCACCACGTCGGAGCGCTCCAGCAATTCATTGAGCGAGACATGCTCGACGCCGGCGTTCCGGTCTTCGGCGCTGAGCTGCACATAGGGGTCATGGACGAGCACCTTGGTGCCGAAGGCGCGGAGCAGCCGGACGACCTTGGTGCCGATATTGCCGTAACCGATGACGCCTACCGTCATTTCAGAGAGCTCGCGCCCCGTGCGATCGGCACGATAGAGATCGCCGCGCCATTCGCCCCGCCTCAGCGCCTCATGCCCAACGCGGATCAGCCGAGTCTCGGCAAGGATGGCGCCTATGGTGAACTCGGCGACTGCACTCGCATTGCGACCGGGCGTGTTGACGACGCGGACGCCCGCATCGCGAGCGGCCTTCATGTCGATATTGACCGGACCGCCGCGCGACACGGCAACAAGCTTCAAGCTCGGCAGGTCCGCCAACATAGTGCGCGACAGCGGCGCGAGCTGGGTCACCAGGATTTCGGCGTCGCCGATGAAGCGGACGATCTCGTCCGGCTTGCCAAGATATTCCTTTAGCCCGTCCATGCCCTCGACCGCATAGCCGTGCTCCATCGGCACATCCGGCCAGGGCTGTTCAAGCAACCGTATCTCGTGCCCATCGCCGCAGGCCTCGACGATCTTGTCGCGAAACACATCCGGCAGCATGAACCGGTCGCCGATAATGGCTATCTTCTTCATTGCGGTCTTTCCTGTGGAGTTCCCGTTCCGGCGGCGTGGGAGAGCGCGTGCCAGACGGGTCTGAGCGCGAGGCGCGACTGCTGGTAGGCTGGGAAAAGCGCGTCGTAGCGACGGACAAGATCCTCATCGGTCAGCTCTGCCGTGCGATGATGCGGCCGCACCCAATCGTCGACGCACTCAGCCATCGAGGGATAAATGCCAAGCGAAACGGCGGCAATCATCGCCGCCCCGGCCGCACCCGCCTCTTCGCGTTCGCTCGTCTGGACGCTGGCGCCGAGCGCACCGCCGAGGATGCGGCGGAGAGAAGCACTGCGGGCGGCACCGCCCGTCAGGCGAATGCATTTCGGCAGCGGCCCCATCTCGGCATAGCAATCCCGGGCGGCAAGGGCGAGGCCGTCGAAGACCGCGCGCAGCATGTCGCCGAAACCATGCGCCATCGAAAGCCCTACGAAGGAGGCGCGAGCCGAGGCATCGACAAAGGGGCCGCGCTCACCCGCCTCCGAGATGTAGGGCTGGAAGAGAAGCGGCGCGTCCTTCGCGTCGGCGAGCCAGCCATCCACATGGGCAAGCAGATCGCTCTTGGACTTCTCGACCCCCATGCCCTTGAGCACGCCGCCCGCAAGCGACAGAATCCAGTCGATGTTGAGCGTCGCAGCCATGGTCGACTGCATCTGCGTATAGGTGTCCGGGATCGGCATGCACATGGTGTAGCCGGTGAGATCGCGGTTGAGGCGCACGTCGTCGGCACTCGTCGCCAGGCGCATATGCATGCCGGTCGAGCCGATGATGGAGCAGCCGGTGTCGGTTCCGGGATCGTAGAGACCCGCCCCGAGCGCGGTGCAGACGACGTCTACATAGCCAAGCACCACCGGAATCCCCGCGGGCAGCCCCGTCACGGCAGCGGCGGCCGACGAGAGGGCGTGATACGCCGTCGCCCCGTCGACGATTTCCGGCAGCATGTGCTTGAGTTTTTCAAGGCCAAGGAAGGCGATCACATCGTCGCAATATTGCCGCGTGCGGAAATCGCCAAAGGTGAAATTCGCCTCCGAGGGATCGGTGGCGCGCCTGTCCGTGAGGTTGAAGTAGAGCCAGTCCTTGCAGTGAAAGGCGGTCGCAGCACCTTCGAGCATTTCCGGCGCATGCTCCTGCATCCAGCGCAGTTGCGGCCCCTGTTGGCAGGCGGCAAGCCCGGATCCGGTGCGCGCGAAGCGCTCGACGTCACCGCTCTCGCCGCGCAGCCGCTCGACGACCGCGCTGGCACGCGCATCGAGCCAGAGCCAGCCCTTGCCGACCGGCTCCCCATCCTTATCGATCAACCAGGTGCCGTCCCCCTGACCGGTCACCGCGATCGCGGCAACACGGCCAGGGAGGTTCTCGATCCTGGCCGAGAGCTCGACCAGGGTTTTCACTGTATCCGCCCAGGTGCGCCGGAGGTCCTGGACGGCACCGGCGCGGCCCACCGCCTCATAGCTGTTCGGAACCGCGGCCATGGCGAGCTGCCGGCCGCCGAGATCGAAGGCGACCGACTTGATGACCGACGTCCCGGCATCGATGCCGATCAGGATGTCGCGCATCAGGCGAGCTCCTCTCCATGCGAGATCGCATTGCCGCTCTCGCTGTCGAAGACATGCAGGCTCGATGGCTCGAGCCGGATGCCGATCGGTTGACCGATCTCGAGGCTCGTCCGGTCATGTTCGACGAGAACCATCGTGCCGCCGGCGAAGTCGGCCGCGATGTGGGTTTGATCTCCAAGCCACTGGTTAACGGCGACGCGGCCAGTGACTCCGTCGGCACTGCGCCGAACGGCATAGGGTCGAACGCCGAGAACCACTTTCTGCCGCTTCAAAAGCGCTTCCCGAACCGGATGCGAGAAATCGGAGGTGTGATAGTCGAGGTGTACTCCGTCCTTGAGACCGAAGCGGATGCCGGTGCCCGATCCGCTGACGCTCGCCTCGAAGACGTTCATCGGCGGCTCGCCGACGAACGTGCCGGTGAAGAGATTTGCTGGCCTTTCCTTGATCTTCTTGGGCGTGTCGAACTGCTGCAGCACGCCCCCTTCCATCACGGCGATGCGATCCGCAAGCGCGTTCGCCTCGGTCTGGTCGTGGGTGACGAGGATCGCCGTGAGCCCGCGCTCCTTGATGTAGTGCTTGATGCGGCCGCGCAGCACGGCACGCAATTGCGGTTCGAGCTGGCCCATCGGCTCGTCGAGAAGATGCAGGGCGGCATCGCGGATCAGCGCTCGCCCGAGGGAGGCACGCTGCTGCTGGCCGCCGGAGATCGAGCTTGGATAGCGGCCGAGGATGTCCTCGATCTCGAGCAGCTTGGCGATGCTCGCGACCTTCTCGTCGACAACGGCTTGCGACAGCTTCGATGCCTTCAGCGCGAAGCCGATGTTCTCGCGCACCGTCAGCGGCGGATAGAGCGAATAGCCCTCAAAGGCCATGGCGACGTTGCGGCGGACCGGCGGAAGCGTTTGCACCTGCCGGCTGCCAAGCGAGATCGTGCCACGCGAGACGGGCTCGAAGCCGGCAATCATCCTGAGGGTCGAGGTCTTGCCGCAGCCGGACGAACCGAGAAGCGCGATGATCTCGCCCTTCTTGACCTCCATGCTGAGCCTCTTCACGGCGTGAACGCCGTAGTCGACCGGACCGTAGAACTTGTCGACGTTATCGATCGAAAGAGCGGTATCGTTCATGCCGCTTCTCCGTTGCGCTTGGATGTGACTTCGGAAGGCCGGATGCGCTGTCCGCTCGCCCTGTCGAAGAGGAAGGCCGCTCGGCCGTTGACGGCGATGTGTGCAGGCCCGGCGGTGGGGCCGGGTGTGCCGGCGGGGCGTGAAACCAGAATCTCGCGACCGCGCGCGGTCAGCGCCAGCGTCACGGTCTTCTCGTTGAGCGGCGTTTCCGCCTCGACCGTCACCGGGACCGCACCGAGCGTTGAGGCTTCAGTGAAGGCGATCGTCTCCGGACGCAGCCCGAGGACGCATTCCTTGCCGACGATCTCGGCGCCGAAGCCCGGAAGGCGGACACGGACGCCGGAGAGTTCGACAAAGGCGCCGTCCGGTCCGCGTTGCGGCACGACATCGAGGAGGTTGATGGTCGGGTCGCCGAAGAGGCGGGCGATCTCAATATCGGCCGGTGAATTGTAGATCTCCGCCGGCGTGCCGATCTGTCGAATGCGCCCCTCTGCCATGACGGCGATGCGGTCGCCGAGTGCCATCGCTTCCTTGTAGTCCTGGGTGACGTAGATCACGGTCGCGCCCTGGGCGGCGAGCAGCCGGGGCAGTTCCAGCCGCATCTCGAAACGCAGCTTGGCGTCGACATTGCGGAGCGGGTCGTCTAGCAGCAGCAGCGGCGGCGAACCGACGAGCGCGCGGGCGAGCGCCGTACGCTGTTTCTGCCCGTTCGAGAGCGCCTTTGGATGGTGGCTCAGCACATGATCTATCTTCAACAGCTTCGCCACTTTCTGCACGCCTCCGGCGATCGCCTCCTTGGAAGACTTCCGCGAGGTCAGCGCACTGGCGATATTGTCGAAGGCGCTCATATGCGGGAACAGCGCGAAGTTCTGGAAAGCCATGCCGACGCCGCGATGCTCGGCATCGACCGCCGTCATGTCTTCGCCGCCGATCAGCACCCTGCCCTCGTCCGGATCGATGACGCCGGCGATCAGCCGGAGCAGCACGGTCTTGCCGGAACCCGACGGTCCGAAGAGCACCAGCCGCTCGCCATCCGCGACTTCGAGCGACAGGTCGTCGAGAACCGTCTGGCTCTTGTAGCGCTTGACGATGTTCTTCAATTGCAGCGTGGTCATTGTCGATTATCCCTTCACCGCGCCAAGCGACAGGCCCTCGACGAGGTAGCGCTGGGCGTAGAGTGCGAGTGCCAGCGTCGGCGTGATCGAGAGCACGATCGCGGCGGCGATCTGGCCGTACTGGATGCCGGAAGCCGTGACGAAAGCGAGCGCACCGACGGTGACTGGCTGCTTGTCGGCGGAGGCCAGCACCAGCGCGAAGACGAAGTTGTTCCAGGCGAAGATGAAGGCGAGCAGGCCGGCCGCCGCGATCCCAGGGCCGGCGAGCGGCAGGGCGATCTTGCGGAAGGTCGAGAACCAGGAATGGCCGGCGATGCGATAGGCATATTCGACGTCGGCCGAGATGTCCTCGAAATAGCCGCGCACGATCCAGAGGATGAGCGGCAGGCAAATCAGCTGGTAGACCCAGATGAGACCGAAATAGGTATTCGAGAGGCCAAGCCACTGGAAATATTGCGTCAGCGGCAACAGTACGAGCAGCGGCGGCGCGAAGCGGAAGGAGAGCAGCGTGAAAGCGATGTCCTCCGATCCCCTGAACTTGTGCCGTGCGAAGGCGTAAGCAGCGGGAACGCCCAGCACCAAAGCCAGCGCTACTGAAGCGACCGACAGGAACACCGAGTTGCCGAGATTGCGCATGAAGGCGATGTCGAGCGTACCAGCGGCCGTCGTGAGCTTGCCGGTGATCAGCGCCGCATAGTTGTCGAGCGTCGGCGTGAAGATCACCGAGGGAGGAATTCTGAGGATTGTCTCGTTCGTCTGGAAGGACATGAGGAAGATCCAGACGATCGGGAACATGAAGAAGATGACCACCAGAGTCAGGGCGATGCCGCGCAGGATACGTTCGAGCGGAGACATAGTTTCCATGGGAACCTCCTTACGCCTCGCCGCGGGCGCGTTCGCGCAGCCGGAGCCAGTTCTTGATGAAGACGTTCGAGAGAATGTAGGTGATCGCCCAGAGGATGATCAGCAGCGCGGCGGAGCGCCCGACATTGGTCGACTGGAAGAAGTTGAGGTAGGCCTCGACCTGGAAGACGGTCAGCGTGTCGCCAGGCCCGCCCTGCGTCATCGCATAGATGATATCGAATTGCTGGATTGAGTCGAGCAAACGGAAGAGCGTCGCCGTCAGGATGTAGGGCGTCAGCATCGGCAAGGTGATGCGGAAGAAGACGAAGGTGCGCGGCACGCCGTCGAGCGCCGCCGCTTCGAAGGGCTGCGTCGGCAGCGAGCGCAGTCCAGCGAGAAGCAGGATCATGATAAATGGCGTGTAGACCCAGATGTCGACGAGCACGACTGTGAGCAACGCCGTATCTGGCGACGAGGCCCAGCGGAAATTCTCAAGACCGACAAGGCTCGCGAAGTAGCTAAGAATTCCGAAGCCGGGATTGGTCATCAGCTTCCACATCAGCGCGGCGAGCGCCGGCGCCGTCATCAGCGGCAGAAGCAGCATGATCGAGATGAAGTTGTTGACCGTCGTACGCCGTTGCAGGAGCAGCGCGATCCCGAGCCCGAGCAAGAGCTCTAGGCCGACGGTGACGCCCGCATAGACCAGCGAGATCCTCAGCGTGTTCCAGAAGCCGGGATCGGTGAAGAAGTTCAGATAGTTCTCACCCCAGTTGAACTGGCGTGCCCATGGCTGGCTCAGTCGGTAGCGCTGGAAGGAATAGATCACCGCCGTGAAAAACGGGATCAGGATACCGATGCAGACAAGAAGCGCCGGCAAGGAGAGCACATAGGGAAGAACCCTCTTGCTGATCCTGAATCCGCCGGTCCTTGCACCGGGTTGCGTCACAGAAGCCATGGCCAGCTCCGTTCGGAATGCTTGTGTCGATGACATGAAGGGGTCGGCCGCGGCTGGCGCAGCCAGACCCCCTCCTCGTGCTTGTGCATGTTATCGATACGCCGACCGCCGCGGGCGAGCCGACGCACCCTCTCGAGCTTAACCGAGCCCGGCTTCCGCGAGCTGCCGGTTGATGCTCTCGGCGAGCTTGTCGAGCCCCTCATCGACCGGCACCTCCTTCGCCACCATTTTCTGCAGCGTCGCTGCCCATTCGGTGGTGAGGTCGAAGAAGAGCGGCTGGGCAGTGAAGTGGATCTTCGCGCCGGGTGCGGAAATATCATGCATTTCCACATAGCCCGGATAGCTCTTGTTCAGCCGTTCGCGGAAGATTTCGTCCTTCCAGACCGAAGCACGGACCGGGTTGACGAAGTCCATCTTCGTCGCACCGAAGATCGCGTGCTCCAGACCGGTTGCCCATTGCAGGAAATACCAGGTCGCGTCCTTGTCCTTGGAGAAGTTGGACATCGACAGCGACCAGATCCAGATGTTCGGCGTTGGCGCGGTGGCGGCCGGATTGGCGGCGAAAGGCGCGTAAGCGAGCTTGCCCGCCATCTTGTTGTCGCCGCCGTTCATGAAATAGCCGAGGATATCGGCGTCGTAGATCATGGCGGAAGCGCCGGCGCCGAGGTCGGTGCCGACCTGATACCAGGTATAGGTCGACCAGTCCTTCGGACCGCTTTCCTGAATCATCTGCACCCATTTGGCGTGGAAGGCCTTCGATTCCGGCGTGTTCATCGCGGCAGAAAGCTTGCCGTCGGCCGAGACGTTCAGATCCTTCTGGCCGAAATTGGCATAGCCGGAAAGGAAGCCCGGATGGATCGTCGCCCAGGAGCGCGAGCCGCGCACGCCAATGCCGTAGACACCGCCACCGACATCCTTGGTGAGCTTCGCTGCAGTTACCAGAAGCTCATCGAGGTTCTTCGGAACGCTGACCCCGACCTTGTCGAACATCTCCTTGTTATAGGAGAGGTTGTTCTGCTCGTAGCCCCACGGAATGCACCACTGCTTGGCATCTTCCGAACCGAGCGCCCCGCCCGGCTGGCCATTCCAGGCGCAGGATGCCTTGACGCCCGGCAGGAAGTCGTCCCACCCATATTGCGGGTTGGTCTTCGACGGATCCTTGATCCATTCGTTGAGGTCGGTGATCCAGCCGGCCGGACCATAGGTCCAGGTCATATAGGCGCCGGTCATGAAGGCATCGTACTCCGACGAGCTCGATGAGAGCGCCGCCGTCACCTTGTCGAAATAGACGTCCTCGGGGAAGACGTCATAGGTGACTTCGATGCCGGTCAGATCCTTGAAGGTCTGAAGATTTGCAATCATCGCATCGGCATAGGGGTGCTTGTTCAGAAGCAGCTTCAGCGATTTGCCCGAATGCGCCTTCCAGTCGAAATCGGCTGCGAGCGCCTGCGTCGACATCATGTTGAACAGGGTGCCGGCGGTGCCTGCCGTCAAGCCTGCCGCGCCGAGACCTTTCAACAGGCCGCGACGGTCCACCTCTCCGCGCAGGAATGCGCTAATGAGGTCTTTCTCCTTATCGTACATCTGTTCTCTCCTCCACTAAGGGTAGAACTGCTCGACTGAGCTGGCCGGCTACCCCAACCGGTATTGCCTCCCTGGACCTCGCGCGTCGGCTCTCTGCCGCCGTGTGGGTTCCGCATATTCTCAGGCGACGAGCGCTTGCGCGGTGCGCTCGTCGGTAATGAGCCCGCTCAGGAATCCGCTTTCGAGCACCGCGCGAATGGCGCGCGCCTTGATCCTTCCGCCCGCGACCGCCACGGCGCGGCGGTTCTTCAGGTCCTCGCGGCCAAGTGTAAAGGTGCGATTGGAAAGCGCCGTCTCGATCGGCCGGCCCTTCTCGTCGAAGAAGTGGCCGAGCAATTCGCCCATGCCGCCGCCCTTCTGGATTTCCTCGATCTCGCTCATCTCGATCATGCCGGTCGCCACCAGCGACGCCTCACGCTCCGCCGTGCCGATGCCGACCATCAGAAGATCGGCCGATTTCGCGAGATCGAAAACTTCGCGTACGCCGCGCTGGCTGAAAAGAACGTCGCGGTCCTCCACCGTGTTGGCGAAGAAAGGCACCGGCATCACAAAGGCCTCGGCGCCGGTGCGTTCCGCCAGGCGATGGATCACGTCATGCGGATTGGCGGAGAATTTGCGGGTGAGACCGCCGAGCAAGGAGACGAAGCGGGTGTTGTTGCCTGGAGTGCGCGGCAGGTATTCGACGCAGGCCGCGAGCGTACGCCCATGGCCGACGCCGATCAGCGCCGTTTCGCCGCGTTCGATCTCGCGCCTCAGGAATTGTGCGCCCGAGATCCCGAGCGCCTTCAGCGGCAGGTCGTCGCTGTCGAAATCGGGAACAACCTCGCAATAGTCGAGGCCGTATCGGCTTGAAAGCCTCTGCTCCAGCTCGACGCATTCGGAGACGTCGCCGTCGATATAGACCTTCACCAGACCTTCCTGGTTCGCCTTCATGATCAGCCGGTGCGCTTTGAGCGACGTGAGACCGAGACGCTTGGCGACCTCCGCCTGAGTCAATCCACCGGCGTAATGCAGCCACGCCGCGCGCGTCGCCATGCTCGCCTCGTCGTCGCGGACTGCCATTCCCCCGATGAATGCCATCGTCTCCACCCATGCTGCGCTGCATGAAAAATTTTGCGGCGCATGAAATTTTTATCAGATATGAAATAATTTTCACGGCATGAAAAAATTGTCAAGCGCGACATGGTTGCGCCTCCGCAAAAAAGCCGCCTCCTTTGTCCGGCGGCAGCAGCTTCGCGGCTACGGGTCAGAAAAGAACACGTGATTTCAAAAGCTTGGCGAATTTGTCGAGTTACGGGGCTCGGATCAGCGGAATCGCGGCTTCGGCCGCCCTGAACCGGCGGTTCGGGTTTCTCTCGAGAATGAGACCGGCTCACGGTGTCAGTGGCCGAGATTCTTGATGTAAAGCGAGAGCAGTTGCGTCTGCGAGGAGATGCCGAGCTTGCGATAAACGTTGCGGCGGTGGACTTTGACCGTGCCGGTCGAGATACCGAGCTTCAATCCGATCGATTCGGATGAATGCCCCTGGAGCACGAGTTCGATGATCGCTGCCTCGCGCTCGGTCAGATTGAGGTGCTGCCAGACGCCGTCGGCCGGCGGATGCACAGCCTTGCGCCGGCTTCGTCCGGTTCTCGCGAGCGCCGCGTCGAAGCGGCGGTCGAGCTCTCCCCAATGATGACGAACCAGTGCCGCAACCAGCGGCTCCACCTTCCTGAGCAAGGCAAATTCCACCCCGCTGAACGCGCCGGTCGCCTCACGCCGCATGAGCGAAAGCACCACGGTGACCTGGTCGCTGACCGGAACGAAAAAGCCGACCTCTTCGGCAAGCCCTGTCTGGACATAATAGGTGCGATAATATTCGCTGGAGAAGAAACGGTCGGGCGCGAGTTCCCGCATCCGCCACACGCCAGGCTTCGGCGCGCATGCGGCGTGGTAGAACGGGTCGAGCAGATAGGGTCCGGCCTGATAGAGGCTCACGAAGAGCACGTGGTCCTTGGCGTCGAAGGTGCTGTAGAGATCGATCGGCCGCTCCTTGCCTCGATAGGCGAAGACGACGACGTAGTCAAAGCTCATCAGGGTCGACATCAGCCGCCGGAAGGTGCTGCCGACCGCCTGGTCGTCCATAGGCTCGCCGCTAATCAGCGGCGACAAGGCTTGAAAAAGTCTCTCGAGGTCGATGACCAAACCGTTCCCCCGCCGCTACTGTTGCAGGGTATACTCCTTCCACGAGGCAATCTGCGGTGAAATACCTCTCTTGGGGTATATACCGGCTCGGTAACCTCTGACTAGGCTACCTGACAATGACGGTGGGAAGCGCCGGCGCAAAACCGCGAGCGATTCCAAAAACAACCGCAGGGAACAGACGTGACATCCGCTTCGACGAACGACATCGAATTCCGTTCGGTCGCCAAACGCTATGGCAGCGTGACGGCCGTGTCGGACATCAACCTCGCGGTGCCGCAGGGTGCCTTCGTGGCGCTGCTTGGACCTTCCGGCTGCGGTAAGACCACATGCCTGCGCATGATCGGGGGCTTCGAACAACCGAGCGAGGGCATGGTCTATATCGGCGGCCAGCCGATGAACGGCGTGCCGGCTTACCGCCGGCCAGTCAACATGGTCTTCCAGCAATATGCCCTCTTCCCGCATCTCGATGTCGAGCAGAACGTCGCCTATGGCTTGAAGCAGATGCGCCCGCGCGCCGCCACCGCCGAGATCGTGCGCCGCACGCAGGAGGCGCTCGAAATGGTTCGCCTCGGCGGCTTCGGCAAGCGCCGTATCCACGAGATGTCCGGCGGCCAGCAGCAGCGCGTGGCGCTCGCCCGCGCCATCGTCAACAAGCCGAAGGTGCTGCTCCTCGACGAGCCGCTCGCGGCGCTCGACAAGAAGCTGCGCACCGCCATGCAGATCGAGCTTCAGAGCCTGCAGCGCGAGCTCGGCATCACCTTCCTCCTCGTCACACACGATCAGGAAGAGGCGCTTTCGATGAGCGATCTCGTCTGCGTCATGAGCACCGGCCGCGTCGTGCAGATGGGACCGCCGCAGGAGATCTACGATCGCCCGGCAAGTCTGTTCGTCGCCGATTTCGTCGGCAAGACCAACCGCATCGCCGCCACGATCGAACCGGGCGCAGGCTCGGTGCGGCTTGCCAACGGCGTCGGTCTTTCAAAACCTGCGCGCGCCAACGGCACGGGCGGGGCTGCCATGGTCGCCGTGCGGCCGGAAGCGATCAGCCTCGTCCGAAATGGCACTGCAACACTGCAGGGGACGGTGACACACCGCATTTTTCTGGGTTCTACCGTAGAATACTCGGTCGAAGTCGAGGGCCTTGGTGATTTCCTCGTCACTGCCGACCGGCGCAATGAAAGCGAACTTGCCGAGCCCGGTGAACGGATCGGGCTCAACTTCGATCCGAACGCAATGCATGTCTTCCCGGCCTGAACGACCGGTCTGCCGCAATCAATGCACATCAACGATAAGGGAACAGCATTATGACCAAGTGGTACAGAGACAATGCCCCGATTACCGCGGACAGGCTCGCCGACGAGTTGATGCGCCTGAAGCGCGGCTCGGTTACCCGCCGCCATTTCCTCGGCGTCACCGGTCTCGGCCTGGCGACGGCCGTACTCGCGCGCCAGCCCGGTCTCTTCAATTCGACCGCATTCGCCGAGGAGCTCGGCACGCAGATGTCGATCGCGACCTGGCCGAACTATCATGATCCCGCCACCTTCGAGGCCTTCACGGCCGCGACAGGTGTTGCCGTCGAAGTCAACGTCTTCGGCTCGAACGAGGAGATGCTGGCGAAGCTGCAGGCCGGCGGTACCGGCTGGGACCTCTTCGTGCCCACCAACTACACGATCTCCACCTATGTGAAGCTCGGCCTCATCGACGAACTCGATATGGCGAAACTGCCGAAGTACGACGCCTCGACCGAGAACCCGCGCTTCACCAATGAAGGCATCGTCGACGGCAAGACCTATGCCGTGCCGAAGAACTGGGGAACGACCGGCATCGCGGTGAACTCCAGCAAGATCAAGACGCCGGTAGCGAGCTGGAAGGACTTCTTCGAGGTCGCGATGACCGAGGCCGACGGCCGCACTATGGTGCACGACTATCAGCTCACCACCATCGGCAATGCCCTGGTCTCGCTCGGCTTTTCTTTCAACTCGGTCAAGCCCGAAGAACTCGCCAAGGCCGAAGAGCTCCTGATCAAGGTGAAGCCTCATCTCTACGCGATCAACAGCGATTATCAGCCGGCGATGCGTGCAACCGACGCCTGGATGACGATGTGCTGGACCAATGACGGTGCGCAGCTCAACCGCGATATGCCGGAAATCAAGTTCGTGCTCGGCAAGGACGGCGGCGAGATCTGGTCGGACTTCTACGCGATCCCGAAGAGTGCGGCCAACAAAGCGGCTGGATATGCACTGCTCAACTACCTGATGGCGCCTGAAAACGCCGTCAAGGAGCACATCGCCAACGGGGCGCCGACGACCGACAGCCGGGTCATGAAGCTGCTGCCG